>AGTN01711223.1_pt1 | contig 18556 bp, 5 predicted proteins | sample 314218 | NCBI WGS metagenome assembly AGTN01 (sample SAMN02954264, study PRJNA73603) | bioreactor metagenome | biome: terrestrial; feature: non-aerated bioreactor; material: poplar woody material; isolation source: poplar biomass | place: USA | collected 2006-12 | reverse complement strand
CGCATGGCGACGGAATTCTCGCCGATGCCGCCGGTGAACACCACGGCGTCCAGGCGCGGCAGCGACATGGCCAGCCCGCCGATATGGCGGGCCAGGCGGTGGACGAAGACGTCGAGCGCCACGCGGGCGTCGTAATGGCCGTCGGCGGCGGCGCTTTCGAGCAGGCGGCAATCGTTGGAGATGCGCGACAGGCCCAGCAGGCCGCTTTGCTTGTTGAGCATGGAATCCAGCTCCTCGGGCCCCATGCCGGTGCGCCGCGCCACGTAGGTCAGCGCGCCGGCGTCGATGTCGCCGCAACGCGTGCCCATCACCAGCCCCTCCAGCGGCGTCATGCCCATGGTGGTGTCCACGCTCCTGCCGTCGAGCACGGCGGTGGCCGAGGCGCCGTTGCCGAGATGGGCGATGACCAGGCCGTGGTCGGCGGGGTCCAGGCCCAGCATCCGCACGGTCTCCTCCGCCACGTAGCGGTGGCTGGTGCCGTGGAAGCCGTAGCGGCGCACGCTCATCTCCTCGTAATAGCGCATGGGCAGGGCGTAGAGGTAGGCGGCGGGCGGCATGGTCTGGTGGAAGGCGGTGTCGAACACCGCCACCTGCGGAATGGCCGGCATCTTGGCCATGGCGGTGCGGATGCCCAGCACGTTGGCGGGATTGTGCAGGGGGGCCAGGGCGTTGCACGCCTCGATGTCGGCCAGCGCCTCGCCGTCCACCAGGGCGGAGCCCTTGAAGCGCTCGCCGCCATGCACCACGCGGTGCCCCACCGCCGCCACCCGGTCGAGCCAGCCGCGCCCGGACAGCATGGTCAGCAGGGCGTCGAGCGCCCCGGCATGGTCGCCGCCGTCCAGGGACCGCGTGGCCTTGCCGTCGCCCGAACCGAAATGGATGCGGGCGTCGGGCTGGCCCAGGCATTCCGCCAGGCCGGTCTGCAACGCCTGCTTCCCGCCCAGGGGAAAGACGGCGAATTTCAGCGACGAGCTGCCGCAGTTAATCACCAGGATCAGCAGGGACTCGTTTTCCATGGTCATGCCCCCTCGGCGGAATGGACGGCGCCCCGCCCGGCGGGCGGACACGCATCGGCCGGAGCAGCACCAGAATCCGGTTGAGCGATTCATGGCTTATCAGGCACCTTCGATTGGTGATACCACTTCCCGCCAGGGGCCGCCAGAGGGACCATGCGGTGGCGCGGGCGAAGACGAGAGACGAGACGGAAAGGAGCGCGACCATGGCCGCAGGCGAACCATCCCCCAAGGGCGACATCCTGGGTTTCGACGCCTACGCCCCTGCCGAAATCGAGGCGAAGGTGGAAAAACTGGGGGTGAAGAAGGCGACCATGCCCTTCCTGCCCAGCGTCATGCTGGCGGTGGTCGCAGGCGGCGGCATCGGGCTCGGCGGCCTGTTCTTCTGCATCGTGCTGGCCGATCCGGCCCTGTCCTTCGCGGTGCAGCGGGTGCTGGGCGGCGTGGTGTTCTCGCTCGGCCTGTCGCTGGTGATGGTTGGCGGCGCCGAACTGTTCACCGGCAACTGCCTGATCGTGATGGCACGTGCCAACGGCCAGATCACCACCGCCCAGGTGCTGCGCAACTGGGTGACGGTGTGGCTGGGCAACGCGATCGGCGCCCTCGGGCTGGTCTTCCTGGCATTCATGGCGCACCACACCGAAATGAACGACGGCGCCGTCGGCGCCGCCATGCTGAAGCTCGCCATCGGCAAGATCGAGCCCGACGGCACGACCATCTTCTTCAAGGGCATCCTGTGCAACGTGCTGGTCTGCCTGGCGGTCTGGCTGTCCTATGCCGGGCGCACGGTCACCGACAAGATCGTCGCCATGACCCTGCCGGTCGCCGCCTTCGTCGCCGCCGGGTTCGAGCATTGCATCGCCAATCTGTACTTCCTGCCCATGGCGTGGCTGCTGACCGCCACCGGGCACGTGCCGCCGGGCCTGGACGTCTCGGCCATCACGCTCGCCGGCATCGGACACAACCTGCTGTTCGCCACCCTGGGCAACATCGTCGGCGGTTCCGTCTTCGTCGGAACCGTCTATTGGCTGATCTACCGCAGGAGCCTGGGCCGCCCGCCGGCCTGATCCCGCCCCTCCAAATCACACCCTATGATTGAGGTGAACGAAAATTCCTACCTGGAGTAGGGCTATCTCAGCATTTGTAAACAGGTCTTATCATTTTCGTCACATAGTGTTTCAAAACGGAGATACGCCATTATAGATTTTCTATACATCAGTATCTTAAGCTGCCCCGCTTGAGCATTGCCTTTCAGGCTCGGAGATTGGGGTGGATACGACCGATCGCAACTTTTCGGACGATAACGAGCCCAAGGCTTATTTGCGCCGTGGGTCGGTTTACGTTGGAGTTGCATCAGCATTCCTGAATATGCTGGCGCTGGCCTTGCCGCTGGCCCTGCTGCAAATCTACGACCGCATCATTCCCAACAGCTCGCTGGGCACCCTGTCCCTGCTGCTGGCCGGCGTGGCTTCGGCCGTGGCGCTGGAGACGATCCTGCGCGTGGCGCGCGCCGACATCATCGGCTGGAGCGGCGTGCAGTTCGAGCACGCCTCGGGCTGCAAGGCCTTCGCCCACATCCTGGAGACCCCCGCCGACGAGCTTGAGCGCGTGGGCCCCGGCGAACTGATCGAGCGCCTGTCCGGCCTGCCCACCGTGCGCGAGGTGTTCGCCGAGCACTGGACCCTGGTGGTCTGCGACCTGCCCTTCGTGCTGCTGTTCCTGGGCGCCATCGCCTACGTGGCCGGCTGGCTGGTCTCGGCGCCGGTGCTGGTCCTGGTCGCCTTCGTCCTCTTCGCCATGCGAGGCCACAAGACCTCGGAAAAGGCCATCACCGACTTCAACACGGTGCGCGACCGCCGCCAGAATTTCAGCATCGAGGTCATCCAGGGCGTCCATTCCATCAAGTCCATGGCCATGGAAGCGCAGATGATCCAGCGCTATGCCCGGCTGCAGGAAGCGGTGGCGCGCAACGCCCACCGCCTGACCGAGGTGAACACCCATACGCTCAGCACCGCCGGAGTGTTCTCACAACTGCTGACCCTGTCGGTGGTGGTGCTCGGCGCCACGATGGTGGTCAACAACCAGCTCACCGTGGGCGGCCTGTCCGCCTGCACCCTGCTGGCCGGCCGCGCGTTGCAGCCGGTGCAGAAGGCCGTGGGCCTGTGGACGCGCTGGCAGACGGCGCGGCTGATGCGCCAGCGTTTCGACACGGTGTTCGACCTGCCGCAGGAGCCGCGCGCCGCCGATACCGTGATCCGGCCCATCGTCGGCGAGGTGGAACTGCGCGACGTGGTCTTCCGCCCGGCCGAGGGCGAACCCGCCCTGTTCGACGGCCTGAACCTCAAGGTCGAGCCCGGCGAGCGCGTCGCCATCGGCGGCGACAACGGCAGCGGCAAATCCACCCTGCTGCGGCTGATCCACGGCAGCATCGGCCCGGAATCGGGCGAGGTGCTGCTGGACGGCATTCCGGTGGCCGCCCACCAGCGCGACCACCTGCTGCGCGAAGGCGGCATCGCCTTCGTGCCCCAGCGCGGCGAGCTGATGCGCGGCACCATCCTGGAAAACCTGACCATGTTCCGCGCCGACCGCCGCCGCGACGCACTGAAGCTGGCCAGCGCCCTGGGGCTGGACGCGGTGATCTACCGCCTCGCCCACGGCTATCACACCCGCGTGGGCGACGGCAGCGGCGACATCCTGCCGCGCGGCGTGATCCAGCGCATCGCCGTGCTGCGCGCCCTGGTGGCCAAGCCCCGCGTGCTGCTGTTCGACGAGGCCAACGCCTCGATGGACGGCCCCGGCGACGAGGCCCTGCGCCAGTTCCTCGAAACCATGTCGCGCGACACCACCATCATCATGGTGACGCTCCGCCCCTCGCTGCAACGCCTGGCCGACCGGATGCTGCGCATCGAGGACGGCCGTCTGGTACAGGCCGCCGCCCCGGCCGCACCCGTCGCCGCGCCCGTCGCCGCCGGCACCAGCGCCGCCGAATGAGGGTCCGACGATGACGCTTCCCGATACCGCCGCCGCTCCAAGCTGGACCGTCCGTCCCGCCCGCCAGGAACTGGGCGAGGCCGTGGACATGCAGGGCCCGCTGGGCGGCCTGAACGCGGCCACCGACCTCGCCGCCTGCATCCTGCCCCTGCTCTCGGCCCTGGAATGGGAAGGCGAGTTGGTGCACGTGGCGGAATCCCTGCCCCACTTCGCCGACGGCGTCGACCTCACCGACCTGCTGAACATCATGGCCAATCTCGGCTATGCCAGTTCGTCCCTGACCCTGTCGCCGTCGCGCATGGACCCGCGGCTGCTGCCGTGCCTGTACCTGCCGCCCGAGGGCATGGCCATGGTGCTGGTGCGCGCCGAAGACGGCCATCTCGTCGTTTTCGACAGCGAGTCGCGCTCCTACCGCACCATCCCGGCGCCCACCGCGCGCGGCATCGTCCACCGTTTCGCGCCCCTGAGCGACGAAGAGCGGGCGCGGATGGAAGAGACGCCGAAGAACTTCGTCGCCGCCATGCTGCGCCGCTTCACCCCGCTGTTCGCGCGCATGCTGGGCGCCTCGCTGGTGTCGAACCTGCTGGTGCTGGCGACGCCGCTGTTCATCAAGACGGTCTACGACCAGTACCTGCCCACCGGATCGAGCGCGCTGCTGGTCTCGGTGCTGGCGGGCTGCCTGATCGCCATCGTCGGCGATTTCTCCATCCGCTTCGTGCGGGCCAAGATGATCTCGTACATGGGCGCGCGGCTGGACCACCTGCTGGGCCTGGCCATCTTCCGCCGCCTGCTGATGCTGCCCCCGGCCTATACCGAGCAGGCCAATTCCAACGCCCAGATCGCGCGGCTGCGCGATTTCGAGATGGTGCGCGAATTCTTCACCGGGCCGCTGGCGACCACCCTGGCCGAGGCGCCGTTCATCGTGGTGTTCCTGCTGGTGATGGCACTCCTGGGCGGCCCGCTGGTCTTCGTGCCGCTGGGCGCGGTGGCTCTGTTCGTGCTGGGCGCCTGGGCCGTCCGCCCGGTGGTGGAACGGCGCGTGCGCGACGCCACCCGCGCCTCGTCGCGCCGCCAGGAATTCCTGGTCGAAGCCCTGTCGTCGCCGCGCACCATCAAGGAAGCCGGCGCGGCGGCGGTATGGAACAGACGCTATCGCGTGCTGTCGGGCGAGGCCGCCATCAAGAGCCACCGCGCCAACCGCGCCAACACCGTGGTCGCCGCCACCTCCCAGGCCATGGTGGTGATTACCGGCGTGCTGACGCTGGGCTGGGGCGTCGAGCGCGTGCTGATCGGCGAGATGACGGTGGGCGGCCTGATGGCCTCGATGATCGTGGTGTGGTGGGTCCTACGCCCGCTGCAGACCGGCTTCTCGCTGGCGGCGCAGGTCGAGCGCGTCCAGGCATCGATCACCCAGATCAACCGGCTGATGCAGTTGCGCCCCGAGCGCGTGCAGGCCCCGACCATCCACGCGGTGCCGCCGCTCAAGGGCCGGGTCACGCTGAACAACGTCAGCCTGCGCTACAGCGCCGACGCCGACCCGGCCGTGCTGGGCCTGACCTTCCAGGCCGAGCCCGGCGAGGTGGTGGCGCTGATCGGCCCCAACGGTTCGGGCAAGTCCACGGTGCTGAAGCTGCTGCTGGGCCTGTACCGGCCGCAGACCGGCTCGGTGCTGATCGACGACATCGACATCCGCCAGCTCGACCCCATCGAGCTGCGCCGCCTGATCGCCTATGTGCCGCAGCAGCCCGACCTGTATTTCGGCACCGTGGCGCAGAACCTGCGCCTCGCCCGGCCCGAGGCCACCGACGAGGAGATGCGCTGGGCCTGCTCCGAAGCCGGGCTGCTGAACGAGATCATGGACTTGCCGCAGCAATTCGACACCCGCCTGGGCGACGGCCACACCGACCGCCTGCCCGCCAGCTTCCGCCAGCGCCTGTCGCTGGCGCGCGCCTATCTCAAGCGCGCGCCGGTCACCTTGCTGGACGAGCCGGCGTCGAGCCTGGACTTCATGTCCGACCGCCAGTTGATGATGACGCTGGAACGCATGAAGGGAAACAGCACCGTGTTCCTGGTCACCCACCGCCCCAGCCACCTGAAGCTGGTGGACAAGATCGTGGTGATGGTCCAGGGCCAGATCCGCATGGCCGGGCCGGCCCAGCAGGTCCTGAGCCGCCTTCCGCCCAACTTCTTCTGACGATCCAGGACCCGCCAGCCATGTCCGATGCCGCTCCCGCGACGCAGCCCGCCCTGGAAAAGGGATCGCGCCAGATCCGTCACCTGGCGCAGTTCGCCATCGTCGAGGAATCGGGCATTTCGGCGGTGTCCAAGATCGCCGTCACCGTGGTCTCGTGCCTGGTGGCGGCCTTCGTGCTGTGGGCCGCGCTGATGCGCATCGACGAGGTCGCGGTGACCTTCGGCACCGTGGTTCCCGCCCGTTCGGTGCAGGTGGTGCAGCACCTGGAAGGCGGCATCGTGCGCGAAATCCTGGTGGAGGACCACGCCATGGTCGAAGCCGGCCAGCCGCTGGTGCGCCTGGACCCCGCCCAGGCCATGGCCGAGCTGGAGCAGACCCAGAGCCGCCGCGCCGGACTGGCGATCAAGGCCGAACGGCTGCGCGCCTTCGTCGACGGCCGCCAGCCCGATTTCAGCCAGGTCGCGGCCAAGTATGCCGCGCTCGCCATCGACCAGTCGGAAATCCTGGCCGCCAACACCGACCGCTGGCATTCGCTGGGCAAGGTGCTGGAGGAACAGATCCAGCAGAAGCGCGAGGAGATCCACGCCGCCCAGCAGCAGCAGAAAGGCGTGTCCGAGCAGTTGCGGCTGGTGACCGAGGAAGTGAAGATGCGCGAGACGCTGTTCAATTCCGGCTATTCCAGCAAGGTCGACGTCTATGCCGTGCAGCGCCAGCGCGCCGCCGCCGAGAGCGAGCTGTCGCGCCTGAAGGGCCAGGAGGCCACCGCCGCCAAGGCGCTGGAGGAACTGAACAGGCGCATCGCCGACCTGGACAACAACCAGCGCCAGGACGCGCTGGGCGAACTGGGCACCGTCACCGCCGAGATCGCCCAGTTGGACGACGTCATGGGCCGCCTGCAAGACCGCGTGAAGCGCCTGGAAGTGGTGTCGCCGGTCAAGGGCTACGTCCAGAACCTCAAGGCCAAGACCGTGGGTTCGGTGGTGCCGGCCGGCGGCATGCTGATGGAGGTGGTGCCGGTGGACGACGAACTGCTGGTGGAAAGCCGCATCAGCACCCGCGACGTCGGCCACCTGCATGCCGGCCAGAAGGTGACGGTGAAGGTGGCGTCCTACGACTTCGTGCGCTTCGGCAGCGTCGAGGGCACGCTGCGCGGCATCTCCGCCACCACCTACATCGACGAGAAGGACGGCACCCCCTATTACAAGGGCTGGGTGGTCCTGTCCCAGCCGTGGGTGGGCACGCGGTCCGGCGAGAATCCGGTCATGCCGGGCATGACCGTGCAGGCCGACATCATCACCGGCGACAAGACCTTGCTGCAATACCTGCTGAAGCCTTTGCAGACCTCGTTCTCGCAGGCATTCCGCGAACGCTAAGAAAACACCCTGGGGGAGGGCGAAGACATGGCCGAAGAAAACGAATCCCTGCGAGACGGCAACATCGCGGACGCGCAATCCTCGGACGTGAGCACGCTGGACGCGCTGCATCTCGAGGGCAAGAGCGCCGAGCGCCTGGACGACGCCGAGGACCACGAACTCCCCGAGAGCAGCGCCACGGAGCGCGAGGACGTCAAGGGCCTCGCCAACGTCCAGAGCGCCGACCGCCAGACCTACGAAGCCATGCGCGACGGCGCGCCGGCCGCGGAAGGCGCCATCCCCACCGGCGGCCAGGTGGTGGCCGATCCTTATACCCCCAGCGAGCCGGACAACACCGTCGAGGCGCGGTTCGAGAACCCCTTCCCCCAGTTCGCCCCGGCGGCGGCGGCCGAGACCGGGGACGACGGTTCCCCGCTGCCGGAACCGGCGCGTGACCTGCAACCCGAGGTGCCCGAGGAGCAGATCGAGGGCGGCCTGATTTCCGATGGCGTCCAGACCGGCAGCGCGCCGGCCATCGCCGCGGCGCCGGAACAGCCGGAATTCATCCCCGAGGCACCGCCCGAGCCGCTGGAAGATCCGGAACTGATCCCGACCGTCGCCCAGCCGCCCACCGTCATCGCCCAGGCGGCCAGCGGCATCGAGAACCAGTTGACCAAGCTGACCCTGTCGGCCTCGCTCAACGACATCGACGGAGGCGGCGAAAGCTTGGCCTCGCTGGCCATTTCCGGCATCCCCGCCAATTTCCAGATCGTCGATGCCAACGGCAATCCCATCGGCGTGCGCAGCGGCGACACCTGGACCCTGTCCGAGGTCACGCCGCTGACCCTCGACAACATCTACCTCAAGAACATCGACGACGACGATGGCGACTTCAGCGGCGATTTCGTCCTGACCGTCGGCGTCACCTCCTCCGAGCCGGGCAGCAGCGCCACCACCACCGTGCCGCTGCCGGTGCATATCGTGGCGGTGGCCGACACCCCCGTCCTGGCCACCTACGATTCCGCCGGCCTGGAGAACGAGTGGATCGGCCTGGACATCCGCGTCACCGACAAGGACATCGACGGGTCGGAAACGCAGCAGGTCTACATCTCCGACCTGCCCGCCGGCGCGTCGCTGCGCTATTTCGACGGGAACGGCCAGGAAGTTCCCGTGCCGGCGACGGCCGTCAGCGGCAGCCCCGATCTTCCCGACGGCACCTATTACGTGGTTCCCGCCGCGGCCCTGAGCACCCTGCAGGTCCGCTCGGCCCCCGACGACAGCGCCGATTTCACCCTGACGGTGCACGTCTCCAGCACCGAAGGCTCGAACGGCGACACGGCATTCAGCGGCCCGGAAACCATCGTGGTGGACGTGGGCCTGGTCGTCCCCGAAGTGTCGCCGGACCAAACCCACACGGTGGACGAAGGCCAGTGGGTCGATCTGGCCCTGAAGGCCGTGGTCAACGCCGACATGGCCGCCACCGACACCGACGGCCACGAGACGCTGCACGTCTACATCGAGGGCCTGCCCGACGGCGTGACGTTGCGCGACGCCAGCGGCCCCCTGACCCCGGTGACCTACACCGACGCCGCCGGCAACACCCATACCGGCTACGAGGTCACCGGCTATCTCGATTCGAACGGCGACATCACCGGTCTGCAAGTGCGCTGGACCGACGAGAACGTCGCCGACACGTTCGATTTCCAGTTGCGCGCGGTGGTCCACGACGTGGACTGGACCGAGCAGGACGGCGACGACGACGCCAGCCCCTATCTGAACGGCGACACCACCAAGCCCATCGCCGAACTGGCCCCCGACATCGTCGACAGCGTCAGCACCGTCACGGTCAACTACAACGCCGTCGCCGACGTTCCCGTGGTGACGAACGCCGGCGCCCTGGGCGTCGAGGACCAGTGGTTCAGCCTGCACATCGACGCCCACCTCACCGACACCGATGGATCGGAAACCCTGTCGTTCCAGATCAGCGGCGACGCGGATTCCTTCTCGCTGCGCGCCGACGGGGGCGTCACCTCGGTCCTCGACCCCGACACCAACACCGTCACCTACACGGTGACGCAGGCGCAGCTCGCGTCGTTGCAGATCAAGGGCGCCCCGGAAGCCGACGGCACCTTCGACCTGACCGTCACCGCCATCGCCACCGAGACCTCCAACGGCCACACGGCGGCCAGCGCTCCGTATCATCTGGTCGTGGACCTGCTGTCGGATGCCGACCAGCCCACGGTGACAGTGGTCGACGGCGCCCAGCGCATCGACGAGGATTCCTGGTTCGCGCTGAACAGTCTGGTCGGCGGCACCGCCGCCGTGCAGGGCTCGCTGAACCCCGGCGAGGCGGCCCGCGACGACGGTTCGGAAATCCTGACCTTCAGCATCACCGCCAAGCAGGACCATTCGCGCATCTGGATCGACGCCAACAAGGACGGCGTCACCGACGCCGGCGAGATCACCTCGCTGGGGGCCGGAGAGGGCATCAGCGACATCGCCGCCGATCTGGTCCGGGACGGCCATGTCCATGTGGGCGGCGCGACCGACTGGTCCAGCGCCAATGACGACGACAACCTGAAGTTCGACATCACCACCACGGCCACCGAAATCCGCGGCGACAGCGACACCGCCCTGGAAGCCGGCCTGGACCCGGACGATAACCTGACCCGGTCGCCCAGCGCCGCCAGCACCACCGACACCCTGACCCTGACGGTGTCGCCCGGCACCGACCAGATCAACGTCGGCGGCGCCAATGTCGGCGTCGAAGACCAGCACGTGGAAGACACCTCCCTGCCCCGCATCGCGGTGACGCCCACCGTGGTGTTCACCGATACGGACGGTTCGGAAACCCCCGACCCCGAGGGCTACATCACCCTGTCCTCCGGCGACTCGCTGATGACGGCGGGCACGCTGTACCTGGACGGGCAGGAAGTCACCGAGGCGGGCCTGTACGATTCCGAGGGCAACCTGCTGGCCAGGCTGGAGGTTTCCGGCGGCGCCACCAGCTGGATCATCTCCAACGCCTATCTCGAAAAGACCGCGGACAACACCTGGACGCTGACCGAGGTCACCTTCCAGCCCGACCGCCACGACGCCGGCAACGCCAGCTATTCCATCGCGGTGGACGTCATCGACGCCGGCACCCGCACCCATGTCGCCGGCACCGGCCAGGGCACCCTGGAGGTCCAGGCCATCGCCGACACGCCCACGGTGGCGGTGCACGACCTCTACCTGGAGGAAACCGCCGCCGCCCGCGCCGTCGCGCTGTCCATCGACCCGCCGGCCACGCCCGACGGCGACGGTTCGGAGACCCTGGTGGTCTACGTCCTCGGCGTGCCCGCCGCCGTGACCCTGAGCGCCGGCACCAGGCTGGACGCGGCAACCGTGGTGGACGGCGTGACCATCCCCGCCGGTTCGTACCGGCTGACCGCGGAGCAGTTGGAGGACCTGAAGGCCAACCTGCCCGCCGGCTATTCCGACGATTTCAAGCTCACCGTCTATTCCGCCAGCACCGAGAGCACCGATGGCCAGACCGTCGCCGCCGGCCGGGGAACGGCCATCAGCGAGCCGGCGGTCCTCAGCGTGGAGATCGGCGTGCAGACCCCCACCATCACGGTGGGAACCCTGACGGCGGTCGAGGACATCCGCTACGCGCTGAGCGAGATCAAGGTGGACGTGCCGGCGCACGACGCCACCGACACGGTGACGATTTCCATCTCGGAACTGACCTCCGGCTTCACCCTGTGGCAGTCCAACGGTTCCGGCGGCTACACCCAGATCCATGCCCAGGGCGGGGTCTACGACATCCCCTACAGCCTGGTCGACGGCAGCGGCAACCTCAGCGGCCTCTATATCCGCAGCCCCCAGAACGTGGCCGCCCCCGCCACCTTCACGCTGACCGTGACCAACGCCGACGTGGACGCGGACCCGGCCTCCGGCACCAGGCACGAGCAGGGCGCCCTCTCCCCCGACGGCACCGTCAACATCCAGGACACCGTCACCGTCTCGCAGCAGGTGACCGTGAACGTCACCCCCGACGCCGATCCCGCCACGCTGTCCGCCTCGGCGGTGGGCGTCGAGGACAAGTTCGTCGCCCTCAACATTTCGGCGGCCTTGCAGGATACCGACGGCAGCGAGAACATCACCGTCACCATCACCGGCATGCCGGCCGAATTGGACCTGTACCAGGGCGACGACCAGACCGGCACGCTGCTGACGCCCAATGCCGACGGATCCTACACCTTCATGGCGAGCGGCCCGGACGCCAATGCCGCGCTGAAAGGCATGCTGGCCGACCTGCGCATCTATGGCCTGGCCGCCAACAGCAACGTCGACAGCTACGGCACGGCCACCAGCAACAACACCGCCTGGAACGCCGCCGACTTCACCCTGAAGGTGACGGCAAAGACCACCGAGACCGCCAACGACGATACCGCCGAGGTTTCCAACAACATCAACGTGCGGGTGTTCGGCGACGCCGACACGCCCTTCGCGGCGGTGGTGGAAGGCGCCACCAGGGATACCGCCATCGCCGTGGACGAGGACGTCTTCTACAACCTGCGGAACGCCCTGTGGGGCGCGTCGGGCGAGGACGTCGGCAGCGCCTCGGACCTGACCGGGCTGGCCACCACGAGCGCGGACGGATCGGAAGTCCTCAGCTTCGTCATCACCGCGACGCAAAGCTCGAACGGCGCCCAGGTCGTCATCACCGACGCCAACGGCAACGCCACGACCACGATCCTGCGCTGGAACGAGCAGACGGGCCAGGCCACCAACTCGGTCACCGTCACCGCCCAGCAGATCAAGGACGGCATGGTCCAGGTCGGCGGCGCCCCCGACTGGGCCGGCGAGATCGAATTCAACATCACCCCCAAGGCCACCGAAACCGATGGCGACACCCAGTCGGAGATCAACAGCGTCAACAGCGCGCTGAACGCCAGCAACAATTTCGACAACAACCCCGACAATAACCTGACGCGCAACGCCAGCCAGACCGGCGACACCCAGTCGCTGTGGCTGAAGATCGCGCCGGTCGTCGACGTCGAGACCGCCACCTTCGACGGCAAGTTCTCGGGCGTCGAGGACGACGGCCCCATCACCTTCGCCCCGGTCATCAAGGTCAGCGACACCGATTCGGAAACCGTCTCGAACGTGCAGATCCTGGTCCATGGCGGGACGCACGGCACCCTGGAGGTGAGCGGCTTCGGCCCCCTCGCCGCCTCCTCCACGGTCATCCACGAGGGCAAGGAATATGCCGTCTACACCGTGCCGGCCAGCGCGCTGGCCGCGCATAACGGCGCATACACCGTCACCGGCCTGACCTATACGCCGGACGCCAATTCCGACCTGGACTTGGTCTATTGCGTCCGCGCCACGATCACCGATACGGCCAGCACCGGCACCGATTCGGTCGTCAGCACCTCGAACGAGACCTCCCTCGTCGTCAGGGCGGTGGCCGACGAACCGGGCATCCGCGTCGGCGACATGGCCGGCACGACCACCACCACCGACACCGGAACCGCCGCCGCCACCCTGGTCGTGGACGAGGACGGCTACCTGCACCTGAACCTGGGCGCGGTGAACAACGATTCCGATTCGGAAACCCTGACCTCGGCCATCCTGACCGACGTGCCCGTCGGCTGGACGGTCCTGTACAAGGATGCGAACGGCGAGTACCACGCCTATCCCCAATCCGGCCCCACCACCTGGGACCTGAGCGAGACGCTGTCGGCCCTGCCGGGCGCCCTCAAGACCCTTGAGAACGTCTATCTCCATCCCCCGGAGAACGACGCCCGCGACGCCTCGCTGATCCAGTTCAAGGTCACCAGCACGGAAGCCGCGACCGGGAACCAGGTGGAGGTCAAGGAAGCCAGCACCACCATCGCCTTCGACGTGGTGGTGAACGCCCAGGCGGACCAGCCGAACCTCCAGGTCGGCGACGTCCGCATGAAGGAAGACGAACTGGCCAAGCTGGACATCCGCCCGTCGCTGGTGGACGAGGACGGCTCGGAAACCCTGGGCAACGTGACCATCAGCGGCACCCAGGGCGGCACCTTCTGGTACAAGGACGGCGACGTCTTCCGCGAATACACCGGGCACGAAACCGGCGGCACCTGGACCTTCAGCGTCGGCGAACTGGACAACCTGTACTTCAAGCCCGCGCCCGAGTTCAGTACCGCGCTGCTGCCCGGCGGCAAGATGCAGTTGTCGGTCACCGTCACCAGCATCGACAGCGAACCGGACGGCGAAGCGTCGCCTTCCACCGCCGACGACGTGAACGCGCGCACCGTCGCGCTCAACGTCTTCGTCACCGGCGTGGCCGACGAGGCCCGGGTGCCCGACGGCGGCATCGTCGTCACCGCCAGGGAAGGCGACGGGATCGAGACCGGCACCCAGGCGATCGACCCCGGCCTGAAAAGCTATGCCAGCATCGACAATCAGGACGGTTCGGAAACGCTGAGCGTGGTGCTGTCCGGCATCCCCAAGGGCGTCACCCTGTTCCTCGACCTGGACGGCGACGGCAGGCTCGACGCGGGCGAGGACACCTCGACCTACCTGAAATACATCGGCCCCGCCGCCGACGGCTCGGCCAGATGGTCGGTGGCGCCGGAATACGTGGACAAGATCCGCCTGCTCGCGCCCAAGGATTATTCCGGCGAGTTCCAGTTCAACGTGGACCTCATCACCACGGAAAAGGACGGCGATTTCGCGAAAGTGTCCACCCCGGTCACGGTCGTCGTCGATCCGGTCGCCGACACCCCCGGCGGCGGCATCTCCGGAAGTGCGGACGAGGACGCGGGGTCCGTCGACTTCGTGCTCACCGCGTCGGTGGGCGACACCGGCGGCAACGCCGGCAACCCCGCCGCCCTGGGCAGCGGCGGCGTGGAAAAGATCGACGGCATCACCGACGTGGTGCTGGACGTGGACCACATGATTACCGCGGGCGGCGCCTCGCCCACCGACGTCTACGTCACGTATGGCGGCGATGACTATCTAGCTGTGCTGGAAGACGGCCGGTGGGTCATCCGGATCGGCGACGTCGCCGTTCCCGAGGATCAGACCTCGGTCACCATCGAGGGACTGACCCTGCACGGCGTGCCGGAGAATTATTCCCACGACATTTCCGTCTCCATGACGGTCAAGGCCGTGGACGGGACCGGCGCCACCGCCAGCCACGCGACCAACGACGTCTCCGGCACCATCGTCATCAAGGCGGTGGCGGACGCCCCCGCCATGGCCATCGTTCCGCAGGACGACGCCACGCCGACGGTCCACGATTACGTCGAGACCGGCGCGACCCATACCGTCACCCTGACCGGCGACTTCCAGGTCACCGACACCGACGGGTCGGAAAGAATCTCCTATCTGGTCGTCAGCGACGTCCCCAACGGGGTGATCGTGGCGGGTGGCATCAACAACGGCAACGGCACCTGGACCGTACCGGTGGACGCCGATCATTCCGGCCCGTTCACCATCGGCCTCGTGGCCTCGTCCCATGTCGCGCACAGCACCGCCGCCATCGGCGTCAAGGCCGTGGTCGTCGATTCCGACCCCGACGGCGGAACCGACACCAACAGCGGTTTCATTTCCGTCGACGTGAATTTCGGCACGTTCGGCGGCGGCGGACCGGGCGGCGATCCGGTCATGCCCGTTCCCGTCGGCGTGATCGACGGAGCCCTGGAAGCGACCGAGGACACCGCGTTCACCCTGGAGGGCCTCAAGGACCTCATCACCGTCAAGGCATCCCCCTCCGGACCCGAACTGGCGGTCGACGAGCATGGCGTCGCCTCCGACGGCTCCCAGGTCAGCGTGGTGATCGTCGTACCGGCCGACTGGACCATCTCGGGCGGCGGCTATTACCACATCGACGGGATCACAGGCGGCGCCCAGACCTACACGGTTCCCTACGCGGCGCTGGGCGGCGTCTCGCTGACGCCGCCCGGGAATTTCTCGGGCGAGATCGACACCTTGCAGATGCGGGTGGTGGTGACCGCCGCCGACGGCCGCTACGACGAGGACGCCGCCGCCCTGACCACCATGCCGGTGGCGGTGGAGGCCGTGGCGGACGGGGCGGCGATCATCGCCGCCACCGTGGCGGGCGTCGAGGATTCCAGCGACGGCCTCATCACTCTGACCCTGACCGCCAAGGACGGCGATTCGGAAACGCTGTCGGCGAACGAGGTCACCATCCGCGTCCATCACGAGAACGGCCATTCGCCCGGCGGCCTGGTCTCGACCTCCGACGCCTACGACCTGAGCGTGGTCGACGTGCCCGCCGGGTCCGGCTACACCGAATACAGGCTGACGTTCAGGGACGAGGCCGACCTCGCCGCCTTCCAGACCGCAGGCGGACTGGTCATCGGCGGGCTGCGTTTCGACTCCGCGGCCAACTATTCCGGCACGGTCCGGCTGGAGGCGTCGGTCCAGGTGACGGATACCGCCTACGACAAGGGCGGCGACGTCATCAACGTCAGCACCATCCAGAGCAGCCAATCCTTCACCCTGACCGTCACGCCCGAGGTGGACGCCACCACCTTCGCCATCCAGGACGTCGGCGGCACCGAAGACCAGGCGGGCGGCATCCTGCTGGTGGCCGACATCCTTCATTCGGACATCACCCCGCCCACCGGTTCGTCCACCGATCCGTGGTCGTCGGAAACCCTGTCGCTGGTCATCCGCGACGTGCCCCCGGGCGCCACGCTGACCGGCGCCTACAACAACGGCGACGGCACCTGGACGGTCTATGGCGACAATCTGGAATTCACCGCCGACGGCGTGTCGCTGCGCAACGTCTCCTACAACCCGGCTCCGGACGATTCCAGGGACGCCGAGCTGCGGATCGTCGCCTACTTCAAGGAAGCCGGCACGGACGAGTGGGTGGCGGTGACGTCCGGCATATTCACCGTGCAGGTCCAGTCGGTGGCCGACGGCGCCAGCCTGAACCCCAAGGACGCGATGGGCGGCAAGGAGGACGAGTTGCTGGCCCTCGACCTGGGGGCACGGGTGATGGACCTGTCCGAATCGGCCTCCATCACCATCAGCGGCCTGTCGGGGGACGCCTACCTGACCGACGGCACCCGGGATCCCGATACGGGCGAGTACACCCGGGTCGGCAGCTACGGCGGCGGCACCGTGGTGCTGAGTTCGGCGGACGTGGTCCGCCTGGGGCTGCTGGGCTCCGGCACGGTCTATTTCGCCGCCGCGGCCCATGCCTCGGGCCTGTGGAACCTGACGGCCACCGTCCGGTCGGAGGATACCGATCCCGACGACGGCGTGGTCAGCCTCAGCGCCCAGAGCGAGGCGTACAAGTTCAAGGTCCAACTGGCGGCCGTGGCGGATGAACCGACCCTGGCCGTCGCCGGCAGCACCATCGCCGCCTTCGAGGACGATGCGTCGATCCCGCTGGGCATCTCGGCCGAGCTGGTGGACCGGGACGGTTCGGAAACCCTGTCGGTGACCATCAATGTCAGCGGGGCGCCGACGGGAACCGTGTTCGAAGCCACCGGCATCGGCGCGGACGGCAACCCCGCCACCTGGACCCGGACGCTGGACGGCAACGGCTTCGTCACCTTCCCCGGGGAGATCCACGATATCCGGATGGTGCCGGTCGCCGATTTCAACGGCACCGTGACCCTGGTCGTGGAGGCGCGCTCCCAGGACGGCGACACCACCGCCGTCACCACGGAGACCATCACCGTGACCGTGGCTCCGGTGAACGACGCGCCCACTTGGTCGGGATCCGGCCAGTTGACCGTGCTGGCCGGTTCGCACGTCACCCCCATGACGCTGAACAACGACAGCATCGCCATCCACGACGTGGACGCGGGCGACCGGATCGCCGTCATGAGCCTGAACATCGCGGACGGCAAGGCCGGCGACGCCCTGGGCCTGACCGGCCTGACGCCTTCCACCGGCAGCGACGGGCAATTGGCGGTGACGCTGAACGGCCATGTCTTCAGCATCGGCTACGACGGCAGCACGCTGACCTTCAGCAGCGACACCGCCGCCTATGCCGACTACCAGACGCTGCTGGGCCATTACGTCATCTTCACCAGTTCGACCGGCACCCTGCTGCCCGGCGACCGCGCCATCTCGGTCACCGTCACCGACGCGCAGGGGGCGACCTCGGACAGCCTGGACATCCCGGTCACCGTGGGAACCGGGGCCACGACGACGGTCGGCGGCGATGCCCTGGGCACCGTCCTGTTCAGCGGCAACGCGGTCGAGCCCCTGGCGGGGCTGGACATCGACCCCGACGCCGCGCTGACCGGAATGACCGTCACCCTGGACGGCCTGACCGGCGACGCCCTGGCCCTGTCCGGCCTGAACGTCGGCCTGGACGGCAACAACCACATGGTCGTCACCGGCACCAATGTCAGCGTCAGCTACGACGAGGCCAGCCATTCGCTGATCTTCTCGGGCAACGACAGCGGCGCCACCTATGCCGGCATCGCCAGCGGCATCGTGCTGTCGTCCTCGACCGGCAGCACGCTGGCGGCCGGCACCCGCGACCTGTCGGTGACGCTGTTCGACGCCGACGGCTCGACCACCCTGGCCACCTCCACCACCCTGGACGCCACGGTGAGCCTGGGCGGAACCGCCGCAGGCGACGTGCATTGGGGAGCGGACGGCTCGGCCGCGGTGGACGACGTCATCATCGCCCGCTACGGCACCTCGGCCAGCCTGAACGGCGGCGCAGGCGGCATCGATACCCTGATGGTCGCCCACGGCGACGCCCAGGGCGATCTGGCCGGCTGGACCTTCAGCATCGAGAACGGCGTGATCGAGGCCCATTCGACCACCGGCGACGACAAGTCGTTCGTGGTCGACCTGACCCATGGCAGCATCGATACCGCCAACAGTACCCAGGACCTCATCGTCTTCAACGGCGACGCCTCGGGCAAGATCACCTTCGACGAGCACACCTCCATCCAGTTCGACAACATCGAACGGCTGATGGGGTAATCAGGCGGGAGACGGCGGCAGGCGGCGCAGGACGGCCG
>AGTN01220169.1_pt1 | contig 18703 bp, 18 predicted proteins | sample 314218 | NCBI WGS metagenome assembly AGTN01 (sample SAMN02954264, study PRJNA73603) | bioreactor metagenome | biome: terrestrial; feature: non-aerated bioreactor; material: poplar woody material; isolation source: poplar biomass | place: USA | collected 2006-12 | reverse complement strand
TCACGGGACTGGAGCTTCAGCCCGTCCTGGCCGGACTGGCCCGCGCCAATGCCGCCGCCAACGATCTGGCGCTGGAGGTGGTCGAGGGCTGCGTGACCGGCGCGTCGCCCCGGGTGCCGCCCCACGCTTTCGACCACGTCATCACCAACCCGCCGTGGTACGAGCCCGGCACCATCTCGCGCCCGGCCGCCGAGAGCAAGGCCCTCGGCCATGTGGAGAAGGTGGATCTGGCGACGTGGCTGAAGCGGGCGGTGCGCTTCCTCAAGCCCAGGGGCCGCCTGTTCGTGGTCCACCGCGCCGACCGCCTGGGCGACGTTCTGGCCGGGCTGCACCCGCTGAAGGTGGGCGAAATCCGCGTCTTCCCGCTGTGGCCGAAACCGGGCCGCGCGGCCGGCCGGGTGATCGTGTCGGCGCGCAAGGACGCCCGGGCGCCGCTGGAAATGCTGCCCGGTCTGGTGCTGCATCATCCGGACGGCCGCTATACCGACGAGGCCGATGCGATCCTGAGGCGGGGCGCCCCGTTGTTTTAGCGCGCAAGCGCGCTATCTTTGGGGCATGGATATCTCGGACACCTTCAACGAACTGGTCGAACGCTTCACCAACCCGCCGCCTCTGGTCAGCGTGGTGCGGCTGTCCGGCCTTATCACCGCCGGCGGCGGCATGATCCGCGGCGGCATCAACATCGCCAACCAGGCCAGCGTGCTGAAATCCGCCTTCGCGCCCAAGCGGCTGGCGGCGGTGGCGCTGGTGGTCAACTCGCCCGGCGGTTCGCCGGTGCAGAGCGCGCTGATCGCCAAGCGCATCCGCAGCCACGCCGAGGAAAGGAAAGTGCCGGTCGTCGCCTTCGTCGAGGACGTGGCGGCGTCGGGCGGCTATTGGCTGGCGCTGGCGGCGGACGAGGTCATCGCCGATCCCGCCTCGATCGTCGGGTCCATCGGCGTGGTCTCGGCCGGGTTCGGCTTCACCGAGGCCATCGCGCGCCTCGGCATCGAGCGGCGCCTGCATACCCAGGGCGAGCGCAAGCGCCTTCTCGACCCGTTCCTGCCGGAAAAGCCCGAGGACGTGGCGCGGCTGGAGGCGTTGCAGGCCGACATCCATGACGGCTTCAAGGCCTGGGTGCGCGAACGCCGGGCGGAAAAGCTGACCGCGCCCGAGGAGACCCTGTTCAACGGCGACATCTGGACCGGCCGCCAGGCGCTGGACCTGGGGCTGATCGACGGCCTGGGCGAGTTGCGTTCCACCATGCGCGCCCGTTTCGGCGAAAAGGTGCGCCTGCGTCCGGTGGGCATGCGCCGCTCGCCGCTGCGTTTTCTGCTGGGGCCGCGCGCCGAGGCGCCGGACCTGCTGGCGGCGGTGGAGGAACGCCTGTCCTGGAGCCGCTGGGGCCTGTAACACTATCCGTTGACCGGATCGGCCCTGCGGGTCCACACTCCGGCCCATGTTCGCCAAGTTCCTGCTGACCGTCGCGGTCGTGGCCTTCATCTGGTTCGGCTTCAAGTACGTCCAGCGCGTGACCGAGTTGCGCGCCGGCAAGGGCACACCCGCGCGCAAGCCGGAAGGTCCGTCCGCCACCCCGCACTTCAAGCCGGTGGACGGGGGCGAAAGCGTGCAGGATCTCGTCAAGTGTCCGCATTGCGGCACCTTCCGCTCGGCCAGACTGGGATCGTGCGGCCAGCCGGGGTGCCCCCGTTAAGGAGGTTGGCATGGCCTGGTTCCGCCCGCTCGCCCCGCTGCTCGTCCTGGCGCTGCTGTCGTCGTGCACCCTGCCGCCGCCCGACCAGCCGGCGGCGCCCAACCGCATGGGCCGCTTTCTCGGGCTGGTGGCCAATTGCGGCTGCTCGGACATCAGCCGCGACCGCATGCTGGCGGAATATCCCCGTGCCGTGGCCGACCGCTATTCCGAGGCCGAGATCACCTCCATGCGCGGCTACGTGGACCTCGCCATCACCGAGCGTTACGACAACCAGATGGAAATCTGCCTGGCGGCCTGCGCCAACACCTGCATGGTCAACGCCGTCGCCAAGCCCCTGGGTGGCAGGCTTTCCGGCGATGGCGGAAGCTGCCTGGTGTCGGAACGCGACCTGCACCTGACCGAGGGCCGCCGCAGCAACGGCGGTTGGCCGTAAGGGGGACCGCAGTCTCGACACCGCGTCGAGGTTGCGACGGGCGCAAGTGCGCCCGCGCCGCCTATGCGGCGGGAGCCAAGCCCCGCGGAGCGGGGCGCACGGCGCTTGAGTGCTTGATAATCAGGAATTTCCCCACCAGTAGACCCAGACGAACAGGAACAGCCACACCACGTCGACGAAGTGCCAGTACCACGCGGCGGCCTCGAAGCCGACATGCTGGTGCGGGGTGAAGTCGCCCTTGAGCGAGCGGATCAGGCAGACCGCCAGGAAGCACACGCCGGCGAAGACGTGGAAGCCGTGGAAGCCGGTGGCCATGTAGAATACGGACGGATAGACCCCCTCGGCGAAGCCGAAGGTGGCCTCGCCGTACTCGTAGGCCTGCAGGCCGAGGAACAGCGCGCCCAGCACCACCGCGCCGAGCAGGCCGAGCTTGAGGCGGCCGCGGTCGCCTTCGCGCAGGGCGTGGTGGGCCCAGTTCACCGCGAAGCCGGAACCGAGCAGGATCAGCGTGTTGATGAAGGGCAGCGTCCAGGTGTGCAGCGGCGTGATGCCCTCGGGCGGCCACTGGTGGACCTGCGGGTTGACCCCCAGGGCGGCGTTGAAGAACGCCCAGAAGAAGGCGGCGAAGAACATCACCTCGGAGGCGATGAACAGCGCCATGCCGACGCGCAGGCCGTGGCGCACCACCTCGGTGTGGGCGTGCTCATCCTGGGCCTCGCGCACCACGTCGCGCCACCAGCCGGCCATGGTCACCAGCACCAGGGCGATGCCGGCGATCATGATCCACGGCTCGGTGCGGTCGGCGAAATAGACCACCAGCCCATAGGCGGTGACGAAGGCGGCCACCGATCCCACGAAGGGCCAGGGGCTGGGATTGACCAGATGATAGGGATGCGCCGGCGCGTGGCCCGGCGCGGCGGAATGGCCGTCGCTCATGGCGGTCCTCCCTGGGTGGCGGTGCGGGCGGTCTTCGGTCCGTCCGGCGGCGTCTTGCGGAAGAAGGTGTAGGACAGGGTGATGGTGACGACTTCGTTGGCGGTGGCGTCCTCGGCCAGGGCGGGATCGACGAAGAAGGTCACCGGCATGTCCACCGTCTGGCCCGGTTCCAGGCGCTGTTCGGTGAAGCAGAAGCATTCGATCTTGTTGAAGTATTTCCCCACCTTGTCGGGGGTGACGTTGAAGGTGGCGGTGCCGACCACCGGCCTGTCGCCGGTGTTGGTGGCGCTGTAGACCGCCAGCACCTGCTCGCCCAGGCGGGTGCGGATCTCGCGCTGGTGGGGCGTGAAGCGCCAGGGCAGGCCCTTCGATACCGAGGAATCGAAGCGCACGGTGACGGGCCGGCCGGTGGCGGCCGGGGCGCTCTCGGCCACGCGGGTGGTGCCGCCATAGCCGGTGATCTGGCAGTACAGGCGGTACAGCGGCACCGACGCCGCCACCAGCCCGACCATGCCCAGCAGGGCGGCCAGGGAAACGGTGACGACGAGGCGGTTGCGGTCCGGGGCCATGATGCGCCTATTCCGCCGGCCGGCCGAATCTGGGAATGGTCTCGAAGCTGTGCAGCGGCGGCGGCGAACTGACCGTCCATTCCAGGGTGGTGGCGCCCACGCCCCACGGATTGGCCTCGGCCTTGCGGCCCGAGGCGAGGGTGCGCAGGCAGACGTAGACGAACAGGATGGCGGCGGCGAAGCTGATATAAGCGCCGATGGAACTGACCACGTTCCAGCCGTGATAGGCGTCGGGATAATCGGGGATGCGCCGGGGCATGCCGGCCACGCCCAGGAAGTGCTGGGGGAAGAAGGTCAGGTTGACGCCGATGAAGGTGAGCCAGAAATGGACCTTGCCCAGGGTCTCGGGATATTGCCGCCCGCTCATCTTGCCGACCCAGTAGTAGAATCCGGCGAACATGGCGAAGACCGCGCCCAGGCTGAGCACGTAATGGAAATGGGCGACGACGTAATAGGTGTCGTGCAGCACCACGTCCACCGGCGAATTGGCCAGCACCACCCCGGTCACGCCGCCGACGGTGAACAGGAAGACGAAGCCGGTGGCCCACAGCATGGGGGTCTTGAACTCGATCGAGCCGCCCCACATGGTGGCGATCCAACTGAACACCTTGATGCCGGTGGGTACGGCGATGACCATGGTGGCGGCGGTGAAATAGGCCCGCGTGTTGACGTTGGTGCCGACGGTGAACATGTGGTGCGCCCAGACCACGAACCCCACCGCCGCGATGCCCACCATGGCGTAGGCCATGCCGATATAGCCGAACACCGGTTTTTTCGAGAAGGTCGAGATGATGTGGCTGACGATGCCGAAGGCCGGCAGGATCATGATGTAGACCTCGGGGTGGCCGAAGAACCAGAACAGGTGCTGGTACAGGACCGGGTCGCCGCCATTGGCCGGGTTGAAGAACGCCGTGCCGAAATTGCGGTCGGTCAGCACCATGGTCAGCGCGCCGGCCAGCACCGGCACCGCCAGCAGCAGCAGGATGGCGGTGACGAACATCGCCCACACGAACAGCGGCATGCGGTGGAAGGTCATGCCGGGCGCCCGCATGTTGACGATGGTGGTGATGAAGTTGATGGCGCCCAGGATCGACGACACGCCGGCCACGTGCAGCGACAGCACGGCGAAATCCACCGAGGTGTCGGTATGGCCGCCGACCGAGAGCGGCGGATAGAGCGTCCAGCCGGTGCCGGCACCCATGCCGGTGAGCGCGGACAGCAGCAGCAGGACGAAGGCCGGCGGCAGCAGCCAGAAACTGATGTTGTTCATGCGCGGGAAGGCCATGTCGGGGGCGCCGATCATCAGCGGCACGAACCAGTTGCCGAAGCCGCCGATCAGCGCCGGCATGACCACGAAGAACACCATGGTGACGCCGTGGGCGGTCAGGATGACGTTGTAGAACTGGAAGTCGCCGTCCAGGTACTGGATGCCGGGGTCCTGCAATTCCATGCGGATGAACACCGACATGGCGCCGCCGATCAGCCCGGTGAGCACCGAGAACACCAGGTACAGCGTGCCGATGTCCTTGTGGTTGGTCGAGAACAGCCAGCGGCGCCAGCCGCGGGGCGCCTCGTGGTGGTCGTGATGGGCGGCGGTGGCGTCGGCCATGGCGTGTCGTCCCCCGATTATTGTTGCGCCGAGGCCAGCGAGGGCTGGCCGGTCACGGCGAATCTGGTCCTGGCTTCCTCGGTCCAACTGTGGAACTGCTCGGGCGTCACGGCGCGCACCATGATGGGCATGAAGCCGTGGTTGACGCCGCACAGTTCCGAGCACTGGCCGTAATAGACTCCCGGTTCGGTGATCCGCACCCAGGTCTCGTTCAACCGGCCGGGCACCGCGTCGGTCTTGATGCCGAAGGCCGGCACCGCCCAGGAATGGATGACGTCGTCGGCGGTGACCTGGATGCGGATGGGCACGTCGACCGGCAGCACGACCTCGTTGTCGGTGGACAGCAGGCGCCTCTGGCCGGGCTGGATCTCGTCGTCCGGCACCATCATGGCGTCGAATTGCAGCCCGGTCTCCACGTACTCGTAGCTCCAGTACCATTGGTGGCCGGTGACCTTCAGCGTCATGTCGGCCTCCTGGACCCGGTCCATGAAATAGAGCAGCCGGAACGAGGGGATGGCGATCAGCACCAGGATCAGCGCCGGAATGGCGGTCCAGGCGATCTCCAGCTTGGTGTTGTGCGACCAGGTGGCCGGCACCGGGTTGCGCTTGGCGTTGTAGCGCCAGGCGCACCATCCCACCAGGGCGCTGACCAGCACCACGATGGCGACGATGATGGCGTTGATGATGGTGGAAAGGGTGGTGATGCGTTCCATGGTGGGCGAGGCGCCCTTCTGGAAGCCGATGGCCCAGGGCAGCGGCTCGGCCGCTCCGGCCTGGGTCGCCCAGACGGCGGCGCAGGCCGCCGCAGCCAGGGCCCCCAGGGTCCAAGGTACTCGATTCATGCGCCTGCCTCCCTGCCGGACGCGAGAACGGACCCGCAAGCCCCGGTCGTGCGGGGCCCCTTTTATAATCCTTAATCTTTCTTGTAGTTGGGATGCCTCTTTCTGGTTCCAATACCCCCCGCGCCGAAGTTTTTTCGGCAGGAGAGTCATCGGACCGGCCTTTTGTCGGCTTTCGCCCGGATGCGTCCCGGCCTGCCTCAGCGGAACTCCCGCCAGTCCTTCTCGGTGGCGGCCGCCATGATTTCGGCGGAATCGTGCAGCCAGCCGGCGGGCAGGGCGGCCAGCCAGTCCTCGATGTCGTGGCGCCCGGCCTGGCCGCGATGGGTGTTGGCGACTTCCCAGCCCATCCAGTTGAACAGGACGTCGGGCTGCACGTGCTCCCTGATCTGCTCGACGCCGATCTTGTGGTTCTCGGGCGACAGGCGGCGCAGAATCCAGTCGGGGGTCAGGGTCAGGCAGGGATCGGGCGAGCGGTAGGCGGCGGCCAGGATCATGCGGTAATCCAGGGTGGCGTCGCCGTCGGCCGCCAGCCCGGCATGCCATTGGCCGGCCGAGGGCAGGGCGCGCATGCCCTCGCGCGCCACCGGGCCGCCGCGCCACTGCCCCAGCGCCACGGCGCGCGGCCGGCCCAGCGAGCCCTTGCCGGTCAGCGAGCGGTCGAGGAATTCGTCGATGGGCACGCCCTCGGGCATCTGCCCGGCCAGCAGTTCGCGCAGATCGTCGAGGCCGTGGGCGGCCGGCAGGGTGCCGAACTCCTTGTGCCAATAGCGTGCCGTTTCGGACCAATGGTGGCTGGCCGACGGCAGCAGCCAGGCGGCGTCGCCTTCCAGGATCACCGGGCGGCCTTCGCGCTTGACCATATTGGCGTTGTAGCCGGCCAGCAGCGAGGCGCAGGCGGCACGGCGGTCCATGCGCAGGTGGCCATCGCCCAGGGCCAGCAGGATGCTGGTGGCGAGGCGCACCAGGTCCATGGTGACGGGAAAGGGGTGGGCCTCGTCGAAATCGTTGACGCCCCACACCAGGCGGCCCTCGCCGTCGCGCCAGGTGCCGAAACTCTCCAGGTGCAGGTCGCCGACGGACAGGATGGCGGGCGCCCGGCGCACCGGCTCGGGCACCAGTTCGTCCCAGCGCACCAGCCACCAGTAGAAGGTGCCGCGCAGGAACGAGACGGCGTCCTCGGCCAGGGCCTTGCGGCGGAAGGCCAGCGCCTTGTCCACCGGCGCGAACCGGCTTGCCATCCAGGCATGGTACGACGCGGTGGCGTCGGTGAAGCTCAAGGCCATCGTTCCCCCGGATCCCTTATCCCTGGTGGAGCAGCATGCCAGAGCTTCCCCTTTTCGTCACCAGATCAGACGGCATTTCGTGCCGGCGGCCTCGATCGCCGGGAAGGCGGAAACGATTTGCGAGTTGGAGGTATTTAGGGGTTGAACCCTAATGATCGCAGGCTAGATTAGGGACGGCTTAAATATTCTCCGGGACCGCGCCCATGCCCCTCCGTCCTTTCGCCCAGGCCCATGCCGATCTGGTGCACATCGTTCCCGCCTACGAGATCAAGGGGTGGGTCGAGGCCGGAGAGGCGGTGCTGGTGGACGTGCGCGAAGCCGGCGAACATGCCGCCGAGGCCATTCCCGGCGCGGTCAACCTGCCGCTGTCGGGCTTCGACGCGGCCAGGCTGCCGCCGGTGCCCGAGGGCAAGAAGCTGGTCTTCCACTGCCGCTCGGGCGTGCGTTGCGGCACCGCCGCCGAACAGGCCATCCTGGCGGGCTATCGCGGCGACATCTACCGCATGGAGGGCGGCATCTTCGGCTGGAAGGCCGCGGGCGGGGCTATTCGAGGCTGAACAGGTCGCCGGGCGTCAGCACCAGGTCGAGCCCCAGGCGCAGGCAGACCAGCAGCACGATCACCGACAGCAGCAGGCGCAACTGTTCGGCCCGCAGCTTGACGCCGAAGCGGGCGCCCATCTGCGCGCCGATCACGCCGCCGGCCAACAGGGTCAGCATCAGGACCGCGTCCACCGTCTGGGTATGTACCGCCTGCAGGAAGGTGACGTTGGCGGTGACGAAGATGATCTGGAACAGGGACGTCCCCACCACCACGGTGGTCGGCATCTCCAGCACGTAGATCATCAGCGGCACCATGACGAAACCGCCGCCCACGCCCATGATGGCTGACAGCACGCCGCCGAAGGTGCCGACCCCCAGCGGCATCAGCACGCTGATGTAGAGGCCCGAACGGGGAAAGCGCATCTTCAGCGGCAGGCCCGGCCACGGGTGGCGGTGGCGCTTGCGCGGGATCACCAGGCTGCCGCGCTTGCGGATGGTGGACAGGGATTCCCAGCCCATGGTCACGCCGATGAAGCCGAGGAAGGTGACGTAGGCCAGCGCGATGACCAGATCGATCTGGCCCGATTGCTTCAGCCAGCCGAACAGCGCCACGCCCACCGACGAGCCGATCAGGCCGCCCGCCAGCAGCACCGCGCCCATGCGCACGTCCACGTTCTTGCGCCGCCAATGGGCGACCAGGCCCGAGACCGAGGCGCCGACCACCTGGTTGGCGCCGGTCGCCACCGCCACGGCCGGCGGGATGCCCATGAACATCAGGAACGGGGTGAGCAGGAAGCCGCCGCCGACGCCGAACAGGCCCGACAGGAAGCCCACGCCGCCGCCCAGCGCCAGCAGGGCGTAGACGTCCACCGAAAGACCGGCGATGGGCAGATAGATGGACAAGGGCGGATTCCGCGCGATCGATTGGGGCGACGTTAGCAAACGCCGCCGGCGCCGTCCATCGGCGGCCTAGCGGTCCCTGAAATACTGCGAGTTGTCGTAGGGCGCCAGCGCCCGCTGGTCGGCGGCGGTGGTCATCGGCTCGGGCCGCAGCAGCACCTTGCTGTCCAGCGCCTGCTGGTAGGGGCTGGCGCAGGCGGCCAGGGACGCGGCGGCCAGAACGGCGATCAGCACATGCTTCATAGGGACTCTCCGGGGCGCGGCGAACTCACGTCAAGGTCGAACGCGCCGCCGTCGTAGAAGCCGTCGCGTTGGTATGTGCCGCCGCTGGCGGTGGGCGGCCCGAAACCCATCCCGCTGTCGCCGGGGTTGCTACGGTAGCCGGAACAGGCCGACAGCACCAGCAATGAAAGCACCGTCACCATCGCTCGCATGGGTCTGACTCCTTATGCCCCTGCCGTCCTTTCGACATGGGGATGGGGCAGGGGACCGTTCAACCGGCAAGGGTTTGCGAATCTTGCCCCGGTTGGCCGCATGCACTGGAAGTCGGTAAAACTGCAGATCGCCTAAAATTTGATCCATGCCCCTTGCGCAGCGGCCTTCCGCTGGCGACCCTGGACGTCAAGCCGGTCGGCGCGGCCGCCTCGGCATCTCTCAGAAACTGACCATCAACCCAAAAAACAGATTCGGAGCCTTGGTCAGCTTGTTGTTGTCGTTGTAATAGCCGCGGATCAACGGCCGGCCGAACTCGACCTCACCCGAGAGCCAGGACGTCAGGGACATACGCGCGCCCATTCCGGTGGTGGCCATGACGGTCTTGTCGTTGTCGGCGGGGCCGTCGTCCCACACAGTCCCCCAATCATAGAAAAGGTAGAGCTGCGCGCCGTTGAAATATGGAAGACCCGCCGCCCAGTTGTACTGGAATTCCGTTTTTACTGCGTAGCCGATATCCCCGGATATTGCCGCCGCCTGGAGCCCTCGGCCGATATCGGCGCCGCCGAAGTTGAACTTTTCCGCCGCCGGCAAGGGAACGCCGGTGTATTGCCCCCTGATCCCACCGAGAACGGCGAACCCTCCGGGCAGAAACTGCTGGCGCTGGAGTTCCAGGTAGCCCTTGCGGTATTCCAGGTTTCCGCCCGGCGAGGGAAGCGGCAGCGGCACGGGGCCCAACGGGAAAGCGGAATCCGGGATGCTGATGCCGTCCATCCGGGCCCCCAGAATCTTCAGTCCCTGGCTGAACTGGGCGGACACCCGGTTGAGTCCGCCGAGGCCGTCAAGCATGTCGTAGCTGCCCCCCAGCCGGATATTGCGCAATTTGTCCTGGCTGATGTGCACCCGGGTCGTGCCGAGAAGGGAAATGAACGGCAGGTACTGGGGGAAATAAGGGTAGGCCCTGCTATCGGAATTCAGTTGGTCGTATTGAACGTAGCCGGACAGATTGTGCGATGGCAGGCGTATGAAAGGGTAGCTCAATCGGGCCGAGAAGCTGGTGCCGGAACTGGTGGGATCGTGGATGCGCAGCAGGTCGCCCGGGCGGGCCTTCGTATTGCTGAGGCTTGTCGTCAGCTTCAATCCGTCGGATGTCAGAGGCAGATCGAGAAGGCCGCTGAACATCTGGAGTTCCCGCGGCTCTCCCGAGGTGGCCGCGGTAACCGACAGCTTTTCATCGAAGCCGAACAGGGAATTGGCGGTCACCGTCGCAAGGGCTTGGTAAGGACCGACCGAACGGGTGCCACGGTTGTTGAAGCCGGCGTCATATCCCATCGTCTTGCGCGTGACCCGGACGACGGCCGTATCGCCGTCCGGGTCCGGCGGGACGATCTCGACGATACGAATGCCCGGCAGATCGCCGATCATCTGGGCGGCACGGCTGACAGCTTCGGCGGTCAGCGGTTGCACCCGAAGCGCCCGGTTGGCAATGCGCTGAAGCATGCTGCCGGCCGGGACCGGTTTCCCGTCCAATTCGACAACCACCTTGTCGACACGAAATTCATGGACTTCCAGCCGGACCCTGCCATCGGCGACGGTCTGGGCGGGCACCAGCACCCTGGTTTCGATGTAGCCGTCCGCCCGGTAGCGATTGCCGATCTCCCCGGCGATGTCGAACAGGCGGGCCAGCGTGATCTCCTGTCCGACCCATTTCGCAGTCAACGCTTGCAGCTGTTCCGTGCCGTATACGGAGGAGCCCGTCACCTCGACGTGATGCAGCGTGAAACTGATCTTGTCGGCGTCCGGCGGCGGCTGCGTGTTGTCCAGACGCGCCGGGATGCGAACCTCATGCTCCAGCTCGGTCAGCATCCCCGCATCCGTGGCCAGGTCAACGGTGACGGCTCCGGTGCCGTCGCGGCCGGGTCTCAGATGGATGTCGCGGATGGCGTATCCGGCTTGGGTGATGCGGCGCCTGATATCGTCAGTCATGGCCGTCGTCAGCGGGCCGGCTGCGACAATTTTCTCGGCCAGCGCCCTAAGGGCAGGCCTGTCATCCGCCCGTTCGCCATCAACCACGAAGGTCACGGCGTCCACCGCAAACTCGCGGACTTCAATGCGGACGGTCCCGTGGGAGATTTTCTGCGGCGGAACGATCACATAAGGCGGATAATAGCCGGCCTCGACATACTTCCGGCCAATCTCCGCCGTCACGTCGTACAATCGGGCTATGGGAATGACCCTGCCGGAAAACGGCGCGAAAAGGGCGGAAAGCTCCACCGCCTTGAATACGGTCGACCCGGAAACCTCGGCCTCGCGGAACGTGAAATGCAGGGCGTGGGCGTTCGGCGGCGGCAGCGCCTGGTTGATCTGCGCCGGAATGACAGGTTCGGTTGAAATGGCCGAACGCTCCGGTGTCTCGAAGCGATCGAAAAGACGGTGGGCGGCGTTGTCCTGGTCGGTGCCGTTCAGGCGGCCGTTCAATTGAGCGACCGAGGCTTCCGGCGCGATGCAGCCGAAGGCCGCCGCTCCTGAAACCAGCAACCACTTCCAGCGGCGTCCTCGGCCGATCAGGCCCGCGAGGCTGCTATCCGGCCAAGCCCGTATCTCCCCCTCCCCTCAACAAGCAGGCCGCGAAACCGCCATGACATGCCGGTGCCCCCGTCAGCCTGCGCCGGCCGGATGGCAATACGATCCGGCCGTCACCGGCCATCCCTGAGATTCCACTATCACAAAACCTTGATGTGACAAAAACAATGATTACGATGCAGATCGCATGTTGTGACTCCCTCAGGTTGCCGTAAACTGGGCGGAAGATCGCGCTCTCCTTGTTCAGACGATCGGTCACAGCCATCACAACCAAAGATGGTCATTCACCAGAAACGAAATAAAATTTTTATTGAAAGAATTCTCAATGACGACGTATATTGGAAATTGTCAAAGTGTTTTGCACGCAATGAATGCAATCGTAAGCCTTTCTGCTGCGGGAAGCTGGCAAGGCTTGTGTTTGTTTCCCTGGCCTGGCGGAGTTGGGTCTCCCTTCCGTCGGGCGAAAATCGAATGATTTCCGGCGTCTGCGCAGGTCGCGCCAAAAGATGTTCAGTTGCCGGATGTTGACCGGACTCCCGTTGAAAGGAATTTCTCAATGACTATTGGTCTGAAAGACGATGCCAACAAGATTGTCAACCGATATGCGAAATGGACGGCGGGGGCCGGCCTGATTCCTGTGCCCCTGCTCGACATTGCCACCATTTCCAGTTTGCAGATCAAGATGCTGGCCGATCTGGCCAAGCTTTATAATCTGTCGTTCGGCAAGGAGCGGGCCAATATTCTGGTCAGCAGCCTGATCGGCAGCGTGCTGCCGAGTGTTCTGGCCAGCACCTCCCTGGCAGCCGTTGGCACCATAATCAAAACCATTCCCGTTCTCGGCACGGTGGTCGGTATGGCCGCATTGCCCGGTTTCGCCTATGCCGCCACCAAGGCGGTCGGCGCCGTCTTCATCGCTCACTTCGAGGCCGGCGGCACCCTGCTCGACTTCGACGCGGAAAAGACGCGTGAGTATTTTCGGAAGGAATTCGAAGCCGAAGCCACTTCGAAGGATTTACCGGTTTCCGGCAGTGGCGAAGCGGCAGCCTGATCGTAACGGGATATCATTGTCATGGGGGAATGAGAGGCTTGCACGGTGGACAGCATGATTCCTTGATTGCGTGTCATCTGTGGAGCGCCTCTCATTCTTTCATCTGGCTACGGGTCGTTATCGATCATGCCTCCTTTGATATTTGCACTTTATTGCATTCTCTGCGTCGTCACCGGCTTGGCGGGCCGCCATCGCCGAAGTGGTTTCATCGGTACCGTTCTGCTCAGCTTCGTGCTGACGCCGGTATTGATGCTTGTGCTGCTTTACCTGACCGCCCCGCGTGAAGTGAGGCAGAAATAAGCTTGAGGGATACCCGGTGACGGTGTCTGCGTACCATTGCCGTGGGAAACGGTGTCAAGGGCGTGGCGACGGCCCCGGAAAACGCACGGAGGCGACTTGTGACGAGGAGAAAGCGCAGCGGTTCGGAGACAGTATCCGCCACGGATGCCAGTTTCCCAGCACCCCGGTCCGGGCACGCAGCCGGAACGACGGAACCGGGGGGCGTTCTTCGGGACGCAGCGGGCAAGGGTGATCCCGCCACGGCGGCAGTGCTGCCGGAAGCAGATCGTCTGGAAACGTCAATCACGGACGAATCCCCGGCGGACGAGTTGAAGGCAATACCCGAAACCGTCGCCGAAGCCCCCGCAGGCTTTCCTGTCGCCGCGATTCCCGCGGACACGGCCCGACCGGCGGATCCGGCACCGAGATCGATCGGCGTCCTCAGCGCGCTTGGCGGTTTCACGGGGGCTGCCGGGTTGCCGGTGGCGATCGGCCTGGGGGCCGGGCTGGTGCCGGTGGTCGGAGGCTTGGCGATCGGATTATGGCTGGGGGCCCTAACCTCGGCGAAGCTGGATCGCATACGCTTTCCATACCCATTTTCCGGTTCGCGTCCCCCATCGAAGGCATGAGCGAGCCGGCATTGTTCCAAGACAAGACGCGGCTTCGCCTGTTCTGCCTCCCTCATGCGGGGGCCGGCGTTTCAACCTACCGGCCATGGGGCGGCTTGGTTCCCGATTGGCTTGTCCTCGCCCCGCTGCAACCGCCGGGGCGCGAGGAACGGCTGGCCGAGCCGGGTTTCACCAGCATCCGGGAAATGGCGCGGGCGTTGCCATCGGCGGTGATGCGCCAAGCGGATCATCCTTTCGCGATCTTCGGACACAGCATGGGAGCGCTTGCCGCCTTCGAACTGGCCCATGAATTGCGCAGGCTGGGTTTGCCGCAACCACGGGCCTTGCTGCTTTCGGGCCGGGCGCCGCCGCATTGCCCGCTCCGGCGCGCCCCGTTGCACGATCTGCCCGATGACCAGTTCGCTGAAAGACTGAAAGGGCTGGGTGGCACCCCTCCCGAAGTGTTCGAGCACCCGGAACTGCTCGATCTCCTGATGCCGACCCTGCGGGCGGATTTTCAGGCATGCGACACCTACCGGATGGTCGAGCGTCCCGTGCTGGACTTGCCCATTCACGTCTTTGGCGGTCGGGACGACCGCGACGTTCCGGTGGACGAGTTGAGCCAATGGGAACGCCACACCAGTGGTCCCGTGTCTGTCGAGGCGTTTCCGGGTGGGCATTTCTATCTGATGGAGCGCCGGGCCGAACTCGTCGCCGCAATTGTCCAGGCGCTGGCATCGGACATGGCCGGCGGTCTCGAATCGCGGCGGCGAAGCGTGGATTTGCCGCCGCCCCCCACCTGACGACAAGGACCGCCCAGGTCATGACCATCCTGAAAATGATCCAGGCCGAGGCCAGGACCAAACCCTATAAGATCGCCGCGATGGCGGCGCTGGCCGGTGTGTCCAACGCCCTTATCCTGGCGATCATCAACGTTGCCGCCAGCGACGTGTCCATGGGCGGCGTCAGCATCCGCATGGTCGTGATGTTCGCCCTGGCGATGGGGCTTTATGCCTTGTCCCAGCGCTACATCATGATCGCCTCGGCCACGGAAGTGGAAAACATCATCCACCGCATCCGCGTGAACATGTCCGAGAAGCTGCGCCAGGCCGACCTTCAGGGACTGCAGCGGGCCGGGCAATCGGAGATATACGCGGTCATTTCCCGTGAGACGTCGACCATCTCCCAGGCCGTGGCGATTCTGGTGATCGGCTGTCAATCGGCCATCCTGATCGTTTTCACCCTGCTATACATCGCGGTTCTGTCCAGGACGGCCTTCATGGTCAGCCTTGTCTTCACCCTGCTGGCCGCAACGATCTACCTGCGCCGGACCAGCGCCCTGCGCAGCAAGCTGGGCCTGGTGATGGATCTGGAGAATTCCCTGTTTGACCGGCTGCGCGACCTGATCGACGGCTTCAAGGAACTCAAGCTCAACAGAAAGCGCAGCGACGATCTGCAGGCACATTTCCAGGATATTTCCTCCAGCACCACCATGGCCAAGGTCGATCTGCAGCGCCAGGCCGCCGATGGATTCATCTTTTCCCAGGCAAGCCTGTATCTGCTGGTCGGCACGATGGTCTTCATCGTGCCGGTGTTCAGTCCGACCATCACCGACGTCGTGATGAAGACCAGCACCGCCATCCTGTTCATGGTCGGTCCGATCAGCAGCCTGGTGCAGGCGATTCCCATGTTTGCCGCGGCCAATGCGGCGGCCGATCACATCCGGCGTCTGGAGAAGCTGCTCGATCAGGCCGACCCGGATCTGGCTCACCAGCAGACGGCGACCGTCGCGAGCTTCCGGAGCATCCGTTTCGAGGGCGTCACCTTCTCCCATGTCGACCCGGCATCGGGGGTGCGCTTTTCAGTCGGGCCGCTCGATTTCACGCTCGAATCAGGCGAAACGCTCTTCATCACCGGCGGCAACGGCGCAGGCAAATCGACCTTCCTCAAATTGCTCACCGGCCTTTACCGGCCGGAATACGGCACCATCCGTCTGGACGGTGTACCGCTCGCGCCGCATAGCTACGGGGGCTACCGCAGTCTGTTCACCGCCATTTTCGCCGACTACCATCTTTTTCGCCGCCTTTACGGTCTGGACACGCCCGAAGAGGCGGTGATCGGCGATCTCTTGCGGTTGATGGAGATCGATCAGAAAGTCACCGTCCGGGATAACGAATTCGACACGATCGAACTGTCCGCAGGCCAGAAAAAGCGGCTTGCCCTGGTCGTATCGATCCTTGAACAACGGCCGATCATCGTGTTGGACGAATGGGCCGCCGATCAGGATCCCGTCTTCCGTCGCAAGTTCTACGAGCAACTGCTGCCCATGCTGAAGAGAAAAGGGAAAACCATCCTGGCGGTCACTCACGATGACCGGTATTTCCACCTGGGCGACCGTCATCTGCGCATGGAGGAGGGGCGTTTCCTCCCCCTCTCACCCGCCGATCTTGCCGCGCCAGGCCATGAAACAATATAGCGGCGCTTCATCCGTCCATGGCTTGCCGGAGGCTCAGCGGACGCATGTCGGTCCAGACCTCACGGATGTGCGCCAAGCATGTTTCCTTGTCGCCGCTGACGCCCACGCTTCGCCAACCGTTCGGAATGCTCTTGTATTCAGGCCAGATGGAATATTGCTCTTCATGGTTGACGACAACGGCGTAAATGGTGTCGTCATCAGAGTCGGAACCCGTCATCTCCTTACTCCCTCTTTCGTTTGACATGTCGGAAGGCCGCCACCATTGGGTGGACTGCTGGAATTTACAGTTTCGGCACGCATGCGGCAACATTCGATCTGCTTTCCGCCTGGAAATGAAAGCGCGTCCTAATTTTACAAAACGTAAACGCCTCGCGCCTTGACCACCTTCTTATGATTGAATAAGATTGACCATCATTCCTCAATGGAAGGTTGTAGCAAACATGTTGCTTTTATATGTCCATAGAAATAGCGTATTTTTCACGCACAGATTGTAACACAATGTGAATCCACACATGTCTGCCTTTACCAGTTACGGCACCGCCCGAGTTGAGAAACAGGGGGGAGCTTTAAGTATGCGGGGCGGTGAAGCGAATTTCCGATGAAGTTATGGCCGTTAAATCGCAATCAGATAGAAATATATCTGGAACAGAATCGGTTTCCCGATACGGCGGTCTTCACGATCGGCGGCGAGATGCGCGTGCGTGGACCACTCGATCTCGGGGCCATCGCTCAATCCGTGGTCCACTGCATGCGCCACAGTCCGGCCCTTTGCAGCACGGTGGTCGAAACGGACGAAGGGCCGCGCCAGGGGGTGATCGAGAATTATCCCTGCGGCATCGAGGTCCTTGATTTCACCTTGCATGAGGACCCTGAGCAGGCAGCCGCCGATTTCGTCAAACGCCATTTCAGCGTGCCGTTCCCTTTCGGTCCGGGCCAACCGCTCATGTTTGTCGCTGTCCTGCAGGCTGGAGAGGATCGTTTCTCCGTATACTTCAAAGCCCATCATATCGTCGTTGATGGCTGGGCCGCCTCGCTGTTTCATGCCGACCTCGTCAATACCTACAATCATATCCTCGAATACGGGAGCCCCCCGGAAACGCCGGTGCGGCACTTCGCCAAGCACCTCTGCGAGGACGAGGCGTATCTGAATTCCGAACAGTTCCGGCTGGATCGTGATTATTGGCGGGCCAAGCTGGTCGATGTTCCGCCCTGCCTGTTTCCCTCTCAGCGTCCCTTCCGCGAGACGTCCGAGGTGATCAACGCGGTGCTCGACCGGCCCCTGTACGACCGGATCAGCGCTTTCGCCAGGGGCGAGGGGGCCTCGTCCTTCCATTTCCTGCTGGCCGCGCTGTTCGGCTGCCTGGGCCGGCTCATGCGGGTGGAGCGCCTGGCCGTCGGGCTGCCGATCCTCAACCGTCGGACCGCGGAGATCAAGCGTACCCTGGGCATGGCCGCCAGTGTGTCGCCCTTGCTGTTGGACATTCCACCCAACCTGTCGTTCCGGGCGATGATGGCCGCCATCCGGGCCGAATTGCGCCTCGATTACCGCCACCAGCGTTTTCCGTTGAGCGAAATCTGGCGGCTTTCGCCCACCGGCGACCTGTTCGAGATCACCTTCTCCTATGAAAAGCACGATTACAGCCAGAAGGTAACGGGCTGCGTGAACGATCTCCGGATGCTGAACAGCCCGCAGCAGGTTCTTCCGCTCAGGATTTTCGTGCGCGAGTGCGACGACGTCCGCGATGTCGTCGTCAATTTCAACTTCAACACGACGTTCCTCGCCCACGATCGGGTGGCGGACATCGTTTCCCGCTTTGTCCGTTTCATCCGCTGTGCGATCGACGATCCCGACCGTGCGTTGGGCGACTTCGACATTCTGACGCCCGCCGAGCGGCGCTGGCTGACCGAGGGCGTGCATTCGGGGTCCGGCGCGGTGCGGGAATGCGGGTCGCTGGTGGAATGGTTCGGGGAGGTGGCGTCGGCGTGCCGGGAGGCTCCGGCGATAAGTTTCGAGGGCGCGGTGCTGAGCTACGGGGAGGTGGAGGCGTCCTCCAACCGGCTGGCCCGCCGCCTGGCGGCGCTGGGGGTGGGGCCGGGCGACCGGGTCGGGCTGTGCGCGGACCGCCATCCCGACCTCGTGGTGGCCATGCTGGGGATCCTCAAGGCCGGCGCCGCCTATGTGCCGCTCGACCCGCATTATCCCGGCGACCGGCTGGCCTGGCTGGTCGGCGACAGCGGGCTGCGGGTGGCCGTCACCCACGCCCCGGCCCGTGCCGCCCTGGCCGCGGCCCTGGAGGGGTGCGGTCCCGGGGTGCGGGTCGTCGACCTGGAGGTGGAGGCGGCGGCCCTTGCCGCGCTGCCGGCCGATCCTCCGGGGGTGGCGGTGCTGCCCGACCAGGCGGCCTATGTGATCTATACCTCGGGCTCCACCGGGACGCCGAAGGGATGCGTGGTGTCCCACCGCAACGTCAC
>AGTN01618393.1_pt1 | contig 18775 bp, 19 predicted proteins | sample 314218 | NCBI WGS metagenome assembly AGTN01 (sample SAMN02954264, study PRJNA73603) | bioreactor metagenome | biome: terrestrial; feature: non-aerated bioreactor; material: poplar woody material; isolation source: poplar biomass | place: USA | collected 2006-12 | reverse complement strand
TGCTCATTAACGGATTCATCTTGATGCTCGCTGGCTTCGTTGGCTTTTTTTGTATCGAGTAGTTTTTGAATCTGTTTTTCGATTACCTCATCATCTATTTTTTCAAACAGCAGTTCCGCTTCCCCTAATGCGTGTCCTTCGGCAAGAAGGTCGAAGTTGCCTAAATTACTCCATAGTAACTTATTTACGTTGAGAAAAGAACGAAGTTTTGCCGATGAGAACGGCAGAAACGGTTCAAATACAATGGCGAGATTAGCCGTTATCTGCAACGCGATGTTGAGGATAGTTGCTGTTCGATCCATATCGGTTTTGGCCGTTTTCCAGGGTTCGGTGTCAGCCAGATACTTATTGCCAATCCGGGCAAGGTTCATAGCCTCCTTTTGCGCCTCACGGAAATGGTAGTTCTCCAGAGTGTACTCAACCGCTTGTTTCACTTGCCGGACTTCGGCAATGGTTTCACGGTCGTAATCGGCCAGCTCGCCGACAGCGGGCACTTTGTTGTCGAAATATTTTTGCGTGAGCACCAACGCGCGGTTCACGAAATTGCCCAGTACGGCTACCAACTCGTTGTTGTTACGCGCCTGAAAATCTTTCCAGGTAAAGTCGTTGTCTTTGGTTTCCGGGGCGTTGGCGGTAAGTACGTAGCGCAGTACGTCTTGTTTTCCGGGAAACTCTTCCAGATATTCGTGCAGCCACACCGCCCAGTTGCGCGATGTGGAGATTTTGTCCCCTTCGAGATTCAGAAATTCATTGGCCGGTACGTTTTCGGGTAAAATGAACGAACCTTCCGCTTTGAGCATCGCCGGAAAAACAATGCAGTGAAACACAATATTGTCTTTCCCTATGAAATGTACCAGCTTGGTATCTTCATCTTTCCACCATTTCTCCCAGTCGTTGGGCAACAACTCTATAGTGTTCGAAATATAGCCTATGGGCGCATCAAACCATACATACAGTACTTTACCCTCGGCGCCTTCCACCGGCACGGGTATACCCCAATCGAGATCGCGACTCACCGCACGCGGCTGCAATCCGAGGTCGAGCCACGATTTGCACTGACCGTACACATTGGTTTTCCACTCTTTATGGTCTTCCAGAATCCACTTTCGGAGCCACTTCTCGTGCTTGTCGAGTGGCAGATACCAATGCTTTGTTTTTCGCATGACAGGTATGCTGCCGCTGAGCGTCGATTTCGGGTTGATAAGGTCGTCAGGGCTGAGCGATGTGCCGCATTGCTCGCATTGGTCACCGTAAGCCTTTTCGTTTCCGCAGTGCGGACAGGTTCCTATAATGTAGCGATCTGCCAGGAATTGCCCGGCTTCTTCATCGTAATATTGCTCGCTTTCCTGTTCGGTAAACGCTCCTTTGTCGTACAGCGTACGGAAGAAGTCCGATGCCGTTTTCTTCTGTATATCGGAGGTGGTTCGTGAATAGATATCGAAAGTGATGCCAAACTCTTCGAATGATTTTTTGATAATTCCGTGATATCTATCCACAATATCTTGTGGCGTAACACCCTCTTTACGGGCTTTAATGGTGATAGGAATTCCGTGCTCGTCGGATCCTCCGATGAAAAGCACCTCTTCGCCTTTGAGTCGCAGATAGCGGGCGTATATATCGGCAGGAACATAAACTCCGGCCAGGTGCCCGACATGTACGGGGCCGTTGGCATAGGGCAGTGCCGATGTGATGAGTGTGCGCTTAAATTGTTTTGACATATATGATACGAAAATGAGGTGCAAAGATAGGAAAAATAGCTGTTTTTAGTGTATAATACCTTGAAATATCTTAAAATGAAAAACAAGAAGGTTTATTGTTTGTTATACATAAATAATCCTTTAAATTTTCCCCCAATGATTCAGTATACTATTGATTTACAATAATTTATTGAGGAATTGAGATTCGAAATCAAGCGTCTGTTTATAAGTGCTTTAAATAAAATATTCGCGAAAGGGTTGATATAAAATACAACAAAAACGGTATGAATTTTAATTTAAAAGGCAAAACGGCCATCATCGGCGGAAGCAGCAAGGGATTGGGTAAAGCGTGTGCCGTGGCATTGGCGCGCGAAGGTGCGAATATCGTGTTGTGCGCCCGAAATAAGGATATCTTACTCAAAACACAAAAAGAGATGGAATGGCACGGTGTTCAAGTGCTTTCGCTTGCTGTGGATATGGCCAATGCCGATGACAATGAACGCATTGTTCGCGAAACCGTTTCACGCTTCGGCGGAATTGATATTCTCGTAAACAATTCCGGCGGCCCGAAGCCGGGAACATTCCGTGATGTATCGGAAGAAGCGTTGGACGATGCCTACCATTCTGTCCTGAAATATAATATCAGAATGATACAATTGTGTCTGCCCTATATGGAAAAGAAGGGATGGGGAAGGATTGTGAATATTACATCCGTTACCGTGAAAGAACCCTCACCCAATATGGTGTTGTCGAATATTTTCCGTGCGGCAGTAGTAAGTTTTGCCAAAACCATCAGTAAAGAGCTTATTTCGAAAGGGGTTACTATCAACAATGTCTGCCCCGGTTATTTCAGGACCGACCGCGTAACACAACTAATGGAAGTAGGCGCCTCGAATGAAGGTATATCAGTGGCAGAGTATGAACAAAAAGCGATTGCCGGTTTTCCTCATAAACGATATATGGATCCGCAGGAATTGGGCGATTTGGTCTGTTATCTCTGTTCGGATCAGGGCCGCTCGATCAACGGCACCACCCTCCAGATCGACGGAGGAACATTAAACGGATTGTTATAGCTCTTTTTACGGCAACCGTCTGCTGAAATTCTCCCAAAACAGTTTATGGAAACGCCGGGTCTCTTCGCTAAGCACTATTTTTTCAGAGGGGGAGATTTCGAATTCTTTATCCTCTTCATACAGAATCGAAAAATCGGTGTGAAATTGAATGCCATACACGTTCTTATAACGCGTGTGCTGCAATGCTTCTACCACCTTACCGTCCGTTGAGGTGGCAGCCACCCGGAACCCTTTTCCGATTTTCTTCGCTGCCTGATGGTGTGCACTAATCACCATCGGGTTCCCCGGCAAGGATTTGAAATCCAGAAAACCTCCTTTTGTAACGCGAATAGGGTGGAGATGTAAGAATGAAAAATCGTTCTCGTTGTTGATATGGTTCCAGTAGTTTCTGTGTATATTATCGGATTTTTCTTTCAGGATGCTTTCATACGTAGTTTTTCCGTAAATCTGAAACGGAATATCCTGATAAAGCGATCCTCCGCTTGCCACGTTCAGTTCCTGCATCCCTAGGCAAATGCCAAGAATGGGATAGTCGGGATTCTTTTCGAGCAGGGGTGCGAAAGCTTCGTCCTGGAAGCCTCCGATAAGATGATACAAAAACGACAGCTCCCAATTTTTCCCGCTTGAAACCATTTCAGTGGTAAGCAACGTTTCTTCCCCGTAAATGCGAGGAACAATATCGGCGCCGCCGAAAAGCATCAGTGCGTCGGTTTTCTCGAAAATATGCCGGAATTCCTCGGTGCAGCCGTTATGAACAAATAGACTGTCGATGGAAATTTCCCCGTTGATTATTACGATGTCAATATTGTAGCTGCTGTTTTGCAAAAATTCTTCTGTTGACTCTATCGACGACGATTGCGATTGGTGATAAATCCCGATAATCGTGATGCTGTCTGCGTGAATATATTCTGTTTCAATGAGATTTATGGCATTTCGCAAATTTCCCGGAGTGGGATTCACAATGCCTAATCGGGTAACGGTTTTTGTTTGTGCACAAGCGGTATATAAACTAAAAACCAAAAGTAAAAAAAGGGTACTTCTTTTCATTATCAATAATTTTTCGGAGTTTTCTCCCCGGCATATTCTTCTTTGAACCCCATCCAATAATCCTTTATCGTATATTTCACCTCTTTGTGCAAAATAAGAAGTCCAAAGTGCAAATATATATATTCATTTAAAAAAACCGGCAGAAAGACTTAAAAAAAGGAAATATTGCCGATTGTGCTCAACTTTACTATCTTTGTGATATTATTATACCTAAAAAATAGTGTCCTATGGATAGACGGAATTTTTTGAAAAAATCAGCCATTACGGCAACCGGTTTGGGGTTAACGCCTCTTATGGGAAAATCGTATGCTTCCCTATACGGCCAGGAAGCTCCCGGTAATAAGATGAAGGTTGGACTGATTGGTTGCCGCAATCAAGGTTGGAGTAATCTGAAAACTTTTCTCCAATATCCCGGTGTGGAGTGTATTTCGTTGTGTGATGTAGATGATGAATGGCTCTATCAACGTGCTTCGGAATTAGAAAAAATAACGGGGAAGAAGCCGCCGCAGTTGGTCAAGGACTGGCGCAGAGTGATGGATAACAAAGAGGTGGATTTAGTCATCATCGGCACTCCCGACCATTGGCATTGTTTGCAGTTGATAGCAGCTTGTGAAGCCGGTAAAGATGTGTATGTGGAAAAACCGCTCGCCAATACCATTGAAGAATGCGATCTGATGGTGAAAGCTACCCGAAAATATAACCGCATCGTACAGGTAGGACAATGGCAGCGGAGCGACCCCCACTGGGATGAAGCGGCCGTTTATGTGCAAAGTGGGCAATTAGGGCGCATTCGTACAGTAAAAGCATGGGCATATCAAACCAGTAAGTGGACATTGCCGGTGATGCCCGATTCGGATGCACCGGCAGGCGTTGATTATGATATGTGGCTTGGTCCCGCGCCCAAACGTAATTTTAATCAAAACAGGTTTCATTACAATTTCCGTTTCTTTTGGGATTATGCGGGCGGATTAATGGCCGACTGGGGTGTACACCTCCTCGATTATGCCCTTAAAGGAATGAATGTGGGTTTGCCTTCATACGTGTATGGCGCAGGTGGAAAATTTGGTTATCCCGACGATGCGATGGAAACACCGGACACACTGATGGCTACCTATAAATATCCCGATTTCAACATTATTTGGGATCACGCTTGCGGCATAGGCAACGGTATGTTCAACCTACGTGAAGGAGTTGCTTTTTTTGGGGAAAACGGTACCCTGATTCTTACCCGCCAGGGATGGGAAGTGATACCCGAACAAGCCATCAACAGCCGATCGTTCCCCTATTGTTATCCTTGCGACAGTGAAAGAAAACCCAATACGCTCCGAATGGAGGCGGTGGAACAAAAGAAGGGTGCAGGCAAAGGGTTATACTTACATGTTGGTAATATGCTCGATTGTGTGAAGTCGAGACAACTTCCCAATTGCGACATTGCCATAGGTGCTGAAGTGGCGAAATTGAGCCATATGGCCAATATATCCAGTCGCGTCGGAACCGCACTTAACTGGAATAATGAAACGGGAACATTTACCGGCAATGAAGAAGCCAACCGACTGATTAAGGCCAATTACCGTGCTCCATGGGTGTTGCCGAGACTGTAGTGTTTTAGTGAAGCAAAAGGGGCAGCAGGCAAGCTCCCTGCCTATTTCAAAAAAGCTTGTATCGGGTATTCAACCTATTGCTGCGGGAGTACGCGCCGGCTCAGATAAAAACAGGTACCGGAAGGCATTTAACTATTCCGGTTTTATAAAACAAAAAAGGGTGGAATCATGCAATCCCACCCTTTCTGTTTTTTCTCTTTTCTACGGAATAGTTTGTCCGGAGTAGTTGTTTTTACGTGTAAAAACGGACCGGAATTCCCGTTGAAAACGTGCGGTAAAATTCCTTAAAACTTGTGCACCCACTCTGCGAAAGCATTGACGTAGTTCTGAAGGAAAGAGCGGGTTTCATCTTTAAGCAGGCTTCCTTGTTCGTCGAACAACGACATCGTATTGCCGATGTATGCTTCGGGTTGCTGCATCATGTATACGTTCAGGAAAACCATGGGTTGACGAAGCACGTGGTTGGCTGCTGCGCCGCCCAAAGCACTGAGAGAACTGCTTACAATGGCTGCCGGTTTTCCACTCCAGTTGTTTTTACCGTAAGGCCTGGATGCTACATCGAGTGCATTTTTCAATACGCCCGAAATGGATCTGTTATACTCGGGAGTGAAGAATAAATATCCATCGGCTTCTTTAATTTTTTGACGGAATTCAACCCATTCTGCCGGAGGATTTGCGTCGAGATCTTCATTGTAATGCGCCAATTGGCCTATTTCCAATAACTCCATTTCCAGCGATTCAGGAGCTAGTTTGATGACTTCGTTCGCTAATTTTCTATTGTACGATTCCTTACGTAAACTACCTACCAAAACGGCTATTTTCTTTTTGCTCATAGTTTGTATTTTAATTTTTTGTGATTGTTTTTAATGAAAAGACTCTTCAAATATGGGAATTATAACATCTTTAACGTTAAATTGTTTAATAATAAATATCGATGGGCTATTTACAAGAGGTTTCCCTTTTCCTTTGCCGTTTGCACTAACTCTGCCAATAGTTCCCGAATCTTTTTTGGCCCTCTTTCGATTGCTTTCAGCGTGGTGAAGACCCTCTCGGAAGTAATCTCCGCTTCGCGCCAGCTGGTACCGTTGCTGCACGTATTTAGAAGAACCGGCATTATCTTGTCTACCGATGCTGCAAACACAGCATTGGGGGTTTCCTCTTTTTCGAATTCGAGCCACAGCTCATAATACTCCTTTCCCTGGTCGTAGGGAAGAAGGGTAAAGATTTTCTTTGCCGCCTGATTTTCTCTGTCGAATTTATTTTTATTAGCCTCTTCATCGAACATGAAGGTATCGCCGGCCTCAATTTCCACTATATCGTGTACGGAGATCATTTTGATGATATGCAGCAGATCCAGTTCCTGTTTGTTCTCGGCATATTCAAACAGCAACAAGGTCATTAAAATGGTATGCCATGTGTGCTCGGCTGTGTTTTCACGGCGGGAATCATCGATGAGATAGTTCCGCCGGGTTATATTCTTCAGTTTGTCCGCTTCTAATATAAAAGCGACTTGCTGCTTTAGTCTTCTGTCCATAAAATCAGTTATTGAGTCTTTTTCCTATTAAACTATACCCAATAAACAGATATCGGCGAAAAACGTTTACGGAAGAGTGATAAATTTACCATTTGTCACAGGCGGAAGCGGGACGTCTTTTCCGGTTTTTATGTTGCGGATATGATAATGAACAGTTGAGTCCGGTTTTACAATAATCATAAAGAAATTGTAATCTGGTGGAACCACAACCGGCATTCTGTCTACCGGAGATTTCAACGTTTTACCTGCTGTTGCCGCCTGATCGCTTAGAAACTTGTTCCATAGAGGGGCGGGAATGGTGTCCCCCGGATGGAAACGAAGTGTGTCTCTTTTCTCAATATTAAAAGGAGGCAAGATAGAGGGGACGGTATCCCACGGAAGTTTCTGGGATTTTTTTTGCTGCGGCATTGCATCCACGGCAAAGAAAACAACCAGTGCCAAAAAAAGGATGAATTGTTTCATAACGTGTGATTTAGATAGCAAATATAGGTTTTAAAGATATAAAAAGAGCGCTTTCTCCAAAACAAATGCGTATCTTAATAATAATTAACGATATAAGGGGTCGCGCTGTAAAAGAATTTTATCGCTTCCTCTCAAAAAAAAAGCTTGATTAAGTCGGCGCATTTATCGGCCATGATGCCCGAAGTGACGGATGTTTTCGGATGAAGAAGATGAGGGGAAATGCATGTGTAGCCACGTTTTTCGTCGGACGCGCCGTACACTACTCGAGAAATTTGTGCCCAGCGCAGCGCTCCGGCGCACATGGGACAAGGCTCCACCGTAACGTACAAGGTACAATCGGTTAAATATTTTCCCCCAAGCACATTCGCTGCGCCTGTTATTGCCTGCATTTCGGCATGAGCCGTCACATCGTTCAGCATCTGTGTGAGATTGTGTGATCGGGCAATAATGCGCTGATTGGCAACTACAACCGCACCGATGGGTACTTCTTCTTTATCGAATGCTTTGTATGCTTCTTGGAGCGCCTGGCGCATGAAATATTCATCGTCTAACATCACATCGTCACGTTATCGCATTTATACATCATCCCGTTACTTACATTATCTTCGCATTTCATTCTCTTCGAACAGTGTGGGATAATCTTGATCCATATTTTTCAGTACATGGCTGAGAACGGTTTCACGAAACCATCTGGAACGATTCGTGATCTTATATTTTTTCAGATAGAAATGAATCAGCTCGTATTCTTCATCGTTGAGCATGAACCCGGCTTTTTTCGAGCGCGGTTTCATCCTGCCGGACAGTTTGTATTTCTTTGTTCTCATCAAATAACTATTGAAAAGTCCTTCCGCAAAGAAAAGCATTTTTTTATAACGGGAAACGGCCGCTTTCCTTTTGCAAGTACAAAAAACAAAATATTTTCGCCAAAAAGAAGAATTTACAGTGTAAATTTGTATTTTTACACGGTTTACAGGGCTTTTGCCGGAAAAGGGATGGCTGAACACAATGAGTTAGGATGGAAAGGAGAAGACGCGGCAGTACAATTTCTCAGATCAAAGGGACACCGCATTCTGGAGAGAAACTGGACATTATTCGGCTACGAGATAGATATTGTATCGGAACATGATGAGTATATCGTGTTTGTGGAAGTGAAAACCCGTACGTCGGTGGAGTGGGGAAATCCCGAAGATTTTGTCGGTAAACGGCGTATGAGGCGCATGATCGATGCGGCGAATCACTATCTGATTAAAAATAAGATCGATAAACCGGCGAGATTTGATATAGTATCTATCGTATGGAGTGAAAATCTGTTTGAAATAGAACATATCGAAGACGCCTTCCTCTCTTTTCTATAGTACTATTTCGTTAAGCAGGAGCAGAGCAAATTGATTTGCATTCTGCCATTGCGAGAAAACATCTAAATTTACTTGACTATGCCGGGCACAGAAATAGTCTGAAAGAAATTGTCGCAATAAATTCAACTTTTTGTTAAGCTACATGAACAGTAGACAACAGGCGACAAGGCGAAACCAAGGAACAACCTTGTTTGAGTTTTGGTATATGGTTAAGAAATAACCAAATTTTGATGGAATGAATATTGAGGAGGTCTATAACTATTGCCTGGCAATTGATGAAGCGGAAGCAACCACGCCGTTCGACAATGTGACCATTGTGATGAAGGTGATGGGCAAGATGTTTGCAATGATTCCCACAGATGTTGACCGGTTCAGTATTACATTGAAATGTGATCCGGCAGAAGCAATCAGGCTGCGGGAAGAATACCAGTGCGTAGAGAGCGCATATCATATGAACAAAACATATTGGAACACTATTTATTTGGATGGCGGCATGCCCGATACGGAGCTTAAAAAGTGGATCGACCACTCGGTGGAGGAAGTAATAAAGAAATTACCTAAAAAACAGCAACAATATTATGGTGCTATCAAGCAAAGACCGTCAAATTATTCGGGTCGATGAAATTGACTCGACCAATCGCTATCTAAAACAACTCGCGGGAGAACAATATCTCCAGGAAGGATCTCTGGTAATTGCAGATTATCAGACCGGAGGACGCGGTCAAATGGGTAGCACCTGGTTTTCCTCGAAAGGGGACAATTTGTTGTTCAGCCTGCTAATCTATCCCAAGGATGTGCAGGCAAACGGGCAGTTCGTTATTTCATGCATTACGTCACTGGCCGTCAAAAATACGCTCGATCGGTTTACCAACGATATCCGTATTAAATGGCCCAACGATATCTACTGGAAGGATAAAAAAATTGCCGGAATACTCATTGAAAACGACTTGCAGGGTAAACAGATCGAAAACTCCGTCATCGGAATCGGAATCAACATCAATCAAAAAATATTTCCGCCTCATCTGCCCAATCCCGTTTCACTTTGTCAAATCACCGGTTCGGAATATGATAGAGACTATATACTCGATATCTTCATAAGGGAATTTTTTCTGTTGTATCGTGAATTTCAGAATGGCGGAAGTGCTTCTATTGAAGATAAATATATGTTCGATCTCTATCGGATAAATGACTACTATTGGTTTGAAGATGAAAAGGGCATGTTTAAGGCCAGGATCGATAATGTGCTGCCCTCAGGACACTTGGTACTGAAAACGATGGATACGGACGAAGAACGAAGGTATGCGTTTAAAGAAGTCACTTTTATAAACGAATAAATCTTTTTATTGTGATGATGTGCCAATGAGACCAATGTGTCAATTAATCGGTAAATCAGTAAATTGATAAATCATAATTGTTCTATACACCGCAATGAAAAAAAATTAAATAATCGTATGAAACGAGCATGTAAATCATTACCCACAAGAGCATGATTAAAGCGACTTGCCTCCGGCTAATACTTTTAAAGGAAGTCGGCGATTTCGCTTCGCTCCATTGTCATATGATACCTTTGAAACGAGCAGAAGAAAAGTTTTCACAAAGGAACATGATTATTGCGAGTTGAATAACATTCTACTTTTTCTCGCAACGGCATAGTTCAAGGTAAACTTAGTTGTTTTCTCGCAATGGCAGAAGGCAAATTTATTTGCATTATGCACATTGCTTATCGAAAACATTGCAAGCCAGCTCGACCTTTGCTCATTGCTTAACGAAAAAGTTCCACACACCATAATGTAAATATAAAATAATCGTGTGAAAATAAATAGTTTTAATCATATGAAATATAACCGAATTTTACTCAAACTCAGTGGTGAGTCGCTCATGGGCGACAAACCATACGGAATAGATGAAACGCGACTCCGAGAATATGCCGAACAAATCCGCGAAGTAGCGAAAATGGGCATACAAATAGGCATCGTGATTGGCGGAGGAAACATTTTCCGTGGACTGAGCGGCACCTCAAAAGGGTTCGATCGCGTGAAGGGGGACCAGATGGGAATGCTGGCCACCGTTATCAATAGCTTGGCTCTCAGCTCGGCTCTTACGGCAGTGGGACAGAGAAATCGCGTCTTTACAGCAGTACGCATGGAACCGGTGGGCGAATTCTACACCAAATGGAAAGCCATTGAATCGATGGAGAGGGGTGAGATTGTCATCCTTTCCGGGGGCACGGGAAACCCGTTTTTTACTACCGATACCGCTTCCGCTTTGCGAGGTATTGAGATGGAAGCCGATGCCATGCTCAAAGGTACTCGTGTGGATGGTGTGTATACAGCCGATCCTGAGAAAGATCCGGCTGCTACAAAGTTCCCCTCCATTTCGTTCGACGAAGTATACGAGCGGGGGCTTAAAATAATGGACCTTACCGCCACAACCATGTGCAAGGAAAATAACCTCCCCATTGTCGTCTTTGATATGGATACCTATGGCAATCTGAAGAAAGTTGTTGAGGGCGAAGATATCGGAACATTCGTACATTTATAGTCGGATTGATTATTCTGACGTGCAGGCATGTACATGTTTGTAAGAGTACGTTCTGATTCCTGTTCGAATTGATTGCTTTCACATTATACATGTAAAAACCGTGCATATCTGCCATAAATAGGGAGTATTTAAATTTTTTTCACTATTTTTGCTCATTAAACTTAGTCGTTTTTCGATGACAACATTCAACCGGTGTCATCGAAAAATGGGTACAAAACAATAAAACAAGATAGGTATGGAAACAACGACAATCAAAAAAGACGCCGAGGATAAAATGCAAATGACCCTCGAATTTTTGGATGAAACTTTTTCACGCATACGTGCCGGACGCGCCAATCCACATATTCTCGACGGTATCCGGGTGGAATATTACGGAAGCCTTGTCCCCTTATCGAATGTGGCTACGGTTACCACTCCTGATGCAAAAACCATCATGGTGCAACCTTGGGAAAAATCAATGTTGAAAGTGATGGAAAAAGCCATTCAGGACTCCGGGGTAGGCATCACTCCCGAAAACAATGGAGAAGTGATTCGATTGGGAATTCCACCTCTTACCGAGGAGCGCCGTAAACAACTCGTGAGGCAGACCAAGCAGGAAGCGGAAGAAGCAAAGATCAGTATCCGTAATGCCCGTCGTGAGGGCATTGATGAGGTGAAGAAGGCAGTAAAAGAAGGACTTCCGGAAGATATGGGAAAAGATGGCGAAAACGAACTGCAGAAACTCCACGATAAGTACATAAAGAAAGTAGATGAGATGTTCGCTGATAAAGAAAAAGAAATCCTTACCGTTTGATGACAGAGGGTGGAGACGAAGGGAGCCGTAAAGGGGTGAAAGGGCTGGTTATTAGAAATACCGGCAATACCTATCTGGTGCGGGATGATAGCGGAACCGATCTTATCTGCAAAGCAAAGGGAAACCTCCGGCTTAAAGGTATCCGAAGCACAAGCCCCGTCGTGGTGGGTGATGTGGTTCTCATGGACGTAAACCCCGATGGCACTGCATTCATTACCGCTGTAGAAAATCGCAAAAACTATATTGTCCGTAAGGCTTCCAACCTCTCCAAGCATGCACATATCCTCGCCTCAAATATCGATCAGGCATTGCTATGCATCACAGTGCGTTATCCCGAAACGACCACGGTATTCATCGATCGGTTCCTGGTTACAGCCGAAGCTTACTCTGTTCCGGTATGCCTCGTTTTTAACAAGACGGATTTGTATGATGAGGAAGATACCGGTTATATGGAGGCGCTTATCTACCTCTATACCGTTATCGGATACCCCTGCTTGAAAACATCCATGGTGACAGGCGAAGGAGTGGATGAGATCCGGAAACGTACCGAAGGAAAAATTGTGTTGCTGGCCGGGCATTCGGGCGTGGGAAAATCGAGTATGGTGAATATGTTGCAGAAAAAAGCCGCACAAAAAGTGGGGGAGATCTCCGATTATCACCACAAAGGAATGCATACCACTACTTTTTCGGAAATGATAGAATTGGATAACGGCGGTTTTATTATTGATACACCCGGTATAAAAGGGTTTGGCACTATCGATATGGTAATTGCCGAAGTATCGCATTATTTCCCGGAAATATTTATGTTTTCCCGGAAATGTAAATATTACAACTGCCTGCATCTGAACGAACCCGGATGCGCCGTGCTGAAAGCTATGGAAGATAATCAGATAAGCCAAAGCCGCTATCATTCATACCTGAATATTCTGGAAGATATGAACGACGGAAAATACCGGTTATAACTATGCGGTTGAACGACACATTGCTCCTGATTATTGAGATACTTTACCTCCTCACCGTGGTGAATATTGTGGTTGTGGTTATCTCAGAGAACCGGAATCCAATAAAAACAGTGGCATGGATCTTAACCGTGGTTTTTTTGCCCATCATCGGCATCATTTGGTATGCTACGTTCGGTCAGGATACCACAAAAAAGCATTTGATTTCCAGACGGATGTACAGCAAACTGAAGAAACGTCCGCTGGATGAAATGGAAACGCCTGTGGAGGTCTCTTTTCCCGAAGAATATACCAACTTGGTCAGCTTGCTGAAGAACATGGATTACACTCCGCTTCTGGGCGGTAATGATGTGAAAATATTCACGAATGGACAGGATAAATTCGATCATCTGTTTGCCGATATAGAAAAAGCGAAAAAACATATTCACATAGAATACTATGTCTTACTCGATGATGAAATAGGAACAAGATTTCAGCAGGCGCTTATCCGGAAAGCAAAGGAAGGATTGGAGATACGTATCATTTATGACAGTTTCGGTTCCCGGAAAACGAAGAAAAAATTCTTCGAAGATTTCAGGAAAGCAGGCATTGAAACCGAGCCTTTTTTAAAGCTCACGTTACCGGCGCTCACTTCGAGAATAAATTACCGGACTCACCGTAAAATAGTCGTTATTGACGGACAAGTCGGTTATGTGGGGGGAATGAACATAGCCGACCGGTACCTGAATGGTTTTGAGTGGGGATGCTGGCGCGATACCCACGCCCGTATTGAGGGCAAAGGTGTGCAGGGATTGCAGTCGGTCTTTTTGATCGATTGGTATTTCGTCTCTCAGACATTGATCACTTCCCGTGACTATTTTCCGATGCTGGAAAACTTCGGTGACAGCCCCCTGCAGATAGTAAACAGCGGGCCGTTGAGTGAACAGAACGAGATATCGCACGGTATAATGCAGGCTATTTACGGAGCAAAAAATCGATCTTTATCCAGACTCCTTATTTTCTGCCTCCCGATGCAATGATCGACGCATTACAGGCTGCCGCTATCCGCGGCGTGGATGTGCGGGTTATGATTTCCAAACGTTCCGACGTGCTGTTGGTTCAAATGGCTTCATGTTCGTTTGTCCGTGATATGTTGAAAGCGGGAGTGAAAGTGTATATGTATAAAAAGGGCTTTTTACATTCGAAACTGATAATTTTCGATAATTCGCTTACATTAATAGGGTCGGCCAATTTCGACTCACGCAGTTTCGAGCAGAATTTCGAAGTGGAAGCTTTTATATACGATAGCAAAGTGGCGGAGGAAACTATTGGGATTTTCTCGGAGGATCAGCGGTATTCAGAGGCGGTCTCGTTGAAAGAATGGTCCAAGCGGCCGTTATTGAGACGGTTTTTAGAATCGTTGATGCGTCTTTTTGCCCCGTTGTTATAAACTCGTTATTAGAATTTCAACAATTCGGTAAAAAAGCTTGAGGTTCGTCTCATAATCTGTTAATTGAAAGTAGATTACGCCTTGCTGGAAATGGGATGCTTATTTTTTTGATTCTCATCAATTTAAGCAAAAATTTACCGAACTATTAATAATAAAGCAGGATTCAGAAATAAAAGGTGATGAATGGAACGTATTTTTATTGTAGGGTACATGGGGTCAGGCAAAACCACAGTAGGAAAAGGTTTGGCTAAATCTCTCTCTCTTTCTTTTGTAGATGTGGATTCCTACATTCAAAACAAGTACCGCAAAACCATTTCCGAGCTTTTTGCGGAGAAGGGGGAAGATGCGTTTCGGAAGATGGAACGGCAAGCTATTCGGGAAGTGGCGGCATTTGAGGATGTGGTTATATCGACGGGCGGAGGAGCGCCTTGCTTCTTCGATAATATGGAGGTGATGAACAGTGCCGGCACAACCATTTACATTGAGGCCGAGCCTGAAGAGCTTGCCGAGCGTTTGTTGGCATCGAAAACCGTACGCCCGCTTATTGCCGGAAAAACAAAAGAAGAACTTATTCCGTTTATTACGAAACATTTGGCTCAGAGGGAACGTTATTATAATAGATCGCATATCGTTTACCACACAGACCGTATGGTGACTAAAAAAGAGATTCATGTAACGATTAACGGAATAGAGCAACTATTGAGAAACAGAAAAAAAGAATGATGTACGACCACCAAAAAAGCACGTCGTTTATAGTACGTGAGCTACTCCTGAAAGTAGAGAAGCAGAAAGTCTCCATGGTGATAGGAGTTCCGAAGGAAAATCAAGAAGTAGAGAAAAGACTGGCGCTAACGCCCGAAACCGTTTCATTGCTGGTATCCTCGGGCTACCGGGTGTTGTTGGAATCGGGAGCGGGATTATCCATAAATTACTCCGACCGTTATTATGCAGAGTCGGGGGCGGAAATAACGGACACGCCTGTCGAGGTGTTTCAGGCCGACATTATCCTGAAAATAATGCCTCCCACATTGGAAGAAGCACAAATGATGCGTCCGCGGACGACTGTCTTTTCATTTCTCCATCTTCACAAACTATCCACTCCCTTAATGGAGCTGATGTTAGAAAAACGAATCAATGCGCTGGCATACGAACTAATTTATGATAACACAGGTATTTCGCCGTTTGTTACATCCATTTCCGAAATAGAGGGATCCTCTTCCATTACGCTGGCGGCTGAATTGCTGAGCAATGCCCATGGCGGTAAAGGAATTCTTCTGGGCGGTATTCCGGGTATTTCACCTGTCGAAGTGGTTATTATCGGCGCGGGCGTGGCAGGGACAATGGCCGCCCGAGCGGCATTGGCATTGGGCGCATCGGTGAAAGTGTTCGATAACGATGTTGTGAAACTGCGTACTATTCGCCACGAATTGGGAGGCCCGGTGTTTACCTCCACCCTCCAGCCTAACGTACTTAGAAATGTATTTCGGTCGGCGGATGTGGTAATCGGAGCAATGCAGTATATCAATAAAACGCATTTTTACCGCATCTCAAGCGATCTTATCCGGGAGATGAAAAAAGGATCTCTCATTATTGATCTGCGGATGGCGCAGGGAGGTTGTTTTGAGACTACCATGGAGGCCTGTTTGCCGGATCATCCGGTTGTTTTTGAGAAATTCGGCGTGTTGCATTTTTGCGAAATGAGCCTGAGCTCTCGTGTGGCACGCACGGCTTCCATCGCCTTAAGCAATATTTTTGTTTCGATGTTCACGGCGATGGGCGATTGCGGCGGCGTGGATCATTTTGCCCGGTTCGACCGTGGTTTCTCCTCCGGATTTTACATGTATGCAGGTAAGATGGTTAACTCTTACGTAGCAAACCATTTCAATCTTCCGGTATCGGATATCGGACTGTTCCTGTCCGGATATTGAAATTTAAGTACACTTAAAAGAATAAGTTAACCAAAGTACTATTTTACACCTTTTATATATGAAAAATGTGTATTCTTGCCGAAAAAAGATAGATATGGTAATCAGGCAGAAATAGAGTTTATGCTTGAGTTTTAGTTTTTTCTCCGGTTTATGGTAAAACCGGGCTCTTTATTTATCTTATTTAACGAGAAAAGATATATATTTGCCCTGTTGAAACAAACTGAACAGAGGTAGATAGATGCGTGTCATATTTTATATCATAGCCATAGTAGCTGGATTGTTCTTCCTCGGGGCATGCAATCCCAATCCCCAACCCGGGTCGGAAAGCCTGTTGGAGCAAGCTGAAAGTCTGATGGACACAGATCCCGACAGCGCCATGCAGTTGATCGATTCCCTTTTCTATCCCGAGAAAAGCCTCGATAATGAACGTTATATGCGTTTTCTGGTAACGCAGGTGCAGGCAAAATATAAGACCTATCGTCCTATACATGAAGATACGCTGGTCTTCCGGGCGCGCGATTATTTTTCCGGCCGGGATAAAGAGCCCCGTATGGCCGCACTGGCCTGGTTTTACAGCGGCTGCGTGTACCGTGAGCGAAAGGAATATAACGAAGCAATGCAACAATACAGTACGGCTGGGGATTATGCCGCGAAAACAGGCGATAAGGATCTACAGGGGTTAGTGCAATACAACACGGGCGATTTGTTTGCAGAGCAGGGATTGTATAAGGAAGCGTTGGAATATTATACCGAAGCGGTACGGTTTTACCGTACCCAGCCGGACAAACAAGCCCAATGCTTCAGCGCCGCCGGCAGGATGTACACAATCCTTCAACAACCCGACAGCGCGTTCCGGTATTTCTATAAAGGGTTGGAAATAGCCGAAGCGGCAGGCGATACAGAGTTACAGAGTCTGCTGGCACAAAACCTGAGTGTGGCATACACCAACACGAAACAATTTGACAAAGCGGAAATATACCTGCGACAATCGTACTCGTTGAATACCGACAGCGCCAAACTACCCCGATATTACCTGAACTTTGCCGAATTGTATGCTATGGGACGGCCGGACTCCGCCGTGTGGTACACGGAGCAGTTGAAGCGGCATATCAATACTGCGGAAGACGACTATTTCAAGGCAAGCGCCTATTCTTATCTGGCCGGATGGGAAAAAGCACAGGCGAATTACGATGCGGCTTTTGCCTATCAGGAAGCACGTATGAAAACGCTCAGTCGTATTATGAAAGAGAGGGGTAATCAATCGGTTTACGAAGTCCACCTGAAATATAATTATGAACAGATGCAGAAACAGTACTACATGGATCTGTCTGATCGTCAACGATGGATCTTTGCGCTGCTGGTGGCGGTAATGGGTGGCGGAATATTGTCCACATGGTATTGGATCAGGCAAAGAAACAAGCGAGCGGAAGCTCAACGCGATATCGATACCCTGCAAGGGATGAATCGCGAACTGGAAAGCGCCATATACCAAAAACGACTCGATCTGCGCAAAAATCTTCTATGGCGATTCAATATAAGCCGGGAAATGTTGGAAATAAACAGGGAAATAAATAAACCGGATAGAATTAAGTTCGACGATTCTCACTGGATTGGGCAATTCAATAAGATCGTGTACGGAAAGAGAGATATTGAAGAAGTATGGGATGCCCTTTTCGAGACTTTTAATGAAGTACAGCCGGGGCTTGCAGAAAAGATCAAGGAAAAATATCCGGATCTCACTGAGACCGAATTCCGTGTATGTATACTCGTTTACGCCGGGTTTAATATAAGTGAGACAGCCCTGATCCTTCATTTTAGCCCAAATACCATACAGGCCCGCCGGAGCGATGTCCGCCGGAAAATGGGGCTTGACATCCGCGGTGATATTGCCGCTCATATCGATCAATTATGAGGTCAATCTACTTTTCTTTTTACATTTATCAGGCATAATTCATAAGCTTACCTATCTATACCTAACAATCTACCTTTCGGAACCGATATTTCTCACTTTTTATATTGCTGATAATTAGTTGATCGATTTTTTGATTTAAGAAAAATCAATACTTGAGCAAAACTAACCTATATCTGTTGTATTATTTATTGGGATTGGAGTAACTTTGGTTATAAAACATTAAATATTTTTGCAATGAAAAAACATTTTGCAGTATGTATGCTGATGGTGGGATCTGTTTTGTTTGTAACTCATGCAACCACAGCAATTCTGGATACTGATGGAAAAACAATAACCGAAACAGATCCGATAGACTTGATAGGGAAATTCGAACCTGGGGGGATTCGCTCCGGAGGCGATGCTGTTACGGCCGGGGTGCAGGGCAGTGTGATTGTGGCAATATTC
>AGTN01670781.1_pt1 | contig 18845 bp, 22 predicted proteins | sample 314218 | NCBI WGS metagenome assembly AGTN01 (sample SAMN02954264, study PRJNA73603) | bioreactor metagenome | biome: terrestrial; feature: non-aerated bioreactor; material: poplar woody material; isolation source: poplar biomass | place: USA | collected 2006-12 | reverse complement strand
TTGACGAGGGGCCGCTGGTTTATGCAGGTGCCCTGGTTGGAGCGCACGAATTTGAGGAGCTCGTAGGTCTCCTCTTCCCCGCCGGCGTTTTTAACTATTATCTTGTCGGCCGAGACGTACTTGACAATGCCGTCGGAATGGGCGAGCAGGCAGACTCCGCTGTCGTGCGCCACTTTATACTCTATCCCCGTGCCTACGATAGGCGCCTCGGGGCGGAGAAGGGGCACCGCCTGCCTCTGCATGTTGCTTCCCATAAGAGCTCTGTTCGCGTCGTCGTTTTCAAGGAACGGAATGAGCGACGTGGCTATCGAGACGAGCTGCTGGGGGGAGACGTCCATATAGTCGACGTTTCCCGCCGGATATTCCTTTATCTCGTCGCGGAGGCGGCAGATTACCCTCTTGTGGAGGAACCTTCCGCTCTCGTCGAGAGGCTCGTTGGCCTGCGCGATAGTGTATTTGTCCTCTTCCTCGGCGTCGAGATACTCGACGACGTCGGTCACTATGCCCTTCTCCTTGTCGACCTTTCTGTACGGAGCCTCGATGAAGCCGTACTCGTTGACTTTGGCGTAGGAGGACAGCGAGGTTATCAGGCCTATGTTCTGGCCTTCCGGAGTCTCTATCGGGCACATCCTGCCGTAGTGCGAGAAGTGAACGTCCCTGACTTCAAAGCCGGCCCTCTCCCTGTTCAAGCCGCCGGGGCCGAGGGCGGAGAGCTTTCTCTTATGGGTGAGCTCTGCTATCGGGTTGGGCTGATCCATAAATTGCGAGAGCTGGGAAGAGCCGAAGAATTCGCGGATTGCGCTCGAAACGGGGCGGATGTTGATCAGCGACTGGGGCGTAACCTCCCCGGGGTCCTGAGCTATCGACATTCTCTCGCGGATCACTCTTTCGAGGCGGGCTATCCCTATCCTGAACTGATTCTGAAGGAGCTCGCCCACCGAGCGGACGCGCCTGTTGGCCAGATGGTCGATGTTGTCGGCGTAGGCGAGGTCTTTTTCTATCAAATTTTTGACGTTTATGTTATAAGCTATCGTCGCCACGACGTCGTCAACCGAAATGTGTTTCAAGACGAGGTTGTCGACGTTGGCCTTGATCGCGGCCTTCAGGGCCTCCGGGTCTCCCGCGTGCGCGTCGAGAAGGGGCTTGAGGTTGGGGTAGTAGACCTTCTCGAAAATCCCGAGCGATTTTATGTCGACGTCCTTTATATAGAAAGAGAGGTCGACGGTGTTGTTGCCGATCACCTTTAAAATCTTGCCGTCGGAGAGCTCTATCCTTACGAAATTTACGCCCGAGTTTTCTATGAATTTCGCCTGCTCTTCGGAAATTTCCTCGCCCTTGGAGACGACTATTTCGCCGTTTACCACTACGTCCTCGGCGGCCGTCTTGCGGGCTATGTGCTTTGCGAGCGAGAGATATTTGTTGAATTTGTAGCGCCCCACCCTCGAAAGGTCGTAGCGGCGCGAGTCGAAAAAGATATTATGGATGTGAGCGTCCACGCCGCTCTGAGTCGGCACCTCGCCGGGCTTCAGCCTGCGGTAGACCTCTATCTTCGCGGTTTCCGTCGACTGGACGTCCCCGTCCTTCGCCATCGTCGCGGAAATTATCTCGTTGTTGTCGAAGAGCGCCGCTATCTCCTCGTTCGTCCCGTAGCCGAGGGCGCGAAGAAGCATTGTCGAGGTTATCTTGCGGGTCCTGTCCACTCTGACGGACAGCGTGACGACGTTCGAGCTGGAGCTTATGTCCTGCTCGAATTCGAGCCACGCGCCGCGCGAGGGGATCACCGTCGTGTCGTAATAATTCGGATGCTTTTCCGAAACGGTCGTATATACGCCGGGGCTTCTGACGAGCTGGGAGACGACCACTCTCTCGGCTCCGTTTATGATAAAAGTTCCGTTATCCGTCATTTTGGGGAAGTCGCCCATGAAGACTTCCTGCTCTATTATTTTCCCCGTTTCCTTGGCCGTCAGCCTTATCTTTACCCTGAGAGGCATCGTGTAGGTCGCGTCGCGCTCCTTGCACTCCTTTACCGAATATTTGCATTCGCCTTTTAATGAATGATCGAGAAATTCAAGTTCCAGTTTGCCGCTGTAATCGGTGATCGGCGAGAAATCGCCGAATACTTCGCGCATACCTTGTTTGAGAAAGTTTTCGTAAGAATTCTTCTGTACCTCAATAAGATAGGGAATGTCGATTATTCTTTTATCTTGCTGAAAGACCATCTCTCGACATTCCCGCGCTTAACCTTGTGGATTCTTTGTGACGTCATACACGCTCCTTTTTATTTATCGGGCGATTTAAAAAATCATTTCGCCAATTTTTTTAAAATCTCCCGCGCTCCGCGATATTATCGACTTTCCGTCGAACACATACTATCAAAAAAAGCCGATAAAGCCCCTAAACCCCGCAAAACTTTTACGTCGCGGAGATTTAACGGTTTTTTTGATCGCATAATAATCGATTTTACCATTCTACCTAAAACAATTTTGATTGTCAAGCGTTTTAAGGCATATGCCCTATGCCCTCATTTTCACTTTTCACCTTGCCTCTTCATATATTGTCCCGTGAACGCCTCGGATTCGGACTTGACGCTTCTCGCGGCGTCGGCCGCCGACTGCATAGCGGACAAATTAGACCTCGCGGAACTCAAAAAGGTTCTCTACCTTTTGCAGGCCGTCGTCGCCATTCTGCATACGAGAGTCAATCTGGCGCAGATCGTTTACATCGCTTCAACTCCGCCCTCTTCCGCGGCGAAGCTTTCGCCCGAAACGACGGCCTATTCCGTTCCGATACCGAGAAAGCCGTAAGGAAAATATTTTTTAAGAGATTATTGACTAAAAATTATTATTTATAACTCTTTCCTTTATTGCGCGAAACGCGATATCATTGCCGACGAGGTCGGCGATTTATTCGGTACGCAGCGCGACCACGGGATCTCTCTTCGCGGCGATAGTCGCAGGGATAAGGCCGGCGATCACCGTCAGGCCGACGCTTACCAATATTAAATAGAGGGCGTTCAGAGGGTTGAGGGCGGCGAGACTGTCCGCTATGCCCGTATAGTGCCTGATAATAAGATTTACGGGGATCGAGAGAAGATAGGTGGCGATTATTCCCGCGACTCCCGAGGAAAAGCCGATGATAGCCGTCTCCGCGTTGAAGACGTTCGAGACGTCGAGCTTCCTCGCGCCTATGCTTCGGAGTATCCCTATTTCCTTCGTCCTCTCCACGACGGAGACATAGGTGATTATCCCTATCATTATCGAGGAGACCACGAGCGCTATCCCCGCGAAACAGACGAGCACGATCGAGACTATGTTTATCATCTCGCCGACCATGCTCGTCATAGCCTCGGCCATATCCATATATTGTATCCGATCCTCTTTTTCGAGGCCGTCGTTGTAGCGGTCAAGATAGGCCTTTGCCGCCGCCTTGGAAGAATAGTCCTTAGGGAAAAGATAAATAGCTATCGGGGTGTCGTCGCCGCCGAGCTCCTGAAGCTTGACTCGCTTCAGATAGGCTAAGTCGTCCTGATTATAGAATTTTCCCGCCGCCTTTATAACGTCAGCAAGGCCTCCCGCCATCATATTAGTGATTATCAGAATCGGGTCGATGTTGACGCTCTTCAGCGATTTGCCGTTAATGACGTCGATTTCGTCGGAGGCGAGCTGGGCGATAACGACCTCGCTCGTCTTCTCCCGGGCCATCAGGCTTTTCAGAAGAGAGTCGGTGTAGCCTATTCCCGTCGTCATCATCTCGTATTTCGCCGAGGGCTTGATCCTCAGTATTCCCTTAATATTTATGGGAGCGGAATTTACTTCCTCGTCGTACAGGGATTGAATACCGGGGGTCGACCTGACGAGCCGCTCGTAATGGTTGAGAGAATTCAGCTTATAATAACCGTCGTTGAAGACGAGCTTGATATTTGAATTCATCAGCTCCTCCGCCGTGAAGGAAGTCTTGTCCGGCGGGAAGCCCAGAGCCTCGGAGACCTTTTTATCCAGCCTGTTGTATTTGTCGACGATGAGAACGGCGTCGTAAGGGTTTGTCGGGTAATCGCCGGCTATAATCGTGTATTGACTGTCGATGAAATCGCGGTCTCCCAAAAGCTGCTGCAGGCCGTAGTCGGCGTTATTGTCGACTACGTCTATCGCTCCGGCCGAGGTCTTAAAGATGAAATGAACGTCGACGCCGTACGTATATTGAATTGAGCCGTATTTTCCCTCCATTTTGGCGGCGTAGGTATAAAATTCCGGCGTCAGCTTGTTGAATTTGACCATATTTTCGAGCATATCCATAGGATTCTGCTCGGGCTGAGGCACCTTCATCGTGAACCGGTCGCCGGCCGGAAACTCGGGGAGGCCCTCGACGTTTTCCACCGCCGTGAGCGTCATCGGGTTCATCTCAGCAATAATATTGTCGTTTATCGCCATTTCGCTGACTACGACGGGGAAGCCGCTCAGATTGTCCTTTTCGAGCTTGTCTATGTAGGCGCCGAAGCCGTTCGAGATAGCGAGCACGAGGCCTACGCCGATTATCCCTATGCTCCCCGCGAAGGCCGTTATCGCGGTGCGCACCTTTTTGGTCATCAGGTTCTTGAAGCTCAATCCTATCGCCGTCGCGTAGGACATCGAGGTGTGGTCGTACTTGACGAAAACCGAACGGATCACTTTTCTTAAATTCGGCTTGCCGTCCGCCGGAGCGGGCTCCGGGGCTATTACCTTATCTTCTTCCGAGGTATAAGGATTCGAGTCGGATATGACGCGGCCGTCGAGAAGGCTGATGACGCGCGTGCCGTATTTTTCCGTCAGCTCGATATTGTGCGTCACCATTATGACGAGGCGGTCTTTGGCTACCTCCTTCAGAATGTCCATTATCTGAACGGAAATCGCGCTGTCGAGAGCGCCGGTCGGCTCGTCCGCGAGAATTATGTCGGGATTGTTGACGAGCGCCCGCGCTATCGAAACGCGCTGCGTCTGCCCGCCGGAGAGCTGGTTGGGCTTCGATTTCAGCTTGTCGCCGAGGCCTACGGCAAGCAGGGCCGCGGTAGCCCTCTCCCTTCTCTCCGCCGCCGTTATCCCGCCTATCGTAAGCGCTAATTCTACGTTTTGAAGCACGCTTATATGCTGTATTAAATTGTAGTTCTGGAAGATGAAGCCTATGCTCCTGTTCCGGTAGGCGTCCCAGTCGGCGTCCTTATAGTTTTTGGTCGAGCGGCCCTTGATCAGAAGGTCGCCCGACGTGTATCTGTCGAGGCCGCCGACGATATTTAAAAGCGTCGTCTTGCCGCAGCCCGAAGGGCCGAGAATACAGGCGAACTCGCTCGGCCGGAAAGAGAGGTTTACGCCCTTCAGCGCCTCGACCTTGTCGGTTCCGGTAAGATAATCTTTGGTGATGTTCTTAAGTTCTAACAAATCCGTTTTCCTTATGCCTTATGCCCTATGCCTTAAATTTTGTACTCCGGCAGCCAGCCCCCCTTATGATGCCTTTCGTAGAGCTCCCTGCACATCGCCCTTATGTCGCCCAAAGAGAGCTCGGCGGCCGTGTGGGGGTCGAGGGCGGCGGCGATAACTATATCGTTAAAATCGCGCGTCTCGTTGGCCTTCAGAGTGAGAAGCTGGACGTTTATGTTAGTCCTGTTGAGGGCGGCGCACTGCTGGGGAAGCGCCATAGTTCTTTTCGGAGTAAGCCCGTTCTTGTCCGCGAGGATCGGCACTTCCACGCAGGCTTCAAACGGAAGGTTGGGAATCAAGGCGCGATCGTTGAGGACGCTGCCGTGAAATTCATAAGGATTTCCCGTGTGGACGGCCTCTATTATCCTCGAACCGTACTCGTGCGAGCGCTTATGCGTCAGATTTTTTCCCGAGAGGACGCGCCGGGACTGTATTTTCCATCCGATGATCTGCCTTCTGCAGCGGCGCGGGTACTCGTTGAGCGGAACGAGGTATTTCAGAATGAGGCCCGGGTATCTCGATTTGATAAAGTAGGGCGTGTATTCGGCGTTATGTTCCGAAGACTCCGTCACGTAGTAGCCGAAGGTCTTCATGATCTCCCGCCTCACTCTGTCTCTCAAGGGGGCGACGCCGCTCAAAGAGCGCGCCTTGACTTCGGGATACAGATCCTTGCCGTCCTTGTCGCGGACGGAGACGAGCCACGCCTGATGATTTATTCCGTAGATATCCCACTTTACGCCTTCGAGCTTGTCTTCCATACCGAGGTATTGAAGAGGTTGGGACGCAGGCCTGCACGCTGTGGCAGAGCCCGACGGTCTTGACCTTCGTGTATTTGAGAAGGTAGCCCGTCAGCATCGCCATAGGGTTGGTGTAATTCAAAAATAAGGCGTCCGGGCAGACGGCCTCGATATCGTCCGCGAAGTCCCGGAGGACGGGAAAGGTCCTCAGCCCTCTCATAATCCCGCCTATCCCGAGAGTGTCGCCTATCGTCTGCTTCAGACCGTATTTGGCGGGCACCCTGAAGTCGGTCACAGTGCACGGCTTGTAGCCCCCCACCTGTATGGCGTTGACTATAAAATCGGCGCCTTCGAGGGCCTCGCGCCTGTCGAGATGCTCGGTTATCGTCGCTCTCCCGTTCAGGTTTTTGTTGAGCATAGAGACCAGCCTGTACGACTCGTCGAGGCGCTTTTCGTTTATGTCGTGGAGAGATATATGAAAATCTTCGAGAGAGGGCGTGAGAATGCAATCGCCCAAAATATTTTTAGCAAAAACGGAGCTTCCGGCGCCGAGAAAACAAATTTTCATTCGAGCCTCTTTCTTTTTAGTATCAGTTGTTTTAGTATAACACTTTTAAAAATATAGAGCAATATAAAACTCTTTTTGAAAAATGTACGGCGAATATTTATTTCCGCCGCCCGCCGTTCTTTACTCGATGTTGTAGTTGAAATAATATGACCGTATAAGAAAATAATGATGATAATATGAAAATAATTGTAATAATATGAAAATAGTGTTGACAATATGAAAATATAAGCACATAATGGAATTGACAAAATAAATATAGGAGAAAGCAACATGAAAAAGAAAGTGGGCTTCATCGGAATAGCTTTAGTCGTTATGATTATCATCGCCGGCATAGCCGTAATGTTCTGGGCGGTTCCGGGAGGCGACGCAATTAAAAATACAATGGAAAAACAGGATTTCCAGACTCTTTACGACGTAAATAAAGATACGCCTCTGTTAGGACTAATGTTACCCGAGGGCGCTTATCGTTCTCTAACCTTTATAAAAAGCGTCAACGGCAACGTCGAAACAGTCACGATCTATTATTTTGACAATCACGCGGCTTTGCGGACTTTTTATAAGGGATTAGACGAACCGAATAACGACGAGGTTCGATATAGGCGAGGTGGCGCGGTATTTACGGGGTCGAAGGATCCGGTTTCGTCTATCAGATGGCGCATATGGGCTTATTAAAATAAAGCCGTAAACGATAGTTTAAAAAAATCTAAAAATTTAAGGAGGCAGCAAATATGTTATGGATCATTGCCGCAGTATTGATAATCCTATGGATCGTCGGTTTGGTAACTTCGTTCACGCTGGGAGGATTTATTCACATACTTCTCGTCGTCGCCGTCATTGTCGTTTTGATAAGAATCATTAAAGGCAGAAGACTCTGATATATTGACAATAAAAAATTATAACTTATTATTAGACTATTATATATAAGGAAAAGAACAGCTTATGGATGAATTATATACGATAGACGAAATAAAAGAGCTTTTGAAAATAACGCCAAGGACGCTTTACAATTATATAAAGCGGGGCAGCTTAAAAGCTATCAAAATCGGAAAATACTGGAGAGTAAAGCGTTCCGACCTCGAGGAATTTTTATCGAAAGGTACAACCAAGAAGTAACTTCGCCTACTCTCCGTTTTCCGCTTTTATTATATCGGGACGGCGAAAGAGCCGTCGGGAATTTTCCGAACCAAACCGAATTATCTTTCGAGAAAAACAGCGGGGCCAGATTCCGAGCTTGCCCCGCTCCCCGTAACTAAAGTATAATTTTTGTATGCGACTCGATAAATTTTTGAAAATATCGCGGATAATCAAGAGGCGGACGGTCGCCAACGAGGCGGCGGACGCGGGAAGGGTGACCGTCAACGGAAAGCCGGCGAAGCCCTCGAAGGAATTGAAAGAGGGAGATATAATAGGCATGAGGTTCGGCTCGGGAGAGGTACGCTTTAAGGTGCTCGTCGTACCCGAAGGGAATTCGTACAAGGGCGCGCCCGAAAATCTCTACGAGGTAATAAATGGAAAATAAGTTCGACGCGGTCATTCTGGCCGCCGGACATAGCGTCAGAATGGGAATCGATAAAATGTCCCTTCCGCTCGGGGAATCCTTCGTCCTGACGAGGACGGTCTCGAAATTCGCCGAAAATCCGTTTTTAAATAAAATTATTCTCGTCGGAAATTTAAATCCGAAGGATTTTCAAATTTATAAGGATAAAATTTTGTTTGCGGAGGGAGGCGAGACCCGCGCCGAGTCGTCGGAAAACGGTTTGAAGCTCGCCGAGGCTCCCTACGTTCTGATTCACGACGGGGCGCGGCCCTTCGTTTCGGAAAATCTGATAGACGACGTGTTCAGAGAGGCCGTCCGCTCCGGCTCCGCGGTGCCGGCCCTGCCGATTTCGGACAGCGTCAGGAAAATCAAAAACGGGGAATACGCCGAAATCTTAGACAGGAATTCGCTCTACGCCGTTCAGACTCCTCAAGGTTTCTATACCCCGCATATCAAAAAAGCCTATGCTAAGAGAAAGGGGGCGGCCTTTTCGGACGACGCGGAGGTCTATTCAAAATATATCTCCCCCGCTAAAATTATCGCCGGAGAAGAGAGAAATAAAAAGATAACCACGCCCGGCGACTACTTCGGCCTCAATTCGAGAGTAGGCTTCGGCTACGATATCCACGGGCTCGCGCCCTTCAAAAAATTAGTTTTGGGCGGAATAGAGATCGCGTCCGATACCGGGGCGATAGCCCGTTCCGACGGAGACGCTTTGATCCACGCCCTTATCGACGCTCTTCTTTCGGCCGCGGGAAAGGGCGACATAGGGACGTATTTCCCCGACGCCGATCCCCGATACGACGGGATAGATAGCTCGATCTTACTCTCAAAAACGATGGAAATATATAAAAAAGAGGGATTATCGGTAAATAACGCCGCGCTGACGATCGTCCTCGACTCTCCCAAACTTCAGGACTATATTCCGCTGATGAAACTGAAACTTTCCCGCCTCTTAGATATCCGCCCATCCGACGTTGGAATTGCGGCGAAGACGAGCGAGAAGACAAATCCCGAGGTAGTAGAGGCGTATGCGGTGATTACGGTTAATTAGGGCATAGGGGCGGATGATTTTATTTAGAAATAGAAGAAGAACCAGTCCCTTATGCCTTATGCCATATGCCTTATATCTTTCTGTTCCCTGCTCCCTGGAAGCTGAAAGTTATAACAATCTACACTTTTTCAGCGCAGCAATGGGTATAGAGGGGCGGCATTACGTAAAAACCTTCCGCCTTCCCCTTGCCGGTCTTCAGGCCGAATCTTATCGCCCTGAATTTCAAATAGATGAAGAGGCCGTCCTTTTCGCTGATCCCGCCGTTTATCTTTTCTTCGGAAAACTGGCTCTTATGTAAGGAGATCGCGTCGAGCTGGGTCTTTAAATATTTTTTGATCCCGACGAAGGAGTTTGGGCGCGCCGTATAGTAGTGGGCGAGCGCCTTAGGAGAGGCGGGAGACGTTCCTCCCAAGTCCGACATAATTAAAGCGTTCCCGCACATTATAAAAGCGTTCGCCGCGGCCTGCCCCGTCTTCAGGTGGTCGGCGTGGCACTCGGTCTGAAGGCGCGGATCGGGAGCTAAAATTACGTCCGGCTGGACGCGCCCTATCTCTACGGTCAAGGCTTTCGCCAGCTCCTCGACGGGATATAATCCGCCGTCGGAAAAGCCCAGATTTTTGTACTCTTTCGCGCCGATAAGGGCGGCGGCGGCCTCGGCTTCCTTCTTTCTTACCGCGACTATCTCGGCCTTAGTCTTATCCTTGCCGCCGTAGCAGCCGTCGGTCGCCGTCAGAAAATAGACTTCCTTCCCCTCTTTGGCCAGCCTCGCCGCCGTTCCTCCCGCGCCTATCTCTATGTCGTCCGGATGCGGGCCTATGAAAAGATAGCGGTTAAAGGACGTTAAATCCGGTATCGGAGCGATTTTGTTGAAAATTAATTTAGTGACGCACATAAAAATGACCTCATTTTTTAAATTCTAATTTTTTTGAGATTTGTTTGATTCTGTCAAAAGTTTCCTGACTTATAATGTGCTCGACCAGACAAGCGTCCTCTTTGGCCGTCTCTTCCGACACGCCTATCGCCATAAGGCATTCCGATAAGATCCGGTGCCTCTCGTAAGTGGAGCGCGCGATATTGAGGCCTTCCTCAGTCAGCGCTATCTCGCCGTGAGTATCGACTTCTATGTATCCGAGCGCGCGCAGTTTTTTGAACGCGACGCTGACGCTCGGTTTTGAATACTTTAGCTCCTCGGCGACGTCTATCGAGCGCGGCCTGCCCGTCCTCTCCGTCAGGATGAGGATCGTCTCGAGGTAATTTTCCATCGACTGCCGCGTCTTCATAACCTTATATTAGCAAAAGAAGAAGCGTTTTGCAAGCGGATATTTTTTAAATCACCCTCAAGCTGTAAGCTGTTTACGGCTTGATCCTCGTCTTGCACTTCGTGTTCATTATCGTGTCGGTGACGAGGAGCGAGGTCGCCGTGCAGCGCTTCTCCTTGTTGTAGAGGCACTCCGCGTCGCACTGGACGACGTTGGGGGCGTCGGCCAGAAATTCCTCGGACGCTTCGAGTTCGGCAAAGGTCTGTTCGAGAGCTCCCCCCGCCCTCTTTATCTTGCTGTCGCAGACGGCCTTATCCGAGACCGCGATTATCCCCGCGTTGCAGTGGTTCTTCAGATTGTGCTGGCAGTTTACCGTCGTGCATTTCAATTGATTCATTTTTCACCTCTTGATAAGTAGTATGGTAACGCCTTCGGGGGATTATTCATTGACTTTAATTTCACGTAATGGTAGACTAAATTTAATACGGAAATTGCGAGGAAATTTATGAAAGTTTTACTTCTTGCCGACATACAGGGACACGGAAAAAAGGGGAATTTAGCCGACGTCAACGACGGCTACGCGAAAAATTACCTTATCCCGAAAAAACTCGCGACAGAGGCCACCAAACAGGTAATTCACGACTACAACCTTAGGCTGGAAAAAGAGGCCCGGCTGGCAAAAGAGGAACGGGACGCCGCAATGGAGCTCTATAATCTCCTCAACACCAAAATAATCGACGTAAAAGTCAAAACCGGCGGCGGAAAGATGTACGGCAGCGTTACCGCGCAGGATATAGCTTCCTCGCTCGCCGAACAGGGAATAACCGTGGACAAGAAAAAAATCACCATAAAGGAACAAATCAAATCGCCCGGGCAATACGTCGTCGAGGTATGGGTCTATCCGGAGACCGTGGCCAAAATGAAGATAAACATTATAGCGCAGAATTAAGTGCTTCTTAAGAAGTCAGACGTCGGAGGCGGCTAACAAGCTGGAAGCTGAAAAATATGGAAATCGGCTTAACTACAATGTCCGCAAACAAATTATTTTCCGACGAGGAGCTTTTGAAGCTCTACGCGGAGAACGGGATCAAATACGCGGACTATTATTTTTTAAGATACGGGATAAAGAGCCCCTGCCGGTTCGAGAGACCGGAGGAAGCGACCGCCTATTATTCGGCCCTCGGGAAGTACGCCGACTCGGTAGGCATTTCCTTCTTTCAGACTCACGCCGCTTACCCGACCTGGGTCCCCGACAGGAAAGAAAACGAGCTTATTTTCAATTCCACGGTCTCGGCGATCGCCGGAGCCTCCGCCCTCGGGGCAAAATACATCGTCATACATCCCGAGGTCAGGTTCCGCAACCGCTTTTTCTTTATGTACCCGATAAGAAGGGCGCAAAATATAAAATTCTACCGGAGACTGATCCCCTACCTTGAAAAATACGATATGGTTTGCGCCGTCGAAAATATGTTTTCGAGAAACAGGCGGACAAAAAAGCTCGTCAGGACTACCTGCTCGACCTCGTTCGAGATGCTCGGTTATCTGAAGGCTTTGAATTCCGACCGCTTCGCTCTCTGCGCCGACGTCGGCCACGCCAACATTATATATAAGGATAGCGGGATAAGGTTTCTGAAAAAGCTGGGAAAAAACGTCAAGCTCGTCCACCTTCACGACAATTCGGGCCGCGAGGACGAGCATCTGAAGCCCGGCGACGGCAAAATCGACTGGGATAAAGTCTCGAAAACTTTGAAGGAGATCGGCTTTGACGGAGTGATCAACCTCGAATGCCACGAGTCGATAACGGCGGGCGGAAAGGAAAAAGTAGCGGAAAATATCAGGGAAATAAAAAAAGCGGCGGAAATATGTATAAGATTATAAAAAAGCGCCTCCTTGCCGAGGCGGTTTACGAATACGTGATCGAGGCCCCGGACGCGGTGAGAAGGGCGAAAGCCGGCCAATTCGTCGTCATCAGGACGGACGAGGACGGGGAGAGGATCCCCCTGACTATCTGCGACTTCGACAGGGCCGCGGGAACTATAACGCTTCTCGTCCAGACGGTCGGCTACACTACTTATCGACTCTCTCAAATTCCCGAGGGCTCATATATCTCCGATCTCGCGGGGCCGCTCGGCAATCCTACCGACTTCGGGAACGCCGAAAATATCCTGCTCGTCGGGGGCGGGATAGGCACGGCGGTAATTTATGCGCAAGCAAAGGAGCTGTTTTCGCGCGGAAAACGTCCCGATATCATCGTCGGGGCGAGGGATAAGAGCCTCCTGGTGTACGTGCCCGAACTGGAAAAGCTGGGAAATTTATTCATTATGACCGACAACGGCACGGCGGGCGGCAAGGGCTTCGTCACCGACAGGCTGAAAGAATTGTTGGACTGCGGAAAAATCTACGACGCCGCGCTCGCGGTCGGGCCCTTGAAAATGATGCGCGCCGTAAGCCTCGTCACGATACCGAGGGGAATACATACGGTCGTCAGTATGAATTCGATCATGGTCGACGGCACCGGGATGTGCGGAAGCTGCCGCCTCTCGGTCGGAGGAAAGATAAAGTACGCTTGCGTCGACGGTCCCGAGTTCGACGCCGGCCTGATCGACTTCGACGAGGCCCTGAGAAGGGCGGCGATTTATGTAGAGGAAGAGAAAGAGGCGTATTGCAGATTAAAGGCATATGGCATAAGGCATAAGGAAAATGGAATTAACTAATAGAAACAAGACAAACGAAAGGGAGGCCGCCGAAAGGATTTTGGATTTCGGCGAGGTTTCTCAAGGATTCGACGAGGGGAAAATGCTTAAAGAGGCCGCGAGATGCCTCGGATGTAAAAACGCCCCGTGCGTAAAGGGCTGCCCCGTAGGAGTAAGAATTCCCGAATTTATCGCCGCGCTCAAAAAGAATTCGCCCCTCGAAGCGAATAAAATCATCAAATCGGAAAACTCGCTTCCCGCCGTCTGCGGCAGAGTCTGCCCGCAGGAAATCCAGTGCGAAAAAAATTGCGTCAGAAGAAATTCCGGCGGCCCGGTTTCGATAGGCGCGCTCGAAAGGTATTCGGCGGACAAGGCTATGGAAGAAAAAGAGGACGCCGGAAAGAAGGAAAAAATCGATTTGAAGGTCGCCGTCGTAGGAAGCGGCCCCGGGGCGCTCGCCTGCGCCGGAGAACTGCTGAAGGCCGGAGCGTCGGTCACGATTTTCGAGGCGTTTCACAAGGCGGGGGGCGTTTTGGTTTACGGGATACCCGAATTCAGGCTTCCGAAAACCATAGTCGAGAAAGAAATCAAAAAAATACAGGAACTCGGCGGAGAGATAAAATTGAACACGGTCATAGGCAAGACCTTCGCTCTCCGGGAGCTCCTTGAAAAATACGATTTCGTTTATATCGGGAGCGGCGCCGGTCTTCCTATGTTTCTGAACGTCAAGGGCGAAAACCTGCCGGGCGTCTATTCCGCCAACGAATATCTGACGCGCGTAAACCTGATGAAAGCCTATGTCGAGGGCGCGACGACTCCGGTAAAGAGAGCAAAAAAAGCGGCGGTCATCGGCGCGGGGAACGTGACGATGGACGCCGCCCGGACGGCTCTCAGAATGGGCGCGGAAAAGGTCTGTATCGTATACCGGAGGGGCCGCGAGGAGATGCCCGCGCGAGCCGAGGAAATCGAGCACGCAATCGAGGAGGGGATCGAGTTTAAATTAATGTCGGCGCCCGTCGAGATACTCGGAAAAGACAAGGTCGAGGGCCTCCGTTGCGCCCCGACAAAATATACCGAGCCCGACAAGAGCGGACGGCGCGGGGTAGTTCAGCTGAACGAGACCTTCGATATAGAGTGCGACCAGGTTATCGTCGCTATCGGCACGGCTCCCAATCCGCTGATAAGAAACAGCGCTCCCGATTTAAAAGTGAGCGATAAAGGCGGGATAATCGTGGACGCGGACGGCCTTACCTCTATCCCGAGAGTTTACGCCGGAGGCGACGCGGTCACGGGAGCGGCGACAATTATTCTCGCTATGGGAGCGGGGAAGACGGCGGCGAAAGCGATTTTAAATCAATATAATAATAAAAAATCTTAGGTTACTGTATAACGGCTATCAAGTTCTTTGATATCTTATCTTCGGCCTTAGGTGTTTCGGTCACCGTACCTTTTTTAATATGATAATTTATATTTCGTTTGAGACAAAAATCAATTACCTTATCTGATAAGATATTATAATAATTCCTGACGTCTTTATAATTTGACGCTAAAGAATTGTAATTTAATCTTCCAAAAATGATCTTATCTACAAAATTAATGCTTTCAAGTATTTTTGTAAAATCTTGATTTATTATATTAGGGGTAGGATAAGGTTCAAGGCTTACCCACGTCTTCATTCCTAATTGATGAAGAGCCCTAAGCGAATTAATTCTATCGGTATAAGAAGCGGAAAAAGGTTCGTATTCGCGGCGAAAATTTTCATTTAACGAAACTAATGTTATACCGTATTCATTCTCTTTGGATAAATTTGAGAGTTCATAAGGTAAAATCCCTTTTGTCAAAGCCGTGCATTTAATTCTATTCTCATTTAGAGTTTCAAGAATTTTCAAGCTCAAAAAATTAATATCTTCATACCCATACATAAACGGATCGGTAGAAAAACATAGATGTACGGATTTTATGTCGTCAATGTATTTAGGAATTTCTTTTTCAAGTAATTCGATTGCGTTACCAACAATCTTGGGCTTACACCATTCCTGATAGGAATCAACTTTTCCGAAACGCCTTGCCATTAAATAAGCATAACAAGGGTATCTGCAACCGTGCGAGCAACCTTCGACGTGATTAATTGTATAATCACCATATTCTACGCCGGTTTTATATAATAATGATTTTCTGATAATTTGCTGTTCGCAAAACATATTTCACCTCTATTGTATTATTTATATCGAATTGGTTATATCAGTTACAACTTTCTTTGCCAGAGCTACGGCCTTGGGACTCGGATTACTGACGGCAAAATAAAGTATAAACAATAAAGTATTTTTTGAATTTTTCAATTTCTTTGAAGGACCGACATAAGGGAATATTTTATTTAACTCATCGTATATAAAGTCAATCAGCTTCTCAAAATCAACTCTTTTATATTCTACGGTATCGAACATATTATATTGAGGATTTTTAAAATATAATGCTTCATACCATCCTTTTGGGAGAATATAATCTAATGTTAATTTCAATTTTTCAGGTATTTCGCCATCGCTTTTTAAACATCTATTGACAGCCATAAAAGGAAACAGATACCATATATCAAGAATTTTGGTTCTTTGAGCTTCTTTTAAAATATCCCACTTTAATTCCATGGCATATGGATCTAATAACATTATTCCTCTTTTATACGGGCCTAAAAAATCAAATATTTTAGGCAATTCAATATTACAATCGCCTTGAATGTATTTAATTTTTTTGACCTTGTTTGGATATTTATCATCAATATATTTTTTCAATTCGGTCAATCGGTCAAAATCATATTCAATAAAATAATATTCATCAAAATCATAATTCATGGCAAGGCTTGCAGATCCTTCTATAACCTCGTCGGTTCGTAAACTTGCAATACCGCTTCCTGCAAAGGCGTCTATATAAATCAATTTACATTTTAAGTTTTTAGTGCATTTACGTAAAAGCCTAAATATTTTTCGAGGGTCAATAATTTATCCTTTGTCCATACACCGCCAAAATCGCTTCCGGCTTTTTTGGTTTGTCTTCCTATTTCCGTCATATGGATTCTCTCCTTGCATATCCATTATACAGCAAAACAGAAACTTTGTTCAAGAAATTAATTAAGAAAAACGGCAATCAATTTTTATTGATTGCCGCATATAAGTCTCTTTTTTTATTCTTTTTCTACAAACGCGTTCTTTTTCGCAAAATAGGGAAGTATCAGGAGTATCACGGAGACGGCGAAGGAGACGATAAGGCCGAGGCCCATATTGATAGTAGACTGAAGCTTGAAGAAGGCAGCTACGTTAGCAGACCTCGAATCGATAGCCGCTTCGGCGTTAGACATGCCGAGGAGAATTCCGGCCGCGCTGAGCGTCAGAATGACGTTGAGAAAAGCGCCGAAGCTGAAGCCGCGCGGCGTCCTCTTCTTTCCTATTCTGACGATATATTTGATAGCGAGGATCAGAAATATCAGTATTATCAGAACGATTATTACGGGCAGGGCGTAGGCTATCATCTTGCTGAGGGCGTCTCCCGAGGCCGCGAGGCGCAAGGTATAGTATTGCGAGGAGCCGTATCCCGCGGCGGCGAAGAGGGACATAAGCGCGTCGTATCCGCCGACGTTGAAATTGGGCCTCGCTCCCATAGCCTTGAAGACGGCGAAGGAAATAAAGATTCCGACGAAAGCCGTCGCGAGCGACAGTATGAAAGCTACGGCCGAAACTCCGACGTAAGGTTTTTTTACAAAGTCGGGCTGCCGGGGCTGAACGGGAGGAACGACCGGCCTCGAATACGGATCGTATTGAAGGAGCGGCTGGTTCTGCGAAGTATATGGGACAAGCGCTATCGGTTGAACGATAGGCGGCATTTGCACGATCGTCGACGGCGTAGGTATCGCGTTATAGGCGTTGGAACCGACCGCCGAAAGCTTAGGTTCCCCTATCCTGTACTTGTTTCCGTCCGGCCCGACTATCTCCTGGTTGGGCGCGCCGTTCAATTTGAAACCGAGCGTCTCGGGATCGACGGGCACCCATTTCCCCTTTTCTTCCGCGGGCGGGGCGGAACTCAAATGAGTATTTTCCATATTCACCTTCCTAATCCTCGTCCTCGTCGTACTGGTAGAGGCCTTGGTTCTGCGTCGAGTACGGCACGAACGCAACCGGCGACACGATCGGGGTAAGCTGCACTATCTGGGGGGGAGTGGCTATCGGCACCGGCCCGCTGTGGGGCTGGGGGCCGTAGGTCATAAGCGGATTATAAATCCTGCCGTACTCGTCTACCGAAGAATATTTGGGCAGGCCGAGCGGCATACCGTTGGAAGAGACGGTGTAGAGGCCGGCATTCGGCAAAAAATAGGGCGCAGCCTGCTGGGCCGCGGGAAACGGCGCCGCCTGGGGCTGCCCCGTCGGCCGAGTAGCCCTTTCGAGCCCGTCGTTTATATTTTCGAGTCTTGCTTTTTTCTTCATAAAAAGCTCCTTAACCTTTCCTCTCCGTTTAATAAGTATACACCTTGCGGAGAAATTTTTCAACCGCCCGTAGCAATATTCATTGTTTTTCCGCGATTTTCCGCGCTAACCTTTGAATAAATATGCGACCGCGCTAACAAGCAGCGCGAGCCCCGACGTTATCCAAAGGCCTGTTTCGACATCTTTTCCCCCGGCGAGGCGGCCGGTTAAAATTACGAGTATCGCAAAGAGCGCGATCGTAGAGAAGACCTTGACTGCTACCGGCGCTTCCGGCTTTTTTATCCTGACGAGAGCTACGGCGGCGGATAATAGAAGAAGGGCAGAATATGTCAGTATCGCGATAGGAGCCACGTACTCCGAGCCTTCGAGGCCGCCTTCAAACAGAGATTTTATCTCTGCATAGCCGCTCTTTTCGGTTATAAACAGGTATTTGCCGTACTCGCCTATCAATTCCCCGAGTATCACTACCGCGAGCGCGAGAACGCCGAGAATAACGATGATTATCGCGGAAGCCGAGATTTTTTTCTTCGGCTTCGCCGGCTTCTCTATTGCGTCCGGCCGCTCTTCTATCCGGACGGCGGAGTCTTGTGAGCTCTCTTCGTATTTCACACCCGGACAGAATCTCTTTCTGTGAGCTTCAAAACAGGCCTCGACATAAGGAGAATGAATTTTCCCTTCTTTCATATTCATTCCGTCTGTACTAAAATTCGGAGTCCTCGTCAAACTGAGCTATAGGCTGCAGCTGAGAGCTGTAAGGCACGAGCGGTATCGGCTGGACGATCGGCGTCAGCTGTATGAAATCCGCCGGCTTCGCGACGGGCACGGGCGCGCAGTTGTTCATCACCTTGAAAGATATCGTAGGCCTTCTGACCGCGGATTTCGCGGCGGAAGCTTCCCTTGCTGCAAGCTCCGCGGCCGCCCTCTCGGCTTCGAGCCTCTTCTTTTTAGACATAATAAACCTCCCGGTTATAATCGGATATGCTAACAGTTTATCATAAGCGGGGGGAAAATACAATAAGTTAATATATTTTTCCTTTATATTCTAATTATAGTAGCTTCCGGCTTCCGAATATCAAGATTA
>AGTN01419279.1_pt1 | contig 18977 bp, 20 predicted proteins | sample 314218 | NCBI WGS metagenome assembly AGTN01 (sample SAMN02954264, study PRJNA73603) | bioreactor metagenome | biome: terrestrial; feature: non-aerated bioreactor; material: poplar woody material; isolation source: poplar biomass | place: USA | collected 2006-12 | reverse complement strand
ATGCGCCTATTCGATCGCAATATGTTTTTCTTCAGGCAATACCTTGGGCAGCGTGAGGGTCAGCACGCCGTCCTCCATCTTCGCGGTGATGCTCGCTTCGTCGATATTCCTGAGCGAAAAGCTGCGCATCGATTCCCCCTTGAAACGCTCGCGGCGCAGATAGCTTTCCTCTTTCTTTTCCGCGCTCTCCTCCGCCCTGACGGAGATCGTCAGCACGCCCTCCTGGCATACGATCTGCACGTCGTTTTTCTTCACGCCGGGAAGCTCCGCCTCGACGATAAAGCTCTCCCCGGTTTCGCGCACATCCGCGCGGATCGCAGGGAGCTGCGCTCCCCCCGGCAGCCTGCCGCCCCAGATTCCCAATTGGCCTTCATATGGTAACAGTGTCATCGTTGTCTCCTCCGGTCCCGTTTGGTTTTGACTGTATTATAGGCTATTGATCAAAGTAAGTCAAAGTCTAATCCGGATTGATTTTCAACGCGGTAAACGAAATTCAAGCTTGTACTATGGATAACTTGAAATTGCATATGCGAATATTCGAATATCACGATTTTCAGGGCTTTTCAGGCGCTTTCGATTTTCGCCCCGGGCCCAGACTCGTCATGAGCTTCATCGGCAGTGATTTTTTGATTCGCACCGCCTTCTCCGGGCAGACCTCGTGGCAGCAAAAACAGCGGATGCACTTTTGGATATGCAGCCGCGCCTTCTTTTCTTTGATCGTGATCGCGTCCGCCGGACAGCTTTGCGCGCATACGCCGCACCCCACGCACGAGAGCGCATCGAATGCGGGGCGCAGCCGGAACAGCCGGCTGAGCGGCTTCACCAGAGGGCCCGGCACGCGCCCGATGAGCACGTTGGCTTCGTGAATCCTGGGCTTTGTAAAGCCCGGCACAGAGAGCGTCCCGATCGGCCCGCCCGGCAGCCGGATATTCTCCCCGCTCCACAGGCCGCGCTCCGCCGCGCACTTCAGCACCGGGTTGTCACGCCAGTCAAGGCCGATGATGCGCCCGGCGACAGCGTCCGCGGCGAAGGGATTGTCCGAGAATATCATGAGGCCCAGGTGGCGGGGCGTGCCTGCCGACGGGCCGTCGCCCTCCATCGCCCATACCGCGTCGATCACGGATAACGGCGGATGGATAAAGTCCGCGATGTCCACGAGCATCTGCGCGAAATCCTCTTTTTGGGGGAAGCGGAAATGGCACTCGGCTTTGGAAAGCCCCGGCACCACGCCGAAAAGATTCTTGGCCGCGCCGGTATAGGTCACCATGCTGTGTGTTTTGAGCTTTGCCGCCGAAATAACGGCGTCGGAACCCAATATGGCGTTCAGTACGGGCAGGCTCTTGACCGCCCGCCCATTTTCGATATGCACTGTGGAAAAGCACAGGTCGCCATTTAAACGCGCGCCCGCCGCCTTCGCGGCCTGCGCCATGCCTGTGATATCATACAGCGCGCGCATCCCCTTATCGGTAAGCGGCCCCGAGGGGCTTTCCACCACTGCGGCCTCGCGCCCGCTGTCCAGTACGGCTTCCAGCAGGCTCTGTACGACGGCAGGGTGCGTCGTGACGCATTCGTCGGGCGCGTTGCATTTGAGCAGGTTGGGCTTTACCGCAATCGCCCTTCGCCCGGCGAGCAGCGTTTCCAGCCCGCCCAGCGCGCGGATGCCTTCCGCCGCCGCGGCGCGCACCTCGTCAATATCATATCCGGCGCACCGCGCGACATACACCGTGTGCATGTTACAGGCCCTGTAAAAAATCCCGGATGCGGCTCAGCGCCTCTTTTAAATCCTCGTAAGCGGTGGCGTATGAGCAGCGGATGAAGCTGTCCAGATTGTCGCCAAACGCGCTGCCCGGCACGCAGGCCACCTTCTTTTCAAACAGCAGCCGTTTGCAGAAATCGTCCGAAGAAAGGCCCGTCGCGCTGATGTTGGGAAAAATATAGAACGCGCCCAGCGGCTCGAAGCACTTGAGGCCCATCGCGTTGAACTCGGCATACATGAGCTTGCGCCTGCGGTTGTACTCGGCGGTCATCTCCTTCACCTGCGCGAAGCCGCCCGCCATCTCGGTGCGCAGCGCCTCAAGCCCCGCGTCCTGGCTGACCGCCGAAGCGCACAGCATCGAATACTGGTGGATCTTGACCATGGCGTCTATAGCGGCCTTGGGCCCCGCCGCGTAACCGAGGCGGAATCCCGTCATCGCGAACGCCTTGGAGAAACCGTTGATCACGATCGTTCTCTCGATCATGCCGGGCAGCGAAGCGATGGAGCAGTGGCTGCCGCCGCCATAGGTCAGCTCCGAATATACCTCATCCGCGACCACGATCAGGTCGTGCTCGAGGATGATGGGTACGATCTTTTCATAGTCCTCGCGCGTCATGATGCTGCCCGTGGGATTGTTGGGGAAAGCGATCACGATGGCCTTGGTCCGGGGAGTGATATATTCCCGGATGCTTTCGGGCGTGATCCTGAAGCTGTCGCTTTCCTTAAGCTGCATCGCGACGGGTTTGCCGCCCGCGAACAGCACCCCCGGCATATACGATACATAGGACGGCGCGGAAACAAGCACCTCGTCGCCCGGGTTCATGATGGCGCGGAAAGCGAGGTCGAGCGCTTCGCTCGCGCCCACGGTGACCACCACCTGATTGATCTCGTATATCAGCTTCAGGCGCAGGGCAAGGTACCTGATGATCTCCTTGCGCAGCTCGGTGGAGCCGTGGTTGGAGGTATAGTGCGTACGGCCCGCCTCCAGCGCGTAAATCGCGCTTTCGCGGATGTTCCACGGCGTATCGAAATCCGGCTCTCCCACGCCAAGCGAAATACAGTCCTTCATTTCGCTCGCGATATCGAAGAACTTGCGGATGCCCGACGGCGGGCAGTCCCGTACGATGGCGGACAGCCTGTCTTCCAATGTCACGGCGAGATCACCAGCCTCTCCTCCTTCTCACGGGCGGCGAGGATCACGCCCTGCTCCTTGTACTTGCGCATGATGAAATGCGTCACGGTGCTGGAAACGCCCTCCAGTACCGCGAGCTTCTCGAATACGAACTTGGATATCTGCTTCATGCCGGGCGCGCGCACGATCACCGAAAGATCGTATGCCCCCGACATCAGGTAGACCGCCGTGACCTCCGAAAAGCCGTAGATGCGCTTGGCGAGGTCGTCATACCCGAGGCCCCGTTTGGGGACCACCTTGACCTCGATCAGCGCCTCCGCTTCGTCCGAAGAAACCTTTTCTCTGTTGATAATCGTAGCATACTTGACAATGATCTTTTCGCGCTCCATCCCGGCCACCGCGGCGGCCACCTCCGCTTCGGACGCGCCCGTCATTTCGGCTATCTCCTTTGCGCTCAGGCGCGCGTCGCGTTCGAGCATGTCCAGTATCTCAATTTGCAAGTTTCCCATGGAATAACCTCCGTACGATTTGGCTTTTGTGTATTCTACCACTCGCCCCGCCGTGCGTCAAATATCAATCATACATATATTATGTAAATTGTTATTCCCCGGAGGGCCTCCCCATCGGCGTACCGCGGGCATAAAAAAGCCGTTTGGACTATACCGCTTTCAGACTGACGATCACGACCTCCGGGCGGTTGAATAAACGCAGGCGGGTCAGCCTGCCCCCGAGGCCGCGGCTGACGATCATCGTGGTATCGCCTTTCCGGCAGGCGCCGCTCGTGTACCTTGGAAAAAATCCCCTGGCCGGGGGCGAACAGCCCGCCGATGAGGGGCAATCGCACCTGCCCGCCGTGCGCGTGGCCGCAAAGCGCGAGGCCAACGCCGCAGCGCGCGTACAGGGGGAGCAGCTCCGGCTTGTGCGAGAGCAGCACAAAGAATTCCCCCCCGCCCGGAACGAGGCTGCGAAGCATGGCTTCGCGGCGGGCAAGCGTTTCCCTGTGCGCGCGGCCGGAGCGATCGTTAAAAAAGGCCGGGTCTTTAAGGCCCGCGATGATGAAGCCCGCGCCGTTTGATTCGACGGCTTCCGAGGCGTCGTCCAGCACGTGCACGCCCGCGCCCTTAAGCCGCGGCAGCAGCGCTTCGTATTGCCCCGACCGAAACTCATGGTTTCCCGGCGCGAAGTACACGGGCGCGATGTTTACGGCCAGCCGGATGAAAGCCATCGCCGTTTCGATATCTGGGCGGTGCCTGTCGAGGAGGTCGCCCGTGACCGCGATCATATCGGGCGACTGCGCGCGGATGGCCGCGGCCAGCTGCTCCGGGCCTTCCGCGAAGCGGCGGTTGTGCAGGTCGGAGACGTGCGCGATCAAAAAGCCGTCCAGCGCCCGCGGCACGAGGCGGCTCGCGTATTGCAGCCGCGTAATATCAAACAGCGGTTTTTCAGAAGCTTTTGCCATGTTTCATAATATAGCATAACCAAACCGCAAAATCATCCATATTTAATGGCGCGGCGGTCAATTTTTCTCAGTTTCAGCCGATATAGTATATATAATCTCGAACCATCCGGGTTGAGGGAGGGCAGTCATGATTGAATCGGTTAAACCGGCGGGCGCGGTGGAGTACGCCGCGGGCACAAAGAGCGTGAAGGATGCCGCCGCCGAAGGCCGGAACGAAGCCGACGCGTCCTACGCGGTGGATTTAAGCGGCGCAGCCAGGAGCAACAGGCCCGGCGCGGATCAGATCGCGCAGATCAGGAGCCAGGTGGAAGCGGCGAACGCTTCGCTGCGCGCGCTCGTGGAAAGGCTGCTGACGAAACAGGGCGGCACATACCGCGCCGCTTTTCAAGAGATTTCGTTCGACAGCGACATGAGCGTCACCGAGGCGCAGGCCGCCATATCCGAGGACGGTTACTGGGGCGTAAACGCCGTGAGCGACCGCATCGCGTCCTTTGCCATCGCGTTGTCCGGCGGGGACGCCTCCAAGCTGGAGGAGCTCAAAGCCGCCATCGACAAGGGCTTTAAGCTGGCGGGCAAGTCGTTCGGAGGGGACCTCCCCGGCATCTGCGGCGATACCCGCGACGCGATCATGCGCAAGCTGGACAAATGGGCCGAAAACGGCGGCGGAGTGGACGCCCGGGCTTAAGCCCGGCCGGAAAAAGCGAATAACGGCATATTACATCTGTTCTTGGTTTGCGCTAAACCACGGGGAGTGTTGTATGCCGTTTTTTAATACGCTTTATATCGCGGCTTCCAGAAAGCCCACCGTGAACGGCAGGTGTGCGAAAACCTTCGTGCCGGTATGGATAAAGCCGTTGTCCAGATACCATTGCCTGAGCACTGCGTTTTCCTCGATGATCGCCGCCAGCAGCCTGTCTGCGCCCAGCTCCTTCGCTTTCGCCCTGGCATCGTCCAGCAGCATTTTGCCGCAGCCGCGGTGACGGTATGCGGGCAGCACCGCCAGCTTTTCCAGTATGACCGCACCCTCCCTGCCCCTCTCAAGCTGTATGAAGCCAATCATTTCATTCGCCGCAAACAAGCCAAACATCAGGTTGCCCTTCTGCAGGTCGGCGACGAGGCGCTCCGCTTGTATAAACGCGCCGTTCGTCGGGCAGTTTTCCATCGTCAGGCCAAAGTCTTCCGCCACCGTGCCGAACGCCTCGCGGATTACCTGCGCGCAGCGCTCCAGTTCATCGGCATTCACAGGCCGGATGATGATATCCATACGTTGCCTCCATGTAACCGGTTAATAGATTACATGATTATACCATGCGGCCCCGCCCCGGCGCCAGTAACGATGCCGAATCATGGCGGGCTTGAAATCGAAACAGGCGGCTGCAAATCCTGACGGGTTACCTTTGTGCGGCGGCAGGCGGTTTTCCGTATGCCGCCTTTTTCATACGGTTCAAGGAAATGCGCGGCTTTTATCAGCGGCTTCTATATACCGTAATCCGGCGCATAAAATTAATAGATTCCTGTTTGGAGCGGCGCCGTTATATGCTTATCCGGATCTCAAATCTTAAAAAAAGAGATTTCAGTATTTTGTATTACGTCATGATACTGGCGGTTTTGGTCTATGCGCTGGCCTCGGCGCAGCCGAGCGCCCCCGCAAGCGCAGAAACGCAATATAATTGGGAGGGGATATTAAACGCCATATTCCGCGAGCGCAACGCCCTGCTGCTTGCCGGCGATACAGAGAAGCTTAAGGCGATGTACGCGCCCGATGAGCAAAACAGCAAATGGGCGATTGCGCTGGAAACCATCCGCGCGGCGCACCTGATGGAATGGTCGGCGCGGCAGGGCGTTTCTTTTACCGGCATCAGCAGCGAGCTGGTCATCAAACGGGTGCGCAGGGTGGGGCGCGGCTACGCTTTCTACGTCATGGCCTGCACAACCTACACGTATGCATACGAGAACCTGCCCGAAAAAGAGAATACATTCCGCATCGGCACCTACCACTCGCTCGATCTGATACCGGGGAGCAAAGAGGATTCGTGGGTGATCAGCCGCGAATGGTATCTCGACCCGTTTCAGGATGCGCTGAGCCAGGACGCGGAGGATATCGCAAAGATCAGGCAGTATGTGCTGGCGCAGCCCGAGCGGGATTTTTCGGGCATTTCCGAGCATCGGCAAAAAGCCGTGGCCTACGCCGACCGCTATGCGGGGGCCGCTTCCGACGGCCAAAACGGGTATGCCTATAACGGCGCTTATCCCAATTTCATCAGCGACGGCGATTGCGGCAACTACGTTTCGCAGAGCCTGCACGAAAGCGGGTTTGCCACAGGCTACGGGTGGAATTTCGATTCGGACGAGGCCACGCGCTCGTGGTGCAACGCGGCCGGCCTCGAGGGGTATCTCGTCTGGAGCGGCAAGGCGTATGTGATCGCGCAGGGGGCTTATAAAAAGGTGTATCCGTACGCGTATCAGCTGGCTCCGGGCGATGTGATCGCTTACGTGCAAAAGGGCAAGATCGTCCACGTGGCGCTCGTGACGGGCGCGGATTCCAGAGGGTATGCGCTGGTCAATTCGCACACGACGGACCGCTTCCGCGTGCCGTGGGATCTGGGATGGAACAGCGCCAATAACAAGTTCATACTGCTCAGGGTCAATTACCCGTCGTGAATCACGGGGCGCATTTTCCGGCGGCGCTTTCGGCGGATCGTTTCGCGGTGTATTCAAAACCGCAGTTGCGGGAATCCGGGTATTTCAGGCCCTTCAGTTCGCGCTCTGTGCCCGCCCTGCACGCGGCGCAGTAGTACGCCACCTTATAATTGATATGCTCCATTTCATGCTGCAGCTCGGCAATGCGGTTTTCCACCGACCTTTTGTGCGCCAGAATCATCTCATAGCGCTCCCCCAGCGTTTTATCGCCCGCGCTGCAAAGCGCGATAAAGCTGCGGATCTGTTGTATGGGCATACCAGTTTTTTTCAGGCAGGTGATGATGGAAAGCGTGTCCAGCGCTTTTTCGTCGTAAACCCTGCGGCCGGATTCGTTGCGCCGGACGGGAAAAAGCAGCTCCTCAGACTCGTAATACCGCAGCGTTGAAGCGGGAAGCCCGGTCAGGCCGGATACCTGCTTGATCGTGTAGCTCATAAGGCCCTCCAAAATAAATGATTGACTTAAAGTTTACTTTAAGAAATATACTATGTTTAAGCTTTTATTTCAATAAAATTATGGATTGCGGAAAGGAATACCGGATATGCTGGATTTCAAATTCTATGCCCCCACCTATTTCTGTTTTGGCCGGGAGTCCGAAACAAATATCGGCGGGCTTGTCAAAAGGTTTTCAGGGACCAAGGTGCTTGTGCATTATGGCGGCGGTTCCATCAAACGCAACGGCGTTTACGACCGCGTGGCCGCCTCGCTGAAGGAAGCGTCCATACCCTTTGTGGAGCTGGGAGGCGTACTGCCCAACCCGCGCAGCGGGCTGGTTTATCAGGGGATCGAGCTGTGCCGCAGGGAAGGCGTCGATTTCATACTCGCCGTGGGAGGCGGAAGCACCATCGACTCCGCGAAGGCCATCGCGGCGGGCGTGCCTTATGACGGCGATTTTTGGGATTATTACAAATACGGGAAGCCGGTGGACGCCGCTTTGCCGGTTGGCACCGTGCTGACGATCGCCGCGGCGGGCAGCGAGGGTTCCCCCGATACGGTGGTTACGCAGGAAGACGGCATGTTTAAGCTGGGCGCCCACGGAGAGGCGCTGCGCCCCAAATTTTCGATACTGAACCCGGAATCGACGCTGACGCTTTCCGCCTACCAGACCGCCTGCGGCATCACGGACATCATGGCGCACATATGCGAGCGTTATTTTACGAACACAAAAAATGTGGAGATCACGGACCGGCTGTGCGAAGCCGTGCTCAAAACCATGATCGAGGAATCGCCCAAGGTGATCGCCAACCCGCGGGACTATGACGCCCGCGCCAACATCATGTGGGCCGGCATGGTGGCGCACAACAATATTTGCGGCGTGGGCCGGCAGCACGACTGGAACAGCCATAACCTCGAGCATGAGCTGTCCGCCTTCTACGACGTGGCGCACGGCGCGGGGCTCGCGGTGGTCATGCCCTGCTGGATGAAGCACGTGATGCATCACGATATCAGCCGGTTTGCGCAGTTTGCCGTCCGCGTGTGGGGCTGTGATATGAATTTCGCCAGCCCCGAGATCACGGCGGCGGAAGGCGTCTCCCGCTTCCGTCAGTTCCTGGCCGCCATCGGCATGCCCGCGACGCTGGGTGCGCTGGGCATAAAGCAAGAAGCCATCCCCACGATGACGGATCACCTCTTCTCCGTCTTCCCGGAGCCGCTGTCCGGCTTCATCGCGCTGGGCAGAAAAGACGTGGAGGCGATTTACCGCCTCGCGCTGTAACGGCATCCATTTTCGACGAGAACGACGCCATTTACAATCAGCCTCAGATATGGACAAAGAAGCGGGCAGCGATGAACTGTTCGCCATCGGGCAGGCCGGCATCGGCGCGGTCTGCCCCGGCGGCATCGCCCATACGCGCTGAAAAACGCTTCCGACGGGCTTCAGGGCGCCATCCTCGGAACCGGCATATTCGTACGCGAGAACAGCGCCGCCGGAACCATTCGGCACGTGGGCTTGAGTATTTGAGAAGCGAGCTCGGGCTTGAAAAATGAAGGGCGGCCCGCTCACGGGGTGAGAATTTACCGCTCAATTTCATAGCAGTAGATCCGGCTGTCTTCGCCCCATACATCCAAACGGTTTTCCATGTATATAAACCCGTATTTCTCGTATAAGCCTGTTTTATCGGTTGCCAGATACACCTTCCGATGCCCTTCGCTGCGCGCCATGGAGATCGCGTGATCGATGACCTTTTGGCTGTACCGGTGCCCCCTGTATCGTTTATCCGTATACACAAAGCCAATCCAGGGGTACAGGGCCTCGTCGCGGATGGCGTCCTGATGCGTCAGGGTGGCGAATGAAACGATTTGATTTTTATCGAGCAGAAACAAAATCCGCGGGTTCTCTCCCAAAGCTTCCGTCAGTTTCCGCGTTTTGATCAGTTCCGCCAAAAACCTTCCGGCAGACCATTCACATCGCGCAAGACGGTTCACCGCGGCATTTTTGTCCTGTAAGCTCTGATATTCCAGTATCTCCATTTTTATAACCCCGTCGGGCATGATCGCCTTTAACGATACTAATGATATCATGGACGCGGACTCAACGCTTGATTCCTCTTTGAACTTCTCTGTTGCTTATTTCCAGCATCACGATCATCAAGACAATGAACATGAGCAGGTAGGCCGGATACAAAGCCACGTTGATATAATCCGCGATCAACCCGAAAACGGGCGGCATGAACGTGGAGCCCACATAGGCGCCGGCCATCTGCATACCGATCAGCGCCTGAGAATTGTCTCGCCCAAAGTGGATCGGCGTCGCGTGAATCACGCTGGGATATATCGGCGCGCAGCCAAACCCGATCAGTATCAGGCCCGCAAAGGAAGCGGCGTTTCCGAAAGGGATCAGCAAAACCACAGCCCCGAGCAGCATCGTACTGTAGCCGATCCGCTCCATTGTCCGGTCGCCGAGCTTGTCCGTTACAAAGCCGCAAAGGAACCTTCCGACGGAAATGCCGATAAAGAACAGCGCCGTCCACTTTGCGGCAGTATCCGCGCCGATCCCTTTGCCGAGCACCAGATAACTGCTTGCCCACATTCCCGCGGTCGTTTCCAGCGCACAGTAGCAAAAGAACGCAACCAGTACGGCTTTGACGCCCGGAACCCGAATCGCATCCATAATACGCACGTTGCTGGGAGCGCTTTCGCTCGCAGAAGCGTTCTTCGCACCCTTCCAAAGCGGGCTGGAGATAAACAGCAAAGCCGCGAGAACGACCTGAACGCTGCCGATGGTTCGGTAGGCCGAATTCCAGCCCCAATGGTTCGTCAGGTAAAGCCCCATGATGTACGGCCCGACCGTCGCGCCCACGCCCCAGAAACAGTGCAGCCAGCTCATATGGCGTGATTTATAATGCAAAGCGACATAATGGTTCAGTACCGCGTCAATGCTTCCCGCGCCAAATCCATACGGTATCCCCCACAGGCAAAGCTGCCAGAAGGAATGGGAGAAGGAAAACCCCAGCAGCGCGACCGCCGTCAGCGCCGTGCTGAGGGCGACAATCATGCCGGTGCGAAGCTTCTGCATCAGTTTATTGCTGAACAGGCTTGAAACGATGGTGCCCCCCGCGATGATCATGGAGACAATACCGACATAGGATACCGGCACGTTTATTTCCTGATAAATCGTCGGCCAGGCGGCGCCCAGTACGGAATCCGGCAGGCCAAGGCTGACAAAGGCGATATAGATTATGATCAGCAACAGTGTCGTCACAGCGTTTCCCCAGCTTCTTTCTATCGTATTTAAGCGGCATGCTAAACCCGGTTGTATCTCACAATAACATAGTCGTTACAAGAAAAAGTGCGAAGATTTGGTTGCAAATCTTCGCACTTATTTGGTGCACCGCTCATACATAAATCCGAACCTTCAACTTCATCCAAAGTGACGGTCTTTGTCCCGTCCTTGTAGTTGAACGTGAATACGATCTTATCATCGTACAGATATATAGCGTTGACGAAAATATCAATCAGCTTCTGCCGCTGCTCCTGATTGGTAACATCAATGTCCCTGAACCTGTGCAGGAAGTACGCAATCTGCTCCCGCGTCAAAAGCGGCTTCTGCATTTCCTCTTGGAGTATACTGACCTCCAGATCGCTTTTAGTCTGCTCCAGCTCGTCAAGCCGCTGCTTGGTGGATGACGTGTAAATGCCCTGCTGGATTGCGTCCAGCATGTTCTTAATGCTCCGCTCCGTTTCCTCAAGCTGCTGTTTCAGATGGGGGAGGCTCGAGTTCTCTCTGGCCTGCAATTCCATCGCTGTGTCGATTATATACAGAAGTATGTTATCGTCCTGGAGCATGGCAAGGGTTTCATTCACCACGATATTTTCTATCCATTCTTTTCTCACCGTCTTTTTCTTGCAGCCCTGCTTCTTCTTGGCAGTAACGCACTTGTAATACTGATGGAATTTACCCGTATGGCTGGTACCGCTTTCGCCTACCATATAGGCTCCACACTTGCCGCAAAACAGCTTGGTCGTTAAAAGGTATTGTTCCTCCACAGCCTTGAAACGTGCGGGCGCTTTCTTATTCTTGACAAGCCGCTCCTGCACCCGCTCAAACAAGTCCTTGGGCACGATGGCAGGGACGGCGTCCGGCTCCACAATATCGTTGTAACGGTATTCACCAATGTAGCGGCGGTTTCGGAGCAGACGGTTGACGCAATCAATACGCATAGGCCGTTTGCGGCAGGACTGGATGCCCTGTGCGTTCATCCAGTCCACAAGCTGCTTGATGGTTGCGCCCTCCGAATAGCGGGTGTAGGCTTCCAGAACAAGCGGCGCGGTAAGCGGGTCGATCTGGTAATGCTTATTTTCGTCTATGACATACCCGATAGGAACACCGCCGCCGTTATACCTCTGTTTGAGCGCATTCTCTGTCAGACCGCGCGTTACCTTTTCGGACAGTTCGGCGGAATAAAACTCGGCGTATCCCTCCAAAAGCGATTCCAGCAAAATGCCCGTGGAATCCTCCGCAATCGCTTCCTTAGCAGACACCACCTTGACACCGTTCTTGCGAAGGATGGCTTTGTAATGGGCGCTGTCGTAACGGTTCCGGGCAAACCTGTCCAGCTTCCAGACAATGACCACATCAAACAGGTGCTTGGCGCTGTCCTTTATCATATGCTGAAACTCCGGACGGTTATCGGTCTTGGCAGACAAAGCCCGGTCAATGTAGTTGGACAGGACAGTGATTCCGTTATGCTCGGCATATTCCATGCACTCGCGGATTTGGCCTTCGATGGATTCCTCACGCTGGCTGTCGCTTGAATAACGCGCATAGATGACGCCTTTCATTTTTCGTTTCCTCCCATCATCTGCATCAGGGTTTCTTTGAGCCGGGCGCTCATCGGAGAATTGGGGTCAAAGCACATTTCTACAAACTGCGCCCATTCCTCTTTGTCCTTCATGTGCTCCGTGAACGCCTGCGGCTCATATTTGTATAACTTACCCTGCGGATTATCCGTACGCCCGTATATGTAGTCCATTGATACGTCAAAATAATCTGCGTACCATAGCATGGTTTTAATGGGCGGTTCGGCCATCCCCATTTCATAACGGTAGACGCTCGTTTGCGTAATTCCGATGATCTTGGCAATGTCCGTTTGAGACATCCGAAGCGTTTCCCGCAGGATACGTAATCGGTTTGCAACTTCATTCATACGGCGGCCCCCTTACACATCTGTATTATACACTTATTAAGAAGATGTGTAAACACTAAATTAGTGTTTGACGGCTGACTGCTTTGCAAAATGGGGGTTTCCGAAGGGGGATTTATCCCCCTTTCGGCACACTGCTTTGCATAGCAAAGTGTAGTATGTTACACCGCTATGATATATACAATTTGGGTGCGATCCCGTTGCGCCCTTCTTTCTATATGCTGTGGAAATGCTCTGGGCACGCGGTGATCTTCGCGCAAGGCAGAGCGTTCCTCATCAAGTCATAGCGGTGTACCCAAAAGGCAGCCTATATTTTTTCAAAAGTCAGGAACATCCGTTCTATGTATTGACGCTTCACTTTAGATTGCCATAAACTACACTTTTTAGCGCTTTTTTGTTGCCCACAAAATCATCTATAAGGGGGGCTTCCGTAAAACAGCATTTTTACAGACTAATTATGGGCAGTCCAAACGGGGATGAAAGAAAAGAGCAAGACTACTATCAACGTAATATTGCTCTTTTATTAGGAATTATTTTCATATGGATATATAATGCTTAATAACCTTTGCTTCTGTCAATTATGCTACCGTCAACGGCGTTGATGGTAAGCAGGCTCTCACCATTTTTATAGTACGTCACCTTCGCTCCGCTTTCATAAGCTGTTTGGTAGTACCCGAAGAAATCCCAGACAGGTACGAGTTCGCTTTTGTTTTCATCCTTTATTGGAAGCTGCATTAACCCTAAGGTGATTTTCTGGATAATTACTTCGTTGCTCACCACTTTTCCGTTGTCTATTGCGCTCGAAGCCTGTGGCTGAGCGGGGCCGGACGGCTGTGTCTGATTACTATCGTAAGCAGCGTACAGATAACTCAGTTGATTTTTTGCCAATGACATGACTCCTGCAAACGGGATTATTGGGCTGTTCTTGGCAGAGGCGTTGTTGACGCTTATTGGTCCCTGCCATCTTAAATACGTTACTCCGCTGTCATCAACCGCTACCATAATCCTTTCATACATATCCGGAACTGAGTAAGATTCCTCGTTGTTGCTGGCTGAATAACTTCTTAAATCATACGAGACTGGTACTCCGTCTAAGTTCCTCGTATAGTACAGGAGATAAGCCTGCGGTATCTGCGGGTCAAAATCGTCTGAGTAGCCATGACTTTGGTAATTCTCATCATTCAATATTCCAGTGGCGTGTCCGGAATATTTCATATCGCCTGCACCTATACGGTTTACAATATCGTTAGCCTGCGTGATTGCCTCGTCTATCGTTATGTCTAAGCCCGCTGGTCCGCTGTCCTGCATGTCGGGGTAATATATGGACATATCCGCATATTGGTTGCCATTCCTGAATTCCAGATATGAATTATCACCGCCGTCAATTTTATTTACAATCATAAGCATTGCCATCTGATCTTTGCCTAAGTCTCCACGGCAGCTATAAAATGACTCGCCATTCGCGCCCGCTTTGAGCTTATTATCGGCAGGGGTCAATGTATCCGTGCCGGGAGCATTTTCAATCTGTTCCTTGAGGCTGTCTGCTTGTTCCTGATAGTATTCAAGAGTGTTCTCATATTGGTCCGGATGATCCTGCTTATTCTTTAAGTCAGATAACGCCTGCAAATACGCGGGCTCAAGTTCGGATTTCGTTACTTGGGCGGGCGCGTACAACTGCTGGCTCCCGAAGAGACCCTTTATTATAGTATTTACCTGATCCTGCGAAAACTCGGTATGACTTATTTCATAAGCCGGCAGGCTATCCGAACCGGGCAACTCCACAGTCGCGTCAAAGACAATATCGGCTCCGTTTTTCGAATACCTGTCCTTATAGCTGTCCGGAAAATCGGGTTTATTGTATACTACGGCATTGGCCTGTTCTGAGCTATTCGAACCTTTTTGCTGAACCACGGTTTTCTCTGGAGTTGGTTGGCAGGCCGTCGTGAAGCAAGTAAATAATAACAGGCTCGTCAGCAGAATAGCCATTATCTTAACTTTTCGGTTGGACTTATTATTCATAAAAACACCCCTTATCCGCTTTTCGGCAATCTTCCTGGCATTGCCCCGCGCCATGCCCAGCGCCAAATTCCCATATTGCGCTCTGGAAAATAGGGAAAGAATAAGAGCGGCATAGGCGGTCTTTTCTCTGCCGCTTAAATGCCGGACAACGTCGCTGTCGCAGGCGGTTTCCATATCGGCATGCATTTGCTTAAATGCCAACCAGACGATGGGATTAAACCAATAAATAGCGTTCAGCAGAGATATAAGTAAGCCCATGATATGGTCGCAACGTTTGAAGTGCATCAACTCATGCCGCAACACAAATTTCACTTCGTCATCGCTCATGGATACGAGCGCGTTTATGGGCATTAATACCGTGTTGGGGAATAATAGCGCGGGCGTTCCATATTCGCATTGGCCAATGATTTTGACATCCCGCTTGATGTTCAGTTCGGCTTTGACCTCGGCAAACAGTTCCAGCAACCGTTTAGACGGTGCTTGTGCCTTCCTCTGAATACGCTTGCGCAAAACGCCGTATAGAGCGGCGAGATACAGCAGGCCGATTCCCGCGCCTGTCAACCATACGGCCAACAGGATTTCCTCTGTCGAAAGAGTGAATGTCTGTTGGAGTGCGGATGGTTTGCCCGAAGCCACACTCGGCGTTGTCGCGGCCTGCGCTCGGCCGCCGTTTGTTTGCGGTTGAGCGTTATAGGTGTTAGTATTGGCCACGGCATCGGGGTTTGAAACAGGCGACTGGCTCTGCTCCTGCACCGGCGCATTTTGTGTTTCAGCAGGAATGACAAACAGATGGAAGGAGCTTTCCAGCGTCGCAGGAATCAGCAGCCGCGCAATCAACAAGCCCCATATTACAAAGTGCAGGAAGGGAGACATCCTGTTTTTGAAGCACCACTTGAGCAGCAAAATCGCACAGAACAGGATACCGGAATATATGGTGATCTCCAGAAGGATGTTAAGTGTTTTCATGCTCTTTCTCCCTTCTTGAATCGCTCCCAAGCCTCGTAATCAACTCCTGCAATTCGACTATGTCTTTATCCGTGAGTCCGCTCTTTTCGATTATGCTCGCAAGCAGCAGGCGCTTGCTGTCCTCCGTCATCTTGGAGAGGATATAGCTGCTCTCGGTATCAATACAGTCCTCACGCCTAATCAGCGGCGAATAGCAGCGGTTTCCGCTGATGGTCTTATAGGTCAGCAGTCCCTTGTCCGTCATCCTCTTAAGGTAGGTCGCATAACTGCTGATATTCCAATCGACGGAGGATTTAGTCGCCTCCATAATCTCGGATAAAAACATGGGGCTTCTATTCCACAACGCTTCCATCAGTATCCATTCATACCGCGATATTGTTTCCTGCATATGGTATCTCCTGCTTTCTGTTGATCGATACTATTACTTGAGTAGCTTGCTTATCTACAATAGTAGAATAATGTGCGGAGATTGTCAATATAATTTTGAAAAATAGAATTGTTTAATTTAAGAGCGGTTAACGACATAAAGGCTCCGCTTTTTGCTATCAACTACTCCAGCATCAACCTGTCAATTTCACCCTGCATCCGATATAGCCAATCAATATATTCTTTCTCCGGCTGGTTCCCATCCTTGACCGCCGTCTTACGCTCCATGTTTTCTGTCCTGAAGGCTTCAAAGGCCGTTTCTACCGCCGCCAGCCTGTCTGAACCGGGCGCTTCCTTTTGCAGCTTCTTCACCTTGTTATACCAGTACATATAGCTGTTCTTGTGCTGCCGTTCATAGTCCAGCTCCTTGGCTTTTTCATCAAACCGCTGCTTGTTCAGCCGTACCGCCTCGCGCTTGCAGTCCTCGCCGCAGTAGGTGGGGATATTGGCGGTCTTGGCAAGAAAAAGCCGGTCGCATAGCTTGCACCGCTGAAAATACAGGTGGTTGTCATAGATACGCTTGAGGCTATACATGAGCAGCGGCATGAGAGAAACCGTCGCAAAGCCGTACTCGTCGTTAGCGAGATTGCCCGCCCAAAGCAGGCCGCAGGGATGGCGATAGTATTCTTCACCAAAATACCGTAGCGGAAACTTGGGATGGTCGCATTGCCATGTCATGATGTCGCTCTCTATGGAAAACCGGAAGGGGAGTGTCAAGTCCTCGATGCGGTCAATAAAGGTATTAATATACTCCTTATCTTTGGCGCTTTTTAAGCGCTTGTCGTAAACCGCTTTTGTTTTGTGGTATTCCTGCCAGAGCCGCACCGCAAGAAAACGGTGGCATAGGTTATCCGGCTGATACAGCTTTTCAAGAAAGTCCTGTGCTATTTTGAATAAAGGCGTTTCTTTTTCCAGCCCTTCAACCAAGCCGATACGAACGTTAGCCATCTCGTCGGTCATAGGGGAGAAGCACTCTCTGGCAAAAGAAGCAAGCTCACGCTTTTCTTCCGCAAGGATGACGGCCTGCTTATATCCGCGCAAATATCGCTGAATCTCGTAAAGTTCGCCCATAAGGATATGTTCTTTGCCTTTCTCAAAATCGAGGTTCAGGGCAAGGATACAGTTATCCGTAATGGGAATTCCAGATTGATTGATACTCATGGCGTTTAATCCTCACATATTTCTTTATGGGAATACAGGTGTATACTTCCTATATTAATTACAGGATACCGCATATCGCTGGACAAGTCAAGAAAAATATATTAGGATATTCATGTAGGTAATCGCAGAATAAATATTAATAGGTAACAGCGGAAGGAGGTGATAGCAACGGGACAATACGGAATCTTACGGTTCGAGAAACACAAGGGCGCTTCCGCCGGGGCGCTGGAAGCTCACCATGAACGAAAGAAAGAAACCTACGCAAGCAATCCCGACGTTGACACAAGCCGCAGCAAGGATAACTTTCACATCATACAGCCCACAGGCCGATACAGGCAGGAGATCAACAGCCGGATACGGGCGGCTGGCTGCCGCACCCGTAAGGACAGCACAAGGTTCGTGGATACCCTCATTACCGCCAGCCCGGATTTCTTCAACGGCAAAAGACGGGAGGACATCGCTGACTATTTCAGACGGGCCGCGGAGTTCCTTTTCCAGCGGGTCGGCAAGCAAAACATCATATCGGCTGTGGTGCATATGGACGAGAAAACGCCGCATCTGCATCTGACCTTCGTACCATTGACGGAGGACAACCGCCTGTCTGCCAAGGAGATATTGGGCAACCGGGCCAGCCTGTCCAAATGGCAGGATGATTTCCACGCCTATATGTTGGCAGCTTATCCCGATCTGGAACGCGGGGAATCCGCGCGGGAAACGGGCCGGACGCATATTCCCACACGGATATTCAAACAGGCCGTTCAGTTAACCAAGCAGGCGCAGAAGATACAGGAGACGCTGGACAGTATCAGCCCCTTTAACGCCGCCAAAAAGCGCGAGGAAGCGATGGAAATGCTGCATAAGTGGTTTCCCCAGATGGAGAACTTTGAAACCTATCTGAAAAAGTATCAGGCGGCGCTGCTCCAACTGAAAAAAGAAAACGATGCCCTTGTGGAGCGGGCGGAGGCGAACAGCGCAATCCGAATCGACCAACGGTTGGAGATAGGCCAGCTTCAAAGTGATTTGCGGAAGCTACAGCGGTTTGTGGACGCAATACCTCCGGAGATGATGGAACAGCTTCAGGCCATCAGGAAGCAGCGCCGGAGAGAGCAGTACAGGGAGGAGCGGTAGGATTGATAAACCAGATGGAAGCAAGGTATCGCTGACATGGCAAATAGGAAGGATTACGGCACGGGGATTCCCCGGCATGAGATAGAGAGCCTTGCACGATCGTTGCTCCCCGCGATGCAGGCATTCTTCGAGAGCGAGGAAGGGCGGCGCGAGTTTGAGGAATGGAAACGCCAACAGGCCGAGAAAAAGGAGACGAAGCATGACACGGCAGATACCCCGTGAACTGACAGCCGCCGAGCGCCGGGCTATCCGGCGCTCGGTTCTTTCGGAGTGTGCCGGCTACGACAGTGAACACGGTTGCCTGCCGCTGAACGGCGATTGCTATATGCTGAACAAATGCTGGACGGGCGGTTATTGCAGATACTTTGAGGAAACGATATTGCCCGCTTACCCGGTTTTGGAACGGGCGCTTAAATATGAACCGCCAGCCAATACAAAGCTCTGTGCCATATGTGGCAGGCCTTTTCCGACGGCTGGCCGTAAATCCTACTGCTCTGAAAAGTGCCGGGAGCAGGGACGGAAAATAGCAGATACAAGGCGGGCGAAAAAATACCGCCGGAACAAGGGCTTATCCGTCACGGATTAGCGCG
>AGTN01047953.1_pt1 | contig 18994 bp, 17 predicted proteins | sample 314218 | NCBI WGS metagenome assembly AGTN01 (sample SAMN02954264, study PRJNA73603) | bioreactor metagenome | biome: terrestrial; feature: non-aerated bioreactor; material: poplar woody material; isolation source: poplar biomass | place: USA | collected 2006-12 | reverse complement strand
ATGAGATGAAAGAGCATATAACCGCCAAAATCAGATAGGGAACAATATCTTTCATAAAATGAAGAAGGTTATAGCCGATAAGTTTTCCCGATAAAATCACGGAAATAAAAAGCGTGATGACCATATAAATAATCCAACTCACCGCTAAAGCAGTTATCCCGCGCGGAAAGAGAAGGATGATAAGTAGAATCAAAACCAGACTCTTTGCAATCTCGATGCCCAAAAAATACTTTGAATTTTCTTTCGCGATAAACAATTCGTTGAAAATATAGACAAACGGGGAGAGCATTCCGGCAAATGTGAGTATCTGAAAATAAGGAACGGCAGCCAGCCATTTTTCTTTGAAAAAGAGATAAAAAAGTGGTTCGGCGATAACGATCATGGCAAATCCGATAGGAAAGGAAAGGAAAGCAATGGATTTCATTATTTTGCTCACCACGCGCCTTAACCGTTCGGCTTGATCATTTATTTCCGATAAAACAAGCATGGCGACAGAGCGGAAGGTGTTCGCAAGCGTAAGAAAAGGGATATCCTGGTACTTTTTCGCCTGGTTGAAAAATGCTACTTGACTCATCGGGTAGAAAACGGCAATAAGGCTGGGGTAAATATTATTTACCGTAGTGGAAATAATCGAAGAAAACAGCAGCTTATTGCTGAAAACAAAAAACGCTTTCAGGCTCTCTTTACTAAACTTGGCGAGAGGCCGCCACGATGAATACCCCCACAAAAAAACCGTCCGGAAGAATGCGTATAAAAGGGTTTGTGCCACCAATGCCCATACGCCGTATCCGGAAATGGCCATCACAATAGCAACTACGTCGGCAATAAGCAGCGCAAACATATTTACTTTCGTAAGCCCTTTAAAATCGGCTCTTTTGGTAAGGATTGTCTGATGGATAAGGCCGAAAGCGTTAAAAATAAGCGATAAAAACAATACCCGAACAATAGCTGTGATGGCAGGAGCATGGAACATAATTCCCAATAATGGAGCAGTAAAAAAAAGATCAGATAAAGGATAAGACTCAGCGATATATTGAAATAAAAAACCGTGGAATAATCATTTTCCCTCAGATTTTTTCTATTCAGTAACGCTCTCCCGAAACCGCTGTCGATGAGAATCGAAGAAAAAGCCGCAAAAACCGTTAAAGAGCCGATTAATCCGTAATCTTCGGTGGCAACGATATTCATCAGGATCAACATGCTCACGAAATTGAGTATCTGCTGCCCGAATTTATCGATGAAACTCCAGAAAAGAGAAACAGTCGTTGTCTGTTTTAATGTTGAATCCGCCATCGTAGGATGAATATTCCAGATTATTCCTGCAAAAATACGCAACTTAATTCAGATTCTTGGTTTTTAGCGTGAGGACTTTTAACTGGGAACGGTTTGCGATTCTCTCGGTTCCCACTTTTTTCCGAGGGATTTTTTTTGTACGTTTGATATAAATTTAATGGACGTGAGGATCCTTTCCGAAGAGATAAAACAGGAGGCTCTGTCGCTGGGCTTTGATGCGTGCGGCATTTGCAGAGCGGACGACTGCGGCGAAGAAGCCCGCTATATGCAGTGGCTTAAGGGGGAATGCCATGCCGATATGGGGTATCTGGAGCGCAATATCGATAAAAGAATCGACCCCCGGTTACTCGTGGAGGGAGCCAGATCCATTATTTCTGTCGCTTTAAATTACTATCCCCACATAAAACTTCCCGATAATGTACCCCAGTTCGCTTATTACGCCTATGGCAAAGATTATCACGATATAGTACGCCGAAAACTAGGTCAACTGTTCGACCGGATAAAAGCTCGTTTTCCTGAGGTTTCGGGACGTTATTTCTCCGACTCTGCTCCTGTGCTGGAACGCTTTTGGGCTGCAAAGGCAGGGCTGGGGTTCATTGGTAAAAATACGCTTTTGATCATTCCCGGAAAAGGCTCCTATTTCTTTCTGGGTGAAATCATCACCGACCTGGAGTTGGATTACGACGCCCCCGTTTCCCAAAACTGCGGGAAATGCCGCCGCTGCCTGGATGCATGTCCCACAGGCGCCATTGAGAAACCCCATTGGCTTAATGCCAGCAAATGCATTTCCTACCAAACCATTGAAAACAGGGGTGAAATTTCGCCTTCCATGGCTCCGTTATTGAGCAATAACGTATATGGATGTGATATTTGCCAGAAGGTGTGCCCATGGAACAGGTTCGCGAAACCGCATACTACCCCCGAATTTTTTCCTTCGGAAGCGTTTTTATCCCTCGACTTAGAAAAATTGAAAGAGATGAATGAGGAGGAATATTGCCTTATCTTCCGAAAATCGGCCATAAAACGGGCAAAATTCTCCGGTTTGAAGCGGAATGTAGAGGCTATTTCCAAAACTCGCAATAAATAGTTACTTTTGCATCAACAAATTATGAAAGAGAGTTTCGACATACACAGCAACCATAATTATCAGGAGATCGAGCGTGAGTTCGAGAATACGTTGCGCCCCCTTACGTTCGGAGGGTTTAACGGCCAGGACAAGATTGTTGAAAACCTGAAAATTTTCGTGAGTGCGGCTCGTATGCGCGGCGAATCGCTCGATCATGTACTGTTGCACGGTCCCCCGGGTCTGGGGAAAACAACCTTATCGAATATAATCGCCAATGAACTGGGCGTAGGATTTAAGGTGACATCGGGCCCTGTGCTCGATAAACCGGGCGATCTGGCCGGCATCCTTACCTCGTTGGAAGCAAACGATGTCCTTTTCATAGATGAGATCCACCGGCTTTCACCTGTTGTGGAGGAGTACCTTTACAGCGCCATGGAGGATTATCGTATTGATATCCTCATCGATAAAGGCCCCAGCGCCCGTTCCATACAGATCGACCTGAATCCGTTTACACTGGTGGGAGCCACCACCCGGAGCGGATTGCTCACCAGTCCATTGCGAGCGCGTTTCGGCATCAACATGCATCTTGAATATTACGATTTGCATACGATCACCGGTATTGTGCTGCGTTCCGCCGATATTCTGCAGGTTAAGTGCGAGCGCAATGCAGCCGAAGAGATTGCTTCGCGAAGCAGAGGAACACCTCGTGTTGCGAACGCGTTGTTGCGCCGTGTGCGTGACTTTGCCCAGGTGAAAGGCAACGGCGCCATAGACAAATCCATCTCTTCCTATGCGTTGGAAGCGTTGAACATCGATAAATACGGATTGGATGAAGTTGATAACAAGATACTGCTCACCATCATAGATAAATTTAAAGGCGGCCCCGTCGGCATAACTACCATCGCCACGGCCGTGGGAGACGATGCCGGAACCATCGAGGAGGTGTATGAACCTTTCCTAATCAAAGAGGGGTTTATCAAACGAACACCGCGCGGCAGAGAAGCCACCGATCTGGCTTATCAGCATCTGGGACGAAAAAGAACCAATGAGCAGGGAATGTTGTTTTAAAAATTACTGAAAATAAGCTCCAGTTTTAAATTTCCTTCTCGTTTATCCAGCATGGCTGCTGTTGGCCACATCTGATTGTATATGGCTGTAAGCACCTGGGTTGCGGAAGAGTAATAGCTCTGTTGAACGGTGGTGTAAGCCGCATCCACCGGAATAAGGTAATAGGTCAGATCATACGGCTCCCCATCGTATTCCTGATTGTAATGATTGATCATTGTCGAAATATTGTTGAACTTGTAGGAATAGGTGGTCGCATCAAATTGTGCGGACAGGAAACTGGTAACATTGTCACGGAGTTTTCGCTGTTCAAAAAATCCATTCAGGGAATCTTTGTTCACCAACAACAGATAATTGGGGGGGCTTAGTTTAACCATCGGATCCTCTGTGGCATCCGGTAATGCGTAGACGGTCAGGTTCGCCAGATTCAATGCCTGCGATGCCAACCGGTCGTGTATCTCCGAAAAGGGAAATGTGATTTCCGTATTTACTCCGGCGGGACTTTTTACATAGGTATGCGTGGCGTTTTCTACCAGCAACTGAGCGTTGTTGTTTCTGATATAGTTGATTTGGGTTACTTCCGGCGTAATATTCAGGCGCATGGCATCCGTACGTATGGTGTCTTGTCCTTCGGATGATCCCTTTTCATCTAAATAGTGGTAATGAACATAGAGAGATGTGAGGTTTACATTGAGAATGGTGCTGTTCCCGAAACTGGTGGTGAAGTACAACCCCGGGAAAAACTCCCTGAAAGTATCCGTGTTCACCAGTTTTCCATGACCGTCCTTTTTGTATTCGGCGAGGAATTTTTCTCCTAGTGCATCGGGTAGTTTTACGTTTATGTCGTATACCTTATAGGTTTCTGTAGTGTAACCCGACGTGTAAGTCTCTGTTCTGTAGGTGGAATTTTTACCTGTAAAAGCCTGTACTCCCATAGGGGCAGTCATATCGGCATATGCTTGGGGGTTGATGTGCGTATAATCGCTCATCTCCTGCAACGATTTCGTCACTTCATACACCGATAACTCCATTGGAGCGAGCGAGTCGCCCATCATCGTGGTATACGAAACAACCACTTTCACAGAATCGATTTGGGCCCCGTCTTTGAACCCGGATTCCGCAGGGAAATAAAACTCGCCGATATACTCAGACTTGATAGAACCGAAAACAGGATCGATATACTCTCCCAATACCGGATATTTTGTTTTTGCAAACATGGAATCTACCTGAACAGTGCGCGCCTGCAGATATAAGGTGTCAATACCTACCGCAAGACGGTCTTTGTCCGGCTGAATGGTGAATCCTACCTGATCGAGTGTATCGTTGCACGAAATGGCGAGGATAGCGACAAAGGTTACAACAAGCGCTTTATATAAGGATTTGAGCTTCATTCGTTTCAAAAAATTTGTTTTTAACCCCGCAAATATCAAAAAAAATACGGTATAATAAAGCTGATGAAATGCTTTCTTTTAATTTTTAAAGATATTTGTGTATAGTAGAAATAAAAAACCGACTTCATTAAGGATTTTAAGTGAATCAGGCATCTATTTTTTCGTAAAAAGCGTCAATCTCTTTCACGTTCTGGCTGAAATCGGCGTTATACGGTAGATGTTCTGTTTTATTCTCTTGAATATATTTCACAATTTCAGGGTCTATCTTTTCACTTCCCTGAATAATACCGTCGGAAAAATCGATGGCCAGTTTCGTCAGATTTTTATAGTCCATGGTGCCGCGTTTTTTCATCTTTCCCACTTCCGGATCGCCGATTCCGTCGAAGCGGAGTTTGTCGGCAAAACCGTGGTTCAATGGTTTGCCGAATGATTCGTCGTACACAGAATATACTACTTTGGAGTTCTTGAAACAGGGGTCATCGGCGTATCCCTTTTTGATATAAAGAGGTGCCAACGCACTGAACCATCCGTGACAGTGGATCACATCGGGAACCCAGCGGAGTTTCTTAATCGTTTCCATTACGCCGCGAATAAAGAAGATGCTGCGTTCATCGTTATCGTCATACTCTATCCCTTCTTTGTCGACGAGCGTCCCCCTGTTTTGGAAATAATCTTCGTTATCGATGAAATAAACCTGCATTCGTGCCGATTGTATCGAGGCTACTTTGATGATAAGCGAATGGTCGGTATCGTCAATGATGAGATTCATTCCGGAAAGGCGAATCACTTCGTGAAGTTGATTGCGGCGTTCGTTGATGTTACCGTATTTGGGCATAAAAGCGCGAATTTCTTTCCCTTTTTCCTGAATTGCCTGGGGTAAATAACGCGAAGTGTTTGAAATAGTAGATTCTTCGAGATAAGGATAAATCTCCTGTGTAATATATAAAATTTTTTTCTGGGACATGAAGCTAATTATCTAAATTTTAGTACAAAGATAATAAAAAAAATCCACATAATTACAAAATAAAAACCCATCTTTTTTTTAGAGCTCTGGTACTTAGGGTTTTTGGACGTTTGTGGGCCTCCGGCTACGAGAAATAACCCAAAATGTTTTCTCTATATGGCAAATATTTTGTTGCTTTGCAGTCTAAAAAGCAGATCGATGAAGATTGTACATACCGTATCCGGCTTGAAAGAGGCGCTACAAGGCTCTCGCCGTGAAGGAAAGACCATTGGTTTTGTGCCTACGATGGGCGCGCTTCACGAAGGTCATGCTGCTCTGGTGAATCAATGCGCGGCAGAGAATGACATTTGCACGGTAAGTGTGTTTGTGAATCCCACGCAATTCAACAATAAAGAAGACTTGCGCTTGTATCCGCGTATGCTTGAAGAGGATTACCGGCTGCTGGAAAGCTTAGGCACGGATATTGTATTCACGCCGTCAGAAGAAGAAATGTATCCGGAGCCGGACAGGCGGGTTTTCGATTTGGGGATGCTCGATAAGGTAATGGAAGGGCAGTTTCGCCCCGGGCATTTTAACGGTGTTGCCCAGGTAGTGAGCAAGCTTTTCGATCTTGTGCGGCCGCAAAAAGCGTATTTCGGAGAAAAGGACTTCCAGCAACTGGCTGTTGTGAGAGAGATGGTGCAACAGCTCCGGATGCCGGTGGAGATAATAGGAGTTCCCATCGTGAGGGAACCGGACGGATTAGCCATGAGCAGCCGTAACCGTCGATTATCGGACGCTCAACGTAAAAACGCTTCGGAAATATACCGCGTACTGAGGGAAAGCGCCCAATTGGCTACGGACCGGACCCCTGCGCAGATTACCAGCTTCGTGATTGAACAGATAAACAATGTGCCGGGGTTGAGCGTTGAATATTTTGAGATTGTAGATGGAGATTCCCTGCAACTTATATCATCCTGGCAAAACTCCGAATCGATTGTAGGCTGTATTGCCGTTTTCTGCGGCGATGTGAGGTTGATTGACAACATCAGATACAAATAAAATTTATGTGGGTAGAAACATTAAAATCGAAAATACACAGGGCAACGGTTACCGACGCCAATCTGAATTATGAGGGCAGCATCACGATCGATGAAGATCTGATTGATGCAGCCAACATGTTCGTACACGAAAAAGTGGCGGTGGTGAACAACAATAACGGGGAACGTTTTGAAACCTATATTATCCGCGGTGAGCGCGGATCGGGGATTGTTTGCCTGAACGGGGCGGCAGCCCGGAAAGTGCAGAGGGGCGATGTCATCATCATTATGAGCTACGCCTTTTTGCCGCTGGAAGAGGCAAAAGCGTTCCAGCCGACGGTCGTCAATATTCAAGATACCACCAATCGAATAAAAAAATAACGAAACCCTTATAACATAAACCGTTAGCGGTTCCAATAATTGACGGTTTATAGCAAATGCAGGTGTATACCAATAAGCATATTGTAAAAATCAGTACGCCTATCCTGTTGAGTTTGCTGGCGCAAAACATGATACAGGTAATCGATACCGCCTTCCTGGGACGAGTGGGAGAGGTGGAACTCGGTGCGTCCGCCCTGGCAGGTGTTATCTATATTGCTCTGTATACACTGGGGTTCGGATACAGCATGGGGAGCCAGATACTTATCGGGCGGCGCAACGGAGAAGGGAATTACAGCAAGATTGGGGATATTGTTATCCAGGGCGCAATTTTTCTACTGATTCCCGCCCTATTGCTCATACCCCTGTTGAGATACGGCGCTATTCATTGGTTGCCCGGCATGTTCGAATCGGAAAATGTAGCCCATGCCGTTTCCGAATACCTGGAATGGCGTGTTTTCGGAATTGTTTTCGCCTTTATCAATGTGATGTTCCGCGCCTTCTACATCGGAATAGCCCGTACGAAAGTGCTTACTATTAACGCTGTTGTGATGGCATGCGTGAATATTGTATTCGATTACGGACTTATTTTCGGTAACCTGGGAATGCCTGAAATGGGGATCGGCGGAGCAGCTATCGCCTCTGTGATTGCCGAATCGTCGTCCACGATCTTCTTCCTGGTCCATACGATGAAAACGGTTGATCTGGAGAAATACGGTTTTAAGAAGATCCGTTTTCAATGGAGTGTGGTTAAAAAGGTGCTTGATATCTCCATTTTTATGATGGTACAGTATCTTTTCTCCATCGTTACCTGGATGCTTTTCTTTGTATTTATTGAAAATTATATGGGTGAGCGGCCATTGGCGGTAACCAATATCGTGCGGAGTTTCTACACCCTCTTCACCATTCCGTCGAATGCAATAGGCGCCACTACAAGCACGCTGGTGAGCAATACCATAGGAGCCGGCAGGAGGGATGACGTGCCCGGCCTGATAAAACGGCTCGCCCTTATCAGCTTGGGAGTAATGGGGTGCGTGATTTTTATTGTAGTAGCTTTCCCGCGGATAATGATTCATATTTATACAGACGACCCCGGCCTTATTAACGAGACCGTATTACCTCTCTACGTGCTTATTTCATCCCTTCCGATCTACAGTGTTGGAACTGTTCTCTTCAGCGCCGTATCGGGAACGGGGAATACGCGTACGGCACTGGCCTTTGAATTATTTACCCTGGCGTTTTATATCACATACATGTGGTTTATCATTATCTATATGCGTGCTTCCGTGGCTGCGGCATGGACAACGGAGCATGTCTACTGGGTCTTCCTTTTAACGCTCTCCCTTATTTACCTGCGAAGCGGTAAATGGAAAGAACGAGAGATTTAATCAAACTGCCATATAATCATAGTTGTTTCGTTGCGCCCGGATTCAAGACAGGTGTACACTGCTGACCGATTAAAATGACTGAAAATAAAGTTGTTTATCTCGAGTTTATTAAATATAACTGTAATTTACTCGGTCATTCGTGGTAGGTTCATTGTAAAAAATGATATTAATACTGTTTTATTTGATACGTTTTAATTAATTTAACATAGTTGGTGTTGCTTTTCAATAAAAAAGATCTTTCTTAACCGTTCAGTATGTTGATAATGTAAAGTTGTTGAAAAAAAGAATACTGTAATTAATCTATCCATGGGTCGAAAAATTGATATATCAAAATTAGTTGATCAAATTCTGTTGAATGCCATTTCAATTAACTCTTCCGGATTATATAATGGAAAAGCGGGATTATCTCTTGTACTGTTTGAAGCATCCAGATACTTGAATGATGAAAATACAGAAAATGAGGCATTCCATTTTCTTCAAGAGGCATTAGTCATGAAAAGTCAGGATTATAGTTTCGAAAATGGATTGTCTGGAATTGGGTATGTCCTTTGTTATTTGATTAAAAACAAATTTATTGAAGCCGATTTTTATGAAATATTCGGGAAACAATATGAGCAGATTATTAAAGATATTCTTACGATTCGGAATGATCCTGAACGATTACTGAGATCTTTAAAAGTCATTTATTTTTTATCTCTTGTTAGAGAGATAAACGGAGAAGATAGAAGAATTAATGAAATCATAAAAGCAATTTTTGAAGGACTGGAACTGTATTTATCCCTGCAATTCTTCGATTGGAATGATATATATTATGTCTACGATAAGACCTATGTTTTGGAAGTCTACGAAACTTATCTTAAACTCTTGGTGTATTCGGGATACAGTGATTTTTCAAAATTATTATTACGAGATTATACAGAGTTATATCGCAAAAATAAGATTCTTAGTTCATATCCGGTTGGATATTATTTACAGAGATTGACTACCAAATACGGTATATCAAATTATAAAGATGTAATTGACTCCAATATAAACAACGGGATCAAGAATGTATCACTGAATACATTAACATTAAAAGAAAAATTGAAATAATGAGCCTGATGCATGAAGACAACAACATTTTTAAAGATAATGAAGTTGCAGAATTAATAATTAAGGATATTGACATGAAAATAATACCGGATGGTCAAAGCATACCGATAGAATATCAAAATGGGCTTGCTCGTTACCTTGCTTTTTATGTGAATCGAAGCATTCCCCAATTATAACAAGATTTGAGCATTTCTAAATCAAACAAATGGTAATGTGTGAGATATCTGTAATATTATTGACGAACGATTCGGAAACGTTTATTGAAAGAGCAATTAAGAGTGTGCTTTTCCAATCGTTTTCAGATTTTGAATTACTGATTGTTGGTAGAGGATCTGTAAACAAAACCCTTCCGATAATTCATTCTTTTAGAGATCTTAGAATCAAATATGTGGAAAATAAACTTGACCGTGTTGAAGCATTGAATTGGGGATTAACAAAAGCAAAAAGTAAATATATTGCTTTTCTCGATGATTATAGTCTAATGCATCCCGATCGGTTAAGAATCCAATATGCCCTAATGGAAGAAAATAGTAATATTACAATTTGTGGGAGCTGGATAAAACATATTGATAAACACAATCTATTGCATGTGGAAAAGTCATTATCCGGATTGATAGAAAAGCCTTTATTGGCATTTCTCGACGGCAACTTTTTATTTTATTCCACAGCCATGATTAGAAAAAGTTTTCTGACAATAAATAAGTTGAAGTATGAAGAGTTTTCTGATCATGGCAGTCTTAAATTTGGGATTGAAATAGCTAAAAAAGGTGGTGTTTTTTACGTTGATAATCAATTGTTGCAATATAGTTATAAAAGTAATGACCAAATACTATTACAAAATGAAAAAAAACAATCGCAAGATTCCTCTCAAGAAGTTAATCCTGTTCTGACATCTTTAATTGAATTAAATAAGAACGAATATCCTGAAATGCAAATGATATTGGCTAATTTTGAAAGCTTGCAAGAAAAAAATATGTTGACTGCAGTAGAAGTTATAACTTTTTTTCGAGATATATTTATGAAAAATAAAAATAAAATCTTAGTTTCATCACCGAATTTTAAAATTTAATTTCAATGAAAAAATTAACAAGAAAAAATTTGAATGAATTGGCAAGCGATATGCTAACTGTAAGCGAATTAGAACAACAGAATCTTATGGGAGGATCCTTCTATTTTGATTATTCCGGGAATTTTATAGGCCAGTATGGCACGGGGAATGATATTATAATTGCAAACTCTATTCTGCATTCGGGTATGGCATTTTCCCTTGCTCCGCCAGAAATCGTTGCTAGCGTTATAACGACAATGGCCAGAGCGGTTGGTATATCTGGAAATGTTAATATCGTGTTTGAAAGTGGCAATGTATATGGTAAGGCACATTCAAATGGACAGGTTGATTTTAATTATAATGCAAATATAATGGTTTATAATAATTATTACGACTTCTTGTCAGTTCTACACCATGAGAATCATCATTTAATGTCGATGGAAGACCGCGGAACAACTCAGTCAGAGTTTCAAGCACTTATTTATGAAATGAATCAACCATCATTTCAATATGCTTCAGATCCTTATCGAACCCTCACTATCAATCAATATAATTCTTATATTCCAGGTGGATATAGCTATTATTAAATTAATTTATAATTATGAGAAAGATTAGTTGTGTTTTGTTTATTTTTTTATTGATAAATAATTTAAGCAATTTTATTAAAGCGCAGTCAAGAGATAAAAAATACTACGAATTTATGCATAACGCCAAAACGCCGGATTTGTTGTATCTAAATGACTCTATTACTTATTTAATGAATAAATCACCTTTAGAAATATTTTCGGGATACAAAAATTTATATGATTCTTACCAGGAAATAGTTATGGTTGAACTTAAAATGGAATTTGGGACAGAAATTCATCCATTTGACAATGCTTCTTATCAGGTGATATGGTGCTTAAGAGACAGTATACTCTATTTGAGTGATATTAAATTCTACAGTATTAATATCCATGATTATAAATCAATTTTTCCTAACAATGAACAATACAAATTAATGGAAAAATTAACGAAAGTAGATTTTGACACGACAAAACCTCCCTTGTCAAGCGATCCTTTCAGGCATCGAAATACAATAGGTATGATGGCGGCTAGGTGGTTAAATGATACATTATTAATAAAAAAATCCCGAGAATCGTTTGAGGATATTGACAAATGGATCGAAACGCCGTGTGAGGAACTTATCTTTAAGAATGGAAAGTTAATTTCTATGGAGACAAAGGATATTTATTAAAGGGTGGCACTACAGATTTCTTCAACAAAGAGATAGGATGCAGAGGAAAAAATTAACAAAAAAGTTTGGATGAACTGGCAAAAACAATGTAGATTATTCCGGAAAATGAGGAGGAATATTATTTGGGTATGTACAAGAATGATTGTTTCTGGCGATGCGTAGTATATATGGCAAGTGGAGGAGCACCTTCTTTGCTGGAGGGTATTGTTAAATATTAAAAAAACTATTTATGAAAAGAAAGATATCGTTATTTTTTATCATATCATTTTGGGGAATATCAATTGTTTATGGTCAAACGGCTTTGGAGAAAGCTATTAAGGTAATGAATATGAGTATACAGATGCCTTCCTATTTTGATGCTTCTAAAAATGAAGACCTTATATATGTTACACCAATCACAGAAGAAAGTCCGATTCCCAAACTGGCACAGACCTATTATTTTGAACCTGTATTTGGCAGTACCGCGTTTAAAGTATTTTTCGGTCAAATACATTCAATCATAAGGCACACGAGCGGAGAATATTTGATTTTTGTATCTGCAGCAGGTGAATTTGTTGTTAAATATGGTTTTCTTATTGAAGAAAAGAGTGATTTATTTAATGTCAGAGACTTAACATTTAATGGAATTAAGAGTAATTTTAGATATGGCAAACGAATGGAATCTGCAAGTAAAGAAGAAATAGAGGAGTTAGATTTAATGCTTACCCATTATTCGGAGAAACAAGCTAAAAAAATGTTTAATGCCGGTTGGATGGTAACATATCCAATGAATCTGAGAGGAGAGATTTACGAAGAAAAATATTCAAGGTGTAGAACTGTAATTACGGCTAGAAATGGATTGGATATCTTCTTCTATTTTATGATGACGGATGAAAGTATGAAAAATTTCGACAATTACTTAGAAGATCTCAAAAAGGTTTTCTGGTTTAATGAATGAAATAACAGAGATTATTTAATCTTGGGCTTATGACTATGTGTAAGTATATTAAATTGAATTAAATTAAAGGAATCTCACAATAAGCCTGATAATGAATATTGTATTTCTTACAAGATTTGACCCGCGAAATATAAATAATTGGTCGGGTACACTGTATTATATGTATAATAAACTTAAAGAAAGACATAATATTGAGGTAATAGGCCCCGAGATATTAAATCAACTTGGATTTTTTTCAAAGGATAATAGCCCTAAAGATAGATTTATTCCTGTGGATAAGTATATTCGTAATCTAAATGGACTACTTTCAGAACGAATAAATAAATTAAATTTTGACTTGATATTTTTTGGAGACCTGTTATTTGTTCCTTTTTTGGATGTTGATGTGCCGATTGTTTATCTAAGTGATATGACCTACGATCAATTAAGGAGACATTATATAAAATCCGATGAAAGACAAGATGAATTTATGTTTTGTCTTGAAAAAAAAGTTCTGGAGATATCAAATAGGATTATTTATTCTTCTGAGTGGATTAGAAGAAAATCAATAGAATTCTACAATGTTGATCCGAATAAGATCGACATTGTAGAATTCGGAGCAAATATTTCTGCTCCAGCAAATTATACAATTAATATAAATCTGGATAAATGTCGATTAGTATTTATCGGGAAGGATTGGGAAAGAAAAGGTGGAGACAAGATTATAAAGACGTATAGAAGATTAAAGAAAGAGGGATTTCCTTGTTCACTTACAATTATTGGATCTTCTCCCCCAAAAACACTGAATGAGAGTATCGATGATTTCATCATTATTCCTTTTATCGATAAAAATAACCCAAAACATTCTGAAAAACTGAATAAAATTCTTTCGGAATCCCATTTTTTGGTTTTACCTACTCGCTTTGATGCTTTTGGAATTGTGTTTTGTGAAGCATCGGCATATGCTCTTCCGTCAATCAGTGCAGATGTAGGGGGTGTTAGACAAGCAATAAATGAAGGGAAAAATGGTTTCTTACTTCCCGAATATGCCACTGCAGATGATTATGCCGAAAAAATAAAATCAATATTCACTGATAAAGAAAGATATTTAAAACTCAGGGCTTCTTCTCGTGATGAGTATGAATCACGGTTGAATTGGGACGTTTGGAATGAGAAAGTAAATGCAATTTTACAAGAGGCTATTTCGGATTTTAAGAAAAACGGAAAATGATAAAGAAAGTCATTATGTCTGATTCACAGCCTGTAATCTCCAGACAACTGGAGTACTCTTACGAAAGGTCCGAAGAAGTCCAATCCATCATTGAGCGGATGCCCACATACTGGACAAAATGGGTGGCCCTTTGCGTGGGTGTCCTGATGGGTATTATCATTTTACTGGGCTTCCTGATCCAATACCCCGACACGGTGGACGGTCAGGTATCGGTAACAGCCGTTACCGCACCGGTTCGCCTAGTTGCCAATACCAACGGGCGGCTGATCCTTTTACAGCCGGATAAAATACAAATAGGGGAAGGAACCGTGATCTCCTATATTGAAAGCGGCGCCTACTACCGACATATCCTTTGGGTGGACTCCCTGCTGAACAACCCCGTGGCATTCGAAAACGAACATTGTGCTTTACCCGACACCCTCCTGCTGGGCGACGTGGGTTCCGCATACAACACCTTTGTGCTTGCTTACCTTCAATACAGCCGGGTACTGTCTTCCGACATTTATGCCACTATGCGGCAAAACCTGCAGAATCAGATTAATTCGGACAAGCTGGTCATTGAAAACCTTAACGAGGAATTAAAACTGAAAACCAATATCCTGGAAGACTCCGAACACCGGTTAAGACAAGACAGCATCCTGCTGGACAGGAAAGTGATCAGTGAACAGGATTACCAGCAGCAACGGGCATCACACCTATCGTTAATGGAATCCCGCCTAAACCTGCAAAGCAACCGCCTGTTGAAACAATCGGAAATCAGCCGTAACATGATGGAGATACAACGCATCCAGCTCGAAGAGGATGAAACCAGGGAAAAGGCCTACTCCGAATTCATCACCCAGAAAAATGCCCTGGCCAATGCCGTGAATCTCTGGAAGGAGCATTACCTGCAATACAGCCCGGTGGAGGGGGAACTGGAGTACCTCGGCTTCTGGCGCGACAACAGCTTCGTGCAACCGGGACAGGAATTGTTCACGGTGATCCCCGACAAGAACAATATCCTGGGGGAAGTAATGATACCCTCTTTCGGTGCGGGAAAGGTGGAAACGGGGCAAACGGCAAACGTGAAGGTCAACAATTACCCGTACGACGAATACGGGTTGCTTAAAGGCGTTGTAAAATCTGTTTCGCGTATTACCAAAAAGATAGAAACAGCCAATGGGACAAGCGACGCTTACCTGGTAGTGATTGATTTTCCCGGAGGGACAACCACCAATTTCGGAAAATTCCTCCCGCTCGACTTCGAATCGAAAGGAACGGCTGAGATCATCACCAAACGGAAACGCCTGATCGAACGCCTGTTCGATAACCTGAAAGCAAAGGCTGAAAAATAAACAACAAAAAACAAGAATAAGGGATATGTTATTTAACCGTTTCCCCGTGGAATACCAGATGGACTCGCAGGATTGCGGTCCCGCATCACTGAAAATCATTGCCAAACATTTCGGGAAATTCTATTCGCTGCAATCTCTGCGCGACCGCTGCGGGATTACCAGGGAAGGTGTTTCGCTACTCGACCTCAGCACCGGAGCAGAAAGTATAGGTTTGCGTACCTTGGCTATCAAATGCACCGTCGACGATGTGGTGAGCAGCATCCCTTTCCCCGCCATTATCTTCTGGAACAACAACCATTTTGTGGTGGTGTATGCAGCGGACAAGAAATACATTTGGGTATCCGACCCGGCAAAAGGGCGCATCAGATATACCCATGAACAGTTCAGGAAAGGATGGTACCAAAAAGATGAAAAACAAGGGGTACTGCTTGCCGTGGAACCGGCAGCCGATTTCAAGGATTCAAAAGCACAGAAAGAACAGCGCAAGAACAGTTTTTCGAGTATCCTAAAATATTTTCTGCCCTATAAGAAAAATTTCACGCTTGTCTTTATCATTATGATGGTAGTGACCCTGTTACAGGGAGTACTGCCGTTTATATCCAAGGCTGTAATCGATGTGGGCATCAAGACCTCCGACGTGAACTTTATCAACATGGTGCTTATTGGCAATATTTCCATCCTGCTCAGCGTAATGATCTTCAATGTGCTGCGGGACTGGATACTGATGCATATCACCTCGCGCGTGAATATTGCCCTGATATCCGACTACCTGATAAAACTGATGAAACTTCCGGTTACTTTTTTCGAGAACAAACTGCTTGGCGATATCCTGCAGCGGGCACAGGACCATGAACGTATCCGCAACTTTATCATGAACAATTCCCTTGCCCTTATATTTTCCGCCTTTACGTTTGTTTTGTTTGCTGTTATATTGTTGATATATAATGCCATTATTTTTTACATATTCTTAGCCGGCTCCGTACTATATGTCATATGGGTACTGCTGTTCCTAAGCATCCGTAAAAAACTGGACTGGGAATATTTCGAACTGATCTCCAAAAACCAGAGCTATTGGGTGGAAACAGTATCTGCCATACAGGACATCAAGATATACAATTACGAGAAATACCGCCGGTGGAAATGGGAAGAAATACAGGCACGGCTCTATCATGTCAACAAAAGAGTATTGACTGTAACCAATGCCCAAAACTTGGGTGCACAATTCATTGAGAGCATCAAGAATATGGCAATCGTGTTCTTTTGCGCCATCGCGGTAATCAACGGGGAAATAACATTTGGGGTAATGATCTCCACGCAATTCATCATCGGCATGCTGAACGGCCCCCTGGTACAGTTTATCAACTTCATCGTGTCGGGGCAATACGCCAAGATCAGTTTCCTGCGTATCAACGAGATCCGCCAGTTGGAAGACGAGGACGAACTGTTGACAATCGGTACAAACACAACAATCCTTCCCGATGATAAAACGATCACACTGCAAAACGTCCATTTCCAATACACCGTGAACAGCCCGTTAGTTTTACGGAATGTTTTCCTTACTATTCCCGAAAACAAAATAACGGCCATTGTCGGTGGTAGTGGAAGTGGAAAGTCTACTCTGTTGAAACTGCTTGTCCGGTTATACAAACCCACTTACGGCGATATAAAAATGGGTGGGATGAACCTTAACCTTATTAACCTGCGTCAATGGCGGGAGATGTGCGGCGTGGTGATGCAGGACGGGAAGACATTCAATGATACCGTCCTGAACAATATCGTGTTGGATGATGAACATATCGACTATGACCGGCTACGTGAAGTATGCCGGATTGCCCAGATAGAAACGGAGATCAACGAAATGTCGAAGGGTTTCGAGACGGTGATCGGTGAAAACGGCCGAGGATTAAGCGGCGGGCAGAAACAGCGGCTGCTTATCGCCCGGGCGCTTTACCGGAACCCGAAGCTGCTGTTTCTGGATGAAGCCACCAATTCGTTGGATGTGATCAATGAACGCAAGATTGTGGATGCTTTGAACGGCACTTTTAAAGACCGGACGGTGATTGTCGTGGCCCACCGGCTGAGCACCATATGCAATGCCGACCAGATTGTGGTGCTGGACAAAGGGTTTGTTGTGGAAGTAGGGAGCCATAGAACATTGATGGAAAAGGAAGGGCACTATTACAACTTAGTTTCAACGCAGATGCAAGTATAAACAACTCAATAAATTATCAAGAATAGAATAATGTAAAAACTCTAATTAACTATATTGAATTCATTATGTCACTTGCAATAGTTATTCCATATTATAATATAGAATTTTTCGACAAAACGTTATTTTCTTTAACTTGTCAAACCGATAAAAGATTTAAGGTCTATATCGGGAATAACAACAGCCCCAATAATCCGATATATCTAATAGACTGTTATAGAGATCACTTAGATATTGTATATAAAGAATTTAAAAATGAAAGAAACCCGATATCTTTAAGCGAACAATTTATTCAATGTGTATCTCTGATATCTGATGAAGAATGGTTCATGATATTAGGTGACGACGATCTGCTCGAACAAGATGTTATCGCTGATTTCTACCGGTATCTCCCTCAAATTGAAGGTAACCATATTGACGTGGTTAAATACTCGACAGCAGTGATTAATAAATACGATGATTTGATTTCTAAAATCTACAAATACAATTCAATCGAAAATTCAGCTGATTTATATATGGAAAAAATAAAAAACCGGGGTAGATCATCTTTAAGCGAACATATATTCAGAACAAGTCAATACTATAAATATAAAATATCAGACTATCCTCTGGCGTGGCATTCTGATGATATGATGATTCTAAAATATTCGAATTTTGGTAATATTTTTTGTATTTCGGATTCAATTGTATTAATAAGATTTTCAGATAAAAATATTACAGGCCGAGTCTATTCATATATGAATGATAAATCAGATGCTTCAATTTGTTTTTATTCGGAACTATTATCCCGATACATTGAAAAATTTGATCATCAAGATTTAAAAATATTTTTTCAAATCTTGATTGCAATGTCATTGAAGCGTTATAATCCCTCTAATTTTATGAAACATATAGAGATAGGTATCGATGTTTTTGGTGAAAAAAGAGTGAATGATGAAATATTAGGAATAAAATTCCCACAAATAATCAATGTTGAAGCTGATGAATTAAAAATAAGATCAAATATTTTTTATATAAATACATTTTGTTTATATGAAAATAAAAAGAATATCCTCAAAGAATTTACGGATAAAAAAGAATTTAATCTTGAATGGATAAAGTTGGGTCGTCAATCATATTGTATAGACAAAGAACGTTTAAGTTCTATTGTAAACAAATCACTTAAAGATGAAGATGACTTTATCATAATTTGTTTCGAAAATCATCGTTTTGGGACTAATTACAATCAAACAAATCTATTAAAATATATTTACTTAGCTAATATTTATAGAGCTGATATTTTTGTTCGGTAATGGAGATGAAATAGACTTTATGTGCAAAATACAAGATGAATTGTATTGGGTGAATAGTGTGAAAGGATCAA
>AGTN01700754.1_pt1 | contig 19006 bp, 13 predicted proteins | sample 314218 | NCBI WGS metagenome assembly AGTN01 (sample SAMN02954264, study PRJNA73603) | bioreactor metagenome | biome: terrestrial; feature: non-aerated bioreactor; material: poplar woody material; isolation source: poplar biomass | place: USA | collected 2006-12 | reverse complement strand
GGAACTGTTCGTTACCACGAAGGGCCGATTTTCCGATCGGGTATAAGGGTAAGCGTTTGTTTTCTCGATGGTATTATTTTTAAATATAAAACCATCAACACTATACAGATAAAGTATACGTGGATCATATGTCTTGAATATGTTTTTTTCTACTCGAATATTATGATGATACTTACTAACTTCTTTATTGGGAATACCGCTGCCTACGGCAATACACGCTCTTCCCCAATCCTCACTTCCATAATTGCAGTTCTCGAAAATATTATTCCGGATGATCACATTCCTGACGCCGGATTGTTCGTACCAAAAATTACCATCACCTTCAAATAAGATGGCGGCACCCGGCGTATGAAAGTAGTTATCCTCAATAACCATATGTGCTCGTGATCCGAGCAATAAACCCCTGGCCCGGTTTTTTGTATACGGCAACCTTTAATTAGTACTTCCGGATACGCATCATCTGCCGCGACAACATGATTTTTCTTAATAACTTTGGGTAATGGTGTTGCCATAGTTACTTCAAAATATTCTTTATTAAGTCGTTTCACACTTTTGACTTTAGCTCTATCATACGTGTACATGGTCTCATTGTCAACAAATTCCAATGTTGAATGAGGTGTTATGAAATCAACCCCATATTGTCCCGTATTTTTCCAACGCAGCAGCATCGTGTAGTCATCCTTCACACTCTCTACAGCCATATACCAACCGTGAATATTTGATGCATCATCTTTCTGGTTCTCGAATATACAATCAATCATACGGATATATCCGCTGCAATTCACAAAGTGAGTGGCATCAGCCGTGATACTAATCATACGGTTACTGTCGGGTGTCGGGGTCACATTTAACTTACGAAGTTCAATATCTTTACTGCTCTGGGCTATGACACCCATGCCGCCACAATGATAAAGATTTACATTATAGATATTCACACTTTCACATTTATTTAGTGTAAACGCCGGATTATAGCGTGCAGATGCTCCAAAAATCATTGTATTTCCTATCGTACCTTTAAGATCATTCCGCTTGATACGGACTGTTCCTTTCTCAATTTCTTCAGCAGGAATAAGGCTCCATAACCAAAAATCTTTCGCTTGAAATGCCGGTTCACGTAGTTCAGAATCGAATTCCAAAAGATTGGAGTAGGGATAATACACATGATTTTTATCTTTGAAACGAAGCGTCCCATCATCGGTATCGTACATATATTCTTCCGGAAATTTTATATCGAGCCATCCTTCTCCTTTATTAACTATAATACCTTCAGAATAGAATGTTCTACTGTAATCGATTGTAAGATTGTTGATAGTCACATTCTTGCATTCTTCAAGATTAAAAGGCGATATAAATCCGCTAAACATAAGTTCGGTATTATTACCTTCTATCGTAAAATCTTTCATGCCTATTAAATCGAACGCGATACGCTTCAAACTTTCATTATTATTACTGATAAACTGATACTTCTCAAAGGCTTGGTCCCGCTTAATATATAAGCGACCTCCCGGTAGTACCAACTTTGAGGCTTTATTCACGACACATTCCTCCAGAGCGGCTCTGATAGCCGGCATAGCATCTTCGTTAACTTGTTCTGTATTTAGATAGTCATTCAAATAGATGACATTTTTGTCTTTGGCTTGTGTGAAAAATATTACGTTAAACAAAATAACAGTAACTAAAATTATTTTTCTTTTTTCCATACGATTCGTTTTTCTTTTTTTATTCACGCATTTTCATCCAATAATCCTTCTGTTTCGAATTAGATGCTTCTATTTGTTGAAATAGTAAAACCACAAAAGATTAAAATTTGGCAAGGTCAATTTTTTTAATTGTTTCTCCTGATGCAACCCTATAACTTTTCCTTTTTAATGAATGATTATCTGTGATCAGCACTCTTATCTTTTCCTTTTCAAGCCGTTCTATATTTATATCAAAGGAAGTATCAAAAGCACGGATATTTTTTAAAGCCATTCTGTCCCATTGGGATGGTAATTGGGGAGTAAGAGCAAAACTTTTGAGTCCGATAGGACGAATACCGAACAATCCTTCCGTAATAATTCGACAATAAAGTCCACTCTCAGCCGAAAGATGCCGTTGGCTTCCTTCCGGCCATGCTTCAATGGGATATGGAACATGCTCCCCCAGCAATCTCCGTTCTGAATATTGTCTCAGGTATTTTGTGGCGGTATCATTTTCTCCAACCTGATAGATACCCCGTAATGCGTAAAGAGTAGACCGATCCCAATAGGTGGAACTTCCTTCTTGTGTAAGCAATCCATTTTCGCTCCATAATTTTGGACTAAGCAATGCCTCGATAGTACCCTTTGCCCTGTCAGTTATGCCTACTGTTAACGGGATACATATCCATGAGCGTAGCAAATCGTTTCCGTCATAATACCGATACGTATTATATCCACTTATGTCCGCTCCGAAATAGTCCTCAATAGCTTTTCTGAGTGCCGTAGCTTCTTTTTGATAAGAAGTGATTTGAGCTTTATTTATCTTTAACTCTTTCCCCAAATATGAAGCCGATAATAAAGCATCGTAATAAAGGGAAGAAGTGGAAAGGTTTGCTTCTCCGGAAGGGAAACGGCCTTCTAATTCGTCCGTATCCGATTCTACTACACCTTCACTGTTACGTTTACGTTTACAATATTCAAGGCACCATTCTATTAAAGGCCAAAGTTCTTTGGCTTCCTGCATATCTCCACGGGCCAATGCATAACGTGATGCGCCATAGGCTATCATTGCCGCATCACCTCGATCGCCCGCGCCATTCCAAATATCAATTCCTTCGGCAATAATTGAACTCGGAATAGGGTTAAACTCTGGATTCATAAAACGAGCAAAATGTCTGTATGAATTCAGCGCCGACTCGTTTCCTTTATCATACCCCAGAAAAGGAAAGAATGGATTGATATATTCCGCCTGATCGTTTGCCCATATTGCAGCGTAATACGATTCTCCACCCGGACCGTGCATCAAGCCGCCTTTTGTGCGGAAAATACTTTCGGATCCTCTTATTTTTGCAAAACGAAATTCCCTGTTAATGACTTCATCGGGTGTATCCAGGACCAATGCATTATCGATACTATTACGGATGTAATCCATCCGCTCGGTTAATTCTTTTTCTACATCGGCATTCAACAATTTTCCATTTTGTTTGTGGGCTTGAAATTGCAGGTAAAACGTTTTTTCGGATTGAGGAGCCAGCCTGAATGTTCCGAAACCGGTCAATTTGCTACTAATAATGTAACTTCCGTCCACTCCCTTTTCAGGTAAAGTTGTTATTGTCTGAGAAAAATCGGGAATATAAACGATGACTTCCCGATCGCTGATATTTTTCAAAACATACTTTTCACATACAAGGGGTTCATCAACCGATGGAAAGAAGGTCCTATACATTTCAATTGTTCGTTTAGGATCAGTCTCTACGGCACCTCCAATATTTGGCCTCCCGATAGAAAAAGAACTCATTACGTGAACCACACCATTGATTTTGACTTTTTCTACCCGTTCATTCTGAAGTGAAAGTCCATTTACACTCAGCAATGATGGAATATCTGTTGCAAACCGATGCATAAGGCTGGCATGAGTATTATTTGGAATGGTGCGAAGCATTGGAAAAACCAGGGAACGTTCTGCGTATAAACTTCTGTTTTCATCTACACCCCAACGTAATACATACGAAACCTGTTCTCCACCCATTTCGATATGATCATAATGTGGAATATCATCCTTTACAGTCCACTCAATGCCTCCATCATCTGAAAAAGCCCATCGATTTTGTGCGGATAATGTGGTGTTTAATAAAACTAGAAAGAGAGAAAAAATTATTTTATTATTGCATCTCATTTTGATCCTAAAAAAAGTGAATATTTTACTTTTTAGGTAAAGTATCTATTTAGCTGGTTTTTTAATCTTTTATATAATGAATAAAAAGCTCCGAAAAGTGAAAATCGGAACCTTTTATTCATCATATATTACCTAACTATTGACCACTCCATGGATTTTGATCTGATTCAGATACCGCTTCATTGTTCAAAATCTCCATCTGTGGAATTTGGCAGAAGAAACGATAGTCATTCGACTCCAAATAGGCTGTAGGTTGTGCTTCGGAAGCATTATAGCCATTCAAATATTGAAGTCCCCAAACATAATGTCCGCCCGGGTTGGTAGCAGAAATACCCTGGCGAACCAATCTCTTCTGCAATCGAACTAAATCATAAAAACCGGATTGACCTTCACAAATCAACTCTTTTCGGCGTTCTACATATATGTCTTCCAATAGGGTATTGCCGGAGCTATTGGTTGTGGGGGCTGCATTTCGTGCTACTTGCAAGCGATTGAGTAATATCAGTGCTTCTGATTCATTTCCTCTGTGCGCAGCAGCTTCCGCCATGATTAACAACATCTCGGCACCACGCATTAAACATACTTCCGGACGGGTTGTACTACCAATTACACTGCCGCCGTCAGCACCATAGTGTTTATATTTATCGAAAGCCCATTTTGAACTTTTCTCCTGGTCTGCATTTTTTGTTCGTTTCCAAAATTGATAACGATCATCCTCTTTTTCAAATAATTCTTCAAATTTGCTATCCGCGAAGAAGGCAATAAATGAATAGATGGGACCGTCCGAAAAACCTTCCCCATAGCTTTCGTCTTGATTATACCAGAAATTAAACTGGGTACCACCACCTAAATTATTGTCATCGGTATATTTCATCGCCCAAACAACCTCTTCATAATCTCCGGAAATCATCTCGTCGAAACCTGAACGATATTCCTCACGGGTCATTAAAGTACTGTGATTGTCGTATACCGTTTTCGCTTCAGTATAAGCACCCTCCCAGTTTTGCATTACCAAATAAACACGCGCTAAAATGCCGGAACAGATTTCTGAATTAATCAACCATTTATCCGACGGATTATAGCTGGTAAGCAATGACTTGGCCGTAGTCAAATCCGATACGATTTGGGTATACGTTTCTTCTACCGTAGAAAAACCTGCGTCATTAGCATCATCTGTTGAGGACGTGCGTAAAATAACACCTCTTTTATTTTTGGCAATCACATAAGTTTGCTGGTAATTCTGAATTAAATGAAAATACATGATACCACGTATAGCCAACGCCTGCCCTTTAATATTACTTTTATCGCTTTCATTGCCGGTGGCATCATCAATATTCGTAATAACGATATTCGTTAAGTTGATCACATTGTAACACATTTTCCAAATATGACTTGCAAGGCCATCGGCTTGTGTCTTGGAGTTAGAATATTGGTATGCTGTCAATTGATCTCCTCCCATATTGGTATGGCAAATGATATCGGAACCTCCCAAATCCACATACATCTGTAGGCCGGGAAGGCCGGCATATACACGGTCAGTCCCCTGAGTATTAAATAATAACTGTTTATAGGCAGAAGTTAATACTTTGTTCAACTGAGATACATTTCCATATACATCAGAATCGGAAACTTCGGTGTATGGATTTGTCGTTAATGCATCATTACATCTTGTAAAAACCAAGCAAATAAGAGCAAGGGATAAGATGCGATATGTTCGTTTTAATTTTTTCATAAATCTTATTTTTTAGTTTATAATGTAATTTGAATGCCGCACATATAAAGTCTCCTGGAACCCTGTATACCATTATCTGTATCGGCATTCCCATTATAACTATTACCCATAACACCTGTCTCAGGATCAGTATAACGTCTGGCTGCAGGTCCGAATGTCAGCAAATTGTTCCCCGTTACATAGATACGGAAGTTTTCAATCGATGCTTTGCGGCTAAAAGATTTGGGTAACGTATAACCCAATGTGAGGTTTCTTAAACGCCAGTAACGATTATCAAATACGTAATTCGTTGAATATTGAACTGTTGCAGCATATTGTGTATAAGACCAGCGTGGAATTGTCTTGTTTACATCTCCAGGCTGTTTCCATCGATCCTGAATCAAATCCTGTACCATACCTACACCCGGACGATTCGTTATACGTTCTTTGTATGTGTAGTCAGATATTTTAGATCCATAAGAATAGTACCACATAAATGAGAAATCAAATCCCTTGAATTGAAAATTGTTCGTGATTGCACCGAATAGTTTAGGAAGTGCGGAGCCGGCGTAAACGAAATCATCCGTTGTAATTTCAGCTGTTTTCTCTGTACGTTTCCATTCTCCGGTCCAATTTCCATTGCTATCTTTCACTTTTATCAACCAACCCGGCAAACCGTTCTCTGAGTTTATGCCGTCATATTGAGGTGCGATAAATTCATAAATAGATTTTCCTTCTTCCATTTTGTAAGTACAAGCTACCCCTGAATATGTATAAGACCCCGTTGGTAAGTATGTAACTTCGTTTTTCAATGTACTTAAGTTCGCGTCAAGGTTCCATTGAAAATCTTTTGTGCGAACGATATTGGCACTCGCTGTGAGTTCAAGACCACTATTGCGTAAATCACCAATATTTGTATTAAAACCGGTAGCATCTCCTACTTGTGCCGAAATTGGTAATTCTTTGTAAAACAATAAATCTTTAGATGTACGTGAGTAGTATTCAATTGTACCGGTGATACGGTTGAAAACGGAAAAATCTAATCCTACATTCCACTGGTGATTACTCTCCCATTTTAGGTTAGGCGTACTATACGTAGATGGTTTTAATCCAGGTTTAAGATATAAGTTGTCGCTGGTATAGGTACCTTGATAGGCGTAAAGAATTTCTCCTCCGGCTTTTCCATTACTGGCATTCCGAACAATTAATTTGTCATTGCCGGTAGTCCCATAACTTCCTCTGAGTGATAAATTGTCCAGCCACTTTATATCTTTCATGAATTCTTCCTCTGAAATTCTCCATGAAGTTCCTGCTGACCAGAACGTACCCCAACGTTTATCGGGACTGAAACGGGAAGAACCGTCTTCACGAACCGATGCGGATAAATAATATTTGTTGAGAAAATTATAATCTACTTTCCCAAAGAAGGATAGCAACGCATAATTATCGCGACCACCATAAACGCCAAACTCTTTGGTTGTGTTAGACAATTCATATTTTCCTAATTCCATGATGCCGGAACCCCAACCTTGTTCATAGTGAGAATCCCATGCGTACCACTCATGACCAAACATACCTGTAAGGGTATTATCACCAATATTCCAATTGCCGGACAGGACGTTGTTCCAGGTTACGGAACGTTGATTAAAGTTGTAACGACTGGCGTAACCTCCATTGGCCAAAATAGATATCCCATATGGCTCTGTTTGGGCACTGCCATGTACCGCTGAACCATAATTCATGGATCGGGAGGAATAGTCATCCGTATTGATAGCCGATCTTAATTTCAGGTTGTAAGGCAAGTCGAATTCTGTGAAAAATTGCGCTGATGTAATATGCCCCATATTATTGTCAAAACTATCATCGTTGTCATTATCCCAATAGTCTCCTGAATTGTTTAAGACCTGAATGCCGAAAAAGTTATTGGTATATTTACCGAAATCATACATTCGTTTTCCGGATTTTTCTGAATATACCCAATCTGTGTTGTCAATATTACGTAGCCAGGGGGAAGATAACGTTGTGGTAAAGTTTGCAGCGCGACTGGCTCCACCTGAAATATTCTGACGATGGCGAGAATAGGACAAACTGCCGCCTACATTCCACCAATCCTTTATTTTTGTAGTAATATTGGAACGGAAAGAGTAACGCTTGTAATACTGGCGGTTACCATATCCCAAATCATCCAGATAACCCCCGGAGAAAAAGTAGGAAGTATTCCCGTCCGCTGTCTGTCCGCTTATATCCACACTATAGTCCTGGCGTAGCTTACGAGAGAATATTGCTCCGTACACATCCCAATCACTTTCATCCCAAACATATTCCAAATTCGGATTCATATAGGGATTTCCACTTCCATCATGTAATACATAGTTTTCGTTGATATACTTGAATGGCGTTACGTACGTGGTTTCACCTTTCGAGTTGGTGATTGCTTTTACTTGTTTCGTCAGAGCATTGGCTGAAGCATAATCCCCAGCTGCCTGCGATGTCATACCATCAAAATAGACGGCGTCGTAATAGAGAGCATACCATGTATTTTCCAGTTGTTGGTAAGGATCCGCTTTTACCGGATTAGATACTGCATTATCAGATGTTCCCCAGGCACCTCGAAAATTAACCTGGGGTTTACCTGCTTTCCCTTTCTTGGTTGTAATCATGACAACACCATTGGCAGCACGTGAACCGTATAATGAAGTCGCAGCGGCATCTTTCAAAATCGTCATTGATTCAATGTCCGAAGGATTAATCTGATTCAAATCTCCATCGTAGGGCATTCCATCAACAATGTATAGCGGATTTGCCGTACCCGACATGGAGGCGATACCGCGAATCTCGATACGTGTATTACCCCCGGGATTACCTTGCACATTTACCACATTCACACCGGCAGACATTCCCTGTAAAGATTCTGCAAATCCTGTACCCATCACTTTTTCAAGCTGTTCAGATCTAATAACAGAAGCGGAACCCGTAAGTGTTGATTTTTTTTGCGTTCCATAAGCTACCACAATTACATCATCCAAAGCTTTTACATCTTCCTGTAAGATAATATTGAAAGTTGCTTTCCCCGCCGTAGCTATATCCTGTTCCAGATATCCAATGTAGGAAATGTGAATGGCAGCATTTTCTTCGACACTTAACGCGAACTGACCATCTACATTCGTAACCGTTCCATTGGCTGTTCCTTCTTCCACAATATTAGCCCCGATAACGGGCATACCTGCGGCGTCCCTAACGGTTCCGGTAATGCGTTTTTTCTGTTGTTCGATCTCCTCTTTTATCGTTACCGATGTATCTATCGCTTTGGGCGAGGTGCTTTTATATACCGATATCTGCCGTTCCACCACGGTATACCCCAGATCCGTGTCTTTCAGAAGCGTTTTCAGGATAGCGTGAATAGATTCTTTGTTGGCACGGATACTGGTTTTCTTGTTTAGTTCAAACTGAGCTTCATCCGTAACGAGGAATACATAATCGCTTGTTTTTTCAATTTCGGCGATTGCTTTCTTTACGGTTACATTTTTTAGATCCAACGAAAGCTCCTTTTGTTGTGAATACACATTCTTTGCCCCCATAGTAAAAATACAGAGACAGAACATTAAAATTGAAATCTTCATGATTTTTAGGATTCTACAGTATTTTTTACTTGTAGTTTGATCAGATTTATTAATTTCTTTCATAAATTTGTTCGGAATTTTAGTTTACGTGTGACGTGTTATTTGTAAATTAATTTTCACATGATCGGGCAATGTGGCTGCACTGCCCGATTTTCATTTCACTCTTTTTCTCATAGGCATCTATTTTTTACTTATATGGATTATATTATTATCTCTACTGTAAACAGTGGATGAGAGTATCGATACGGAAGTCATCACACTGTCCAGGTTATTCGACAGAAATAGTTTCCCGGTACAGGTTTGATCATGTAATTTCACGTTTTGGGTACCTTCAAATTGCACATTGTAGTAGCGGCCAATTTTTTTCAGTATTTCGGACATGGGTGTTCCGTTAAATTCCAAAACACCTCTTGTCCAGCTTGTATACTCCGAGACATTTACTGTCTCTTTTGTAATATTGTTTTCCGTTACCTCTATTTTTTCATTCGGTAACAGTTCGCTCGTACGGTTATTACCGGTCTCTATCTTTACTTTGCCGTCCACCAATACGACGGTTTTTCTACTGTCGTCCTTATATGCCGAGACATTGAAAGAGGTTCCGTATACGTGAATATCCATGTTTTGTGTGCGCACAATAAATGGAATTCGGGGATTGTGGGCTACCTCAATGAAAATTTCTCCGTTTACGGTTATTTCCCGTGTATTTCCCGTAAACTCCGTGGGGAAATCAAGCTGAGTCCCTGAGTTCAACCAAACCTCGGTTCCGTCGGAAAGAGTCAGATTCGTTCGTTTGCCGTAAGGAACGACCAGTTTGTTTAATTCTGTTTTGGCCAATAACAACTCCTTTCTCGACGCCGTACTGTCTGTTACAAGAGCTTTGCCGTCTTCCGTGAGTCCGATGTGTGATTTATGGGTAATACTTATTTTACTATCTCCCGAGATAAGATATATCTCTTCTTCGGGAAGCGTTTCCCCTACAATGAGTGTTTCTTTTTGCAAGAAGCCTGTTCTACTGTTATCTTTTATATGGGTGATAAACAAAACAGACACAACGAGAATCAATGAAATTGCAGCAATCGAGCTTAATTTCAGTAACCGGCGGCGTTTCTTGTATTGATGTATATTGTGCAAAATCGCTCTGTAAATATCTTTTTTATCGTCATCCGACAATGAATATGTATTGATTTTTACCGCATTAAACTGAACAATGGCATCTTGGACCATTCTTTCTAAATGCGGATTTTTTGCCCTGAAATCGCTCCAGTATTCTTCCGAGTCTTTCGTTTGAAAAAGCCTCCACTTGATAAACTCTTCATCTTGAAGAAATGCGCTATCTCTTGGGAAAGATTGTTTTTTGCTATCCACGTCGATTCTTTTTAATAATGACGGTTCTGTTTTTTATTTGTGGACATACATAAACAAAAAAATAATAAATTTAACATTCAGAGTGGGGATAAGTCATAAAGGCTATGGATTCCTTACAATAATTGAAGGAGTAAGAGCAGAAATACGATCATTTTTCTTTCTGTAGGATCTTCGTCGGAGACTTGCTTTCGTAGTTTTTCCATGGCCCGATACAATAGTTTTCTGGACGAATCTTCCTGAATATTAAGGATGTCGGCTATATCCTTGTGCTCCAATCCCACCATATATTTCAGATAAACAACCTCTCTTTGGTTCGCAGTTAAATTGTTTAACAACGAAGAGACCTTTTCCTTAATGAGCGCACTATTTTCAGAGTCAATAATGTCATCAAGTACCGTCACATTTATCGTGAAAGAATCGGTAATCGATTCAATGGCTTCCCCTTTTGTCTGTTTTCTACTTAAATCTATAAGGCGGTGCATAAAGGATTTGAAAATATATGCGGTTATATTTTCTACATGGCGCAAATTGTTTTTGGAAATAAAAAGTTTGTAGAATGTATCTTGAATGGCATCTTTGCAGGACTCCTTTTGAAAACCCAGACTAATGCCATAAGAGAATAAATCATCTGCATGGCTGTTGTAGATGATGGAGAAAGACGACTCATCTCCCTTTTCTAAAAAAATTTTCCAATTTAAATCAATTGAACCCATGTATAGCCTGGAATTGTTTTTGTAAGGAATACAGAAAACAAATTAACATCATTTTTTTTGTGAGCAAATTCTTAAACTATTTTGTACCGGATGAGGTACGTACGAAGAGAAACATCCGTATTGGATTCCGGATTATAGATCTAAAAAAAGATTACCAGCATACCGATAAAATCTCTCAGGGATACCCGCAATTGGTGTAGTGCCTTGGAGATGTGAAATTCTATAGCTTTCTGGCTTAGATTGGTTTTTTCGGCAATTTCTTTGTGGGTAAAGCCATGGTCTCTGCTTAATGTAAATATTTGCCGTGTTTTATGAGGGAGTTTCTTAAGGGTTTGGTTGACAATTTCCTGTATTTCTTGTGAGAATATCTCTTCCGGATTACAGGCCTCCAGCGTACTTATCCGCGTATTACTCAACCATTGCGCATGTTCCGTTAATTCTGCGTTTACCCGTTGCCGTATTTGCTGATGGTGCAGGTGGTTTAGGCATTTGTTTTTGATAATGGTAAGGATGTAAGCCGGCGGGTTGGAATCCGGCGAAAGGTTATTCCTGTTCTCCCAGTAATGCTCGAATGCTTCCGATACAAAATCCTCCGAAGTTTGCTTTTCTTTTACATAGCCCCATGCAAAACGAGTAAAACGTTCATAATACTCATCAAATAGGAAATTGAAGGTTTGTATGTCGGAAAAAGAGTTCATACAGGCAAAATTACCGGGCAAATGTAGGTAAAATTTACATTGTACTAAAACTTTTAACTAAATTATGTATATATCTTTAAATCAAAAAAAACGTGTAAATTCTTTTTTCTAACCACTTAATTATTATATTTGTGAATATAATAAAGAGTCAAAAGAGAAAATACGGAACAACCGGAGTTTGCTGTTGCTCATAAAATACCGGAAACGGCCTCGGCGTATACTGATCGATAGAGTAAAACGACCAAAGATACCGGGTTCCCGGTATGATCCGGGCCTCTTATCGGAGCAACGTTTCCACATCGTAAATTAAAAACAAGGGGGAATTAGATAGAGGAATATGACAAAAAAAATAAACTTATCGACCTTTTTTTTCTTTCTTACAACTGTTATCCTGGCTATCCTGCTTTTCGTGAACAACAGAAATGAAGAGAAAGAGAGAGGATACGACAGTTCGTCGGTGATGAGTCGCATCTCCTATATGCAGGATTTGGCTTTGGTCAGATACAATTACACGGGCGTTATCAGTTATAAGGATTACATGAAATTCCTGAACATGAATGTTCCGTTGACCGATAAATATTTTCTGTTGAAATACAACGGCTATATAAAAGCGGGGGTAGATTTCGGTAGGATAAAAGTGAATGTGGAAAACGATTCCAGCGTACATATATCCATTCCTAAGCCCAAAATATTGGATACGGTGATTGATGAAAAATCGGTTGAAGTGTTCAACGAAAGCGAGAACGCTTTCAATCCCATCAAAATATCGGATTACAATGAAGCCTTATCCAGGGAGAAAAACGTGATGATCCGCGACGCCATAGATCAGGGTATCTATACTCAGGCTACCGAGCAGGCTAAAATAACCATTGCGTCCTTGCTACAGGATATGGGGTTTACGAATGTCACTATTACCGAAGAGTTGATCATCCCTCAACTGCATTGAGAAAAGGTAAATAGCTGAGACAATAGGACGAAGGGATGATGAGACAATGATTCGATAGTTCGATAATGTGGCAATGCAATTAATGTGCTAATTAAATCAATCAGTCAATAAATCCGTAAATCAGGATTATAGAGTTTTGTAAACCGAGAAAAAATAAAATAATCATATGAAATTTACAACACGATTATTCTTCTACTGGGTATCGATTTTTCTGATCTTCTATTTTGGAGTTATCGGTATCGTATACTTATTGTGGGGAGTACGTGTGAATTTTGGGCAGGCGGCGCTGGTGTTTTTTATTGTCGGAATGATTCCTCCCGCAATAATAACCGCCTATTTTTCCAAGAGATTAAATTATATGGAATCAGAAAATTCTGAACCTCCATCGTTTAAGGGGCAGAAGAAGGCCACATTTCATTTTAAATCACACTCCAAAAATCCTTTCGATGAGGTGATGCAACGGATAGACCGGCAATGGATTATCTCTTTTTCGGACAGGCAAAACCATATATTGAAATTCAGAACAGACTCGAGAATGGCTTTCTGGGGATTGGGAGGATATCTGAAAATGGAGGATGAAGAGACTGTTTTGGTGATTGTTTATCCTATATTTCCTAATTCCAAGAGAGAAAAACTTATCATAAATCAAATACTTCGCGTAATGGGGTCGATCCTTAACGCGTAAGCTCCGGTAGAAATCATAATAAGGAGGAATCGAAAGGATACCCCTCACAATATTTAATGACATCCCTGTTCACAAACCTAAGAAAATCATTGTGCTGTTCCTTCGTAATCATGTTGGGATAACTCAAGATAAGCAATTCCTGCGGTTGCGCCTCAAGGCGGTAGGGCAGATGGACAAAACGAAACGGGGTGAGCGTATAACCTGCCCGCTCGTAAAACTGCAGCCTTCGTACCGATAATTCATTGATGAGCGGATCGATTTCAAGGATGATGGTGTGGGCGGAATCACGCAGATAGCTGAGCATCTGAGAGCCGAAACCATGGCCTCGAAGAGAAGGAGGTACCGCCAGATGTTCCAGATAGCGGTATGAGTTCCATTCCCAGAAAAATAATAACCCGACTAATTCCCGGCCATCCCACGCCGACAGTGGAAAAAAACGTTCATCAGCGCAAGCGCGAAGATGATCGTTTATTTTTCTTCGTTCCGCCGGCGGGAAACTCTCTTCATAAAGCACCCAAACCTTGTTCCAGCGTTCGGTCTCATTTGGGTCGATTCGAAAAAAATCCATCTGTATCTTGTTTAGAAAATATTTTTCGGTGAGCAGCAACTCTAAATTTCACACGTTCCGTCCGCCGAGCAGGATATACCTTTGGTTATTTCCAGTTCGGTTTCGTTTCCCGCACGGGTTTTCCAGTCGGAATACGCTTTATCTAACACCTTGACGAACAGAGCCACCGGCTCGGAACCCACAATAGCCTGCCTTCTGTCTACCAAAAATGTGGGAACAGTATCGAATCCCAAATTAGCGGCCTCCTGCATGTCTTGCTTTATTTCGTACATAAAAGCGTCACTATTCAGCATCTCGCGTATCTCGTTCTCCTCCAGCCCGGCATCCGTACCTATAGAGACGAGCAATTCGAGGTCGCTGTAATCCTTTGCTTCCTCGAAATAGGCTTTCGACAGCTTATCGAGTACGGTAGAATCCAATCCTTTCCTCGCGGCCAGTTTAATCAACCGGTGCGCGTCGCGCGTATTGGCGGCGACGGCATTGGACAGGTTAAAGGCGATACCGGCATTATCAGCCAACAGTTTAATGCCCGCATGCATGCGGTCTACATTCTCTTCGGAATACCCGGCTGTTTGTATTAAGTACTCCTTCACAGGGTATCCGTTCCCCTTATCGGGCAGGTTGGGATTCAATTGAAATGCTTTCCATTCGAGTTCCAGCTCCTCGGCATGATCAAATTGGCGAAGCGCTTTCTCGTAATGTTTTTTGCCTATATAGCAGTAGGGGCACATAATATCGGTCCATACCTCTATTTTCATTTTCTTTGTTGCCATGTTTAATAAGATTCGTTATTCTGAAAAATCATCCATGTTTTAGATTTGCTCTCATGTTTCTGCTATGGCAGAAGACACATTCATTAGCCCTATCTTCTTTGCGTTTTATGAAGACTTTCCAAGTTTTACAATTGATTTAAACAAGTTTGACGCTGTTTTGTTTACTTGATTGCATACATTTACAGATCTCCTGCTTTTATGAATCATCCTCTGTCGAATTGTCTCCGGACAAAAGATTTCTCGTTTCTCACAATCGTTGATCTGATAATAGCGATCATACTTCAAGGAAACACGAAGTCAACTATTTTCGTATAAGAGGGAATTGGATTCCTATTTGCAAGAATAAAAAAAATAGTATCTTTGAAATATGATAACGAATAAACTTACCTTGATACTGTTTCTTTTTTCAATTCTAAGTAATTGCCTTATAGGCCAATCACTATGTACTCCTATTGATTTGAAAAGCGATCACCTTGAGAATCCGATAGGTATAGACAATCCGAATCCAAGACTTATGTGGCGGATTGACGATGACAGGCGGGGAGCACGACAGACTGCTTACAGGGCAATAGTAAGCACCGATTCTTTGAATCTTTTCAATGGAGAGGGTAACATGTGGGATACCGGAAGGACAGACTCAGACCAAATACTGATCACCTATGCGGGCAAAAAGCTTGAGCCCCTCACAAAGTATTACTGGAAAGTGATTGTATGGGACTCGGAGAATGGAGAAAGAACTTCGTCTATCCACTCGTTCGAAACGGGGATGATGAATATCAATAATTGGCAAGGCTCCTGGATAGGAGACGGAAAAGACATCCATTATAAACCCGCCCCCTATTTCCGGAAGAAATTTACGACAGGTAAAGAGATAAAATCTGCCCGGGCTTATATAGCGGTAGCGGGATTGTATGAACTCTATATAAACGGAGATAAGGTAGGCAATCAACGGCTTGACCCAATGTATACCCGCTTCGACAGAAGAAATCTGTATGTTACCCACGATGTAACCTCTTACCTCCAAAATGGAGATAATGCCATAGGGGTACTTCTTGGTAACGGATGGTATAACCACCAGTCCATAGCAGTATGGGATTTCGACAGGGCTCCCTGGCGCAATCGCCCCGCTTTCTGTTTGGATCTTCGCATTACATATACTGATGGTACTACGGAAATAATCCCGACAGATCTCAGCTGGAAAAGATCGGAAGGTCCGCTGGTATTTAACAGTATATACACCGGCGAACATTACGACGTGCGTCTGGAACAAAAAGGATGGAACACGGTTGATTTCGATGATTCAAAATGGCACGGCGCAGCCTACCGTTCAGCTCCGTCGGAGAACATTACCGCCCAACAGATACAGCCGATACGTAACGTGTTGACTCTCCCCGCACAATCAGTTCATAAAATAGATGATAAGACCTATGTTTTCGACTTCGGACAGAATATATCGGGAGTAACCCGGATAAAGGTATCCGGAGCGAAAGGTACGGAGGTGAGGGTCAAACACGGAGAACGGCTCTATGATGACGGCCGTGTGGATATGTCTAATATTGATGTTTACTACAGAGGAGATAAAGAATCGGATCCTTTCCAAACGGATGTATTGTTTTTAAGCGGAGAAGGGGAAGATGAGTTTATGGCCAAATTCAACTATAAAGGATTCCGTTATGTGGAAATAACAAGTAGCAACCCCCTAGCTTTGGGTCAAAACAGTCTAACGGCTTATTTTATGCATAGCGATGTACTTCCGATCGGGAAAATTGAAACCTCCAGCGACCTCGTCAATAGATTGTGGCGGGCGACAAACAATGCTTACTTATCGAACCTGATGGGCTATCCTACCGATTGCCCGCAAAGAGAGAAAAACGGATGGACCGGCGACGGCCATTTCGCCATAGAGACAGCACTGTACAACTTTGACGGTATCACTGTTTATGAGAAATGGCTCGCCGATCATCGGGACGAACAGCAACCGAACGGTGTCCTTCCCGACATTATCCCGACCGGCGGGTGGGGGTACGGCACAGCCAATGGATTGGACTGGACAAGTACCATTGCTATTATACCCTGGAATATTTATCTTTTCTACGGGGATGATAAACTGTTGGCAGATTGTTATGAAAACATCAAAAGCTATGTAAATTATGTTGATCGCATTAGCTCGAATCATCTGACCTCCTGGGGACGTGGCGATTGGGTGCCGGTGAAATCCCGTTCAAATCTGGAATTAACTTCCTCGGTATATTTTTATGTGGATACAAAAATAGCGGCCAATGCGGCTAAATTATTTAACAAAGAGGAGGACTACCTCCACTATTCAGTCTTAGCCGAGAAGATAAAGGATGCCATCAATCAAAAATTTCTAAACAGGGAAACCGGTATTTATGCCGAAGGCACACAAACGGAATTGAGTGTTCCCCTACAGTGGAAGGTGGTTCCCGAAGAAATGATCCCTAAAGTCGCTCAAAATCTTGCAAAAAAAGTGGAAGAGGCAAACTTTCATCTTGATGTGGGTGTATTGGGAGCAAAAGCCATATTAAATGCTTTAAGTGAAAACGGATATCCTGAAACGGCATACAAGGTCGCGGCACAAGATACTTACCCTTCATGGGGTTGGTGGATAGTGAATGGCGCTACTACGTTGCTCGAGAATTGGGATCTGGAAGCAGAGCGCGACATATCGGATAATCATATGATGTTTGGCGAGATAGGTGCATGGTTTTTCAAAGGATTAGGGGGTATTTTTCCTGATCCCGAACAAGCCGGGTTTAAGCATATCATTCTACGCCCGAATTTTGTAAAAGATTTGGAACATTTTACAGCGCGCTTTGATTCTCCTTATGGTGAGATCCTGTCGAATTGGGAATGGGATGAGGAGAGAAAAAATATCACCTACCGGGCGGTTGTTCCCGCTAACAGTACCGCCACCCTGTACCTCCCTGATTTTGTGGAGGGGGATAAAAGCCTCAGATTGGAAGCGGGCAGGCATACCCTCCATTTGAAGACGACAAATTAACGCTGGCGAGAAGGCACCTGATTTTAGTTAATATTAATAAATAGATGCTCTTGATCGTTCGGTATTCTTTAAAAAAAGCACGCCTGAGATGTCGACAATAAACCTTTTGTAGCATACTTTGGTTGGTGTATATTTGCCTTTGTTTTAGGTTGTTATATGAGTGATTAGCGAGCCGTGGATTTGAGTGATTATACAGGAAGATAAAAATTGTACATCATTTTGTATGGTTTGTTTTAAACAGATGTGCGTGGATCTTGTTCTTATATCATCACGGTTTTAAAACGGCAACGAAAGTGGAAGTTAAAAATTTTCTCGCGGATCAATTCAAAGCATTCTATCTGGAACATGCAGGAGAATTGATTTTTTTTGCCCGAAAGTTTGTAGATAACTATACAGCGGAAGACATTGTCCATGACATCTTTCTAAAAATATGGGATAAAAAATCAACTGTCATTGTGGAGGGAGATATAAAAACCTATCTTCTGTCCATAGTGCAAAATGCCTGTTATGATTATTTAAAGCATCAGTCGGTAGCAGATACTTTTTTAAATAAAGCTGTTCAACAGCTTAAACTGGACGAGTTAAAATATTACGAATCGTCAAAAGATGATCTGTTGGATAAAAAGAAGATGGATGCTATTTATGTAGCCATTGAGAAACTGCCGCCCAAACGCAAGGATATTTTTAAAAAAGCCTATCTCGAAGGACAAAAACATATTACTATTGCTGAAGAACTGAGCATTTCGGTCAGAACGGTGGAAACGCATATTTATAAGGCATTGAAATCCCTTCGCGACAATTTAACCTATCTTTTTAACTCCTGATCCTTTGGGGATGATCAAAGTAAATTCATGTAATTGATATGTGTCATTAATTTCTTTACATTACTGAATGGTAATCTTGTTATCCCGGATACAATGAGAAATCAATTAAAAATATTTTTCCTGACCAATACGTAGTTATATTTTAACAATCGTATACTATAGTATAAGGAATATTTGGGTAAGAATTATTTTAAACAGAAAAAATGATGTAATAAAATATTCCGGT
>AGTN01269558.1_pt1 | contig 19044 bp, 18 predicted proteins | sample 314218 | NCBI WGS metagenome assembly AGTN01 (sample SAMN02954264, study PRJNA73603) | bioreactor metagenome | biome: terrestrial; feature: non-aerated bioreactor; material: poplar woody material; isolation source: poplar biomass | place: USA | collected 2006-12 | reverse complement strand
AAAGCTCGGGCTCGCCGAGGAGGGCTCGTGGCTCTTTTTTATGCTGATGCTGCACGTCGGCACGCTGCTCGCCGTGCTGACGGCCTACCGGAAGAGGGTATGGGAGCTTTTAAAACACCCGACTTCCCCCTACTTTTTAAAAATTATCGTCGCGACGATACCGACCGTAATGATAGCCGCAATCTTCAAATTCCTTCTTCCCGATTCCCTGCTGAACGGCGACTACGTCGCCTTCGGCTTTATCGGCACGACCGTATTGTTGATACTCTCCGAGGTTTTCAGGAAAAAGAACGTAATTAAGCCGATAACTTACCAAAATTCGATCGTGACCGGAATCGTGCAGGGAATAGCCGTGCTCCCCGGCCTTTCGAGGAGCGGCAGCACTATTTCGACGATGCTTTTTTATAACGTCGATAAAAACGAGGCGGCCGATTTTTCCTTCCTTTTATCGATCCCGATAATAATAGGTAGCGCGATCGTAGAGTCCCTCGATATGTCTCTTTCAAACGTCCGAATCGACTGGGGGCCCGTCGTTCTCGGCGTCGCGGTAGCTTTTGTCTCCGGCTTTTTCGCGATAAAATTTTTACTCCGGTTTATTAAAAAATACTCTTTCGTTCCTTTTGCGATTTATACCGGTATTCTCGGGATATTAGCGCTGATATTCTTTTAGGCCGTGCCCCATGCCGTATGCCTTATGCCCTAAATATAATTTACACATTTTCCCATTGATGCTATAATATAGAAGATTTATTTTTGGAGGTAACAAATAATTTATGCCTTTAGTTACGACAAAGGAAATGTTCGAGAAGGCCTACTCCGGCGGGTATGCGATAGGCGCGTTTAACGTCAACAATATGGAGACGATACAGGGTATTGTTTCCGCAGCGCAGGAAGAGAACGCCCCGCTCATTCTTCAGGTCTCGGCCGGAGCCAGAAAGTACGCTAACCCGATTTATTTGAAAAAGCTGGTCGAAGCCGCCGTAGAAGACAGCGGACTGCCGATCTGCCTCCACCTTGACCACGGCGACACCTTCGAGCTCTGCAAGGATTGCATTGAAAAAGGCTTTACCTCGGTTATGATCGACGCTTCCCACCACGGATTCGCCGAAAATATCAAAATCACCAAAAACGTAGTCGATTACGCGCACGATCACGGCGTAGTCGTCGAGGCCGAGCTCGGAAGGCTGGCGGGAATAGAGGACGCGGTCAACGTTTCGGACGCCGACTCCTCCTACACCGACCCGGGGCAGGTTCAGGAATTTGTACAGAAGAGCGGAGTGGACTCTCTCGCGATAGCGATAGGCACGAGTCACGGCGCTTATAAATTCAAGGGCGACGCCAGATTGCGCTTCGACATTCTGGAAGAAGTGGCAAAGCGTTTACCCGGCTTCCCGATAGTGCTTCACGGCGCTTCCAGCGTCCCGCAGTACCTTGCGGAAATGATAAATCAGTACGGCGGAAATATGCCCGGAGCTAAGGGCGTGCCAGAGGATATGCTTCGCAAGGCGGCCTCTATGGCGGTCTGCAAGATAAATATCGACAGCGATTTGAGAATGGCCGTCACGGCGACGATCAGAAAATACTTCAACGACAATCCGTCTCACTTCGACCCGCGGCAATACCTCGGCCCGGCGAGACAGGCGATCAAAGATATCGTCAAGCACAAGATAGTAGACGTGCTGGGATGCAATAATAAAATTTAACGTCTGATTTTTCTTAAGAAGTCAGAGCCGTAGGAAAATATAAATAGCCGTCTCTTTTTATTGTTTAATATGATTACGAGGCGCCCGATCTATAATTCGTACTTCCGAAAAATCAACGATCCGATCACGGTGGACACAAGCGTGATTATAAGCGAGTTTATTAAAACGGTCATTGCGAGGTCTGTTGAAAACGACGCTCCGGAAACAACCGACGACATGCCGTAAATCGAATGTTCAACCACCCATTCGACAAGCCTTGTAGCCGTATCGGAGAAATTGCTTAAATTTCTTACCGCAGATGCCAGTGTTTCGCCTAACAATATATAGCCGAGGCAAACGATAACTGAGGCTGTATCGCTTTTAACCAGCATGGAAAGCAAACAGAGTACCGATCCCAATGCGGCGTAAATAAATACGCCGCTTATTATTATGGCCGCGTATTCCGGCGTCGATATTTCCCGTATTAGGCCGGAACTGAGAAGCGCGACGGTTTGAAATATCAGGAAGATTGCGGTGGATACCGCCGATGAAATAATCGCTTTTGACAGATAAATAAAAATGCGGCTCTTGTTTGTCAACCATTTTTGCTGCCATGTTTTCCATTTGTATTCCTGACCGATGAAAACGGATATCAGAACGGCGACGAGAATCCCCAATCCTTTTTGATATTTTATGCCGATCCGGACGACGTCGTCGATATTCCTGAATGCCGTTAAATCCCCGAAAACGGAAATACCCAAACGAATGCCCTGACGAACGAGCATAATGAGCAGAAAAGCTATGATACCTGCAAATGCCGTAACTCCGTAAAGCAGTTTACTTTTTCCCATTCTGTAAAAATCACTTTTCCAGATATTTTTCATTATTTTTTTCTCCCTTTATGGACTGCATGTACAATTCTTCCAAAGTAGTCCCGCTTTGAAGAATGTCTTGAATAAATATTTCTTTAACGATTTCTCCATTATGCAAAATACCAAAGCAGGTAGCCACGTGTTCAAGCTCGCTTAAAATATGGCTCGATATCAGTATGGTCGTTCCGTCGGTACGATTTAAGCGGAGTAGTAGTTCCCGCAGTTCCGCAATACCGTCGGGGTCAAGTCCGTTAATAGGTTCGTCTAAAATGAGAATATCCGGCTTTGTCAGCAGAGCAGTGCCGATTTTCAACCTTTGCGTCATGCCTTGTGAGAAATTTCTTACAGGTTTATTTCCGCAATCCTCTAAGCCCACGGTTTTCAAGACCTGTTTAAGCCCGCTGTCATCGCGCATCCCCAACAGCAAGGCCTGCGCTTTCATATTTTCAAATGCCGTCAAATTAAGAAACAGCGACGGAGAACCGATAACCGCGGAAAGCTTGTTTTTCCGAATTCCGGCTTCTCCGACGGATACCGTACCTTTATATCTTTTTATAAGCCCCGTCAGAATGCGGAACAAGGTCGTTTTTCCGGAACCGTTTTTACCGATCAGGCCGTAAATTTCGCCTTTTTCAATACGCATGGAAATGTTTCGTAAAACTGTATTCCCGCTGTACTCTTTTTGTATATTTTCTGCTATTAAAATGTAGCGACTCAAGTTGTTTTTCTCCAATCAATAGGGTTTGGGTAAAATTTTAAAGTCCATAAATAAATATAAGACAAGGGCAATAAGGGCAATACTCAATATAGCGATCAAAATGCCTTTCAATAACGATTTTCTCATTCCTTTTTTCCACCTCCCGGACAGTTTTTTTACCGCTTCGGCTTCGTTCAAGTTCTGCTCCGCATTTTTAACGGACAATTCATCGTCCATTGCTTGCAACTCGACTTTGCAACTATCACAATAAGCAAGGTGTTCTTCAACCAGATTTTTGCTGTCGGTGCTGCAAATGCCGTCGTGATACAACGGCAGTAAATCTTTAACGATTTCACAAGATATTTTCATTTCATTGCCTCCTTTAATTGTTTTTTTGCCCTATAAAAAACTAATCTTGCCCAACTGTCGGTTTTCCCGAATAATTCCCCGATTTGTAAAAATGACAATTCTCCGAATACTCGCAAAGTAAAGACCTCTCTGTACGGCTCACTCAGATTATGAAGCAGAAAATATAACCGTCTTGCCGTTTCTTTATCAACATAATCCTTTTCCAGGTCCGACACCGAATATAAAAAATCCGCATCTATATCCGGAGCCGTCCGCCTTTGCTTTTTGAGAAACGAGAAGTAAGTATTTTTAGCGATCTGGCAAAGCCATACATAGAGCTTGCAGCTTCCGTTGAACCGATCTATATGCCGCATAGCTTTGAAAAAAGTTTCCTGCGTAACTTCTTCCGCAACGGTCTCGTTCCGGCATAAGGTCAGTACGTATTTATATACGTCATGAAAAAATTCCGTATATATTTTTTCGAAGTCCGTCACTTTCTGCCTCTCGTTTATAAGACTCGGTTTATTCGAAAGCGTTTCAAGTTTTTCATTTTTAGCCCTGTATTTTTGAATTATTTGCCATATATAGATTTTGATTAACGAGGTATTCTCACGAAAAAGGATACCAAAATCGGTCGATTTTTGGATATTAAAAATCGAAAGTTAAAAAAACTTTGGCGCGCTACCTACCGCTATTTCGCCGGCAATTAAAATGGCGCCGTACACGTTTTCTCCGAGTATTCGAATCCAATTTAATTATAATTTACGGTGCATTTTTATACAATAGAGTTTATAATCGATATATGCATGACGATATCATCGAAGACCTCGAATGCGCGGGGCTGAGGATTATACAAAATAAGGCGGGGTATCGCTTTACGACCGACGCCGTGCTCCTTGCAAACTTCGCGAAGGTGAAAAAGGACGGGCGGGTGATAGACCTCGGAACGGGCTCGGGAGTCGTTCCGATTTTAATGTCCCGGAAGACCGGGGGAAAGGAATTCGTCGGGATAGAGATTCAGGAGCGCCTCGCGGATATGGCGGAAAGGTCGGTAAAATTAAATTCGCTGGAAAAAAAGATAAAAATTATACGAGGGGATATAAAAGACGCGCATAAAATTTTAGGCTACGAGGGCTTCGATTCGGTGACCGCCAACCCGCCTTACGCTCTTTTCACGGGCGAAAAGAGCCGCGCGACGGAAAAGGAAATCTGCAAGAGCGAGGTTTTTATCACGCTCAGGGAAATAATAGAGGAAGCGGGAAAATTATTGACATTCGGGGGCTCTCTTTATCTTGTGATAAAAAGCCCGAGGATGTTCGAGGCAATGCGCTATATGAATAACTTTGATATCGAGCCCAAAATTCTGATACCCGTTCAGCCCGCGCCTGAAAAGGACGTGGATACGGTGCTTATCGAAGGCAAAAAAGGCGGGAAAGCCGGCCTGAAGATTAAAAAACCTCTCGACATCAGCGCGGACGCGCGGAGGATCTACGGAAAATGAGCGGAAAATTATACCTTGTCGGAACTCCGATCGGAAACTTAAAAGATATCACGCTAAGGGCCCTCGATGTTCTGAAAGAAGCCGACTTGATCGCTTGCGAAGATACCCGGCACACCAAAATTCTGCTCGACGCATACGGGATCGCGAAGCCTCTTTTATCGTACCGCAAAGAAAACGAGCGTGAAATGTCCGAGAAAATAGCGGAGACCGTAAAAAGCGGGAAATCGGTAGCTTTGGTTACCGACGCCGGGATGCCGGCTATAAGCGACCCGGGAGCCGTGGTCGTAGAAACGTTACAAAATATGGGGATTTCGGTAGCCGTGGCGCCCGGCCCGTCCGCCGTGACGGCGGCGGTAAGTTTGGCGGGGCTCAAAGAAAACGGCTTTGTCTTTATCGGATTTTTGCCCGAGAAAAACAAGGACAGAACCGGACTTATCAATTCTTTCAAAAATTCTCCGCTCCCTCTCGTTTTTTACGCGCCGCCTCACGATCTGAAGGAATATTTTGAATTTTTATTTATGTCTCTCGGCGACCGTAAGGTAACCGCCGTCAAGGAGATCACAAAAATTCACGAGAGCGTCTTCAAGGGGCGGCTCTCGGATATTGAAATCGAAAATATGAAAGGCGAATTCGTCCTGATCGTCGGCCCTAAGGAAAGCAATGAAGAAATCGACGTCGCCGCCGAACTAAAGAAAAAAATCGACGGCGGGACGAGTAAATCCGAGGCCGTAAAAGCCGTGGCGGAAGAATTTAAACTACCTAAAAATAAGGTGTATGAGGAGAGCCTGAGATTATAAGTTTAAGTTATTTTATAGATATTTACATAATAACGCCGCGAAGACGGTTCCGATCAGAGTCGCAAATAGCGAAATCGGAACGGCGAGCCCGCTCTTTTTATCCTTCAAATTTGAGAAATAGACGGCGGAAATATAAAATACGGTGTCCGTCGAAGCCATAATTACGCTCGCGACTCTTGCCGGATAGCTGTCCGCTCCGTACTCCGCGTAGATTTTTTCAAGAAGGACGAGGCTCCCGCTCCCCGAGAGAGGCCGAAGAATGATCAGCTCAGAAAGCTCTTTCGGTATCCCGAGAAGGGAGAAGACGGGCGCGAGAGCTTTCCCGATCATACCGGAGAGGCCGCTCTCCCTCATCAATTCGACCGCGATGAAAATGACCGCCAGATAGGGGAGAAGGTTCAATATTAAATTGAGGGCGTCCTTTGCGCCCTCGGTAAAACTGTCGAACAGGGAAACTTTTTTTATCAGCGCGACGGCGAACGTTATCAGCATCAGCGCCGGTATTATATAACTCATTTCTGAAGGATTTTTACGAGGATTATTCCGACGGCGGTAGTCAATACGTTGACGATCAAAGAAGGGATCAATATATCGGCTCTCGCTCCCGCGTCCGCCCTCAAGGATATGATCGTGGTGGGTATGAGCTGGATCGAGCACGAATTTATAACGACGAGCATCACCCGGTTTTTAGTTTTCGACATTGCCTCCATAGACCTTATGCCCATAGGAGTGGCCGCGCCTCCCATTCCGAGAAGGTTTGCGGAAAGGTTCAGATTTATGTAACGGTAAGCTTCTTCCGACTCGTCTTTGAAAAGGCTCTTTGTCAAAGGATTCAACGCTTTTGCGAGCCCTTTATCCGCCCCGCTCTTTTCGAGGATTTTCAAGATCGAAGTCCAAATCGCGTAAATCAAGAATAGCTTAAGGGCGAATGAAACTCCCCCCTCCGCCCCGCGCATCATCGTCGGGATAAGGTTTTCCGGCGAGCTGATGAGCATCGATATCACGGAGCCGATTAAAATTATCGAGAAAAAGACGTTCACGATATAATATATTTTTAAGCGGCTTCAATAGAAGAACAACTCCCTTGAATTCCCAAAAAATGTAAGATATAATATTATTTATGAAAATGACGTTCAGGTGGTACGGGGAAAAGGATCCCGTAACGATAGAAAAGATAGCGCAGATACCGGTCGTCAAAGGCGTGGTCTCCGCCGTTTACGACGTGCCGGCGGGAGAAGTCTGGCCGATTGAGAGCATCAACAAGGTCAAGGACGCGGCGAATTCGCACGGCCTGACTTTCGAGGTTGTCGAGAGCATACCCGTCAACGAAAATATCAAGCTTAAGACGGGCGACTACGACAGGCTGATCGACAATTATATCGAGAATATAAAGAGAGTCGGCAACGCCGGAGTGAGAGTGGTATGTTATAATTTTATGCCCGTCTTCGACTGGCTGAGAAGCGAGCTCAAAAGGCCGATGAAAGACGGCTCGAACTCCCTTGCGTACGACGAAAAGACGGTCTTAGCTTTGAATCCTCTCCTTAGCTCCCTCTCCCTTCCCGGCTGGGACGAGAGCTACACGAAAGACCAGCTGAAGGGCCTCTTCGAGAAATACAAGGTTATCGACGGGGAAAAGCTCTTCGGGAACTTGAAATACTTTCTCGACAGGATCATTCCGACCGCGGAAAAATACGGCGTAAAAATGGCGATACATCCCGACGACCCGCCGTGGCCGATTTTCGGGCTCCCCCGAATCATCACCGACAAGAAGAATTTGATCAGATTTTTAAACCTGAACAAGTCCGCATATAACGGCGTAACGTTCTGCACGGGCTCTTTCGGGGCCTCGAAGGACAACGATCTCGTCGATATGATAGGGGCGGCGAAAGGAAGAATTCACTTCGCGCACGTCAGGAATATCAAATTTACGGGAGAAAGAGACTTTCACGAGACGGCCCACCCGACCGAATGCGGCTCCCTCGATATCTTCAAAATCGTAAAGACGCTGATAGACGCGGGCTTCGACGGCTACGTCCGGCCCGACCACGGCAGAATGATATGGGGAGAGACGGGAAAGCCCGGTTACGGCCTGTATGACAGGGCGCTCGGGGCGATGTACCTCGCCGGCCTGTTCGAGGCCGTCGTTAAAATGAAAAATTAAATTAGGAAGGCAATCAATGGAAATCGAAAAGGAATTTAATTTAACGGGCAAGAATATCGCCGTTACCGGCGCGGCGGGCGTGTTATGCTCGGCTTTCGCCGAGGCTTTGGCCGCGATAGGCGCGAGAGTGGCATTGATCGATATCAACAGAGACAAGGCCGAGGAGTTCGCGTCCGCGATCAGGGATAAAGGCGGCTTCGCAAAGGCTTTTTCGGCAAACGTCCTCGACAAAGCGAACCTCGAAGCCTGCTACGAGAGCGTAAAAGCCGAGGTCGGCCCGATAGATATACTGATCAACGGCGCCGGCGGGAATCATCCGACGGCGACTACCGACAAGGAAACATACGAAAAGGGCGACGCCTACAATATGGGCCTCAAGTCCTTTTTTAACCTGCAGGCGGACGGCATCAAGAAGATTTTCGACCTGAACTTCACCGGAATACTTCTTACGACTCAGGTTTTCGCGAGAGATATGGCGGAGAAGGGCGGCTCGATCATCAATATTTCGAGTATGAACGCCTTCAGGCCGCTGACCAAAATTCCGGCTTACAGCGCGGCCAAAGCGGCCGTCTCAAACTTCACTCAGTGGCTCGCCGTGCATTTCGCGCCCTCGAACGTCAGAGTAAACGCGATAGCGCCCGGATTTTTCTCCACGAATCAGAATAAGTCGCTCCTCTACAAGGCCGACGGCGAGCTCTCCGACCGCTCCCACAAAATCATCTCCCATACCCCCCTCGGAAGGTTCGGAGTGACCGAAGACCTTATCGGAACGCTCTATTTCCTCGCGGACGACAAATTTTCCGCCTTCGTCACCGGAATAATAATACCGGTGGACGGAGGATTCAGCGCTTATTCGGGAGTGTGAAAAGTATGTTGAACGTTAAAATATCCGGCTTTTACGACGAATACTCGGGAAATTTCGACGAGCAGCTGGCCGAAGTCAAAAAGCTCGGGGAAAAATACATGTGCCCGCGAACGATAGACGGTAAAAATATTTCCGACTATACGGCGGCGGAATTCATTGAAAAGGTAAAGCCGCGTCTCGACGCTTCGGGAGTCAAATTCAGCTCGATAGGGAGCCCGATAGGCAAAGTGGGCGTAAACGACGAGGAAGGCTTTCAAAAACATCTCGAAAAATTGAAAGAACTGATCAAAATTTGTCGGGCCGTCGACTGCAAATATATCAGGATTTTCAGCTTCTTTATAGACAAGGACGACAAGCCCGAAAGACACGCGAGTACCGTGATAAGAAAGCTCTCGGCTTTTCTCGACGCGGCGAAGGACACGGGCGTGACGCTCCTTCACGAGAACGAGAAACACATCTACGGGGATACCGATTTCCGCTGTCTCGAACTCTACGGGGCGCTCGCGGAGAAAGGGCTGAGGCTCGTCTACGACGCGTCGAATTTCATACAGGTGGGGGTAGACCCGAGGAAGGCCTATGAGCTTCTGAAGGATTATATCGTATATTTTCACATCAAGGACTGCGACGCGGAAAGTAAGGTCGAATACCCGGTAGGCCTCGGCGACGGCGGCTACAAGGAGCTTTTCAAAGAGCTCGACGCAAGAGGTTACGACGGCTTTATGACGATAGAGCCGCACACATTCAAATATGCGCTGATGAGGAAAGGAGTGTATTTCACGCCGCTCGCCCCTCTTTTTATGAGGAATTATTACAAGGCGTTTAAAAAACTCGATAGATTGCTCGGAAAAAAAGCGGGCGATAAGGTGACGAGAAAAGAGGTCTTCGAGCTTCAATACAATAATCTCAAAACGCTTTTGAACGAGGTGAATAATGGATAAAGTAAGATTCGGAATTGTCGGAATAGGCAAAATGGGCTCGATACACGCGATGCGCCTTAAGGCCGGCCTTATCAAGGGCGCGCGCCTCGCCGCCGTGTGCGACATAAGCCCCGCGAGAAAGGAGTGGGCGGGTAAAAAGCTTGCGAAGGTCAAATTTTTCGACGACTACAAGGATATGCTTAATAGCGGCCTGATCGACGCCGTAGTCGTCGCTACGCCGCACTACCTGCATCCGACAATCGCCATAGAGGCTATCGGGAAGGGGATCCATACGCTGATCGAAAAGCCGGCGGGAGTCTTCACCTCGGCCGTCAAAAAGATGAACGACGCGGCCGCGGAGCATAAGGACGTCGTCTTCGGAATAATGTACAATCAGCGGGCAAATCCGCTATACCGCCGCGCCAAAGAGCTTATCGAGGCGGGCAGGCTGGGCGACGTCAAGAGGATAAACTGGATCATTACCGACTGGTACCGCCCCCAGGCTTATTATAATCAAGGCGGCTGGAGGGGCACGTGGGAAGGCGAGGGCGGCGGAGTTTTGATCAATCAGTGCCCGCATCAGCTCGACCTCTTTCAGTGGCTCGGCGGGATGCCTTCCAAAGTGACGGGCTTCGTCAGGACGGCGAACCGCGACATAAACGTCGAAAACGACGTGACGGCATATTTTGAATATCAAAACGGCGCGACGGGCGTATTTATCACCTCGACGCACGATTTTCCCGGCACCAACAGGCTGGAGATAGACGGAGACAAGGGCCAGATAACCGTCGAGCGCGGAAAGCTGATCTTTACCGAGCTCGAAACGCCCGAGTCGGAATTCAACAAGAACAACAAAAAATTTATGCCGAGAATACCTTCCGAAAAGCATACGAAAAGGACGTCGAAGGTCGGAGCGCTCCTCGATTTGCTGATAGGCCAGCACGCCAAAATTCTGACGAATTTTACCGCGCGCATCCTATCCCCGCGCGAAAAACTGATAGCGCCCGGCGAAGAGGGAATAAACGGCCTTACAATCTCGAACGCCATTCATCTCTCCGGCTGGACGGGCAAGCCGGTCAAATTGCCGATAGATACGGAAGCGTTCGAGAAGGAACTCGCGAAGAGAGTAGAAGAAGAAAAAATATACAACAAAAAGAAGGAGGCATCAAAATGAAGACAAGGTGGTATAAGGACGCCGTTTTTTATCAGATTTATCCGAGGAGTTTCTGCGATTCCAACGGGGACGGGATAGGGGATTTGAGGGGAGTAATTTCCAAGCTCGACTATTTGAAGGATTTGGGGATAAACGCCGTCTGGATGTCTCCGATTTATAAGTCGCCCAACGACGACAACGGCTACGACATCTCCGATTACCGCGATATCAATCCCGAATTCGGGACGCTGGAAGACTTCAAGGAGATGCTTGAAGGTATGCACAGGCGCGGCATCAAGCTCGTAATGGATCTGGTGGTCAATCACTCGTCGGACGAGCACGCCTGGTTCCAGGAAAGCCGCAAGAGCAAGGATAATCCCTATCGCGATTACTATTATTGGAGGCCCGGGAAGGACGGCGGCAAAAAGCCCCCGAACAACTGGACTTCCCGCTTCACGGGGAGCGCGTGGAAAAAGGACGATCTGACCGGCGAATATTATCTCCACCTCTTCAGCGAAAAACAGCCCGATCTCAACTGGGACAATCCGAAGGTCCGGCAGGAAGTCGTCGATATCTGCAACTTCTGGTTCGGCCTCGGCGTGGACGGCTTCAGGTGCGACGTAATAACCTATATCAGCAAGGCGGAAGGGCTTCCCGACGGAAAATTCAATCCGATAATGTGCGGCGACGAGCATTTCACTATCGGCCCGCATATGCACGAATATCTCAATGAGATCAACAAGAAGGCGTGGTCGAATTTCGACACGATGATAGTGGGCGAGGGCGCGGGAGTCAAACTCGAAAACGTTCCTACTATCACCGCGGAAGGAAGGAACGAGCTCGACACCGTGATCTCTTTCGAGCTTCAGGAAGCCGATATGTGGATGCAATTCCTGCCCGTCGGCTTTAAATTGAAGAAATTCAAGAGAATTCAATCCGCCTATCAGTCTCAGCCCGACGACGTCTGGAATACGCTCTATTACGAAAATCACGACCAGCCGCGCTCGATCTCCCGCTACGGGAACGCGAACGGCTATTACAGAAAGGAGCTCGGCAAGATGCTGGCCGTCTCTCTCTTGACGCTCAAAGGGACGCCTTACATATACGAGGGGCAGGAAATCGGGATGACGAATATCGTCCTGAAAGAAGAAGAGTACCTCGACGTAATGGCGAAGAAAATTTTCAGGATCGCCCATAAATATTTCCCGCCTCTCCTGCCGATAATGAGAAAGGCGATGGCGAAAAGGGCCCGCGATCACGCGAGGACGCCGATGCAGTGGTCTTCGGGAAAGGGCGCGGGATTCACCGATGGCAAGCCGTGGATGAAGATAAACCCGAACTGCGGCAATATAAACGTCGCGGAAGACCTGAAAAATCCTAATTCGATCCTCAATTTCTATAAAAAGCTGATCAAATTCCGCCTCGGGAACGAGATAATAATCAAGGGCTCCTACAAGGAATATTTCCCGAAAAACAAGAGCCTCTACGTCTTCGAGCGCGCCTACAAGGACCACCGCTACGTCGTCATTTGCAACTTCAAGGAAAAGAGCGTAAACCTGAACGCGATCGATATGAAGGCGAGAGGAGCCGAGCTCGTCTTATCGAACTATGCGAATACGCAAAAATCATTTACCGACGGAATGACGTTAAGACCTTACGAGGCGGTTATATTCTATCAATAAGATAAGGCATATGGCATAAGGTAGGATATGAATCTGCAAGCGGTCTCGAACCGTTTTCCCGAGATCGGGAAAACGGTCGGTCTGTGGAGCGATTGAAAAGGCGGGCGGCACGACGCCGGGGGAGCTTACCGCGGCCGAAAAAAATATCAAGGAGCTTGAAAGAGAGGTAACGGCTCAAATTTCAGAAACGCCGTTTTTGTCAAAAAAATTAATACCTTAATTTCTGGATTTATATTTTTTTACTGCGAACCGAAAGCCTTCTTCCGGCTTGATTTCCCTGACAATAATATTAAAGATTTCGCCGTCCTTCGTCTCTATCTGTGCGCAAGAGCCGCCTTGAAAGATATGACAGTCGGATAAAAGAGTTTTGATATTATTGATAAGAATATTTAATAAGAATTGTTTAGTCATAAATACATTATAATCGGCACAATGTGCCTTGTCAATATGGCACAATGTGCTGAATTTTTTAATTATTATGCACATTGTGCTATTTTGTATTTATGCTGATTGACGAGATACAACAAAGGCTTAGGGAGGCGATTAAATTTAGCGGTATGACGCAAACCGAAATAGCTAAAAAAATCGGTATTAATCCCTCTACCGTAAGTAAATATACCCGAATCGATAAATTCCCGGCCATAGACACTTTCGCAAAACTTTGCGCCGTTCTCGACGTTTCCGCCGATTATATTTTGGGATTACAGGAAAGTCCGGATAAAAAGTAAGAGGCGGTTATCCCTGTCTCCACATTTTGATATTGACAATATAAATTTGACAAGCTATATTGTAGTTACTCTGATTATTTATTTACTTAAAGGCAAAAATGCTTAGCGTTAAAAATCTAACGAAAATTTACAAGCCCAAAAAAGGCGCGCCCGTAACCGCTCTCGATAACGTTTCTTTAGACTTTCCGGAAAAAGGGATGATATTCTTGCTCGGAAAATCGGGGAGCGGAAAATCGACGCTTTTGAACCTTTTGGGCGGGTTGGACGGTTATACCTCGGGCGAAATTATTATCAAGGGAAAATCAAGCAAGGATTTTAAAACGGTCGATTTCGACTCTTACAGAAACACTTTTATCGGATTTATTTTTCAGGAATTCAATTTAATCGAAGATTACGGAGTCGGAAAAAATATCGGGCTCGCCCTCGAACTTCAAAGAAAGAGGGCCGACAGGGACGCCGTATATTCCGTTATGGAAGCCGTGGAGCTCGATAGATCCTTATTCGACAGAAAGACGGGCGAGCTTTCGGGCGGCCAGAGGCAAAGAGTGGCGATAGCCCGGGCGCTCGTCAAAGATCCCGACATACTTATGGCGGACGAGCCGACCGGCTCGCTCGACTCGAAGACGGGCGCGCAGGTTTTCGACACGCTGAAAAAACTGTCGGGAGACAAGCTCGTTATCGTCGTCTCGCACGACAGGGAGAACGCCGAGATCTACGGCGACCGCGTGATAGAGCTTGCCGACGGCAAAATTATAGACGACAGGACAAAGGAAGGCTCCGGATTCAAACCGACGAACGAAAACAATATTTTAAGAAAAAAGTATACGGCGGAAGATTTCAAGCTTATCAGAAGCAGCTTGCCGTTCAAAGACAGCTTTAAGCTGGGACTTTCCGGCTTGAAAATCAAAAAATTGCGGCTGGCTTTTACTATTATACTGTCGTTTTTCGCGTTTACCCTTTTCGGTTTGAGCGCTACGGGCGCCGCCTACGATATGAATAAATCTAATTTCGGGACGATAAAGGCTAATAATCAAAAAACCGTTTTGACCGTTTCCGTTCGCGGCTTTGAAGAGGGCGGGGCGTATAGCTCCGAGGGTATGGGCGTTATGCCGGAACAGATAGCCGAAATCGAGCGGATAACCGGAAATAAAGTTTTAAATACGTATAAGGATCGGATAGGGATCGCCGATGGTATTTCGTTATACGCTAATTTCGCGACCTATCCCGAAGACCCGTATTACTTCGCCGGTTACCTATCCAACCTTTTGGAGACGCCTGACGAAGCTTCGGCCGGCCTTATTTCCGCCGCCGAGGGAAGCCGGCTTCCGGCGGAAGGAAATATTTTGAAATCGCCGTTACGGACTGGGCGGCTGACAGTTTTGTAAAATACGGTTTGAAACAGGGCGAAGAAAAAAAGGCCGTAAACGGCTACGGCGAGCTTTTGGGAGAAATAATAAGCGTAAGCGACGGTTACAACATTGCCGAAATGAAAATCACCGGCGTATACAAGACCGATATCGATAAGGAAAATTACGCCAAATTTAAGGGGCGCGCAAAGCTTACCCCCGCCGACGAGGTTATTTTATCGGGCCGAAATAATCTTATTATCTCTATGGGCTTTGTCTCTCCCGGATTCAAATTTCCCGAACAGGACGGCGGGCAGGCTCCAAACGCCGGGGAATTGAATTTAAGGTCGGATATAATTTACGGAGTGGGGCGCGCCGGAGAAATCGGAAGATTGGTCAGGATGATCAAAATATTGAAAGCTTCCGAAAACGATTTATCCGCGTTCAATATTTACTGGGGAAAGAACGAGGCGGCGAAAACCGAGCTCAAAGAAAACGAAGTTATCATATACGCCTCGGCGCTCGGGAAAGAAGCCGCCCCATGGTCCGCAAGCTATTACAAAGACGAGTTCGATAAAATCGACAAAAATATGGTTTTCGGATGGCAGGGAAATAATCGCAATTATTCGTATACGATACTCGACGGGATTCAAATTAAGGTCGTAGGTATCTATTTAGACGAAAGTGATTACGGCACATTTATTTTTAGCGACGAGATCTACGCCTACGCCGAAAAGCTCGCGTCCGCCCCGGCAAACGTGGTTATTAAGCTTTCGGACGACTGGAACAAGAACAGGGAGCTTTTCAATTACCTTGATTCGACCGAACGCGGGACAAACGGCGTTTATATGAAATTATTGCCGTATTCTTCGGTAACCGATATACTTCTGTCGGCAAACGACTACGTTAGTATTCTTAAAAAATATATTATTATACTGCTCGTTGGTTTTCAGCCTTTTCGCGGGGCTGTTATTGATGAATTTTATCGGCGCCGGCGTAGCGAACAAAAAGAAGGAGATAGGAATTCTCCGGGCGATAGGCGCGAGGAGCGCGGACGTGTTCGGTATCTTTTTGTCCGAAGGCCTCGTAATAGGCGCGATAACCTTTATCCTTTCATATATCGGCGTCGTCGCGGCGAGCTTGGCGATAAATAACGGTTTCTTTACAATATCAGTGCTTGTCCCCGGAATAGTTCAGGCCGCGCTTATGGCCGCGCTCGCGCTGACGGTCGCGGTCGTAGCGACGTTAATTCCGACGTATAGAATCGCGAGAAAAAAACCGATCGACGCGATCAATAATAGGTGAAACAGGAAAGAAAAGAGCCGTCCTTTTTGTGGGACGGCTCTTATTAATTTGCGATTTATTTATTTCTTATCAACCTTGGCCATATGCGCGATCAAGTCGAGCACTTTGTTTGAATAGCCCCACTCGTTGTCGTACCACGCGATCAGTTTCATAAAGGTGGGATTCAAGGCGATTCCGGCTTCCGCGTCGAAAATGCAGGTGCGGGCGTCGTGAATGAAGTCGGTCGAGACCACCGCGTCCTCGGTGTAGCCCATAATTCCCTTCAGGGAGCCTTCCGACGCTTCCTTCATCGCGGTCTTGACCTCCTCGTAGGTCGTCGGGCGGGCCAGCTTGACGGTCAGGTCTACGACCGATACGTCGAGAGTGGGCACGCGGAAGGACATTCCGGTAAGCCTTCCCTTGAGCTCGGGAATTACCTCGGTCACGGCCTTGGCGGCTCCGGTCGAGCTCGGGATGATATTGTTGGAAGCGGAGCGGCCGCCTCTCCAGTCTTTCTTAGAGGGGCCGTCGACGGTCTTCTGCGTGGCGGTCGTCGAGTGGACGGTCGTCATAAGCCCTTCGACTATGCCGAACTTGTCGTTCAGAACTTTGGCGAGAGGGGCGAGGCAGTTGGTCGTGCAGGAGGCGTTGGAGACTACGGTCATCTCCTTCTTGTATTTGTCCTCGTTGACGCCCATAACGAACATCGGCGCGTCCTTGGAAGGAGCGGTGATTATTACTTTCTTTGCGCCGCCGGCGAAGTGCGCCTTAGCCGCTTCCACGGTCGTGAATACGCCGGTCGCTTCGGCTATATACTCGGCTCCGCATCCGGCCCAGTTGACCGCGGCCGCGTCCTTTTCCGCGAATACCGAGATAGGCTTTCCGTTTACTACGAGCTTGCCGTCCTTAGCTTCGGCCGTGCCCTCGAAATGCCCGTGAATGCTGTCGTATTGTAGCATATAGACCATATAGTCGAGGTCTACGAACGGGTCGTTGATTCCTACTACCACGAGGTCGTCTCTTTCGGTGGAAGCGCGGAAAACGAGCCTGCCGATGCGTCCGAAACCGTTAATGCCGATTTTTACTGCCATTTATGTGTCCTCCATTTATAAGATGTTTTTTATTGCCACAAATATTCTATACGTTTTGGAAGAGATATGCAAACGAAAACGCATTACTTCTAAATAACCTCACTTCGCATTTCTTTGAAATAATCGGAAATAGATTTTTTTGAATTTCTGATAAACCCGAGAATAAAATGGATTGACAAATAAATAGAATTATGCTATACATAAAAATATAGAGGCAATTATAAGAAAAATAGTATCTAATTTTTTCCTGATTGTAGCTGTGATATTTTGCACTTTTGCTATTTATTTTTGTAAACCTAATAACACTGTTTTTATTGCGAATGCAGATATTATAATAACGACGAACATTATATTCGTAATAAAAAAAGCGGAAAATATCTCGACGTCATGAACGGTTCGACTCAGAGCGGAGCGACCGTTCAAATTTATCAAAATAATGAAACAATTGCGCAAAAATGGAAAAGCGTTTACATAGGAAGTGATTACTTTGTTATTAGACCTATGAATAATTTAGCAAATGCGTTAGCGGTAGAAAATAGTTCTGAATCATTACGAGGAAAATATGAATAAGAATAAAAACTTAATAGTCATACTAATAATTGTTTTATTGCTCTCCGTTTGTGGTGTGGGATTATATTTCGGACTTCGGGAAAAAGAGCCGAAAATAATTCGTATGGAGGGCGATTTCGCTATAGATATGAGCGATAAAAATCAAGTGGTGGGATCGTCGGATTACGTATTCGTCGGATATGTAAATAAATTAGAAACGACGATATACAAGTATGACTCTCAAAGTCCGTATACGATTTTTAACGTCAGGATATTAAAAAATATAAAAGGCAATTTAAAATTGAATATTGACATACCTATACAAAAAGACGGCGGGATTGCTAAAGACAAAAAATCTATCGATCTTTATGAAAACGACGTCCTGCCTGAACAAAACAAAACTTATGTTTTCATAGCTTACGCTCAATCGGATGGAAGTTTATTGCTTTCCGGCCCGGCGTCTAATATTATTTTGGAAGAAAGCGTTATAAAATCAGTAAAAAATAATATGACCGACTTTGAAATAGTCAACGAGAAACTTGAAAATTCCGCGGTGATTGACGAATATACGGAGGCTTTCGTAAATCAAGTAAATGTAAATCGCCCGAGATATTTATCTGCTTATGACGACGGTAACTGATAATTTACTTAACTATTAAATTGATGATCCTGTTTTTGACGTATACGCTCTTGACAAGCGTTTTGCCTTCCAGAATGTTCGTCTTTCTTATCTCTTCGAGCGCTTCGGCTTCGGAAGAGTCTTTCCTGAGCGTGATCTTGCCGCGCAGCTTGCCCATAACCTGAACGGGGATCTCCACCGTTTCGCCTTCCAGTTTAGAGGGGTCGGCGACGGGGAATTTCTCTTCGTTTATCTTTTTTCCGTTCAGGATTTCATATAATTCCGACGTCATATGGGGCGCGACCGGATAGAGAAGGAGAAGGATCGTGTTTATCTCTCTCGAAGTCGCCTTTCCCCTCGCGTAGAGAACGTTGACGGCGGTCATTATGAAAGCTATCGCCGTGTTGAATTTTACGCTCTCGTAGTCGTCGGAAACTTTTTTAACGAGAAGGTCGAGATTCAAATCGGAAGTATCGCACTCTCCTACCATATCCTGAAGGTTCCAGACGCGGTTAATAAAGCGGTACGCGCCCTTTATTCCGTCCTGAGACCACGGCGCCGGCTTTTCATAGTCTCCGATGAAGAGGATGAAGAGCCGGAGAACGTCCGCGCCGTAGGCGTTTACTACGTCGTCGGGATTTACAATATTTCCGCGCGACTTGCTCATCTTTTCGCCGTCCGAGCCCAGAATGAGGCCCTGCGCGGAGCGGCGCTTGTAGGGCTCCGGATATGTCACTACGCCTATATCGTAT
>AGTN01741199.1_pt1 | contig 19285 bp, 12 predicted proteins | sample 314218 | NCBI WGS metagenome assembly AGTN01 (sample SAMN02954264, study PRJNA73603) | bioreactor metagenome | biome: terrestrial; feature: non-aerated bioreactor; material: poplar woody material; isolation source: poplar biomass | place: USA | collected 2006-12 | reverse complement strand
TCTGTTTTTGGTGTCAATAACAAATGGGGGCTTTTTCCTTCCGTTGCGTTAGGGTGGAACGTCAAAAATGAGAGATTTCTTGAGGACAGTAAAGTTGTCAGCGGTTTAAAACTAAGGTTGAGTTATGGGAAGGTTGGTAATCAGGCCATTTCGCCCTATCAATCTTTGAGTAAATTTGAAACCAGCACGTATGCCCTCAATACAACAAGTGCCAGTACGGTTGTTCGGCTATCCAGTGCTGCACCAAATCCGGATTTAAAATGGGAAACAACGAAGCAATCCAATATGGGTGTAGATATGGGTTTTTTCAACAATCGATTGAACATCACTGCTGATTTGTATAAAAAAACAACAGATGATCTTCTTTTGACCAGACCGGTTCCGGCAGCTTCAGGTTTTATCACGAAACTGGAAAATATAGGTGCCGTAGAGAATAAAGGGATTGAGCTTCTTATACAAGCTACCCCATTTGATAAAAAATTCAAATGGGTTACCAGTATCACCTATGCCAAGAATAAAAACAAAGTATTAAGGCTAATGGATGACCTTAGCGAAATAAATCTTGGCGGCACCAATACGCCGGGAACAGAGAATACGCTTTGGCTTGTCGTTGGTAAACCAATGGGTATTGTAAGGACACTTGAATTTGCCGGTACTTGGAAAAGCTGGGAAGCCGAGGAAGCGGCGAAATACGGAGCCGTACCCGGTCAGAATAGATATGTCGACCAAAATGGGGATTATCAGTTGGATTATGATAATGATGTAAAAGATTTGGGGTTTACACAACCCGATTTCACGTTTGGTTTTAACAATACCTTTAGCTATGCAAATTTTGATCTGAATGTACTCATACAGGGAGTACAAGGGAACGATGTTTACTATGTAGCCAGATTGTATGTTGACAGGAACTTGCGATCAAGACGACTAAATTATTGGAGTCCTGAAAATGAGACTGATATACAAAAACCGGGTATTTATAATTTTAACCCGTTAACCAGTAGCGAATACATCGAGGACGGTTCTTACATCAGGGTTAAAAATATAAGCCTGGCGTACAATTTACCCAAACCGTTTAGTAACAAACTGGGTGTTAACTCCATTCAAATATCCTTTGCGGGCACCAACCTATTTACCTTCACAAAGTATTCGGGGTATGATCCGGAATCGAGTTCAATGGGTGTCGATGCTTATGGCGGGATTGATTTTGGCATATACCCTTCCCAGAAAAGTTTCACGGTAGGATTGAATGTTGGATTTTAGAAATAACTAATCATATTAGAAAGATGAAACTTACAACAATAAAATCAATTGGCATTATAATATTGGGGTTTCTCATAATTGGCGGAGCATGCAATGATTCTTTTCTTCAGGAAAAACCCAAGCACCTGTTGTCTCCTGAATCTTTTTTCCAGTCAGAAGGCGACTTCCGATCAGCAGTTACAGGCATTTACAGTTGTTTATACGGAGGTTGGTCCGGTTTTGATTGCGAATTTCCACTTATTCTGACCGCCGGAGGGGAGGATGTTTACTCACCATGGCCCATTTTTAGCGATATCGATCAATGCAATGCCTCGTCTGCAAGTACCGTAATAGCGTCAATGTGGAAGTCTTTCTATAAGGCGATCTCCAATGCCAATAACGTTATTGGCAATATTGAAACCGGCAGAGCAAATGGGGTTCCGCAAAAAGCGCTCGATGAAACTGAAGGAGAAGCATGCTTTATGCGTGCCTTTTCATACTTCTGGTTAGTCAGGCTTTGGGGTGAAGTTCAACTGACTACCTTGGACAATCAGCATAGGATAATTGAGGTTCCACAATCCAGCGTTGCTGATATTTATGCTTCCATTGTCGAAAACCTGAAAACTGCGGAGGCTAAATTACCTCCTACTTTTCCCGAAAGGGGCAAGGCAAACCAGGCCGTTGCAAAAGCCTTATTGGCCAAGGTATATTTAACGATGGCCGGCTGGCCTTTGAATAAAACGGAGAATTACGCATTAGCAAAGGCTAAAGCAAAAGAAGTCATAGATATGGGCATCTATGATCTTGAAGAAAATTTTGCTGATCTTTGGTTAGTTAGAAATAAACTGACAAACAAGGAAATCATGTTCGCGTTCTATGGTTCAGCCGATGGCGCGCAAAGTAACATGCATGTTTATAGCAGGTATTTTTGTGGCGATGAAAACGGAACGGGAGACTGGTGGAGTGAACGTCGACTAATAGATGGAATGCCTGATGGGCCCAGAAAAGATGCTACTTTTACCACTGTATATGCCGACGGATCAACCTGGCTTAACAGTCTGTGTCTTGAACCCTATGGAGGTGCTGCCCCTCAGGCTGCAAAATACCGGGATGCAGGAAAAATATGGCCTTTTGAAGCCAATACGGGTAGCTTCAATGGAGGTGAAGGATTTGCTGTGATGTTGAGATATGCCGATGTTTTGTTGATGTATGCCGAAGCCGCTAATATGGCAGACGGAGCACCTTCTGCCGATGCGCTGGAAGCTATCAATAACGTAAGAAGAAGAGCGATGGGTTTGAATCATAACACTCCGAATGCCGCCGTAGATATAGCGCCAGGCATATCACAAGCTGATTTTGACCGGGCAGTAATTGACGAACGAAATTGGGAATTGGCATTTGAGTTTAATCGTTGGTTCGATTTAGTAAGGAAAGAAATTATGGTTGAGGTAAATAAACCCAGATGGCCCAATGTTTCAGAGAAAAACATGTTGCTCCCCAAGCCTCAGGCCGAAATCGAAATGACAAGAGGAAATCTTATACAGAATCCCGGATATTAGGCAATTGTCTCAAAACGTTCAGGAAAGGTTAGTCTTGATATTTGCAGTGTTTATCTGCCGTTTGATGGACAGTAAAAGTCATCAAACGGCAGGAGCAAAAGACAAATGAATACTTCAGACATTGATTAATTAATTGTATAAAAACGAATAAAACAAGAATTGATGAAACGAACAATTAAAATACTTTTGCTCCTCATCACTATTGTAGCCGTATTTGCCCTTTGCCGTGAAAGGAGTATAGAAAATGGGAAGGTTCCGCCTGAACCTCCTGAGGGTACTACCGTGAAGTCAATCCGCATTGTTTCACCGAATGCCTCCGGAGGGATAATTGAAAACACTTTATCTGTTTTTACGAAGAGGGTAGAAGAACGCAGTGGAGCTAAAATAGTCAAAAACGGTGACGCTGAACTAACAGTGGAACTGTCCGTTACCCCTGGAATTGGGCAGGAAGGCTACGAGATTACTGCCGGTGAAAACGGAAGTATCCAAATCAAAGGAAACGATCAGCGAGGAGTACTTTACGGTGTTGGTAAGTTTCTGCATACGTCAAGGTACACCGAAGATGGGTTTATTGCAGGAGCATGGCGTGGCAAGAGCGTACCGGAAAAACCGATACGCGGAATATACTTTGCCGTACACATGGGTAATTTCTACGAGACAGCCCCTATTGAGAAAGTAGAGCGTTATGTGGAAGATATTGCCTTATGGGGACTGAATAGCCTTTTAGTGGTTCCTTCCCAAACGGAACGTACGGAACGTATACTAAGCACGGCCAAAGGACTTGGCATGACTACGGGCATTTTGATAGAAACAAACGCAGTCGCACCTATCCCTGAAGGATTAGAGGCTGACCCCAATGGAGGAAGAGGCGGCATTGTGCCAGCGGTATGTCCCAGTAAACCAGGAGGTCTGGAGTATATTCTGGAAAATAGAAGTGCTTTATTTGACTGGACAGGAAAAATGAACATCGACTACCTTTGCACATGGCCTTATGACGCAGGAGGATGTGGATGTGCCGACTGTAAGCCTTGGGGATCGAATGGATATCTTAAATGTGTAAAAGGTATATCACAACTGGCACGCGAAAAGCTTCCCGGAACAAAAGTGATGCTTTCAACCTGGTACTTCGATAGTACGGAGTGGGCGGGGTTAAGCGACTCACTGTCCAGAAATCCCGATTGGATAGATGTGATCATGGCAGAGGATATTGATGTTGCGGGTTACAAACTAAGCTATCTGCCTTCGCTTGCTGGAGATCTACCAACCGTTGGGTTTCCTGAGATCAGTATGTACAACACTTTCCCGTGGGGCGGATTCGGTGCGACTCCTCTCTCCAGCCATGTGGCAGGACAATGGAAAAGGGTTCAGAGCTTGAGATCCGGAGGCTACCCTTATTCTGAAGGTATTTTTGATGACATCACTAAGGTGGTTCTGTCACAATTGTACTGGGATCCAGATGTGAGTACCGATGAAATACTGAAAGAGTATATTTTTTATGAGTATTCACCTCACGTAGTCGATCAAGTTCTGAAAGTGATCAGGACACTTGAGCGAAATCACCACATGCGGTGGTGGCCGGGTAAGCTTAAAGGCGTAAAACTCACGATGGACTGGTTTCCATCTAAAGGAGCTCAACCACAGGAGGATGCGGGAGCAGAGGATGCTTATGCCATAATGAAAGCAGTTGATAGTGCTCTTCCGGAGTGGTCCAAAGAGTCCTGGCGTTGGCGGATACTGTTTATCCGCGCCATGCTGGATGCCGAACTCAAAATGAATGGAGGTTCACCCAATCAGACTTGTATAGATGGATTTAAAGAACTAATGAAGATCTATCACGTGACAGAATACACCGATCCTGCTATTAAACCTCCAATTTCGGGTATAGGAGAGTAGACAGCATTACAGATAAAAATTTTACTATAAACAATAAAAAACAAATAGAATGAAATTAAAAGTACTGTTTTTGAGATTGTCGCTTCATAAGACAAGTCTTTTCTTCTTTTTTATTTTATTCGATATATACCTGTCAATCAATTGTCTATATGCCAATGATAGTATGAATATCAAAACAGATTATATAACCGGTAATTGGGAAAAAGAAGAAATATCTCAACAAAAAAACAAATAACGGGAACCGTAGTAGATGTAAAGGACGAACCTGTTATTGGGGCAAATATAATTGAACTTGGAGCTACATCCAACGGCACTATAACGGATGTGAAAGGTAATTTCTCGTTAAGCGTGGAAGAGAATGCCGTACTTCGTATATCATATATCGGATATGTGGTACAGGATATTTCCACAGTAGGTAAAACCTCTTTCAATATTGTTCTGCAAGAAGACGCCAAATCATTAGAGGAAGTGATAGTTGTCGGATATAGTACACAAAGGAGGAAGGATATTACTGGTTCCGTAGCAGTTGTCGATGTAAAATATCTGAAATCGATTCCTTCAGGTTCTGCACTCCAGTCTCTTCAGGGGCAGGCATCAGGAGTCAATGTGATTAGTTCTGGCGTTCCGGGTGGAGCCAGCAATATTTTTATCCGTGGTATAACTTCATTTGGGGACACCCAGCCATTGATTTTAATAGATGGGGTAGAAGGTAGCCTGGATGACGTCAGTGCCAATGATGTTGAATCTGTTCAGATTTTGAAAGATGCAGGTGCTGCCGCCATATATGGGGTCCGGGGTTCCAATGGCGTTATTTTGGTTAGTACCAAAAAGGGTGAGGCCGGTCTTCCCATAGTCACTTACGAAGGGTATTTCGGGATGCAAAGCCCTCTCAAGGGTAATCCCTTTAACCTGTTAAATTCGGAAGATTTTGCGAGATTATTCAACATTGCATTTCCCGCAAACCAACTGTTTGTAAATGGTATGCCTGATTATCTTTATACCGGGCCGGGCGTTTCCGGAACCGGAATGGCGGGAGACCCACAGGTAGATCCTTCGAAATACAATTTTGACCCCAACGACCCAAGTAAGAATTATCTGATCCAGGCTGTCAATAAAACCGGGACAAACTGGTTCGATGAGGTATTTAACCCTGCGCCAATGCAGCAGCATAATCTGTCTGTAAGCGGAGGGACGGAGAATGCCAAATATATGCTTTCCCTGAACTATTTAAATCAGCAAGGAACGCTGATGGAAACATACCATAAAAGGTATTCCGCCCGTATAAATACATCGTTTAAAACCAAGAAAGGGATCAGTATCGGCGAAAACCTGTACATTTATACGAACGCTACTCCCGGCTTTCTTAATCAAAGCGAAGGAAGTCCTATCTCTCATATATACAGGCAAATGCCTATCATTCCGGTTTATGATATTATGGGGAATTTTGGTGGTATGTTTGCAGGTCCTGATTTAGGAAACGCCATGAATCCTGTCGCCGTACAAAAGCGGACGGTGAATAACCGGAGCAACAGTTTTACCGTGGTGGGCAATGTATTTGCAGAAGCGGAGATATTAAAAGGGTTAACGCTCCGGACGAGCTTTGGCGGCAGCAGTACCAGTTTTTATAACATTAATTTTGCTTTTAACCGATATAATGACCGGGAGGGAAGCACAGGCTTAAACAGTTTGACGGAAAGATCGGGTTATAACCATAACATAATATGGACCAATATCTTAACTTACCAGAAGGACGTTGACAACCATCGGATAAAGTTATTGGCCGGGTCGGAAATGAACAAATACCGGAACAGAAGTCTTGAAGGGGGTAGTACGGGCTTTTTCTCTACCGATTTTGAATATCTGATATTAAGCAACGGAACGGGAGATAGCTACAACTATAGCTCAGCTTATGCGAATAACCTGCTTTCTTTCTTCGGCAGGTTAGATTATTCTTTTGCCGACAAATATTTGCTGTCCGCAACTATCCGCAGGGACGGTTCTTCAAGGTTTGGACCGAATAAACGGTATGGGACATTCCCTTCCGTCTCATTGGGATGGCGCGTTTCCGGTGAAGAATTCATGCGAAACATTCAGTTTATCGATGATTTAAAGATTAAGGCTAGTTATGGGGTTTTGGGTTCACAGAATAATGTGAGCGCAGAAAATGCTTTTAGTTTATACGGGTCCCTGCCCAGGTCGTCTTATTATGATATTGCCGGGACTAACACAAGTGCAGTACAGGGTTTTTACCAAACCCGGGTAGGAAATGAAAATACCGGGTGGGAGGAAAATATTGTGCAGAATATAGGATTTGACGCAACGATACTTGACAGTAAACTGGAGGTTTCTTTTGAGTTCTACCAAAAATCAGTCAACGGCTTATTGTTCACACAGCCACTACCGGCAACAGTTGGAGGTGCAACCTCTCCTGTTGTCAATATCGGTGATATTCGGAATAGAGGAATTGATATTGCGGTCACTTACCACGGCAATATCACGACGGATCTGAATTATAGTATCGGGACTAATATTACAACCTATAAAAATGAGGTAGTGAGCATCCCCGATCCTGGATATTTTGATGTTGTCAGTTCACGCAATGGGTACTTGGTTCGTAACCAGGAAGGGCATCCGGTCAGCTCATTTTTTGGATATGATGTTATCGGCTTGTTCAATGATGCTGGTGAAGTAAGCGAATCCCCAACTCAGTCCGGAGCAGCGCCAGGTACCTTTAAGTACCGAGATGTTGTACCGGATGGTGCCATTACCCCCGATGACAGGACTTTTATTGGCGATCCTAATCCTGCTTTTACCTATGGACTAAACCTCGGGCTAAATTATAAGAATTTTGATTTTTCATCTGTGTTTTATGGTTCCCAAGGAAATGATGTCCTGAACCAGGTAAAATGGTATACTCATTTCTTCTCCGGGTTCAGAGGTGGAAAAAGCAACGATTTGTTAAATGCGTGGACGCCTGAAAATAAGACTACGAATATTCCTAAAATTGATGCTGCGGGTTCTTTCAGTACTTCCGGTGTACCCAATTCCTTTTATGTAGAAGACGGTTCATTCCTGAAACTAAGATCACTTATTCTGGGTTATACCGTAAAACCTGCCTCCTTACAGCGGTTCGGTATTCATAAATTACGGCTGTACCTGCAGGGAGCGAATCTCTTCACGATTACCCAGTATTCGGGGCTGGACCCTGAATTGGTAGGCAGCAGTGCAAGTTTTGGCATCGACCTTGGAAATTACCCGAACACACAGAAAAGTTTCATTCTCGGGGTTAACGTTTCATTTTGACAAAAGCTTTAAAAATAATAGAATATGAGAAAAATATTTAGAAATCTGGCAATTATATGTAGTTTAATATATATCATGTCAGTATTTTCCTGTAAAGATTTTCTGGAAATTAATCCTACAGGAACAACAAATCAGAGTACATTAGCCACCAAAACCGGTGTTAATGGGGTACTGATAGGCGCATATTCCCTTCTTGATGGTTGGGATGGTTTTGGTCTTGTGAAAGGTGTGGCCCATTCATTCTATACCGGTGTGAGCAATTGGATTTATGGCGGGGTTGCAGCAGATGATGCACATTTCGGAACTTTCGGCAATTTACCTGACGGTGAAATATTTGAAACCTATAAATATGATGGCACCAGTGGCGTTTTAACTGCCAAGTGGGGCATGCTGTACGCGGGCGTTCAGCGGGCCAATGATGTGTTGCGTGTTTTGGCTATGATGCCTGAAGGTTCATTGACAGAAGAGGAAAAGACACAAATAGTGGCCGAAGCCCGTTTTTTGCGAGGTGTTTATCATTTTGAAGCTGCAAAATTATGGAGAAATATTCCTTATCTTGATGAAACGGTCAGTTTTTCCGCAGGAAATTACCGAGTACCCAATACTGTACCGGTTTGGCCGATGATCGAAGATGATTTTAAATTTGCCGTTGATAACCTGACCAGTACAAAATCTGAAGTTGGCCGGGCCAACAGCTGGGCAGCAAAAGCTTTTCTTGCAAAAGTATATATGTTCCAGCACATGTATAACGAAGCAAAACCTTTATTGGAGGATATCATTGCCAACGGAACAACACCTCTTGGCGTGAAATATGATCTGGTAAATTATGCTGATAATTTTAATCCGTCCAAACAGAATAATGCAGAGTCAGTATTCTCGGTTCAAAGTTCCGTTGACAATAACTCGGCGGGGCAAAACGGGAATCCCGGCGACATCCTGAACATGCCGCTCATTGGCCTGGCTGCATCAGGTGGAACATATATGCCCTCTTTCAGCCTTGTTAATTCGTTCAAGACAGACCCGGAAACCGGTTTACCTTTGATCGATACCTACAATGACTCGGATATGAAAAATGATATGAACCTTCTGGCGACCGATCCGTTCACCCCGTATGAAGGGACAATTGACCCCCGTCTGGACTGGACTGTGGCACGAAGAGGCATCCCGCTTATGGACTGGGGTCTTTTTGGGCGCTACTGGATTTTGTTTCAGCATATTGGAGGGCCTTATGTCAACAAGAAATGCTTCATTTACGCAGCGGATGCAGAGACTACGGCAGCCTCAAACGAGGGGTGGGCGCTGGCAACTGCCAATAACTATAATATGATCCGTTTTTCAGATGTGCTGCTTTGGGCTGCAGAAGTCGAAGTAGAAATCGGAAGCTTAGATAAGGCGGAAGAGTATGTAAACCGTGTGAGGACCCGCGCCGCAAACCCGGCCGGATGGGTAAAAACGTATATTAACGATGCTGACCCCGGTCTAGGAAATACCGATACACCGGCAGCTAATTACAAAGTCGGGCTTTATAACGGACAGTTTAAAGCATTGGGAAAAGACGCTGCCCGTGAGAGGGTCCGTTTTGAACGAAAAATTGAACTGGCTATGGAAGGGCATCGTTTCTTTGATTTGCAGCGCTATGATAATGGATCCGGCTATATGGCCAATACCATAAACGCTTATATTTCACACGAGACAAATGTGCCCGGTTTCACCTATTCCAATAGACTGGGAGTGACTTTCGTTAAAGGTAAAAATGAATTATATCCGATACCTCAGGTAGAAATTGACTTAAGCATAAGCGAAGGAATTGAACAACTCAAACAGAATCCTAATTATTAAAATCAGAATTAATTGAGACTGATCTTTTAGGAACAGCCTCAATTATTAAATTAACAATTTTAAGCATATGAATAGAAGGCTGATAATATTATCCTGTGTGGTTATGGCGATGTCCGGTTTCAGTACTTTCTGTCAGAACAAAAAGACTGTGATTTCTGTTGACTTTTCAAAAACCAAGGAAAAAATAAAACCATTGCATGGAGTAAATAACGGGCCGTTAGTTCTTGGTGTAAATGCCGATCTGGACATTTATCACAGGGAAGCCGGGTTCCCTTATACCCGGCTGCATGATCCCCGATGGCCCAGTCCCGATGTGGTTGATATCCCTGTCATATTTCCTGATTTTGATGCAGATCCGGATGATAGCACTAATTATTATTTTATGAAGACCGATGATTACCTTATTCCTATTATCAGGAATAAGTCGGAAATCATCTTTCGGCTTGGTACCAGCATCGAACACCATACCCGGTATTTCATTCATCCACCTACGGATTTTGAAAAATGGGCGAAAATATGCGTAAATATCATCCGCCATTACAACGAGGGTTGGGCAAACGGGTTTCATTACAATATTAAATACTGGGAAATATGGAATGAGCCTGATCTTGAATTGATGTGGTTGGGTACTAATGAGGATTATTATAATTTATACGCAACTGCTGCCAGGGCAATCAAAAAATATAATCCTTCGCTAAAAGTGGGCGGTCCCGCAACCACAGGGGTAAGAAGTTCCATTGTAGAACCCTTTCTAGACTTTTGCAGAAAGAATTCCTTACCGCTTGATTTTTTTTCCTGGCACAGCTACAGGAACAATCCATATCAAATAACGGCAGATGCCGAATATATCCGAGAACTGTTGGATCAATACGGGTTCAAAGAAACAGAAAATCACCTGAATGAATGGCATTATCTGACATCGTGGGAAGAACTGGGACCCAAAAAAGAAGAGCTGGAGAAGTTCAAACATCTGCGTGAAAAGTTTGCGATGACAGTAGGTCCGATAGGCGCGGCTTATGCGGCTTCGGTATTATTGCTGTCGCAGGACAGTCCGATTGATGTTATGAATTATTATTCGGCAGATACAAATCCTTATGGCATGTTCGATGTTTTTGGCGCTCCAAGTAAAGTTTACTATGTCTTCAAGGCGTTTAATCAATTGACGGGAATGGAAACCAGGGTAAACTGCCAGTTTAGTTCTTTCGATAATACACTCGCCTGTGTTGCAGGTGTTTCAGCGTCCAGGGAAAAAGCCGTTTTGATGATTTCCAATTATTCATCTCAACAGAAGGATTGCTGTCTTTCTTTTAAAATCTCCCAGGAGGAGCGAATACTCATTATGAGATCTATCAGATTGACGACAAAAGAGATCTCGAGTTGATAGAAAATAACCAGGTAGACCATGGCAAGCCACTAAACTTGGAACTGCTTCCATATGCTGTAACATTACTGGTACTGAAAGGAACTGAACAGGGGTTTTCCGGCGGGGAGCACTAATTTGAAGCCAATTTTAGTCTCAAGTGTTTAAAGAAGGTCTTTTGAAAAAATAATTAATATGAAACGAGCATGAACATCATTACATCCGGGAACCTGATTATAGCGAGTTCACTAAAGTTAGACTATTTCTTTCAGACTATTTCTCCGCTCGGCATAATCCAAACGAGTTTGGCTTCTGCCCTCACTTATCGAAATAGTACTACGCTCGGCAAAGTTCAAACAAGTTTGTCTTTGCCCTCACTTATCGAAAAAGTTCCATACGATACCTTTGAAAGTAAATAATTTTAATCGTATGAAAACATCAATTAAAATAAGGCCGCTACTGTTGCTATTGCCTTTTATGCTTTTCTTCGTGGCAACAAGTTCTGCACAATCGAAGAATGCTAAATCACCTTTGGTGAAGTCTGTAAGGATTGTTTTACCACAAGCTTCAGGAGAAGTTATGGAAAATATAGCCTCCATCTTTTCAAATCGTATTGAAGAGCGCTCCGGCGCCAGTGTAAGCACAGAAGGTGATGCTCAATTGACTATTGAGCTTGCAATAAAGTCCGGAATTGGGACTGAAGGTTTTAAAATTACTGATGGCAAAGGTGGTAAAATTCAGATCACAGGAAATGATCAGCGGGGAATTCTTTATGGCGTTGGGAAATTCTTGCGTACCTCTACTTATAGTAAAGACGGATTTATAGCCGGGAAATGGCGTGGCACAAGCGTACCGGAAAAACCAATACGAGGAATTTATTTTGCAACTCATTTCTATAACTATTATCAAAATGCCCCGGTAAGCCAGGTGGAACGCTATATTGAAGATCTTGCTCTTTGGGGAATCAACAGTGTCATGTTCTGGTACGATATGCACCATTTTAACGGGATCAATGATCCGGATGCAAAAGATTTAAATTCACGGTTGAAGCGTTTCGTAGAGTATTCAAAAAATATTGGTTTGGAAACAGGGTTTATCATGATTGGCAACGAAGGATATGGCAATAGCCCAACGGAGCTGCGGGCGGTTCCCGGCGGTTCGCGGGGAGGCAATTATCCGGAAGTAATATGTCCGAACAAACCGGGCGGAATGGACTATATCCTGAAAGTAAGAAATGATTTCTTTGAATGGGTGCGGGAGATTCAACCCGAATATATTTGTATTTGGCCGTATGATCAAGGTGGATGTGGAAGCGCCGATTGCCAGCCGTGGGGATCGAACGGTTTTATAAAATGTGCCAAAGCTATTTCAGAATTGGCAAAGAAGAAACTTCCGGGAACAAAAGTTATCCTGTCAACCTGGTACTTCGATAGTGCCGAATGGGCAGGGCTAAGCAACCAACTTGCCACAGATCACAGTTGGGTGGATATGATTATGGCAGAGGACATTCCGGGCTACGAACTAAGCAATTTGCAACCGCTTGCAGGAAATCTGCCAATAGTCGGGTTTCCGGAAATCAGCATGTACAACACTTTCCCATGGGGCGGTTTTGGGGCAACCCCACTTCCCAACCATCTTGCGGGACAATGGGAAAAGATTCAAGATAAATTTAATTTATCAGGAGGATTTCCCTATTCGGAAGGGATATATGACGATATCAACAAAGTTACTTACGCACAGTTGTACTGGAATCCGAATATATCTACCGACGAAATATTAAAGGAGTATATTTCTTATGAATATTCTCCTGACGTAGTCAGTGATATTCTGAAAGTTATCAGAACGTTGGAGCAAAATCACCACATGCGGTGGTGGCCGGGTAAATTGGAAGGTGTCAAACTGATGATGGACTGGTTTCCTTCCAAGGGAGTCGAACCACAGGCTGATCCGGGCGCAGAAGAAGCTTATGCCACTGTTAAGCAAGTTAATCTTAAACTTCCGGAGTGGGTGCAAAGTTCATGGCGTTGGCGAATCCTCTTTATCCGGACCATGCTCGATGCTGAACTAAAAGCAAACGGAGGATCACCCAACCAGGCTTGTGTGGAAGGCTTCCGGGAATTAATGAAAATCTATCATACAACAGAAAAATCAGATCCGGTTGTAAGACCTCCCATTCCGGTAAATGTTAAAGCTACATCTGATGCAACCATCGATTTCTCTGAAATTGTTGGGAAAATTAAACCTTTGCATGGAGTAAACGGAGGTCCGTTTAAATATGCCGACCATCAGGCACCGCTTGACAAATACCATGCTGAAGCCGGATTTCCGCACACCCGCTTGCATGATGCTAATTGGCCACATCCCGACGTGGTGGATATCAATGCGATTTTTCCAATTTTCCATCTGGATGCCGACGATCCGAAGAATTATAGTTTTGAAAAGACCGATGATTATATAGCCTCAATCATCAAAAACAAATCAGAAATTATATACCGACTTGGAGTGAGCATTGAACACGGGACCCATTATTACAACCATCCGCCCAAAGACTATGTCAAATGGGCAAAAATTTGCACCAACATTATCCGTCATTACAATGATGGTTGGGCCAATGGTTTTCATTACAATATAAAGTACTGGGAAATCTGGAACGAGCCAACACTAGAACGTATGTGGTCGGGTACCCCCGAAGAGTATTTCAAACTCTACGAAATTACAGCCGGAGCCATTAAAAAGTATAATCCACAACTTAAAGTTGGAGGGCCGGCTGCTGCAGGTGTTCAGCCGGAACACAACCCACAGATAAGGCCCTTCCTGGAATATTGTAGAGATCGGTCCATTCCGCTCGACTTTTTTTCTTGGCACCGGTACAGCACTCTTCCTGAAGTTTTAGTAGAAGATGCGAATCTGGCTCGGGCACTTCTTGACGAATATGGATTCAGAAATACCGAAAATCATTTAAACGAATGGCACTACATATTATCATGGTCGGCGCTTGGAACTACTTTGGGCACCCAAGATACAGTAGATTATTCAACAGTGAGAGAGGCATTTGCTGAGACTGTTGGGCCAAAGGGAGCTGTATTTTCTGCTTCGACACTCATGCTTTTGCAGGACGCTCCGGTCGATGTCGCTAACTTTTATTGTGCCGATTACTCTCCCTGGAGCATGTTCGATGAATTCGGGGTAAGGAGTAAAGTGTTTTATGTATTTAAGGCGTTTAATCAAATTGCCAGAATGGGTAATAGGGTTTCTGAACGGCGTTCGCCAAATAATCCCACGGTTCTTCTTGCGGCAATATCAGGCAATAACGAAGGTGCATTTCTGCTAAGCAGTTCAGCGGAGCAAATGAAGTCCTACCAAATAGAGCTTCGGAATTTCCCGGGTAAAGGCAAAATTCATATTCAAATTTATCAAATTGACAAAGATAAAGATTTGGAAATGATCAAAGCGTACGATTCCGAGTTGGTAAATCCTATTCTAAATCTGGACTTACCACCTCTCTCTGTGAGTCTGGTGAAGCTGAGTAGGATTCCGGAATAAGATACTTTCTTGAAAACATCAATATAATTCTAATAATAAGATAATGCAAAGTTCGAATGATATTAAAAGACAAAAACTATATGTCTATAAGATCGCGCTGGTTGCGTCATTAGGTGGGTTTCTATTTGGCTATGACCTTGTTATAATTGCAGGAGCACTGCCATTTTTAGTAGACTATTTTCATCTTACACCGGCCATGAAAGGATTTGCCGTGAGCAGCGCCATTCTGGGGGCTATTACAGGTCCTTTGATCGGTCTTTGGTTTACGGATCGTCTCGGGCGACGCCGGACCATGATGCTGGCAGCCGCTTGCTTCATGATTTCAACTGTTGGGACGGCTCTTGCCGAAACAATCGGGTATTTTGCGTTCTGGCGCTTTATGGGCGGTATCGGTATTGGGTTAGCAATGATATCTTCCCCTATTTATATTGCGGAATTATCTCCGCCTGATATGAGAGGCAGCCTCGTTAATGTCAATCAGTTATCAAACGTTATTGGAATAAATCTGGCTGTTATTGTCAGCTATTTATTCTCATCCGAAGGCTTTGGCTGGCGATGGATGTTCGGTTCGCAGGTAGTCCCCGTTCTCTTTCTGACACTTGGGCTTTTGCTTATTCCCGAAAGCCCGAGATGGTTAGCGGCAAAGAACAGGAGGGATGAATCCTTGCAAGTGCTTACCAAAATCAACGGTAAAATAAAAGCGGAAGTGGAGTTAGAAGGAATCGAAAAAGGACTTAAAGATGAAGACGGTACGTTTCGGGAACTGTTTCGTCCGGGAATAAGGCGTGCATTGTTAATCGGAATTATACTTATGATATTTTCCCAAATTAACGGAGTAAATATGATGCTGATGTATGGGCCGACCATACTGGTAGAAGCAGGGGTCAAAGTCAGTTCGAGCGCTATATTAAGTTCCATTCCGATTTATATTTTCATTTTCATTTGTACCATTGCTGCGTTTGGGCTTATCAAGCGATTTAGCCGCAGAGGATTATTGATTACCAGCGTTTTGTGTATGGCGCTTGGGCACGTGGTAATGGCCATTAATTTGCAGCAATCCTGGCCACCCTTGTTCACCCTGATCCCTATGTTAATCGGTACCGGCTCATTTACGCTGGGACTTGCGCCCCTGAGTTGGATCATTGTCTCTGAAATCTTTCCGAACCGGATTCGGGGAAAGGCATCGGCAATAGTCTGCTTTTTCCTATATGTCGCATCATTCATTACTGCCCAGGCATTTCCCATGGTGACCAATTGGTTTGACATTCATTTTAACAGTTCCGCAGGAGCTTACTGGATATTTGCGGGTATTTGCCTCTGTTGCGCTCTATTTGCGTGGAAATTTGTCCCTGAAACCAAAGGATTGAGTTTAGAAAAGATCAGCGATTTCTGGAAAAATAGAAAAAAGAATATAAGTGAAAATCTATAGTCAAAGTATAATTAATAGGATTCATTATTTATTAAAAATTATAAAAATGCTTAACAATACAATTACAGTGGCCTTTGTGGGCTTTGGAGAGGTTAATTCACCTCAGCAATTAATTAAAGAAAAATGCTTAACAGCCAAGGACGAGATAAAATCTCTGGGATTTGAAGTGCTGACTACAGACCATGTTACCGATGACGCTAAAGGAGAAGATGTGAAAAGAGCTGTGGAAGATCTAAAAAAAAGTGATTTTGACCTGCTGATCGTTTGCATTGCCGGCTGGATACCTTCCCACGCGGTTATTTCCGTTACCAGCGAATTTAAGGATAAGCCTATGGTTTTATGGGGACTCGCCGGTGATATTGCTAACGGACACGTTGTAACTGCTGCGCCGCAGGCCGGAACCACTGCCATCCGGAAAATATTTGATGATTTGGGATACAGGTTTAAATATGTGTATAACATTATTGGGAAACCTTCTCCTCTGGATAAGATCAAGAGTTTTGCAATGGCTGCTTCAGCGGCAAAGTCTTTGGAAAAAACGAAAATTGGAATGATGGGATTCCGGGATATGAGACTATACAATACTCTTTATGAAGGTTTGTCTCTGAAAAGTAAGATCGGCACTGAAATAGATTTTTTTGAGATCCTTGAGATGGTTAGGATAAGCGAAAGCATTGAAGAAGCAATGGTGAATGAAGTATTAAGTAAAGTTAGTCATGACTGGGATTTTGAAAAACCGGTCGATAAGGATTTTCTAAAAAAAGGCATAACCTATTATCTGTCCATCAAAAAGATTATTGAAGAGAATGGGTTTGATGCAATCTCTCTGAAAGATGTGGATGGGATGAAAAGTTTATTGAGTTTTCCTCCCGCTATGATCTTTATGTTGCTATCCGATGAGTTGCGTGTATGTACCATTCCCGAAAATGATGCAATGGGAGCTGTAACCCAGTTGATTATGAAACACCTGACCGGCCAGTGTGCTGCTTATCTGGAATTTTATGAGTTTTTTGAAAAAAGTGTCCTTTTAGGTGTACCTGATTTTATTCCTGCCGAAGTGGTTGATGGAAAAGTAAAAGTTACTTCAGCAGCATTTGGAAATATCAGTGGTGGGCTTTTGAATATCTCGACTCTAAAAACGGGGAAATTAACGATGGCTCGCTTATCCAATAGCGGAGACCGATACACGATGCACATTTGCCCCGGAGAAGGCAAGCTGAAATCTTGGGAGGAAGCAGGATGGAATTACCCGGCTCCTCAATTGCCCAGCCTTGATATATTTTTAGATACACCCGTAGAAGAGTTTGCCCAGAAAATATCAGGTCAACATTACATTATTGCATATGGCGATCACACACAGACCTTACGTGACTTCTGCTATTTGAAAGATATAAAGATAGTTTGAGATATGAAGAAATATGATGCTGTAATCGCTGGGTATTTTTGTATGGATATGGTTCCCAAATTTCAAAAAAAGCAGGAGGAGACCAATATCTCCAGATTTCTGGAACCTGGAAAACTAATCGAAATTGACGGGCTTGATTTTTCTGCGGGAGGAGTGGTGGCAAATACGGGAGCGGCCATGAAAAAATTCGGTAGCAAAGTTTTTCTGAACGGATTAATAGGTGAAGACCTGTTGGGAAAAATAGCTCGCGATTGGTTTGAGAAGCTTAATCTTTCAGAAGGTATACAAATCACAACCAAGGCAGGTACCGCTTTCAGCATCGTTCTGGCTCCTCCTGAAATTGACCGTCTTTTTTGGAATCACCCGGATGTAATAAGATATTCGATACAAGTTTTATCGATTTCGAGGCAGTTTCCAAAAGTAGATTGTTCCATTTCGGATATCCTCCCCTATTAAGGCAGTTTTATTTGAATATGGGCGACGAGTTACAGTCTCTGTTTTCCAGAATACGGGAGATGGGTGTAATAACTTCTATGGATTTTAGCTTGCCTGACAGGCAAAGCGAATCCGGAAAGCAAAACTGGTTATATATTATGGAAAGGGTTTTGCCTTACACTGACATTTTTGTTCCAAGTCTGGAAGAAGCACTACAAATAATGATGCCTGACCAGTATGAGAAAATTTTGTTGACTGTTGGTAATTCCGATATTGTTGATCATATCCCGACCAGTCTTATCCGGAAAATCGGGAAAAAAATAATTGATTGTGGGGTAAAAATTCTGCTCATAAAAGCCGCTCATCGTGGTATCTATTTACTTACCGATGATATTTCCCCATTAAATAAAGAAAGAGGGTTGAATTTACCTGAAAGCAATTGGAACTATCGTGAGCTATGGTGCAATGCCTATCCTGCAGATCCTGGGAAAATAAAAAATGCCACAGGTGCGGGCGATACGGCTATCGCTGCTTTTCTTGCTGCTCTCCTCGATGGAAATACGGCTGAAACAGCATTAAGGTATGCAGCTATTGCAGGACGAAATAATCTTTATTGTAATGATATCTATGACGAACTTGATGACTGGCAAAGTATGAAGAAAGAGCTGAAAATATTGCCTGATGGAATCAGTCATTTCGAGTAAATATTAAGATGCCACAGGTGATACACGTGGTATTATGAAAGCGGATGATCCTGAGGCAATGATAAAAGAAATGATAGGTGCAATACGTTCCACTTGGAATGAGATGCATACATAATATGTGAATTTTTAATTAAATATTTTATTAAAGGAGATACAAAAATGAAAATGTACAGAAAGACAATTAATCTTCAATCAAAAGATCACAGACCCGATTTTCATAATGTAACAGGGGATGTTAAGAAAATTGTAGAAGAATCGGGAATCAAAAATGGAATATGTGTAGTTTATTCCCATCACACAACCTGTTCTGTTATTACGCAAGAGTGTTCGCACGATCTTAATTTTTTCGGGAGGGAATATTTGCAACAAGATTTAAATAATATCATGGAGAAATTAGTTCCGACTTGCAGGTACGAAGGACAATATTTACATCCCGGACCAAAGCACATTGAATTTGCGCTTACATTCCCCGATGAGGAACCCAAAGGAAGTCTCAATACAGATGCACATTTGCGCTCGGTGTTTTTTGGCCGTTCTGAAACGATTGTTATCGTCGATGGGTTACTTGATTTAGGC
>AGTN01109369.1_pt1 | contig 19749 bp, 19 predicted proteins | sample 314218 | NCBI WGS metagenome assembly AGTN01 (sample SAMN02954264, study PRJNA73603) | bioreactor metagenome | biome: terrestrial; feature: non-aerated bioreactor; material: poplar woody material; isolation source: poplar biomass | place: USA | collected 2006-12 | reverse complement strand
TTAAGGATAAAACAAACATTTAAACCATACGCCTATGTACAAGTATTTATTTTTTATCACTTTTTATGTATCGTATTGCTGAATGCTTGCGATAAAGACGGCGACATCGTTTCGGAAGTAGAAATTATTGTTTCTTCTGAGATGGTCAGAGGAATAGACCCAATAGCAGGGGTTGAAGTGGATTATATTCAACTGAAAGAGATTGGAAATGATCCCGGATATTGGCATAACGTGCATGCTATAGACGGATTTGATTACGAAGTAGGTTATGAATACATTTTACTGGTAAAAAAACAAAGATAAAGAAACCATTACAAGACCAGGCAAATGTTCAGTATGAATTTATTAAAATAATTTCCAAAACATGGAAAGGCTGAAAATTGCTGTCCAAAAAAACAAGAGGTACGGTTATTACAAACACGAAATATAGATGGCCAAATAAAACCATATATTACAGTTTTAATAGTAATGTATCTATCGGCCAACAATTTGCTATTATGTCCGCAATCCATAATTGGGCGTACCAAACTCAACTTCAGTTTGCACCAAGAAGAACTGAAAAGGATTATGTGGAATTTGTTATTTCAGATGGAAATGCATCCAATTTGGGAAAAGTCGGAGGTAGACAATATATTTATTTATACCCTAATGAGTATCTTCATGAATACGCCATGCATGAAATTAGTCATGCAGTAGGGATGATATATGAACATCAAAATTTCTCAAGAGATATTTATATAGGTGTACATCTGAACAATATCATAGGTGATTATCATGACCAATTTACCAAAGATGGATTTGGCTCGTATGGTCAAAGTATACATGCTCATCCTCTTTATGATCGTGGTTACCCGTTCAGTTCACTCATGATGTACGCATCGTATAATTCATTTGCAATTGATCCGTCACAACCTACCATGACTGTAAAAGATCCAGCGCTAACAGTGAGTAATCCGTTCGTTACAGGAAACACGTGGGTAAATCAGCAAAGATATCTTACGGCAAGTGACAGAGCTGCGCTTGCTTATTTTTACGGATATTCCTATGATCCTGCTACAGATACTACATTGACAGATGAAATAAAAGGAATCACTCCACCCTAAAATAATACATTTAAGTGATGAGTGAATAAGTTGGTAAAAAGAAAAAAAGAGGCTGTTAAAGCCTCTTTTTTAGTGTTGATAAATTCAGGTTTAATTTGTCAGCTATGAATTACAGCCTTCAAGTAAGACATATTTTATCTTTATTGAAACAATAACACAAATACTTAGTAATTTCTAAAATGTAAAGAAGAGCAGCACATAAATATGAAAAAAAACCTACCTTTGTAATTTCAAATTCATTTTAGCGACTTTTTTATAATATATCGTTCCTTAAAATAAAGTGGAGGAAGTATAAGGTGCACCTTAGAGTGTACTACTTTTCGAGAAAGTCTTGAATGAGGGATAAAACAATTTATTAGGATATGTACAATTGGTTTGAGTGTAAAGTAAGATACGATAAAATGCTGGAAACCGGTATGCAAAAAACAGTAACCGAACCTTATCTGGTAGATGCTTTGTCGTTCACGGAAGCAGAAGCGAGAATTATCGAAGAGATAAAACCCTATATTTCCGGGGAGTTTTCTGTTGCCGATATTAAACGGGTGAAATATACGGAATCGTTTTTCAACGAAACGGGCGATCGCTATTATAAAGCAAAACTCTATTTTATTACCCTTGACGAAAAAAGCGGCGCTGAAAAAAAACAGCCATCCATATGCTGGTGCAGGCATCCGCATTGAAAGAGGCGGTGGAGATTGTGGAAACGGAAATGAAGAAAACGATGATCGATTATTCCTTTGCTTCCGTTGTGGAAACTGCGATTATGGATGTTTTCCCCTATTCGGGAGAGAGCGCGAAACGGACATGAAATTCATTTGAATGTGCCAATGCGCCAATTGATAATGCAGTTGATAGTTGACCGCAATTAGTAAACAGTAATCAGAAGACTGTAAACTGTAAACAGTAAACAGAAGTTGGATACAAGAAGTTAGTTTTTAGTTTTTCACTTTTAGTTTTTAGTTTACCAAAAGTCTTGGCTCTTGGCTCTAAATTTTTAATCGTGTGAAAGAGAAAGGAGAATGAGTATACAATCCCATATAGATGCATTGCGGAAAATCGTTCCGCCTGAAGTGACAATTGTTGCGGTATCCAAATTTCATCCCTCGGGGATGATCCGCCGGGCATACGATGAAGGGCAACGGGTCTTCGGAGAAAGTCGTGTACAGGAACTTCTCTTGAAGCACGAAGAACTACCTAAAGATATTGAATGGCATCTTGTTGGGAGCTTGCAGCGAAACAAGGTAAAACAGATTGCTCCCTTCATATCGCTCATTCACAGTCTCGACAGCCAACGGTTGATGCTGGAGATTGAGAAACAAGGCGCAGCCAACAACCGGATTATTTCGTGTTTGCTGCAGATTCATATTGCCGAGGAAGATACCAAATCGGGTTTTTCGCCGGACGAATGCCGTCAATTCCTTGAGAACGGTAAATGGAGAGAGTGCGCCCATGTTCAAATAGCAGGAGTGATGGGAATAGCCACTTTTACCGAAGACACAGAGCCGATACGGAGGGAGTTCCGGCTGTTGAAATCGCTTTTCGATGAGTGCAAGACCCATTATTTCCCGGATGAACCGGCGTTTAAAGAGATCTCTATGGGCATGTCGGGCGATTATCCGATTGCCATAGAGGAGGGTAGTACGATGGTACGGCTGGGAACGCTTATATTTGGCGACCGTTAATAACGCTTGCATTAATTTTCCAGATAAGAATCGATTCTATCAATAAAAATACCTATTTTTGTTACATAAGTAAATTTTCGGAAAACATTCTTTTAAGTACATGGCTAATTTAGAGACAACTTTTGCAGGGCTACGGCTGAGAAATCCGTTGATAGCCGGAAGCAGCGGTCTGACCAATTCAATAGAAAAGATCAGGGAACTCGATGATGCAGGTATCGGAGCGATTGTGCTGAAATCGCTTTTCGAGGAACAGATCGAAAATCATTCCGAAAAACTCTCCCCGATATCCGATTATCCGGAAGCTGCCGATTATATCAATGCCTACATTGAGATGAATCACATGGAGAAATACCTGGAGCTTATCCGCTCTGCCAAAGCCGAATGTAATGTACCTATTGTGGCGAGCATCAATTGCTATAAATTAACCCGGTGGACGAATTTCGCCAAGAGCATTCAGGATGCCGGAGCCGATGCGCTGGAACTGAACGTTTTTATACTGAATGCGGGTGAATTCGAAGATATGTATCTGGAAGATTCCTATGTGAGTATTGTCAAAGAACTGAAGAAAACAATCCGGATTCCCCTGGTAATAAAAATGGTTAAGAATATCAGTAATTTACCGGGACTGGTAGGGAAACTGAAAGCGTTGGGAGCAAATGGAGTGGTGCTTTTCAACCGTTTCTACCAGCTTGATATCGATATCCGGAATATAGAAATAACATCGGGCCCCGTGTTTAGTAACCCTTCCGATTTCAGCGATACGATGCGTTGGACCGCTATTGTTTCGGGACGGGTTCCCAATTTCGATATCGCCTGCTCATATGGCGTTCACTCCTGGGAGGATGCCGTTAAAGGCATTCTTGCCGGAGCAGCCGGGATTCAACTCTGCAGCGTGCTCTACGAACAAGGGCCGGATGTGATAGAGAGTATGCTCACCTGTATTGAGGAGTGGATGCTTCAAAGCAATTATGCGCGGATAGAAGAATTCAGAGGAAAACTGAATTATGTGAACATCGGTAGCTCGTCGCTATATGAACGCGTTCAGTTTATGAAATATTTTTCGAATTATAAACAATAACTACATAGCTTTCCTGTTGAACCACACTATGAACATCCAACAATTAGAATACATTATTGCCGTAGATAATTACCGCCATTTCTCCAAGGCTGCCGAAGCCTCTTTTGTTACTCAGCCTACATTGAGTATGATGATACAAAAACTGGAAGATGAACTTGGCACGAAAATATTCGATCGTTCTCAACTTCCCGTGCAACCTACCGACATTGGGAAGCGGATAATCAATCAGGCGCGTGTAGCCGTGGCACAGATAAGCCAGATCAAAGAGATCATTCAGGAAGAGAAGGGTATAGTGAAGGGTGTGTTCCATTTGGGAATTATCCCTACCGTATCGCCATACCTTCTGCCAAAGCTTATGCAAGTACATAGCGAAAATAAACTCGATATCCGCATTGTTATTTCCGAACTGACTACCGACCAGATATTGAAAGGGCTCTCGAACGATTCATTGGATGGCGGGATTTTGGCCACTCCTCTTAAAGAAGCAACTATCACGGAGCACCCCATATATTACGAACGGTTTTTTGCATACGTTTCACCGAAAGAAAAAGCTTTGTATGCAAAGACAGCGCTTGACGAAAGCGATCTTACTACCGCCAGGCTTTGGCTGTTGGATGAAGTGCATTGTTTCAGAACACAAATATTGCATCTCTGTAATCTGAAAAAAAGACGTGGGAGAAGTCAGACCATTTTCTCCTATGAAGCCGGCAGTATAGATACGCTCATCAGTATTGTGGATCAGAATGAAGGACTGACTGTTATTCCTGAGATGGCTCTCGCCACTTTAAGTGAAACGCAGAAAAAGAATGTTCGCCCGTTTAAGAACAGTACCCCCGTCCGTGAAATCAGTCTCATCACCAGGAAAGAGTTTCTACGTGAACGCCTGATCAATATCATTATTGATGAAGTGAAATCAGTAGTGCCGGTGTCGCTGCAGGATAGCGCGATGAAAAAGTATGTGATCCCGTTGTAAATAAGGCGCACTGCGTCAATCAAACAAATAGCCCGTCCTAAAACAGGAGGTAAACCTCTGTCAATTGAATGATTGAATCGGCCCCTTAACAGGTACGCAAAACCCCTCTTTTTGCATCTACAGGATCAGTTTCAATCCTGCAAAAAAGGTCCACGGGGTTCCCGGACCGTATATATAGCTTGAAGCCCGTCCCGACCCTGTATCAAAATCTTTCTGAAAAGCATTGAAGCTGTTTTGCACCCCTGCATTCAATTCCAGTTGCGTATCCGCTTCTGTTTGGTCCATAGCGGGATGAACCTCGGAGATATGGCCGTTATAAGGCTCGCCTGCACCGTAATAGCTGTTTCTCCCTGTGTGGTTGGCGGCGGCATAGAGGCTGAACTCATGCATATTCTGATACTCGAGTGTCAATTTGGAATACACTCCTGTCTTCAGGAACGAACGAAACCCCAGCGAGCGGTTCTTGAGCAGCGGCAGTTCGGAAGGATACATCTTGTAAAACAATATTCAGATTTTCAATTCAAAGATTTTATATTACTTTTGTGACTGGAAGTTAAAAAATTCCCCAAGGCTTTCATGGATCCTAAGACGGTTATAGATAAATATTATAAAGAGGGGACAAAGCTGTACGATATTTATATGTCTCATACGGCTGATGTGACCAATAAGGCCCTCTCAATAGCACAAAAACATCCGGAGCTGGCAGTGGATGTCCGGTTTATTGAAGAGGCCGGCATGCTTCACGACATAGGTATTTTTCAGACAAATGCACCCCATATTGCATGCGAAGGCGCTTTCCCCTATATTTGCCACGGTTATCTGGGGCGCGATCTGCTCACCCTCGAAGGGTATCCCAAACACGGGTTGGTGTGTGAACGACATACCGGAACGGGGCTTAGCCTGGAGACCATTATCAACCGGAAATTACCGATTCCCCATAGGGATATGCGTCCGGTAAGTTTGGAAGAGAAGATAATCTGTTTTGCCGACAAGTTTTATTCCAAATCTCAATTGGGAAAAGAGAAAACTGTAAAAAAAGTGCGTCAGGGCCTGAGCAAGCATGGGGTGCACCAGGCAGAGATATTTGATGAATGGTGTGAATTATTCCTCTGAAAAAGATTCCGCCCGACTCTTCCCCTTTATTTTGGCAAACTATTTGTAGTGTATGTGATGAGTATATATAAAGCAATTTTACTCTGACAGCAATATCTAGATAATATGAAACAAAACGAGAACCAGTATAAGGCTCCCCGGGAGAGGGATGAAGAGATAGATGAAGATGTGACCTTTCGTCGGGAAGAAGAAGCGAAAGAAAGTGTACACGAAGAAAGTGAAGACAATTTGACAGATGAAGCGGCTGATCTTCAGAAAAAACTGGATGACCTTCAGCAAAAGCATGACGAACTGAACAATAGTTTCCTTCGTTTGCATGCCGAATTCGATAATTTCCGCAAACGTACGATCAAAGAAAAAGCCGACATTATTAAAAGTGGCGGAGAGCGGGTCTTACTCAATATAATTACGCTTGTGGACGATTTCGAACGTGCTATTACTTTGCTTCACGAAGCGGAAGACAAAGATGCCATGCTCGAGGGTATGGACCTGATTTATTCGAAATTCATCAGTTTCCTGAATCAGCAAGGAGTGAAAGAGATTGAGACGGTTGGGCTTCCGTTCGATGCAGATCGTTTCGAAGCGGTTACAACCATTCCGGCGCCGGAAGAATCGCAGAAGGGCATGGTGGTGGACTGTATTCAGAAAGGATATGTCCTGAACGATAAGATTATCCGCTTCCCAAAAGTAATTGTAGGAGAATAACATGGCAGGAAAAAGAGATTATTATGAAATATTGGGTATCTCCAAAACTGCTTCGGCCGAAGAGATAAAAAAAGCGTACCGCAAGAAAGCCATCCAATTTCACCCCGATAAGAATCCCGGCGATAAAACGGCGGAGGAAAATTTTAAAGAAGCGGCAGAGGCGTACGAGGTTCTTAGTGATCAGAACAAGCGTGCCCGTTATGACCAGTATGGCCACGCCGGCGTGGGAGGCGCCGCTAGCGGCGGTTATGGTGGCGCAGGCATGTCGATGGAAGATATTTTTTCCCAATTCGGAGATATCTTCGGCGGCCATTTTGGCGGATTCGGCGGATTCGGCGGTTTTGGCGGCGCACAGCGTGGAAGAAAAGTGAACCGGGGCTCTGATCTGCGTGTGAAAGTAAAACTGAACCTTAAGGAGATCCTGAACGGAGTAGAGAAGAAAATAAAAGTAAAGAAATATGTCTCCTGTTCTCATTGCAACGGGAACGGTTCCGAAGAAGGGAATTCGGTTTCTACTTGTTCCACCTGTAACGGATCGGGGGTGGTAACGCGTGTTGCAAACACCATCCTCGGACAGATGCAGACAACCACCACCTGTCCCACCTGTAATGGAGAAGGAGAGACGATCATAAAAAAATGTTCCCACTGTAACGGAGAGGGAATCGTTCGTGAAGAGGAAGTAATACCTATCAGAATACCTGCCGGGGTAGCGGAAGGCATGCAGCTCTCCATGTCGGGAAAAGGGAATGCAGCCCGACGGGGAGGAGTAAACGGAGATTTGCTGATTGTGGTGGAAGAGGAGGAGGATCCACACTTGATCCGCGATGAAAACGATGTGATTTATAACCTGTTCCTGAGTTTTCCCATGGCCGCTCTCGGCGGATCGGTGGAAGTTCCCACTATCGACGGCGTGGCTAAAGTGAAAATAGAACCGGGAACGCAGCCGGGTAAAGTGTTGCGCTTGCGAAATAAAGGATTGCCCTCGATAAACGGTTTCGGTAAAGGAGACGAACTCATTAATGTAAATGTATATGTCCCTGAAAGCCTGAGTGACAAAGAACGCAAGTGGATGGAGGAGATGGATAAATCAGAAAACTTTACTCCTTCAAAATCCGCCAGGAAGAACGTGTTCAACAAGTTTAAAAAGATGTTCGATTGAGCGTTAAGTAGCTTAAAACGGATGGCCTGAGCCAAAGGCATAAGGGAATTAGCAAAGGAAACGTTCGGCCTCTTTAAGGGAATCCGGTTTGCCTACATCTATGGTTTTTAGATTTTTGGGGGTGAAGCAGGAGAGTTTTTCCTTGTCGCAAATGGATAGGTAAAAGTCAATAATGGAAAATTTGTCGGGGAAATTGGTGAAATAAGGGAAAATAAGAGGATCGATTATATGTATTCCGGAGAAAGCCCGCTTGTTGTATGCGTCGAGCTTAAACTCTCTGAGAGGCGATTTCGTTTTGCCCGATCGTTCGTCTATCCAGCCTCTCAGTTGCCCTTGTTTATCGAACATCAGGTAGCGTGAAGTTTGTCGCTCACTCCCGACGAGCGTTGCGATAGAGTCGCTATTCCGGTGGTTTGCGTAAAGTTCAGTTAAATCTATATTGGACAAAATATCCACATTGTGGATCAAAAAGGGGTTGGCGTCATCAAAAAACCAGGATGCCTTTTTTATGCCGCCGCCCGTATCAAGCAGTTTTTCCCGTTCATCGGAAAATTCAATCCGGATACCGAAGTAGTTGTTGGAACGAACAAAATCGATGATTTGCTGTCCGAAATGATGAATATTGATGATGATCTCCTCGAAGCCCGCGTTTTTTAACTTTTCAATTGCATGCTGCAATAGTGGTTTCCCCGCAACCGGCACCATGGCCTTGGGCATGGTGTCGGTCAGCGGTTTGAGTCGTGTGCCGAGTCCTGCGGCAAAAATCATCGCTTTCATACCTTACCTTTTCCTGAACTCCTGCTCCAGATTCTGTTCCCGGTGTACCAGCGATACCTTCACTCCGAATTTCTTCGAGATATGTTCCGCGACATGTTGTGCGGCGTATACCGACCGGTGCTGCCCGCCGGTGCAGCCGAAAGAGATCATCAGGTTAGTGAAATTGCGTTCTGTATAACGCTTCACATGCTGGTCGACTAACGGATAGATGGAGTCAAGGAAAGCAACTATTTCGCCATCCTCTTCCAGAAATTTAATGGTAGGTTCATCCAGTCCCGTGACATTGTTGTATCGTTCAAACTTTCCGGGGTTATTGATGGCGCGGCAATCGAACACGTAACCGCCGCCATTGCCCGACACATCGTCCGGAATTCCTTTCTTGTAGGCGAAGCTGTATACCCGAACCTCCAATTCACGCTTTTGAGTATCGGCGAACTGTTTTAAATCGGCCATCTCCAGTAACATGCCCGAAAGATAGGGATATTCGTCAAAGCCCTCTTTCAGCAGCTCTCGGAGGTTATGCAACGCGAAAGGCACACTTTGAATAAAATGGGGCTTTTTCTCAAAGTATCCCCTGAATCCGTAGGCACCCAGTACCTGGAGGGTACGAAAAAGAACAAACTGGCGTAATTGCCTGTGAAAGTCTGTTTTATTTACTTGTCGATATTTTTCCAGTGAATCGATGTAGGTGTCGATGAGTTCGCCCCTCAGCACTTCCGAAAAATTGGCTTTCGCCTGCCATAGGAACGACGCGACATCATAATACACAGGCCCTTTCCGCCCGCCCTGAAAATCAATAAAATAGGGACCCCCGTTCGCCAGCATCACGTTGCGCGATTGAAAATCACGGTACATAAACGTTTCCGTTTTATCTTCGAGCAATGCTTCCGCAAGTTTTTCGAAGTCGTTTTCCAGCAGATCTTCCCGAAACTCCATCCCGGTGGTTTTCAGGAAGCTGTACTTGAAGTAGTTCAGATCCCACAATATGGAGCGGTGGTTGAATTCGGGTAGCGGATGGCATACGTTAAAATCGAGGTCCTGTGCGCCTATATACTGAAAATCGGCCAATAATGCGATGGTTTTATGCAGCCACTCCTTTTCTTCGTGACTAAAAACACTCGTATTCCTTCCGGCTTTTATGACATCGAAGAGCACGGTGTCTCCCAGATCCTCCTGCAGGTAAAACATTTCATCGTCGGAAACAGCCACCACCTCCGGAACATTCAGTTCCTGCTTGCGGAAATGGCTTGCCAGCGCAATGAAAGCGCAGTTCTCCTCTTTCGATTGTCCGGACACGCCGATAATCGAAACACCGTCTTGTTTCAAACGGTAATATCTTCTATTGGAACCGGATGAGGGAAGCGGCTCTATCTGCGGAGTTGATTTTCCGGTTTTCTCTTTGAACAATGAAATAAGTTGCTGCATCTTTATCATTGAATATGGAATTATGATTCTAATTCTTCCAGCCAAACTGTTGCCTCTGCATCGCTCGGCATACGCCAGTCACCGCGGGGCGATAGGTTGATGGAACCCACTTTCGCACCGTCGGGCATGCAGGAGCGTTTGAACTGTTGTGCGAAGAAGCGTCTGTAGAACACTTTCAACCACTTCAGGATTTCTTCGGTAGTATAAATAGTGGCAAATGCCTGTTGTGTAATGAAAAAGATACGCTTGGGGCTGTCGCCGTAACGAAGCATGCGGTACAGGAAAAAGTCGTGTAATTCGTAGGGTCCGACCACATGTTCCGTCCTTTGCGAAATCTCTCCGTTTTTATCGGCCGGTAGCAGCTCCGGACTGAAAGGGGTGTCGAGTACGTCGTGCAGGATCTTGCGGGGCTGTTCCTCCATTTGTGTATCGGCAATCCACCGTACGAGCGATGCTACGAGCGTTTTCGGTACACTCATGTTCACGCCGTACATCGACATATGGTCGCCGTTGTATGTAGCCCACCCCAGGGCGAGTTCCGACAGGTTTCCGGTTCCCACAACCAATCCGCCCATCTTATTGGCATAATCCATTAAAATTTGTGTTCGTTCGCGCGCCTGGCTGTTTTCGTATGTTATACCCTGGTCGTTTATATCGTGTCCTATATCGCTGAAATGCTGGGAGACGGCATCCACAATCGAGATTTCTTTTACCGTTACGCCCGAAGATTTCATTAATGCGATGGCATTTGCGTATGTTCTCTTTGTCGTTCCGAAACCGGGCATGGTGATGCCGTAGATGTTTTCGCGCGGGAGGCCAAGCATATCGAATGATTTTATCGTAACAAGGAGTGCGAGGGTGGAATCCAACCCGCCGGAAATACCGACGGTTACGGTTTTTGTACCTGTGTGCTGCAGGCGTTTTGCCAGTCCGTGCGTTTGAATGTTGAATACTTCCGATAAGTTTTCGTCGGCAGCTTCTTTCGACGGAACAAAGGGACGGGGGTGAAATGTGCGGTGCATCTTTACCGGAGAGACGGGTTCGGGAAAGCAATCGATTTCCGTTGTGCTGTCGGATGCTACCGCCGTGTAATTTGTATTTTTCAGCCGGTCGTGGCCCAATGCATCGATATCGATATCGGCGATAATCAGTTCACTCTCTTGGGAGAATCGCTTCGATTCCGCCAGCATCGTGCCGTTTTCAGCAATAAAGCATGCGCCGGAGAATACCAAATCGGTGGTAGATTCACCAATCCCAGCCGCGGCATATACATATGCCGCGTTGCATCGGCCCGATTGCTGTAGCACCAACGATTTTCGGTACCGGTTTTTTCCTACCAATTCATTGCTTGCCGAGAGGTTGAATAACACATCGGCACCCTGCATGGCCAGAAGTGAGGAGGGAGGTACGGGCATCCATAGATCTTCGCAAATCTCAATCCCGAAACTCCCGAAAGGCGTACGGAAAATCATTCCTCCGGAAGCGATAGGTATCTCTTCGCCGTCTATCTCTACCGAGAAATCGCACAGATCACTGCTTGAGGCGAACCATCGTTTTTCATAATACTCCCTGTCGTTCGGAATATTGACTTTGGGGACAAATCCCAAAATGCCTTCGGAAGAGATCACGGCAGCTACGTTGAACAGACTGCTTTTTATCCGTAGCGGCAATCCCACAATAGCAATGGTTGAAGGCTTCTCTTTCATGAAAACGACTAACTCCGTCAATGATGCCAGCGCTTTCCGCTGTAATGCTTTCTGAAAGAAAAGGTCACCGCATGTATATGCCGTGATGCTCAGCTCGGGGAAACAGATAATCTGTACCTCTTCCCGCTCGGCACGGTCGATAACCGATTTTATTTCGGTGGTGTTGTAATCGCAATCGGCTACTCTCAATTTAGGCGACGCGGCCGCTACTCGGAGAAATCCGAAATCATTTATATCCATATTCAACGAATTTAGATGTGTCGTGTTACAAAGATACTAAAATCGTGTGAATTACTTATATGCAACATCCATCCGATATTTCCACTTGTCGAAATAGAGATTCCACGAATCGGCCTCCACTTCTCCGCGTTGAAAATCCACCGTTTCGCTTCGGGGATATTTCTTTTTCGGAAAGAACTCATCCGAATAATCTGAATTTACATACAGTCGGTAGGAATCGATACCGGACATGAAAAACTCCCTTCCTGTTTCGTTTTCCAGCGGCTCACCTCGTCCGAAGGATACATCTACCGGAACCCATCCCACCCCTTCAAACCAGACTTCCGCCCAGTCGTGCAGGTTTACCTCACCGGGATGGGTCATCCACCCGCTTTGCCAACGTGCAGGTACTCCTTTATATCGAAGCATCGTAATAAGCAGTAAAGTCACCTGCCCGCAGTCGCCTTTGCCGTTTTCGATGACATATTCGGGAATATTGGTGATGGTGGAATATTCCAGTGCGCTTGCCCACGGATAGGTCGCGGTAATATACCGATATATCGATTGCAGGGTTTCCACAGGCGTTTCGACGCCTTGCGTGACGCTGTCCGTCAATGATTTGATTCGTTCGGAAAAACGTATGTGGGGAAATCTCTCCGATGTGTACTTTTGATACTCTTCCGTATCGGTTTGGTAGGGCTGCGGGGTGAGTTGGGAAAGATCGAACCACTCGCCCTGCGAAGAAAATGCATATTCGACCGAAAAAACGACCGGCTCGCCTTCCCTAGCCTTTTGTTCCATATACACAGAGGTGTGCCCGGTCTTGTCTTCCGATAAAATGTAGTCCGCTTGCGAGGTCCCGATGAATCTGACACCGGTCTGTCTGTGAATATCCTTCCTTGGATAGGGTAGCCACCCCCGCACAATTTCTCCTTCCTCCACAACATCCGGAGCTACGGTGAGAGTGTATTTTACCTGCATAGGGATTTTCGGTAAAAGGTATTTCCCTTTTATGCCGGCAGGCGTGAGTTGCGTAAGATGAGTGTCGAGAATCCGTTTTGTACCGCTTTCGGCTGTTGTTGCTGCTGCCTGAGAGAGCTTTTTCGCTTCGCTATCCACCCTGAAAAGGTTGGCTGCCGCGTTGCGGAAATAGCGTTTCTCCCCGTCGATAATTCTATATTCGAGAGATTTAGCTGCTTCCCACTCATCGAGTTGTCCGCCGGTAGGTGTGAACTGATGCCGTTCCTGAATCCAAGAGATAATATCCTCGCGGCTCTTATTGAAATCAAGTTTTACCCGATGAAGAGAATCTATGGTAAACAGGTAGGCCTCTTTTCTCTCATCGGTCATCTCCTGATGTGTGATGAGGGAATCGATCATATGTGATGCGAGGGTAAAGTTTCCCGCTTCGATCTCTCCGGCAATCTGCTCTTCGGGTGATTGTCCCCTATTGCCGGAACATGCGGCAAGAAGGCAGAGAAGGACAAAGAAAGAGATTGTTTTCATGTAGGGTACGTTTTATATTCTGATTGTTTGCGCAAGATAGAAAATTTCCGGCAGTTTTTCGAGCAATGCAGTCATAGAATCGAAAACTACCGATGCTCCCGCATCCGTAAGTGTTGAGTCCGGTAGCGGACCTGTATTTAGTGCGATGGTGAATATTCCGGCACCTACGGCGGCTTCAATGCCCAAAGGTGCATTTTCGATGACGATGGCCTGATTGGGTTGCAGATCTCCACCCTTTTCCAATCCTCTGAGGAAAGGTTCTGGATCCGGTTTTCCGTTCACTACATCAAATGCCGTAACCATGGTTTCGGGAGTGAATATTCCCGGAAAGTGGGTGTCTAACTTGTTTAATAGGGAAGGTTGTCCCGACCCCGTTACCAGAACAGGCTTCAGCCCTTTTTCCGTTACTAGGTCCAGCGTCTGTTTTGCTCCGGGAATGGTTGCTCCACTGTTGTATTGCTGAAACAACTCCGATTTCCGGGCATATATTTTATTCTCTTCCTCTTCGGTGGAATTTCTTTGGAGGTTTCGTTGAAAAATAATGTCGATGGTCGACTTACCAAGTCTGCCTTCGTGAAGATAAAACTCGTCCGGTTCGTACTGCAGGTTCAGTTCATCCATCGTTTCCTGCCACGAGGCGTCGTGCGCGGGCATGGAGTCGTATAACACGCCATCCATGTCAAAGATGATGGCTTTGAGGTCGAAATGGGTAAACGCATGTGTGCGTAAATAGGCTGAGAATGCTTCTTTCATTTTCTGATATTGCCGTTTTTTATTGTTTGCTTAATTGTTCAAATATACAAAAAATAATGATGTTTGGCAAACGAGGAGAGGCGGAGACTGCCTGACGGCTAAGGTTGGAAAGTGAAAGAGTGAAACGGCAGAGGGAGTGAGACCGATAGTCATACCCATTCATTTATTACTGGCCGGCGTAAAACGGCTGTCCGGGAAAAATATCCGATCCCATCCCATCAGGAGATCGTTACCGGTTGGTAACGCCACATGCATCACATGTGAATGCGGGTTAATATAAACTAATTTTCGTCGTATACTTATGAGACTTGATTATTTATTTTCCGCCAAGCGTTTTACTTCTTCCAATCCGTGCGTAAATCCTTCCTCCATGTCATGTTCATATTCATCAAGCACATCAATGGATACAGTTAGCGTAGTAATACCTTCCGATTCCTGCAGCATATATTTTTCAAAAGAACCTTCTCCGTAGACTTGGCCTTCAATTCCGTTTATCACTTCACCCAGATGGTTGAAAATCACTTCATACGGCTTATCTAATTTCGTTATAGTCGCAATCATCCCGTTACGATCTGCGTCCAGAAAAAGCGTTTTACCTCCGACTTCCCAGTCCGACTCATAGCGAGAATCGGGCGTAAAATGTTTCGTCCATTTCCGGTATGTATCGTCATTCCACAACGTCTCCCATACTTTTTCAACCGGAGCGTGTATTTTCTTTTCAAATGATATTGTTTTCATACGATTATTATTTAGTTGTTAATGATCTGATTATTTCTTTAACCCTTCACACATATTCTCCCGACTTCCATTCGAGGTAAGAGTATTCGGGTAAATATCGACATCTTCCTGACGATCGTATTCTCCCATCAGTGAAATACCTTCGCTGAAAGCGAACCAACGGGAAAAAGCTCTATAGGTTTAACAATCATTACACGGAAAAAGTTGCCGGCGGAAAGTTTTCTTGCCCTATGACAAGAAGAAGCAAATTGCGGAATAAAATAGGGAAATAATGGTCGAAAAAACCGCCTTACCTCTTGTGGGGCAGGCGGTTTTATTGAATTTTTGTAAAACGTATAATCCTCCTCTTACAGAGAGGTTTTCAGGATGTAAATTCCAATCTTGATTTTATCGCTTTCGAGGCCTCCTCATAGCCCGGTTTTTCCAACAGGGCGAACATGTTTTTCTTGTATGCTTCCACGCCCGGTTGATTGAAGGGGTTCACTCCCAGCAGATAGCCGCTGATGCCGCACGCTTTTTCGAAGAAATAGATGAGCTGCCCGATGTACTTCTCGTTTAATTCGGGAACCTCAATCAATACGTTGGGAACGCCGCCGTCTACGTGAGCGATGCGTGTACCCAGTTCCGCCATTTTGTTGACTTCATCCACGCGTTTCCCTTTGAGGAAGTTCAGTCCGTCTAAGTCTCTGTCGTCATACGGAATGGTTACCTTTTCGTTCGGCTTTGTTATCGATAGTACCGTTTCAAAAATGGTACGCTCTCCTTCCTGGATCCATTGTCCCATGGAGTGCAGGTCGGTGGTGAAGTCCACAGCCGCCGGGAAAATCCCTACGTTTTCTTTCCCTTCGCTTTCGCCGTAAAGTTGCTTCCACCATTCAGCCATGAAATGAAGTTTGGGATGATAATTCACCAAAATCTCAATTTTCTTGCCCTGTTTGTACAATTCATTGCGGATAACGGCGTAAATGGCCGGCAGGTTGTAATCGAAAGAGGTGGAGGGGTCTGTAGCTTTTTCAATTTCTACGGCGCCTCCCACCAGCTTGCGGATGTTTATTCCGGCAACGGCAATGGGAAGCAATCCTACAGGAGTGAGCACCGAATAACGCCCGCCTACATTGTCGGGGATGACAAATGTTTTGTATCCTTCCGTTGCGGCAAGCGTACGGAGCGCTCCCTTTGACGCATCGGTAATAGCGACAATCCGTTTTCTTGCCTCTTCTTTTCCCACTTTGTTCTCCAGCAGGTCCTTCAACAGCCGGAAAGCAAGTGCCGGCTCGGTAGTGGTTCCCGATTTGGAGATATTGATGATACCGAATTGTTTGTCGTCCACATAGCGTATCAATTCATACAGATAATCCTCGCTGATATTATTCCCGGCGTATAAGATAACCGGATTTTTTCGCCTCCCCTTTTCTTGAAGCCAATCGAAAGAGTTGGAGAGGGCATCTATTACGGCGCGGGCTCCCAGATAACTCCCGCCGATGCCCACCACCACTACTGCTTCGCAATGGGTGCGGAGAACGGTGGCTGAATCTTCAATCTCTCTTAGCGTTTCGTCTGTGATAGAAGAGGGAAGGTGTACCCATCCCAGAAAATCGCTTCCTTCGCGTGATCCTTCGTGCAGTGCCTGATTGCATGCCGTTGCATGAGCCGATTGTTTCAGAATATCTTCTTCCGAAAGAAAATTGGATACGTGTTTGATGTTTAGTTGAATGCTATCCATAACTGATTCATTGATTGATTTACCGATTTATTGATTGATTTACCATTTACCATTTTTTAAGTTTCAGGCTTCAAGTTCAAACTAAAAACTAAAAACAGTAAACTGCAAACAGGGAACTGTAGACTGTAAACTGTAAACTGTGTCAGGTTTCAAGTTATAGCACAAACTGCAAACTGTTATTGAATCCTTGAATCATTACATTATCACATTAAATCTGGTTTGGCTTCAGAAAAAATCGATCAGCATTTTAATGGCAGCCTGTGGCTGCAGCCTCTCGTAAAGAATCTGGTATACCGTTTGGGCAATAGGCATATCAATCTTGAAACGGCTGTTTAATTCATAAATACACTTCGCCCCATAATATCCTTCAGCAATCATTTCCATTTCCAGTTGCGCCGTTTTAACGGAATACCCTTTTCCAATCATTGCGCCCAGCGTTCTATTCCGGCTGAATTGTGAATAACCTGTAACAAGCATGTCTCCCAGATAATGTTGCTCGCCGATGTTACGCTCAATAGGGACAACCCCGTCGAGGAATCGCGACATCTCCTTAGCGCAGTTGCTCATCAGCACTGCCTGAAAATTGTCGCCATACAGCAATCCCTGACAGATACCCGCTGCAATCGCATAGATATTTTTAAGTACTGCTGCCAGCTCAATTCCAACTACATCGTTGGATATACATGTTTTCAGAATCCTCGATGTAATGGCTTCGGCGAGCAGTTTTGCTTTATCTTCGTCTTTGCTGGCTGCCGTCAGAAACGACAATCGTTCCAACGCCACTTCTTCGGCGTGGCACGGGCCGGAAAGAACGCCTATGTCTTCTAACGGAATCTTGAAATTATCGGCAAGATATTCGCTCATCACCATGTTGTCGACCGGGATGATCCCCTTCAGTGCCGAAATCACAAACTTTCCGCGGAAGGCACTGCTCCAAATACGACGGAAATATTGTTTTACGTACGGAGAGGGGATGGCTATGATGAGCGTATCCGAATCCTTAATAGCTTTTTCGATGTTGGAGTAGAACGTGATCTGAGCGAGATTGAATTTTACGTTGGTCAGGTAGTTGGGGTTATGTCCCAGCTTGTAGAATTTTTCAATCTGGTCGTCGCGGCGAACGAACCAGTTCATATGTTTTTGGTTCATCAACACGATTTTTGCCAGCGCTGTTCCCCATGTGCCACCTCCCAAGATACAGATTTTACCGATTGAATCCATTTTTTTGTTTATTTCAGAACGTCAGGCTACTATAGTTTAGAAGCATTTGCTACCCAGGTCTTAACCTCTTCGGGCGTAGGATTGTTCAATTCCATCTTGAATTTTTTGTTTAAGCCGCATATCTCCTGGTGGAATTTGTTCGGATTCACCTCTTTCAGGCTTTTCACCTGTGTATAACCCGCTTTTTGTACTACGGCAACCCATTCCTCGGGAATACCGATGTCGGTATAGTTGGACGGGGGATCTTTCTTCACCGTTTTTTCGGGACGCATCATCGGAAACAGAAGTACTTCCTGAATGGCCGTTTGCCCTGTGAGCAGCATCGTGAGCCGGTCCATCCCAATACCCATTCCTGATGTAGGCGGCATTCCATATTCGAGGGAGCGAAGAAAATCCTGATCAATGAACATCGCTTCATCATCCCCTTTTTCCGACAAGCGGAGTTGTTCTTCAAACCGTTCGCGCTGGTCGATCGGATCGTTCAACTCCGAATAGGCATTTGCTAATTCTTTCCCGTTGACCATCAGTTCAAACCGCTCCGTTAATTCCGGATTTTCGCGGTGGCGTTTACAAAGAGGCGACATCTCGATGGGATAATCGATGATGAACGTGGGTTGTATGTACTTCCCTTCGGCCTTTTCTCCGAAGATTTCATCGATAAGTTTTCCCTTGCCCATCGTTTCATCCTGTTCCACACCCAGTTCTTTACATACTTCGCGCAGCCGGTTTTCGTCCATTCCACTGATATCGATGCCGGTGTGATCTTTAATGGCGTCGATCATGGTCACCCGCTTGTAAGGCGCCTTGAAATCGAGTTCCACCTCACCGACCGTCACTTTTGTTGTTCCGAGCACTTTCATCGCCACATATTCCAACATCTGTTCGGTGAACTCCATCATCCATTTGTAATCTTTGTAGGAAACGTAAATCTCCATCACCGTAAACTCGGGGTTGTGTGTGCGATCCATTCCCTCGTTGCGGAAATTACGTGAAAATTCGTACACTCCTTCGAATCCGCCTACAATTAACCGTTTCAAATATAGTTCATTGGCAATACGGAGGTATTGGTCAATATCGAGCGCGTTGAGATGTGTAATGAAGGGGCGCGCCGCAGCTCCGCCGGGGATGCTTTGCAGTACGGGAGTATCTACTTCGAGATAACCATACTGATTAAAATACTCACGCATGGCGTCGAATATGCGGGTGCGTTTCACGAAAATATCTTTCACGCCGTCATTTACCAACAGATCAACATATCGTTGACGGTAGCGCAGCTCAGGATCGGTGAATTTATCATATAGCACGCCATCTTTCATCTTCACGACAGGCAGTGGCTTCAGCGATTTCGCTAACACAGTGAGCGTTTCGGCATGTACGGAGATTTCACCTGTTTGCGTACGGAAAACAAAGCCCGTAATACCTACGAAATCACCGATATCCAACAGTTTTTTGAACACCGTGTTGTAAAGATCCTTGTTTTCGCCGGGACAAATATCATCGCGGGTGAGGTACACCTGGATGCGCCCCCTGGAATCCATCAGTTCAATGAAAGAGGCTTTTCCCATGATGCGGCGACTCATAACGCGTCCTGCAACAGTTACAGAGCGGCGTTCGGCATCGTCTTCAAATTCGGTTTTTATATCGGTGGAATAGGCGTTCACATCATACAGTGCCGCAGGATAAGGTTCTACTTCCAATTGTCTCAATTCGTCCAAACTTTGTCGGCGTATGATTTCCTGTTCGCTGAGTTCTAAATTGTGCATAAAATTCTCGCAGCTATTTTCATCAGTTTATTTTTACTTTTTACAGTAATGGAGATGGAAACCTTTGACGATCAGGATAATCATATTCTTGTGTATGCAATGATC
>AGTN01673790.1_pt1 | contig 19865 bp, 13 predicted proteins | sample 314218 | NCBI WGS metagenome assembly AGTN01 (sample SAMN02954264, study PRJNA73603) | bioreactor metagenome | biome: terrestrial; feature: non-aerated bioreactor; material: poplar woody material; isolation source: poplar biomass | place: USA | collected 2006-12 | reverse complement strand
CGTCTTTGCCTCTAATTTGTCTTTGATTATCAGCGGAGAAAGCGAGAACAATGATATATATTTTCAGAAACAGTCTTGAGCAGAGTTAACAATTAATAAAAGAGCGAAGAAAAAACTTAATATTGATTCACATAAAAATGTGCTTTTAGACTTAAGACATTTCCTCGTTGAAGCTGCGGATACTTAAAACTATAAGAAATATGTATTTAATAGTTTTTCTTATCTTTGCGTATCATTGATGAAAAACAGAAAATGAAATACAAACTAATTAATCTAATAGGTGGTTGGAGCGTGTTTGCTGTTGCAGCAGTTGTTTATCTGCTCACCATTGAGCCCACGGCAAGTTTCTGGGATTGTGGTGAGTTTATCACTCAAGCCTATAAACTGGAGGTAGGACACCCGCCCGGCGCTCCTATTTTCATGCTGGTGGGTAATCTCTTCACGCAATTGGTACAGGATCCCTCGCAGGTGGCGAAAATGATCAATACCATGTCGGCATTGATGAGCGCGTTCACTATCCTGTTCCTTTTCTGGACTATCACCCACCTGACCCGTAAACTCATTACGGCAGAAGAGGGTGGAGAACTCAGCATAGGACAAACGATCGCTGTGATGGGCAGCGGCCTCGTAGGCGCATTGGTCTATACTTTTTCCGACACATTCTGGTTCTCGGCTGTGGAGGGTGAAGTGTACGCTTTCTCATCCATGCTCACCGCATTAGTATTCTGGCTGATCCTCAAATGGGAGGACAACGCCGACAAGCCCCATTCCGACAAATGGATCATACTGATCGCCTACGTCATGGGATTATCCATCGGCGTGCACCTGCTGAATCTGTTGTGTATCCCGGCAATTGCACTGGTCTACTACTTTAAGAAGAATGAGGCTCCCGACTGGAAAGGCGGGATCAAGGCCCTTCTGTTGTCCTTCGGACTTATCGTTATATTAATGTGGGGGATCATCCCCGGTTTCACAAAAGTGGGTGGTTGGTTCGAACTCCTTTTTGTGAACTCGTTGGGATTTTCTTACCATACAGGGTTGTTCGTTTACCTTATTCTTCTGGTAGGTGTCATCGGATGGTCGCTCTATGAGACATTATCCCCAAAAGGAACAGAAAAGAGAGCTCGTACCTCTTTCTTCCTTAGCATGGGAATGACGGGGATCCTTTTTATCGGCAGCAATGCCTGGTTATGGGTTTTGCTCATTGCCGCAGGCGCTTATTTAGCATTCAGGTACAAAAAATTAGAGGCCAAATTTATTAATCTCGCGGCTACCTGTCTGATGGTCATCCTGATAGGGTTCTCGGCTTATGCATTGATTCCCATCCGGTCGAACGCCAATCCTCCGCTCGACCTGAACTCGCCGGAAGATATCTTTTCGCTGGGAAGTATGTTGAACCGCGAGCAGTACGGACAAAGGCCTCTTATCCACGGTACGACCTATGCCTCTCAGTTAGCACGGAATGCTGATGGGTCAGTGATTCAAAAAGGAGAAAAAATCTCCTACCGACAGGTAGTAAAAACCTCTCCTGACCAAAAAGACAGGTATGAAAAAATCACTTCACCCATCTATGAATATACCAACACCATGCTGATTCCCAGGATGCACTCCAATCCTACCAACCTGTCGTTCAGGAACCACAGCATGGGATACGAACAATGGGGGGGAGTGACCGACCTGAACCGAAAGCCTACCTTCTGGCAGAACATGAAATTCTTCTTCAGCTACCAGGTCAACCACATGTACTGGCGCTATTTCATGTGGAACTTCTCCGGCAGGCAGAACGATATACAGGGCCATGGCGAGATTACCGCCGGCAACTGGATCACGGGAATTCCTTTCTTCGACGAACATGTACTGGGCTTAGGCCCCCAGGATAATATCGCGCCCGACATCGTAGAGAATAAGGGACACAATAAATATTATATGCTTCCGCTGCTGCTCGGTATTATCGGTATCCTTTACCAGTTGCAACTGAAAAAGAGGGGAAGACAGAGTTTCGCTGTCGTCTTTATGCTCTTCTTCATGACCGGCCTGGCCATCATCCTCTACCTCAACCAAACCCCGTTCGAACCGAGGGAGCGTGACTATGCCTATGCCGGCTCTTTCTATGCCTTCACCATCTGGGTAGGGATGGGAGTAGCAGGCATCAGCTACTTCTTAAGGAAATACATAAAGAGTACCACTGCCGCTACCGCGCTTGCTACCGTAGTAAGCCTGTGCGTCCCCGTGCAGATGGCGTCGCAGAACTGGGACGACCACGACCGTTCGGGAAGGACCCTGGCAAGGGATACCGGCATGAACTACCTGAGTTGCGTGGGCGAGAACGCTATCCTTTTCACCAACGGAGACAACGACACCTATCCGCTGTGGTACGTACAGGAAACCGAAGGCTTCCGTACCGACGTGCGGGTCACCAACCTCAGTTTCCTCCAGATAGAATGGTATGTAGACCAGTTGTTGCGTCCGGCATACGAATCAGAACCGCTGCCCATCGGGTGGACACGCCCGCAATATTACCATTTGGCAGAAAATCCGGTGTATGTGATCACGAAACAAGAGATCGAAGACGTGCTCCGTCAAAACAACATCCCTCCCATATCGTTCAAGGCCTATTACGATATGAACGCTTTCAGGGATACCATTCCCCTGGCACAGACCCTTGAGAACCTGAAAACGGGGCAGTACAGGCCCCAACACCCGTTCACTTTGGGCGATGCGCAAATTATCCCGGGCAATGTGCTTTCACTTAATGTGGATACCGCTAAGGTAGACTGGAAGGCCCTTGCCGCGGAACCGTCTGACAGAATGGTTATCGACCTCGCAGGCAAGTCGGCTGTCCGCCTGCAGGAACTGATGATTCTTGAATTGTTCAACAACATCAACGACGACCATTGGCAGCGTCCCATCCATTTCGCCACGACCATCACCCCATCCCTCTACATGAACCTGCTGGACACCAACTTCTCGCTCAACGGCCTCTCCTACCAGGTGGTTCCGGGTACCCCCCTTTATAACGGGGTGAATATAGAAGCGACGTACGACACCATGGTGAACAAATTCAGATGGGGCGGGCTCGAAGAGAATCCGGATATTTATCTTGATGAAGCCTGCCGGAAAATGCTTTCTACTTACCGGCTGAACTTTACCCATCTTGTCGATGCGCTCATCAGTGCGGGAGAGAACGGGAAAGCGCTGGCGGCGCTGGATAAAATCGCGACAATGATACCCTCTTCCACCATGGCTTACGGTACCGACGGAGTGGTATTCGCAAGGGCGTATTACCGTCTGGGTGAAAAAGAGAAGGCGGAAGCCCTTATCGCGGACATCAGCGACAGGGTCAACAGGAACCTCGATTGGTTTGTACGGTTAAATCCCATACAGCTATCGAATACACTCTCTGATGTGATCTATAACAATATCAACCCCATGCTGCTTATTACAAGCATTTATCAACAATACGATAAGGAAAAATACAGGATGCTGGTCGACGACCTGTTGCAACGGGCGCAAACCTTCTATACGCTGGGTGTTCCCTATGTAGGAGATACTCTTTTGAAGGAGATCACCGATAGTTCGGTACGCGGATATTATTCCGCCTCTGTCGACGATACCTTGCACCGGGCTACAGAAGAGGGGACGATGCAGAAAGCGCTCAACATGATGCAGCAATTCAGCCCCCGTTTGCTGGAGCAATACCAATCGGCTCAATAATCAGGTAATAGATTTTCCGGGTGCGATGCGCCTCACACCTGGAAATGTCTTAATTGTAGAACATCTATAGGTAATAATGATGTTTATTCTAAACCATTAAAATGTAAATATGATATCAATAAAGAAAATGATGAAAAGAGTTTATATGCATCGTATCATTGTTTTATTTATTATGCTTGCGTCCTTTACAGTACCCCCAAGCATTTGTGATAAACATGAGAAACTTGAAAATATCGCGATTATTAATCCTAAATTTCAGGATTACATAGATTCTGCCCGAACTTATATCGGTAAGAATAATACCGTCTCGTGAGCTTTTTATTTTCAGGCATTTGCTGAAGAAATGCCTCAGAATCCGGTTTATCTATACGAGTCTGCTTCGATTTTGGCTAAGTTGGGTGAAAAAGATTTGGCTTTCTTTCTTCTGAACCTGAGCATTGAAAAAAACTTTTCATATTATGATCACTTTTCAAAGAATGAATATTTTCCTAAACTTGATCATGAAAAGTTCAATAAATGTCTGGATAAAGTACGTAAAATTGATTCCCTCTATTCCCGGATAAGTGTACAATTAGATACAATATTCGATAACGACCAGAATATAAGAGAGTATTATTCCGCCGAATTAGGGAAGGGGAAAGATAAGGATTCTCCGGAAATGAAGGCTATTCTTGATAGCATGACGATTGTAGATAGTAGAAATCTTGCTGTCGTAAATGGACTGATTGAAGAATACGGTTTTTTGGGTACCAATATGAAAACGATTAAATCGAGAAATGCAATGTTTGCTGTTATACAGCATACTTCTACAGAAGAGAAAGAGAGTTTATTGCCTGTTTTACATCATGCCTTAAGAAATGGAGAATTACAACCCGGTCAATTTGCTTATATGGAAGATAGAATGCTTGGAGACAAGGAAAATGTGCAAAAATATGGGACACAATACAGGATACAGGATGGAGAGGTGGTAATATCTCCACCGCTTATTGATTCGACAAAGGTTGATATTTATCGCAAATCTGTAGATTTGGAACCCCTAGAAAAATATATTGATCAAATAAATAAAATGGTGAATCCGTAGCTTGAGTTTATACTGTTTGAAACTTAATTAAGACTTGATCAATAAGATCCTTTTTTTGCAATAAGTACAGCTTGTTCATAAGCGATATCAATATTATTTTGAATACTCTCTATTGTTGGCTCAGCAACACGATCTATACTCACACCTATTCTTTGTGTGGGCGTCAAATCGGGGTAATAAATACCAATGCCGGAAAAAGTAGTTTTGACTTTCCCCGGAAATTCAAAAAATGCAACATTGCCATCTGCCCCTGATGATGAATTTCCAACTGTAATGGTTTTTGGATTTACCTGTAATGCCATCGCGGTATATTCTGCATAGCTTGCTGTAAATTCATTAATCAAAACGATAACACGACCTTTAAAATAATTTTTATTTCCAATTTTTTGAGAGGTAGATTTACAATACCTTACTAAACCGGGAAATCTTGTATCAGGATAAGTTGTATAAGCAAAAAAAGAATTAGGAGGAACAAATGCATTCGTTAAATTTGATATCAAGTGGCTATTAGGATAACATCTTAAATCCAAAATAATAACAGCAGCAGGTTGAATAGATTTGTAATTTTTATTAAAATTCTTTGGTGTTGCAGACTTCAAATTGAAATAGGCTATACTATCATTTATCCATTCATATAATTTGTTTTTTCGACTTTGTTTTTCATTATTTAATTCTTGTTGAAACAGATCATATGCTGTATAGTTTCTCGATTTGACAGTGATTGTATCATTCTTTCTTAAAAGTGTAAATACTGTAGTCGTATCATTTCTCGACAAGACAGCATTGCAACCAAACGATTGATTCGACCATTTATTTCCGCCGCATACATATTGGAGTGAACTGTCATATAAATTTCTAATGTCATGGTTATCTACTTTTAATACAATATCTCCGATTTGAAAATTCTGAGACGGAAGTTGAGGAACTCTTATTTTGCTAATAACGAAAGTATCGTTAATACACATCATCCTGAAATTTGGTCGATAACGACCAAAAACAGAGGTATCTATAGTGGGTGGAATAGAAGCATGAGTGTCTCTCAGTTCATTGGTTAATTGGTATATAGATCGGCGATAAGTCGTATCCGTATCGGTAATGCGAAAATGGGGGATTGCTTCGTACAGAACCTGATCCCAGCTTTTATCTGAGTAGTTCTTATAAATATAAAAATAGTTGATTATGTTCCAATAACGAAATAATCCTAAAAGTCGAATAGTCTCATCCGGAAATTCGAGATATTCGGGTTCGTTGGTAAATCGGATACTACCGACCGTCGGTTTGTTATGAATAAATTGATTTATTTTACCTGTATGCGAGTAAAAAATGTTTTCTAATCTTTGTTGGATATCCCTATTCAAAAAAATAGAATCCTGCATCCAGTCGTTGTCTATGAGACCATATTCCCTTATATCCGAATAAGGATTAGTTCCTCCTTCTAACGAATTCTCTTGCATAGAGATAATAAGGTTACTTATAACGACTTGAAAAGCTTTAGTATCTCGTGCTTGTATAGCTTGGGGTATCGACTTTACTAATATGCTATCTATATTTTGAGGTATTGGATTTGCAAATTCTAAAAAATATTTTAAATATCCCCAAACTTTAGACAGATAAAATAATCTACCGGTTTCGTTGAACACTTGAGGATTATATGACAGAGGCTTCATTTCTGCTCTAAAAATAGGATCGCTATCTATTTGTATACGAGACTGGAATTTATAGTATATTTTTAATGTTTGCACATAATAGTGGATGGGCAAATACAATAAAACTGCAAATACGAAAATTGCAAAAAAACAAACAATTCTTTTTTTCTTTATCTTCATTCATCCGAGGCGGCGAAATCGTTAACCTTAACTTTTCGTGCAAAGGTATAAAAAAGGACGAAAATAAAGTAAAAGCAAGTAGATAAAGGTACGGAAGAAGAGAGGAGAGAATATGCGTCAAACCCCCTGTACAAAAGAAGAACCCGCTGCTTAGGCGGGTTTGAGAATAGTCGAAAAGTTGTCTTACCAGGATTCGAACCTGGACAAACAGGACCAGAATCTGTTGTGCTACCATTACACCATAAGACAGTCCGATTTTGAGAATGCAAAAATACAAAATTTTGCGATAATAAAGAAACGAACCTTCAAAAACTGAATTAATTTTTTTTATTTATTTCTGTCCTCCTCATTTTCCTCTAATAGAACTTGAACCCTTTCTCCGCATATAATCCACCCAACTTTACGGTCTCCCTTTTCCATTATCTTTATCCTTCTTCGATACCATTTGGATCTTTCTGCCACACACACACAATCCGTCAGACTTGCTTGTTTCCTCCATCGTCATCTTCATCATCATTCAATACAATCAATTTTTTCTTGTAAAAATCGAGTAGGGTGGCATACATCGGGTGTCTGCGCAAAATGCGCGCATTCCCCACAAGGAAAAGCTGCTGCCGTGCACGGGTAATGGCGACATTCAGTTTCCTGTCTACGGTTCCGTCCCGGTTCAGGTTGCAAAGAAAATCCATCTGATACGCCTTGTTCACACAAAACGACATCAATATCACGTCGCGCTGACTTCCCTGGAACCGCTCCACCGTGTCGATCATCACCTTTTCGATATCGGGAATTCCGGCTTGTGCCAGGGTATGTTTTATCAGTGCAATCTGGTTGCGATAGGGCGCAATGATACCTATAGTTCCTGCGTCGAACGTTTTTCCGTTTTCTACATATACGGCCTGAATAGATTGCATCAGTCGCACGATAATCTCTGCCTCCGTTTCATTGATTTTATTTGACCGGATAGGGCTGTATCGTTTTTCTGTGGAAAAAAACGCGGTACGTTCCGTCGCTATGCACCGATCGAAGAGATTGTCCGAAGAATATTTCATAGCCCATTCCGATGATTGCCAGTCATATGCTGGGAATAGAGTTTCGGAATAGAAATATGTTCCGGGGAATGCGGCGATATCGATGTGCATCCGTCCCTGACGGGTTAGCTGCGCATAGGCATGATGCCAGCCTTTTTCGGTGCAACGGCGTAGCAGTCGTTCGAAAAGCGAATCGCGGCAATCGGTAATTCCTATCTCCCGGAGCTGAGACTCCTTGATTTCAGAGATTGAAGGTTTTTGCAATACAATGGTGGATAGCTGGTTATGGTCACCAATCATGACGAACTTGTCGACTCGGGATAGAAGGCCGATAATCGATGGTTCCGGAATCTGCGATGCTTCATCGATGATGGCCACATGGAAATGTTTGAGGGCAAAAAGTTCCATTCTACCGTTTATGGATGCGAGTGTGGAGACATAAATGCGCGTCCGCTGAATTTCGTTGCGTAATGTTTCCCTGCTTTTTGCATGCTCCGAAATATGTTGCAACAACCTATGCCGGTACTGCCCGGAACAGGAAAGCTCTGTCCCCACGCGGATGTATGCGTCGCATTCGCCATTGCTGCATCCGAAGGCCGAATTGATTGCTTCGCACAGCTCATCCACCGCACGGTTGGTGTATGCCAGAACCAGTATATTCGTATGGGGTTGTGCGTAATATTCCTCAATAAGCCGACGGGCGAAGATAGATGTTTTCCCCGTACCCGGCGGTCCCACGATCAGGAAATAATCTTGCGCCTGCATCGCCTTTTGGATGATGTCTTCGGGATACGAACGTTTCCTGTTTTGAATCGTATGGCTACTTTCCGACGTTGTTGTTGCCTCAACTTTCTGCGCTGTTGTTGCTTCGTTTCTCTTGTCCGGGATTGTGTTCTCATTACTCCCCGGCGGCTCCAATCCCAGGAGGATGTCTCGTTTTTTGTGTGAAGCGTTCAGGAACGAGAAAAGGCACTTATATATGCTGTTATACGACGAATCCAGCGTGTCATGCTCAATAGCCCACAGCGGGTTGTCATCGAAATAACGGTGGTTCTTCTGCTTGTACCGAAAGCGTACTTCCACCGTTTCTTTGGTGATGCGCACGATGGTTCCTTTCAGGATCTGCTTGTTGAGAACCGTATCGCTTTCCTCTTTTCGCGGATAGACGATGCAGATTTCGCCCTCTCTAAAATTCACAATATCGTTATCGGTTTGGTTTCGAGCGAAATGAATTGTCATATCGTTCCCCGAGTTATCGATATGCAGGATAGAGAGGTTGAAAAGCACATCCAGCGCGTCGGCGCGTTCACTGAAATCGCTGTTCCATAACGATGCAAGGCCGGTGGGGGATTCATACTCCACATCTCCTATCTTTTGCAGATACAACTCTCTTGATATAAACCGGATATATCGATGAAAATAAGCCTTCTCCAATTCGCTGCATTGCGATAGCGTGGTGCGTATCCGCTCAATTTTCCGGATGTAAAAACCGGGCGTTTTCTTTTCTGTGGTTACGGATTGAAACAACTTCTCAAACAGTTCCTCAACCTGCCTGTTGTCGCCCTGAACTATTGCGTGTTCATCCGCCACTATCAGGTTGCGGATGTTGACAATCTTTTTTTCCAGTTCCCTGTATAAAGCTGCAAAACGGAGGTTTTCACCCGGGGCTCCGCCTGCCGAATATAGAATGGCGGCATCGATGTGGCGTGCCTCTTTACCGAAAACGCTCTCCACCATAAGGCGATAAACGGCGGTCTGTACTTCGTGGTTGAGGCCGATTTTACCGTTGTCGTACTGTGGATACGGCAGTTTTCCGGATTTCAACTCCACAATCTTCGCCTCAATGTCGTCCGGATGGGTGTGTAGCAGGTCGAGCCGCCCCTGGAACCCGAATTTCTCGCTGAAGAATGACGGCTCCAACGTACAGGAATGCAGATCGATAGCGCGTTTTGGGAAATCGTCACGGACAACCCGTTGAATGTTTTCAAACTGATTTCGCGCTTTTTGCATAAACTCCCGGAAATCGTTGTCCGAGCGGATGTCTTCACAGCTGGTATACTCGAAGGGCGATTGTTTGAACGATCTCAAAAAGACATCGTCGAAAGAGACATGGTCGGGATTTTCCGCAAAGACCAGTTCGTCCAGAAAAAAGTTGGCCAGATTTCCAAGCAGCAGATAGGATCGATTCTCCTTTTCCTCGAATTTATTGCGGAAATAATGCAGCGGCGAAATGCTCCAATCCTGGAAGCACTCTGCGATAGCAGAAGCATCAATCAGATAATCAGGCTCCAGGACGATATATGCAGGAATGATATTTCCCTCTTTATCGACGGTACAATCAATAAGGTTCAATTGCGCTCCTTCCCAAAATGCCTCCGCCGAATCGTTGAATGCGCTATTCTCCGGCGAAACATTGTATTTTACGGTTAGTTCTTGCACGGGACTGCTCTCAGCGACACATAGAAGCCGGCTTTTTTCATCGTCCCTTTTCAAAAGATGAACCCGAAGCGTGTTTAAGGGTAATCCGGAATGGCTTTTCCCGTCGTTGGGGACAGGTGCCGGTTCATCCCACGATGAGGTGAAAGGAGTCCCGTCAATACTCCGACCCTGCAAGAGGGTACACAGATCCAGTACCGCTTTTTCGGCAAGCCGGTATTCCCGCAATGCCGTTTGCTGTCCCGATTCGCTTTTGATGCTCTTCTCCCTCACCCTGAAATGTTGCAGCCGCCACTCCAGTTGCCTGGGCAGGTTGTGTTTTTGAGCGATAAAAACCAAACGGGAAAACAGATTGGGAAACTGAACGGATTCATCTCTTGTAAGCTCCCTGCATACTCTTTCCAGAATTTGTTTTAATGTATGCAGTTTTTCTTTCGGATCGATTACTGCATCGGATAGTTCGTGGATTTCTGATATGTAGGGCGGTAAGTGAATCATGCAAAGAGGATAATTATTTTCGGCAAAAATACGATGATTCCAACCGCCAGTGCGACCACCGCCGCAACCAAAACGCCCGCTGCCGCAAGGTCTTTTACTCTTTTTATGGAAGGATGAATTTCTTTTTTGCATGCATAATCCGATAGTATTTCCAGGGAGGTGTTTATCGCTTCCATGGCAAATACCACCCCTATGACGATGATTACCGCCAGCCACTCTTCTTTGGAAATATGAAGCATACATCCCAGGATTACCGCTACGACGGATACCATCAAATATATTCGTGCGTTGGGTGTCTCTGCCAGCAGTGTGCGCAGGCCGCTGAAAGCATATTTAAAAGATTGGATTCGGTCTTTTATTTTACTCATAATGTCTTTAGGTTATCAAACTTACATAAAAAAGTCGATATTTTATACACAGACAAATAAAAATCAAGCCCCGGCTGTTTTATGTATAATTAACGTACTCAAAAGTATAATTCTCTAATTAAAAAATTATTTTCATATGAGTCCGTGGCCTTGACATTCACAAAGATAGTCTATTTATGTGTATACGGATGAACACGGCAAAAAAATTGAACAAAAGATGTCGAATGGATCGCTACGGCTTTATTGAAAGGATTGCTTCGGAACAGGTTTGTTCCTGGAAGAAATGATAAAGTTATGCCAAAAGAATCTATGACAGGGCATACACATTGCCACAAAAGATTATAGACTTAATATCAATCCGGATGGATACTGTCCCTAATTGTAAAAAACATAAAATTTAATTAATATATATTAATAGGGTATGGGTCGGTAAACTATTAACAGCAAAATAATTATCCTTAAAAAAGGTTGAATTTGTGTTAACAAGTCACGCTGTTAAAGACTATAGTTAATCCTCATTAATGCCAAATTAATGCGGACTTAACATCGGATATGTACATTTCGAAATATTAATTCTAGAGAAAAACTTATTTAATTTGATCCCATTGTACTACAAATAAATAAAAAAATGTAGGCAGTTAATTTGATAAAAAATTAGGATGATTTCAAGAGGAACGAATAGTTTAGGTCGGATGATCAGGTCTAAGTATTATAAATATTTTTAATTGTAAAATTTAATTCAATCAATTATGATTAGTAAAATTATCGCAAAAATCAGATTGAGGAAGAACGGCTCATGGGGTACAGCCATTATTATTATCAGTATAATGGTATTGATATTGGGCAGTTGTAATGAACGAGAGTTTTATGTCGAACCTCAACCTGAAGAATTCAAGTATGTACCACCCAGTGACGTAGGGAAGTTAAATTTAGTATTCGGGGATCAACAAGCGACCATAAACTGGGTAGATCCGCCCGAAGGCAACATCACAAATATTGTGATAGCAAATATAAATGACGGAACGGAAATTACTGTAAAAGCCGGTGTTCAAAACGCTTCGTTCTCGGGATTGAGAAATAACGAAAAGTATACATTCAGAATCAAAGCGATGAATGATATAGGACTTAAATCGCTTGGGGCGGAAGTGTCCGGATTCCCTTTTTCTAAAGACAACACACCTCCAAATGAAGTAAAAAACTTAATTGCATATGCTGGTGCTACAGATCGTGATGCAGTTTTAATATTTGAAATTCCTGATGATCCTGATTATTCACACGCTGTTGCAATATATGATGATGGTAATGGAGAAACAGTATCAGGTATCCGGGAGCAGTTCATTAGGATAAGAAGTACTACCAGTAGTGGGCTGGAAAGAATAACAATAAAGACATATGACCTTTCAGGAAATGCATCTTCAGGAATAACAATTGGCAAACCCGATGAGCCTATGATGGAACTGAAAGGAACCGATGATAGAACCAATGAAAGTGTTTATTGGTATGTGCCCGAGTCCCTTAAACGTTTTTTCGATAGTTATGAGGTTGCTTGGGGCAGCGGTTACACCACAACAAAGGTTTTCGGCAAAGAGGTAACACATTTTTCACCCATACCAATGGATGGATCGGGTTCTGTTGGTTCAGACGATATACGGGTAAGCCTGCTTGACGACAAAGGGAGCCGGATATGGAGCTCGATGCTTGATTACCGTAGCTGGGTTCCGGGAACCTTATTCGGGGAAGATGCCACAGAAATGATAAACTGTCGTTTAGTAGGAGATCAGTTAGCATATATAGAAAACGGTTCACGGGCATTCTTCGATATGAATGTGATGGAAGATGGCAAATACAATGTAAACATGTATACAGCGAACCCGGATGCACAGAACTCGATAGTCGAATTCAAGATCAATGGCAAAAAGGTAGGAGAAACAGGTCCTCTGCTTGTAACCGGTGACTGGGGCCGGTATGAATGGAACTATCATCCTTCCGAAATAGAACTCAAAGCTGGAGAATATTCATTGGAACTGCATTTCGTACACGGCAAGGTGAACCTTAGAAGATTTCATTTCGAGAAAGTACAATAATTTATAACTGTGAAAAAACATGATAACAATGAAAATATATAATAAAATGTTTTTGCTTGTTTTGTATCTGATGGTATCGCTCATAATGCACGCGCAGACACAAAATATATCAGGGAAAGTATTTGACGATACGGGCGAAACCGTAATAGGTGCTACCGTGAAGGTAGAAGGAACCTCTACTGCAACAATTACCAATGTAGATGGAACATTTACTCTTAAAGCTGCTATTGGAGATAAATTGGTTATTTCTTATGTTGGATATGAGACCAAAACGGTGGAAATTGTAGATAATAATCTGCTTCAAATACAAATTGTTCCTTCCCAGAGTCTTTTGGATGAAGTAGTCGTAGTCGGTTACGGACAACAAAAAAAAGCATCGGTGGTGGGAGCTATTTCAATTGTATCCACAAAAGAGCTTAAACAAAGTCCGACCGCAAATATAACAAACGCATTAGCCGGTAAATTACCCGGTCTTATTACCGTGCAAACATCAGGAGAACCCGGGGCCGACATTGCCAGATTATATATCAGGGGGATAAGTACTTTCTCGGGAAGTCAGAATCCGTTGATCCTTGTAGATGGCGTCGAACGGGATTTCAAAAATATGAACGCATTGGAAATAGAGACTATAAGCATTCTGAAAGATGCCTCGGCTACAGCGGTTTATGGGGTAAGAGGAGCTAACGGAGTGGTACTGGTAACGACAAAAAGAGGACAATCGGGAAAACCGACCGTCAGTTTTAACACTGATATCGGATTTCAATCTGCCACCCGTTTGCCGGAAATGGTAAATGCTTATGAAATAGCGACATTAATCAATGAAGGATATATCAATGAGGGATATAATCCGATCTATTCACAAGAAGAACTGGATGCATATAAATATGGGACAGATCCCTATAATTACCCCAATATTAACTGGATGGATTTCATGCTGAAAGATCGTACCCCATTGCAACAATATAATCTTTCCATATCCGGAGGTACGGCTAAAGCAAAATACTTTGTTATGGTCGGGATCCTGAATCAGGGCGGATTATACAATTTTGAAGATTATAACAAAGACTACAATACACAGGTTAGCTATGAAAGGTATAATTTCCGAACGAATGCCGATTTTCAGATTAACAGTGTATTATCTACCAAAGTTAATTTATCGGGGGTTTTAGGGACAAAACATCAACCTCAATGGGATGCTACATACGCTTTTGACAGGTTTAAAATCAGTAACCCTCACAGGGCGCCGATCAAAAATCCTGACGGATCATGGTCTACCGAAGAAAAGACATCCTTTAATCCAGTGGCAATGCTTCTGGACGGAGGCTACGGAGATTCAAAGGAGACCGCTATTACGGCGACAATAGGGATGAAAGCCACATTAGATGAATATGTAAAGGGCTTAGGAGCCAATGTGGATTTTTCATTCGACTTCAATAATATATATATCCAGACCCGTACTCGTAGTGTGTCGTTTTGGGACTTTAATCCGAGAGACGGATCATACAGCGAAATTTTCTACGGCAGTAAATTGGGATATGGGGAAAACCTGTCAGTATATAATACACGATATAATCTTGAGCCCTCAATTACCTATAATAATGTTTTCAATGAGATACACGAAGTTACAGGCTTGCTGCTTTATAATCAGTCGGAATACATAAAAAAAAGCGGGGTCGCCCTGGAAAGGTTACCTTACCGGAGGATGGGACTTGTAGGGCGTATCACCTATGGTTATAAAAATAAGTATTTGGCTGAGTTCAATGCAGGATACAACGGATCGGAAAATTTCGCTCCCGGTAAGCGTTTCGGATTTTTCCCGGCCGGATCGTTGGGTTGGGTTGCTTCTGAGGAAGGATTCTTTAAAAAAGATTTTGTTGAATATTTAAAACTTCGTATGTCTGTTGGTCTTGTCGGGAATGATCAGATCGGAGGAGACCGTTATTTGTACATGAGCCTGTATAAAGATGATACAGGGGCGTACTTCGGATATCCTTCCAGGTCCAGGTATGCAGGCCTGAGCGAACTAAGGCTTGGAAATCCGGAACTTACATGGGAAAAAGCAACCAAATATAACCTTGGTATTGACACCCGGATATTCGGAGACAAATTATCATTAACTTTGGATGCATTCTATGAAAGACGTAAAGACATCCTGACCACGATAAGTACTATCCCCGGAACATTCGGATTTAACAACCTCGTATCGAATGACGGGGTGGTAAGTAACCACGGGTTCGAGATAGACGGTATGTGGAGATCCCGGATAGGTAAGGATTTTTATTTCAATGTAGGCGGAACATTCTCATTTGCCAGAAATAAGATAGAAAGTATGCCCGAATCTCCTCAACAGTATGATTATCTTCTGAGAACGGGAACACGTATAGGACAGCCTTTTGGCAAGATTGGCTTGGGACTGTTCCAATCGAATGAAGAAATACTAAAGAGCCCGTCACAGCCGGCAGCTGTTCAGCCCGGAGATATTAAATATATGGATATCAACGGAGATGGAGTCGTAAATGCAAATGATGATCATCCTATTGGTAATCCGGAAGTACCGGAAATATTTTTAGCGCCACCCTGGGATTCTCATTCAAAAGTTTTGATTTCGTATGTATGTTTCAGGGTGCCGGAAATTCCACATATTATTTCGCAAGCGCCCAGAATGTACCGTTCATAAACGAAAACAATACTCCTTTGAAAGTATGGATGGGAAGGTGGACTCCTGAGAACAGGAATGCAATATACCCTCGCATAACCCCGCATAATAATGAAAATAATTCATTGTACTCTTCCTTCTGGCAAATCGACAATACTTATTTAAGATTGAAAAACATGGAATTAGGCTATACTTTCAACAAAAAGTTTATTTCAAAGATCGGACTTGAAAACCTGCGTCTATATGTAAACAGCGTGAATTTATTTACATGGGATAACGTTAAAGTATATGATCCTGAGAATTATGTCCAGGGGAACCGTACTTCATACCCGGTAATGCGTATTATAAATACAGGATTAAATGTCACATTTTAATAACTTGAGCAATGAAACCAAAGAATATATTATTTTTAATAATAAGCCTGATTATCTTCTGCAGGTGTTCTGACTTTTTGGATAAACCGGCAAGCGAAGATATCACAGCCGATGATGCATATATAGATTTGCTGAGTGCAAGGAAGGTGTTGAATAATATATATTATGAGACTACCCGCGGAGCTTACAACCCCATTGCCCGTCAGACACCTATGGATCTGGCAAGTGATGATGCCATTACCGGGCATACAACATGGGCATTGGCTTTCAACAATGGAACAATCAGCCCGGACGATAACAGGAACGGATCCGAACTTGACGAAGGAATTCCCCCGACCACTTCTTTCTGGAAGTTTTCATACGAAAAGATACGAAAAGCAAACATCTTTCTAGAAAGAATAGACAATGTTCCCGGAGACGAAACAGTCAGAGACCTGTATAAAGCCGAAGCGCGTTTCTTACGGGCATTTTACCATGCCGAATTAATACGGCGCTTCGGAGGAATAGTAATAGTAGACAAAGTAGCACCAAACTATCAGGAAACGTTGAACAATGTACGGGTTACTTTCCAGGAGTCGGTAGACTGGGTGGTAAAAGAGTTGGACGAAGTGGCACCGTATATTCCTAAAGAACATTCCCGGAATGACTTCGGAAGGGCAACCAAAGGAGCTGTATATGCGACAAAGGCCAAACTGTTACTCACGGCGGCAAGCCCTTTGTTCAATACTGATAATCCCGTACTCCCCGATTATACTGAAATCCATTATTACGGAAACTATAATAAAGAACGCTGGAAAGCCGCTGCCGATGCCGCAAAACAAGTGATGGATCTGGGTTATAGTTTATGGAAAGGAGAAAGAAATGCACAAGGGGAGTATGGAACCAATTACACGGAGATTTTCATGGATATATTCTGGCGGGTTTCCGAAGAAACCGTTTGGGGATTATATCCGAATGAAAGGAACCAGTTCCTGGAGGGTACACATAATCGTTCGTGTAACGGATGGAATTGGGTAAATCCTACGATGGAGCTTGCCGAAACCTTTGAGATGCTGAATGGCCTTTTACCCAATGAATCCGGTAGCGGTTATGATTTTTCACAACCGGGATTAAATCGGGATCCCAGGTTCAAAGCCACGATTCAATACCCCGGAGCCCAGTATCAAGCCTATGGGTTCGAACCCTGGATAGGAGGTAGAGCCAGCGATTTGCAAGCACAAAAAACAGGTTTTTGTCAACAAAAATTACTGAATGGGACAACTTATCCCAACATGCCCGGGGAACCCTGGAGGTGGCCTATTATGCAACAGTATAGATACGCTGAAATATTATTGATATATGCCGAGGCTATGAACGAATACAATGGTCCCACCTCTGAAGTGTATAATGCGATCAATCAGATAAGGGACCGTGTAGGTATGCCTAATCTTCCTGCAGGGTTAACCCAAGTCCAGATGCGGGAACGTATACAACGGGAACGCAGGGTGGAACTTGCCTTTGAAGATCATCGCTTTTTCGATGTCAGAAGATGGAGAATTGCAGAAGAAACACAAAATGGGTATTTACATGGATACGATGTGACCAAGGGTTTTTACACAGGCTTCTTTACGAAAGTAACAGTTGGAACCCCCCGAGTATTTGCAAAGAAACATTATTTATTACCCATTGCAAGGTATGAGATTTTACTAAACCCTCAAATGCTCCAGAATCCCGGTTATTAATCATATAATTTAAAAAAGTAAGAAATGAAAAAAATAGCATATATATTCATTTTGTCGGGCATATTATTTCTGAGTTATTGTAGTTTGCCCGAGGACGATGTCGTGCCGGCGATCAGCGAAGCCAATCTCATCACACGTTTCCGGATTTACAAAAATATAAATGAATACTTTGATGCGCTTATCTCTCAAAGCGATACTACCATCGTACTGCAAATACCTGAAGGAATGGTATTGACGGAACTTTATCCCGAAATAATAGTTTCCAATGGAGCGGTCGTAACTCCGGCCTCCGGCGCAAAAGTAGATATGTCATCTACCGTAGAATACAGTGTTCTGGCAGAAAATAAAAAAAGTTTGAGAACATATAAAGTTACCGTTAGCAACAATCTTAAATAAATACAGCTATGAAGAATAAATTATTATATACCCTGCTATGTTCTGTATTATTGACAGCCTGCTCTGACGAAGAATATCCGGAACTTGAACCATATATTTATTTCGCTAATAATATCAACTATTATGTAGTAGATACCGATATTGTAGAAGAATATTCAATCAAAGGCAGTTTCTCGGCGGAAGGTATGATACAGTCAGTAAGTATAGACGGGAACACAATGACGGAAGATTCCATAGGTAATTTTCAGACCAGTCTTCCTATAGATCACAAAGTGGATTTGACGGGATTTAGCGGAGATCGTACTATTCCCTTCATTTTGCACGATAAACGGGGTGGAAAAGTTAGTACGGAGTTTTATTTTTATTTAGCTAAGCCTATCGAAACCCATACTATAGAAATAGGGGCTCAGGGTAATAGTCAATTGGGCTTTTTCCTTTCGTTAGAGGATTTCGAAGTATATTCCGTGACTGAATTTATCAAATCGAAGAAGGATGAAGATGGAATATGTTTCGGTTTTGACAGGTCTAAGGAAGAACCTTTATTGCTGTCCCCCAGTGCATTAATAAATAAAAATATAATACAGGAAAAAGGATCGAAGATTGTGAGCATTGGAAATGTAAGCGATATGTCAAGAACAGAATTTCTTGGAATTGAGAATGACGCCATTATGAGAAATCTTAATGATCGAGAATATCGCACATATGAGTTCAGATTAGCGATGGATGATAATGTGTATCTATTCAAGACAAGTACAGGTAAAAGAGGTTTGTTATATGTTCAAAGCATCGTAGCGGGTACTGCGGGCAACATCTCAGTGATCATAAAAATGGAGACCTGATTATCCCAACAGGTAATCATTATCACAGTTTACCAACTATCCGGTAAAAGAATGGCCGGATAGTTGGTAAGTAAGTTTGGTATTCACTCCCAATATTCATCCGATCGAAAGCTATAAGCCCGAAACGGGAAAGATATATTATGTAAAGAAAAAGATAAGATAATCGTATGAAACCGACATGATTAAAATAATCATTATATACCCGAAGGGAATGAATATTTCCGTTAAGCTAAATGAACAGAGGACAAACTTGCTTGGAATGTTTTCGATGAGCGAGTACAGAGGAAAAACTTGTTTTTACTATGTCGAGCGTAGAAATAGTCTGAAAGAAATAGTAGAACAAGATTCAAATATCTAACTTTAGTGAATATTTTAATCATCAAAGGTTCCATATACCCATAAGAAACAATAAAATAATCATATGAAAAAAGGTATATTATGCTTATTATGTTTGTATTGCTGTATGCATATAACAATGACTTTCTCTCAGGAAAAAGTTATTTATTGCAATTTCTCTGATAATATGTTACAATATTCTTCAAAGGAGTTGCAACGTTATATCTATCAGTTATCGGGGGAGTATTTAACCATAGCCCAAAACGCAAATTATAGTGAGCAGGCAGTGTTTGTGATAGGAAAAATAGATACGGATCCGGTTATCCGGACTCTTATTGAAAAAAATATCCTAAAGAATGAGAGTGCTTCATTAGGGGAGGAGGGATATTCATTGCAGAAAGTTGAATTTGAAAATAAATCCATTATCGTAATTAGTGCCAATACATCAGTAGGTTGTATGTATGGCGTTTACGGCCTTTTAGATGATTATTATAATGTTGGATTC
>AGTN01500109.1_pt1 | contig 19875 bp, 18 predicted proteins | sample 314218 | NCBI WGS metagenome assembly AGTN01 (sample SAMN02954264, study PRJNA73603) | bioreactor metagenome | biome: terrestrial; feature: non-aerated bioreactor; material: poplar woody material; isolation source: poplar biomass | place: USA | collected 2006-12 | reverse complement strand
AGCTCTACGACGACTTACACGGCGAGCCAGGGGCTTCTCCTGATGATCCCTAATATGTACAAGATTTCCGGCGAGCTCCTGCCGTGCGTATTCCACGTCTCCGCGCGCGCCCTCGCCGCCCACGCCCTCAATATTTACGGGGATCAGGCCGACGTGATGGCCTGCAGACAGACGGGCTTTGCCATGCTGTGCTCGAATTCGGTGCAGGAAGCGCTCGATATGGCGATCGTATCGCACCTTGCGACTCTCAAATCCAAAGTGCCGTTCGTCCATTTCTTCGACGGCTTCAGGACGAGCCACGAGGTTTCAAAGATAGACGCGCCCGACTATTCGGAAATTAAAACCCTCGTCGATATGAAGGATATCGACGACTTCAGGAGCCGCGCTTTAAATCCGGAGCATCCTATTCAGAAGGGCACCGCCCAGAACGGCGATATATACTTCCAGAACAGAGAGGCGGCCAACAAGTATTACGACGCCGTGCCCCAGATCGTAGAGGAATGTATGGCCAAGGTCAAATCTCTGACCGGCAGGGGCTATAAATTATTCGACTACGTGGGAGCGCCCGACGCGGAAAAGATAGTCGTTCTTATGGGCTCGGGGGCCGAGGCCGCGGAGGAGACTATTAATTATTTGAACGCGCACGGCGAAAAAACCGGCCTCGTCAAAGTGCGCCTCTACCGCCCCTTCTCCGCCGAAGCGCTGAAACAGGCGATACCGGCTTCGGCAAAATATATAACCGTCCTCGACAGAACAAAGGAGCCCGGCTCTTTGGGCGAGCCTCTCTATCTCGACGTGGTAGCCGCCCTCGAAGGTATGAACAAAAAGATTCTCGGCGGAAGGTACGGGCTCGGGATAAAGGAATTCAATCCGACAATGATCAACGCCGTCTACAAGAATATGGGCGGCGAGAATAAAAATCACTTCACCGTCGGCATTAACGACGACGTGACGCACACCTCTCTCCCGCTCGCCGAGACGCTCGACGCCGCTCCCGCGGGCACGGTCAGCTGCAAATTCTACGGTCTGGGCTCGGACGGCACGGTCGGCGCGAATAAAAACAGCATCAAGATAATCGGCGACCATACCGACAAATACGTGCAGGGCTATTTCTTCTACGACAGCAAGAAGTCGGGCGGCGTCACGGTCTCCCACCTCCGTTTCGGGGACAAGCCCATACAGAGCTCGTATCTGATAGATATGGCCGACTTCATCGCCTGCCACACTCCGAGCTATATCTACCGCTACGATATGATTTCCGACCTCAAAAAGGGCGGGATATTCCTTCTCAACAGCGTCTGGAATCCGGAGGATATGGACAGGGAACTTCCCGCGAAGGTCAAGAACGCGATCGCTAAGAAAAACGTAAAATTTTACACTATCGACGCGTACAAGATAGCCGCGGATATCGGCCTCGGCGGAAGAATAAACGCGATAATGCAGGCGGCGTTCTTCAAGCTTGCGAACGTGATCCCCTACTCCGACGCCGAAAAATATATGAAGGACGCGGTCAAGAAGACCTACGGCAAGAAGGGCGACGCGGTGGTAAATATGAACTACGCCGCGATAGACCAGGCGATCGCCGGCCTGAAGGAAGTAAATTACGACGCGGCCGTCTGGGCGAAGACCTCGGAAGGGGCCCCGATGGCGGCCGTTCCCGAGGACAAATATTTCGCCGAGGTGATCCATCCCATTCTCGCGCTCGAGGGAGACAAACTGCCGGTCTCGGCGTTCAATCCGGACGGCTCGGTGCCGACGGGTACGACAAAATTCGAGAAGAGGGGGATAGCGGTAAACGTTCCTCTGTGGATAAATAAAAATTGCATCCAATGTAACCAATGCTCCTACGTCTGCCCGCACGCGGTGATACGCCCCGTGCTCGCCACCGACGAGCAGCTGAAGGGTAAGCCCGAGAGCTTCGACGTAAAGGACGCTCTCGGCTACAAGGGCTATAAATTCAGAATACAGGTCTCCCCCTACGATTGCGCCGGCTGCGGGAGCTGCGCCGCGGTCTGCCCCGCGAAAGAAAAGGCCCTCGTTATGAAGCCTATCGCCGAGGTCGTCGAGGCCGAGGGGAAGAACGCCGAGTTCGCCCTCAAGCTCCCCGAGACCGACGAGGTCTACAAGGCCGACACCTTGAAGGGCTCCCAGTTCAGAAAGCCGCTCTTTGAATACAGCGGCGCCTGCGCCGGATGCGGGGAGACGCCGTATGTCAAGCTCGTCACGCAGCTCTTCGGAGACAGAATGATAGTGGCCAACGCGACCGGATGCTCGTCCATCTACGGCGGCTCGGCCCCGACCTGCCCCTACGCGAAAAACGACAAGGGCCGCGGCCCCGCGTGGGCAAACTCGCTCTTCGAGGACAACGCCGAATTCGGATACGGGATAAATCTCGCCTACACGCAGAGGAGGGCCAAACTGAAAGAGGATGTCCTCGCGGCCAAAGCCGGAGTAAATCCCGAAACCACAGCCGCGTTCGACGAATGGGCGGCGTCCTTCGACGACGCGGAGAGATCAAAAGCCGCCGCCGAAGGCTTGAAATCGGCGCTCGAAAAGGACGCCGGAACGCCGGAAGTCAAAGGCTTTATCGAGGATATCAAAAAGAATTACGACTGCCTCGTCAAAAAATCTATCTGGATCATCGGCGGGGACGGCTGGGCCTACGACATAGGCTTCGGCGGCCTCGACCACGTGCTCGCTATGGGCGAGGACGTAAATATCCTCGTTCTCGACACCGAAGTCTATTCAAACACCGGAGGCCAGGCTTCCAAATCGACTCCGACCGCCTCGATCGCCAAATTCGCCGCGAGCGGCAAGCGCGTCAAAAAGAAGGACCTCGGTATGATGGCGATGAGCTACGGCTACGTCTACGTCGCTCAGGTCTCGATGGGCGCCAATATGAACCAGCTTCTCAGGGCTTTCAAGGAGGCCGAGGCCTACAAGGGGCCGTCCCTAGTGATCGCCTACGCGACCTGCATCAACCACGGAATGAATATGACCAACGCCCAGAACGAGATGAAAAAGGCCGTGGAGTGCGGATACTGGCAGCTCTACCGCTATAATCCCGATCTGGCCGCCGAAGGGAAAAATCCGTTCACTCTCGACAGCAAGGAGCCGTCCGGCGATTACAAGGAATTCCTGACCGGCGAGGTGCGCTATTCGAGCTTGCAAAAGCTCGACGCCTCCGCCGCGGATACCCTCTTCGCCCAAAACGAAAAAGAGGCGAAGGCGCGGTATCAGATTTATAAGACGCTTGCGGAAAAGCAAGCGTAAAAATAAGAGTAAGAATTAGAATTAGAAAAAGAATGAGAAATCCGCTCTCATTCTTTTTCTTTTTCTTATTCTCTTAGTTTTTTAACGCCCTCGCCGAATTCAGTATCGCAATCACGGCCACTCCTACGTCTCCAAAAACGGCCGCCCACATCGTCGCTATCCCGATAGCGCCGAGGACGAGGATGACAAGCTTTGCGGCAAGGGCGAAGACAATATTCTGAACGACTATCGAGCGCGTCTTTTTTGCAATTCCTATCGCTTCGGGTATTTTTGAAAGCTTGTCGTCGGTCAGGACTACGTCGGCCGCCTCTATCGCCGCGTCCGAGCCGAGCGCGCCCATAGCTATCCCGACGTCGGCCCTCGCGAGAGCCGGGGAATCGTTTATCCCGTCGCCGACGAAGACGAGCTTTCCCTTTCCCTTGTTCAGCTCTTCTATTTTCTCGACTTTCTGATGCGGCAGAAGTTCGGAATAAAAGGCGGTAAGTTCAAGCTCGGACGCTATTTCTCCGGCCGCTTTTTTATTGTCGCCGGTCAGCATAGCGACGTTTTTAACTCCGGCCCTCCTCAAGGCGAGTATCGCGTCTTTCGCGCCGCTCTTCAGCCTGTCTGAGACCGCGACGGAGCCGTAAAATATTCCGTCCTTTGCGACGTAAACTATCGAGCCCGCGGCTTCCGAAGAGACGTATTCTATATTTTCCCTCTCGAAAAGCTTTTGATTTCCGGCGACTATGACCGAACCTTCCGACGTCGCCTTGACGCCGTGTCCGGCTATCTCCTCGCAGGAGGAGACGTTAAATCCGTCCGAGCCGAATTTTTTCATTATCGCCCGCGCGATAGGATGGTTGGAATTGCTCTCCGCGACGGCGGCGAGGCGCAATACCTCGGCCTCCTCATACCCTTTTGCGGGGATCACCGAGGTCACCTCGAAAACGCCTTCGGTAAGAGTGCCGGTCTTATCGAAGACCACGGTCTCCGCGCGAGTCAGGGCCTCGAGATAATTTCCGCCCTTGATTAAAATTCCCTTTCTCGAAGCTCCCCCTATCCCGCCGAAGAAGCCGAGCGGAACAGAAATTACGAGGGCGCACGGGCAGGAGACGACGAGGAAGACGAGCGCGCGCCCTACCCATAGAGAAAGATTTCCGCCCGCGATTATCGGCGGGAGGAAAGCGAGTATCAAGGCCGCTATCACCACCGACGGAGTATAATAGCGGGCGAATTTAGAGATGAATTTTTCGGCTTTCGCCTTATTTGCGGACGAATTTCTGACGAGCTCTATTATCTTTGCCGCGGCGGTCTCGCCGTATTCTTTGGTCACTTCGATTTCAAGAAGGCCGCTCCCGTTAATCGCTCCCGCGAGCGCCGTGCTCCCCTCGCTCACCGCGACGGGAACCGATTCCCCGGTGAGAGCCGACGTATCGAGGTAGGAGAGCCCCGATCTGACCGTCCCGTCGAGGGGTATCCTCTCCCCGGGCCTGACGACGATGATTTCGCCCTTCCCGATCTCCTCTGGGGCGGCGGGGATTATTTTCTCTTCGAGTTTCAGATTCGCGCTCTCCGGCCTTAAAGCCGTGAGAGCGACGACCGACTTTTTCGACTTTCCCGCAGCCAGCTCCTCGATCTCCTCTCCGACCTTATAAAAGAGCATCACGGCTACGCCCTCGGGGTATTCGCCTATGATGAAAGCGCCTATCGTCGCTATGCTCATAAGAAAATATTCGTCCAAAAACCGCCCCTTCAAAATATTTTTTCCGGCGGTCAACAGGACGTCCCATCCCGCGAAGAGGTAAGCGGCGGCGTAAATTATTATTTTTACGAATTTCGGAACGTTTAAAACGAGCGCGAAAACAAACAGGACTGCGCCTACTATCAGGGTAATTCTTTTTATTTTAAGCTCGCGCCTCTCCTCCCCGCTCTCTTCGTCGGGCTCGGAGTATGACAGAGGAACGCCCGCCGCGCTTCTCGTTTCCCTTAGAACGAAGGAAAGTCTTTCGGCTGCCACGGTGACGCGCTTTCCCTCGGCCTTCGCCTCGGCTCCAAATTTCAGCGCGGCTTCTTTATATTTTATTGCGTCGAGCTCGCTCTCGAAATAGACGGCCTTTTTGCCGCGCTCCTCTCTTTCTTCTTTATTTATAGCGCAGAGCCGGCACTCGTCGCACTCGTCGCAAACGTTATCGTTTTTTATATCTTTCATATTTCTTAATCCTCTCTGCTCCCTATCTATTCGCTTATATGCTCCCATCCCTGGTCGAAAATGCTCCTGACGTGCTCGTCGTCCAAGGAATAATAGACGACTTTGCCGTCCTTCCGGTATTTTACGAGCTTAGCCTGCTTCAGTATCCTGAGCTGGTGGGAAATGGAGGATTTGGTCATATTGAGAAGCGCGGATATGTCGCAGACGCACATTTCGCTTCGGAAGAGGGCGTACAGAATTTTTACTCTCGTCGTGTCCCCGAAGACCTTGAAGAGCTCGGCGAGGTCGAAGAGCTTCTCGTCTTCGGGCATCCGGCTCTTCACGTCTCTGACGACGTCCTCGTGAATTATCGTGCAGTCGCATCTTTCAATTTCGGTCATAACGATCTCCTTTCAACAAACGATTGAATAACTATTCAACTGTTCTACTGATATTATATGCGGCTGAAAAAAGAAAGTCAACGGATTTTCAGCTTATAGTTTTCAGATTCGGCTTTCATTATTGACATTTCTATATCTTGATGCTAATATAATCTTATGAGTCCTATTACGTCAAAGGAGAAATTTTCTATGGCATATGTGATTGATAAGAATATCTGCATAGGTTGCGGAGAATGCGCGGGAGCCTGCCCGACGGGAGCTATCAAGGAAGACGGAGACAAATTCAAAATCGATCCCGAAGTCTGCATAGCTTGCGGCATTTGCGCCGGCACCTGCCCTCAGGAAGCCATTTCCGAAGGTTAAAGTCCGCAAAATCTAAAATTTAAAAATAGCCCCGCGATATATCCGCGGGGCTATTATTTTTTCATTACTCATTTTTAATTTGGAATTTTCTTATTATATTTCTATTCTAATTTATCATACTATCCAAGGCGGTCGATAGGGCGCGAAAGGTTTTAAATCGGCTTCAATGGGCAATAATCCTCGCGAGAATTCTCGGAGGTTTTGAAATATGAAAAAGATAGTCGGGATTACCGTCCTTTTAGCGCTCGCGCTGGCCGCGTTTTTCGCTTTCGCGGACGGAAAACAAAAGGAAGAATTTATAAGGATACATATCCGGGCAAACTCGGACGCGGCGACGGACCAGGAAGTAAAACTTCTCGTCAGGGACGCTCTGGTAGAGTATCTGACGCCGCTTCTCGCGAATTGCTCGGATTATAAGGACGCGGAAAAAACGCTGTCTTCCTCCCTCGGGGCGCTCGAAGAGAAGGCCGACGCGGTGCTTTCCAGAGAGGGCTTTTCCTATTCGGCGACGGTGACTTTCGGGAAAGAGAATTTCCCCGCCCGCAGTTACGGCGAGCTTACTCTCGACTCCGGGATCTACGAGGCGCTCGTAGTAAGCCTCGGCGAGGGAAAGGGCGAAAACTGGTGGTGCGTAGCTTTCCCGCCCTTATGCTTCGTCCCCTCGGGAGGAAAAAACATAGTCTATAAATCGAAAATACTGGAGCTGATAAAAAAATATGGAGACAAAAAAGAAAATTAAAATTGCAGTAGCCGCCGTGGTTTTGGTAGCGATCGTTATGACCGCGCTCCTCTTTTATACGGACGTCTTTCAACAGGGAGACGCCGCCGAAGCCGCCTCGATAAAGCAGGGCTCGACGGGCGCGACAGTCAAGACTATTCAGACCAAGCTTAAAAACTGGGGCTATTACACGAGCTCGGTCGACGGCATATTCGGCGCTAAGACTACGGCGGCGGTCAAGGCCTTTCAGAAGAAAAACGGACTCGTCGCGGACGGCGTCGTCGGAACGAAGACGGCCGCCGCCATGGGGATAAGCTTGTCTTCCGGCTCGTCGAGCGCGACTTCGGGCGACAGCTATCTTCTCGCCCGCCTCGTCTACGCCGAGGCGCGCGGCGAGCCGTACACCGGGCAAGTGGCGGTCGCCGCGGTAGTATTGAACAGGGTAAAGAGCTCGCTCTTCCCTAATACTATCGCCGGCGTGATCTACCAGCCGTGGGCCTTCACCTGCGTCGCGGACGGGCAAATAAATTATACGCCCAACCAGAGCGCGATAAACGCCGCTAAGGACGCGATGAACGGTTGGGACCCGACCTACGGCTGCCTGTATTACTATAATCCGTCCACCGCCACCAACGCGTGGATAAAGCAGAAGGCTATACACCTTACTATCGGCAGCCACGTCTTCTGCGTATAGAAAAGGGAGTAATATGAAAAATCATCGGACGCTAATTGCAACATTGCTGATCCTCGCCCTCGTCGCCGGCCTCGCCGCTTCTCTCGGGTTTTTCACCGAGAGAGACAAAGAGTACCGGCAGGAGCTCGACAATCTCTATAAAAAATCGTATTTCGAGGCTATGGATTCGATAGACGACGTGGAGCTCAAGCTGAGCAAGGCCTCGGTCTCCACGAGGGGAGATTTTCAGGAGACGACGCTCCTCGACGTCTGGAAGGGCTCCGAGGTCGCCGCGTCGAATCTCGCGCAGCTCTCGGCCAGAGACGCCCAAATGGAGCCGATAATCAAATTTTTGAACCAGGTGGGAGACTACTGCAAATACCTTGCCCAAAAGGCGAAGGACGACGGGCTGGACGATCAGGATCTCGAAAGGCTCGACAAGCTCCATGAAATAATGAAATCTTTGAAGGACGCCTTCAACGACACGGGCGCGGGAATAATGAGCGGAGAGAAGCTTTATTCAAAGTTGGGCGGCAATCTGGGCCTCGTAGGCGACTGTTACGAACACTTCAATAACGACAGCTCGGTCGACTATCCCGAAATGATTTACGACGGCCCCTTCAGCGACGGCCTGTGCGACAGGGAGACGAAATTTCTTGCGAACGAGCCGGAGGTAAGCGTAGACGAAGCGGGCGCCGCGGTAAGGGAGAAATTTCCGGATATAACGCGCCTCGAAAATAAGGGGGAGACGGCCGGAAATATCCCTTCGTATTATTTTGAAATAGAATGGAAAGAGGGCGCCGGAGTGGCGTTCGTCAGCAAGAAGGGCGGAAAGATCTATCATTACTCTTCGGAAAGGGCGGTGACGAATCCGGAGCTGACCGAGGACGAATGCAAAGAGATCGCTTCCCGGAAAGTCAAGGCTATGGGCTTCGACGATATGTCCGCCGTCTGGATAACCAACAACGACTCGCGGATATATATAAACTTCGCCTTTGAAAAAGATAACGTTATTTATTATCCCGACCTGATAAAGGTCTGCATAGCGGCGGACGACGGGGATATGCTCTCTTTCGAGGCGGCAAATTACCTCTACAACCATACGGGAGAAAGGGCTATCCCCTCGGGCATAGCGTCTGTCTCGGACGCGCGCGCTATGGTGTCCGCCAAAATCGACGTAAAAGACTCCCGCCTCACCGTCATTCCGACGGAGTGGAACACCGAGATCCTCGCCTACGAATTCTCCGGAACTTACAAGGAAAAAATCTACTTCGTCTATATCGACGCCGACGCCCTCGACCTCGTAAAGGTTATGATGGTGATAGACTCCGAAGACGGAAAATTAATAAGTTAAGATATAGAATAAAAATAAGAACAAGAATTTAGAATAAGAATATTTGGATTTTAGAATAAAAATCCAAATATTCTTATTCTTTTCTTACTTTATTTCTTTGTTTTGAAACTTCCAAAGATCGACGCACATCTCGTCAAGCCCCCGTTTAGCTTCCCAACCTAAAATCTTTTTGGCTTTCTCGGGCGAGGCGTAGCAGGCGGCGATATCGCCGGGGCGGCGCGGGGCTATCGAATAGGGAATTTTTTTGCCGCTCGCCTTCTCGAAGGCCCTTATCATTTCAAAGACGCTATACCCTCTGCCTGTTCCCAGATTTATCGCCTCGGCTCCGAAGGAGTCGATCTTTTCGAGCGCGGCTACGTGCCCTTCGGCGAGGTCGACGACGTGGATATAGTCTCTCACGCCGGCGCCGTCGGGAGTGTCGTAATCGTTTCCGAAGACCTTCAATTCGGAGAGCTTTCCCGCCGCGACCTGCGCGATATAGGGCATTAGATTATTCGGGATCCCGCTCGGTTTTTCGCCTATCAGGCCGCTCTTGTGGGCCCCCACCGGATTGAAATAGCGTAAGATGGCGAAGTGAAAACTTCTGTCGGAGGCGTAGACGTCCCTAAGTATATTTTCGATAATAAGCTTCGTCGTTCCGTAGGGATTTGTCGCCGAAAGGGGCGTATCCTCGGTAATAGGAAGGCGGGCGGGATCGCCGTAGACGGTCGCCGAGGAACTGAAGACCAGTTTTTTCACTCCGTATATGATCATCGTTTCGAGGAGCGTCAGAGTGGAATCTATGTTGTTCCTATAATATCTGAGCGGAATTTTGACGCTCTCGCCAACGGCTTTCAATCCGGCGAAGTGGACGACCGCGTCGATCTTGTTCTCCCTGAAAACCTTATCGAGAAAACCTGCGTCCGCTACGTCCCCTTTATAGGAGAGGATTTTTTTCTTTGTTATCTCCTCGATTTTCTCGTATACCTCGGGCGAGCTGTTGATAAAATTGTCGGCGGAAACGACGGAGTGCCCCGCCTCCATGAGCGAGACGGCCGCGTGGCTCCCGATATATCCGGCTCCGCCGGTGAGAAGTACGTTCATCTATTCCTCCGTAATTTCAAGGGGGACGAAGAATTCGGGGCGGTGGAACGAGCCGCCGAGAGTCGGATTTAACGCCGAAAGCTCCATTTCGCCCTCCTCCGTGAAGTCCTCCCTGTATAGATTGATAAAGCTGTTTTTGGGCTCCCATCCGAGCATTTTCAGTAGCCCGAAAGGCAGTATTACCGTGCATTCCCAGCCTTTCTCCGTCCTCAGGGCGGCCGAAGTGAAGGGCGGCCGGTCGAGAAACTCGAGCGTGAATTTGCCGGCGCCGTCGTTCTGGACAAGCGCGGCGTACTCGAATCCGTCCGGGTTTATCTCGATTTCCAGATATCTGTTTTTATCTCCGAGAGTCAGCATTATTTCGGCGACGTCGCCCTGCCACAGGGCGTCGTTGTACCTCTTTCCGAACGGCGAAAAAAATTTTTCCTCGAGGTCGAAGCGGAAGAAGAGCTTCCGGTCGGCCGCCGAGGCGTAAACTTCGGTCTTCCGGTAAGGCTTCCCTCCCGTCCGATTATCGGTAAGTTTCAACGCCGTTATTCGCCTCGACAGGATAATTTTATCGGGCATATTTCCTCACTATCTCTCTCATAGCGTCGAGCTCTCTTTCCATATCGGAGACCAGTTTCATCTGCGTCCGCGCGCGGTCGAGATTGTGGCCCTCGCGATGCACTTTGAAGTAAACGTCGCCGTTCAGGTGGTCGGTCAGAAACCTCATACCGCATTCGTAGGTCATCAGTATTCCGCCGAAGGCCGTATTCTCCTTTTCGGCGGGCGTCAGGACGTCTTTGACCTCGCCGAGAAAGCCCTCCGAAAAGGCGGCGAAATGGCGTATCGAAAATCTGACTTTTGAAAGGTCTCTTTCGTCCTCGTCGCCCTCGCCCGCGCCCGAACGGATGCTGTCTCCGAAGTCGTAAATCACCGAGCCCGGCATAACGGTATCCAAATCTATCGCCGTGACGGCCGAGCCCGATTTAACGTCGAGGAGCATATTGTTCAGCTTTGTATCGTTGTGAGTCACGCGGAGCGGAATTTCGCCCTTCCTGATCAATTCGAGCGCTACGCTCGCGTATTTTTCGCGCGATCTATAAAATTCGACCTCGGGCAAAACTTCTCTCAATCTTCCGGCGGCGTCGTTTTCTATCGCCTTGAGAAACTTTTTATACCTGTCCTCGGTGTTGTGAAAGTCTTTTATCGGCTCTACGAGGAGAGACGCGTCGAAGCCGTCGAGGTATTTCTGAAACCTGCCGTATCCGACTCCCGAATTATAAAACTGCCTTTCGGTGGGCGAGCTCTCGACGGAAATCGCGCCGCGTATGAAATTGTAAAGCCTGAAATATCCCTCGGCGGTCTTGATATAAGGCCTTCCGTCTTTCGAGGGGAGCACGCGGAGCGTCCTTTCGGCGTCGCCTCCCCCGGCCCTTATCTTTTCCCTTATGTAGCCCGTGACGAGGACGATGTTATTCATCAGGCCCTCTACGTCGGGGAAGACCTTGTCGTTGATCCGCTGAAGGACGTAATACTCGTCTTTGCCGGTTACCGTAACTTTATAGGTGTCGTTGATATGGCCGCCTCCGTATCTTTCGGCGGTTACCTCGTCCTCTATTCCGAAGGCGCTTATAATTCCTTTTAAATCCACAATTTCTCCTTGCATATTCATACTATTCAGGGCACGGGGTAAAATGCCCTAAAACAAGTACCCGCCCTTCTCCCTGACTTTTCTTGCGTATTCCTCCGCCCAGACCGCTCCCTGCACTCCCCTCGCGAAAAAGGCGTTCATTTCGCCCGTCACCGAGTTGAAGTAATCGGTGAAAGGCACTCTGTCGTCCGCGTCCGATAGCATTTTCGCGAGAGCGGAGGAGAACGCCTCGTTGTTTATCCCGCCGTCCAGCGCGGCGGCGAACATCAGCCTGTCCGATTTGCAATTCTCCGTTCGGGAATCGAGCGGAACGCCGTATTTATTGAGCTTTTTTCTATAAAACGCCGCCTCTTTTTTTACCAGCGACTCGGAGAAGAGCCCCGGGCAGAAGAGCGCGGCGAAATAGAGGTTGTATTTGAGGCTCCAGCTCTTTCTCTCGTCTATCGCGAGAGTCGTATGCTGGCCCGCGTCGGAGACCCTTTCGAGCTCCTTTGCCGCCGCGGATGCGTATTCCGAGTATTTCCTGCCGTCTCCCGGGCGTATCTTTTCGAGGAGCCGGGCCCAAAGCGCGACCGCGGTTACGCATTTTATCGCGAGATTGACGTTCTTTCCCGGTATACCCAGAAAGTCGTCGGCGGAGATTTGCTCGAAGTATATCCCGAGGCTAACGAGATAGTCGGCCCATTTTGAAAATAAATCGGCGTTCTCCATAATGAACGCGGCGTCGCCGGTCTCGTTATAATAGGCCGCGGTCAGAATTATCGCGGAAGAACACTCGGCGGGCGTCTGTTTGACGAGGCTGTAAGGCTTCCGCCCTATTCCCGAGCGGTAGATGTGCTTCCTGAACGGGAAATAGGAGCTTTTAACGATATACGAGGCCCTCGCGCCCCAGATCTGCCCCGTCGCGAAGGGATAGATCCCGGCGTCGCGCGGGGAAAACGGAAAGGGCCAGCTCCTCATTCTCGCATACTCAAAAACGGGCGCCAGCATCCCTTTTACGAGCGCGGGCGCTTTTGTCAAAAACAGCGGCGAGGCGGAATACGAGAGATCGAGGTCGGCCAGCGCCCCGCCCGCGGAGATATTTTTCGAAATATAGAGTAGCCCGCCGTCGCCGGCCGCGGCCTTGAAAGACGCTATCGTCTGCCGGTAGGCGGCCGCCTGAAGAACATAGTAATTTTTTTCCGAACTCTCTCGTTATCCTCTCCTCGGTCTCTTCGTCGAGGGCCTCGGCGCGGGCAATAATCTCTTCCCTTCTCGCGGCGTCCTCGCGGAGGCAGTCTACGATATCGAAGTACGCCGTAGTCCAGTATCCTTTTTTATAGGAGCCGAAATAATTTATGCTATGAATGTCGTCGTAGGCTACGGTCAGCGCGTATTCGAGAGCCCTTCCGGGAAGCGCCGCGCCCGACTTTTCCGAGACGAGCGCTTTTTTATATTTTCTCGCCCCGTTCGCTTTTGATTTTATTCCGCGGGCCGAATCCCGGGCGACGAATATGTCGGAATCTCCGGCGAGGTAGAGCCAGCCCCAGTCGATTTCCTTCTTGTCGCCCGCGGTCGTCAGCGATTTCTGGATCAGGCGGCCGATATAGCCTATTTTTAAATCGGGGTACGGCAGAGTTCCCGCCCACGTCAGCTTCTTCCCCTCGTCGTAGACGGCCTTTTCGCTGAAAGCAAGCCTTATTTTTATTCGGTGCTCCTTTCCGTCCAAAGACTCCGCCCTTAAAGTTATGTAGGAAAGCGGGCGAAAGGCTATCTTAGGGTCGTCGAGGAGAAAGGGCGTTATAAATTTGAGCGTCAGCCGGATTTTGTCGTCCCCGAACGTATATTTCGTCGCGGTCAAAGAGAGCTCCACGCTGACTTGCTCCATTATCTCGTCCGCGCCCTCTTCGCCCATAAATCTCTTTATTTTTCCGTCGATTTCGATACGGCCCGTAATAGGCTTTGGGGCTCCCGTCCACATTCGGGAGTCCTCTTCGGTCAATTTGTCGCAACAACTCCAAATTGAGAATAACGGATCGATAGTTATCAGCGGGTAAGCCGGCAGTTTAACTGGTATCACAACTATTTATGATAGCACAACAGGGGGCAAAGTGTCGATTATTCTATTATAGGGCAAATAATTTATTGTTTTTCGGTTTGAGTAAATGTATAATTTATTCGGAGGTTTCAATATGAAAAAATTAGAAAAGGTATTCGACGCGATAGGCGAAATACTCGCCGTCGTTATGGTTCTCGTCTATCTCCTGCTGCTGATAGACGCGGTCGTCCCGTTTTTGGAGAGCGCGCCGATAGTCGTCAATATATTGAATATATTAAAACTATACGGCTCGATAGCCTTGATAGGCGTAGTGGGAATGGAGGCGGTAAGCAAAAGGAATATCGTTATCCGCATAATCTTTTACATAATCTTTGCCGCCGTCGTTATTTTCCTCTTCTTCCCCGGAACATATCAGAATCTCGTAGGTCTGCTACCCCTTTAATTTTATTTTCCGAAACGGAAATCGGGGCGCTTTGCGCTCCGATTTTTAATTGAAAAATTGATTAACAAGGAGTAAAATAATATAAGAATCAATTCGGAGGCTTTCAAATGTTAAAAATAGCGATTATCGGACTCGGTAACAGAGGAAGAATATATCTCGGGCAGTTCAGGAGAAGACATGACGTAGAGGTAGTCGCCCTATGCGAAAAAAATAAGGAAATTCTGGAAAGCAAGCGGGAAAAGACCGGAATTAAAAAGGAGTTCGCGTTTTCCTCGGACGCCGAATTTTTCGCCGCCGGAAAGCTGGCGGACGCCCTCGTCATAACGACTCAGGACAGAGACCACTACGGCCACGCGATCAAGGCGCTCGACCTCGGGTACGATATCCTTCTGGAAAAGCCGGTCTCCCCCGTCAGGCAGGAATGCGAGGATATAGCGAGAAAGGCCGCGGAAAAGAATTTGAAGGTCGTCGTCTGCCACGTTCTTAGGTACTCGGGATTTTTACGACAATATCAAAAAAGCGATAGATTCGGGCGCGATAGGCGAAATAGTGACGATAAACAACACCGAAAATATAGCCTACTGGCATTACAGCCACAGCTACGTCCGCGGCAACTGGAGGAACGAAGCTCTTTCGGGCCCTTCGATTTTGACAAAATGCTGTCACGACCTCGATATGATTTATTACCTGACCGGGAAAAAAGCCTTGACGGTTTCAAGTAACGGAACGCGCAAATTATTTATGAAGGAAAAAGCCCCCGAGGGAGCGACGGACTACTGCCTCGCGCCCTGCCCCTGCCGCGACAAGTGCATATACGACGTCAGGAAGATTTATTACGGCTTCACAAAATACACTATCCCCAAAATGTTCGTAAACGGCAAGCTGATTACGGGAAAAGACCGGTATTCGATAAAGAGCCTTTCGGAAGCGCTGAAGACCTCTCCTTACGGGCGGTGCGTCTACAAATGCGACAACGACGTTATGGAAAATCAGACGGTCTCGATAGGCCTCGAAGGCGGGGCTACGGCCACGCACACCATGACGGCCTTTTCCCGCCAGTGCTTCAGGAGGGTCTTTATTTCCGGCACGAAGGGCGAGATCATCGGTTCCGACTTCGATTCCTATTTCAAGCTGAACGTCTTCGGCGGCCCGTCTAAAAAAATCAGAGTGGGCGGCTACGGCTTCGTAGGCCACCTCGGCGGCGACTCCGGCGTAGTGGGCGACTTCGTGGAATATCTGAAAACCGGCGTCAAGACTTCCCGCCTCTCGACGATAGACACTACGCTCGAAAGCCACAGAATAGCTTTCGCGGCCGAGGAGTCGAGAAAGTCGGGGAAGACGGTTAAGTTAGCAGACGCGGATAATTTAGTTTGATATTCCGAAAGCGCATAAAGCCCGTTTCGCCTGTTAAAAAAGGGGCGCTCCTCTTTTGAGAGATAGTGTATGTCAAACATTTTGTAGATTTTATTTGCAAAATATTTTTGTGAATTCGTTCGGCGAAAATTTAAAAAGAGAAAGAGAATTTTCTAAACTGAGTCAAAAGGATTTTGCCGAAAAGATTGGCACGACGCAGCAGCGCGTAAGCGAATGGGAACGCGATAAAGTCGAGCCGACTCTCTATAATATCATAGCTATCTTGAAAGCGCTCAATATAACTTTCGAGGAGCTCGTTTCGGAATAAAAAAAGGCGCCTCTCGACGAAGCGCCTTTTTTATTTTATCGGAAATTCAAATAGAAGTCAGCAGATCCTGTAAAATCGCCATTATGTCGTTCAACTGCACCCCGTACTCCGGCGCGCCGACGACCTCTACGTCGTTATCCACTACTGCCTTGACGAACTCCTTCTTTTTCAAAAGGACGTTAAGAGCCCCTTCGACGTTGGAAAAGTGGAAGAGGACGAAAGGCGTCTTTCTCTCGTAAAGCCCTCTGCCGGCTTTGGACTTGCCGCCCTTGACTCTCAAGTAGCAGGCTATATCGGGTTTGGTCAGGTCGCCGACGGCGAATTGATAGATACGGTCGGGCTGCATCGTCCAGTTCTTGATCCCCTCCCATCCCAGCTTGTTGGCCGTCGAGAGGGCGGTGGTGATCATATATAAGGACAGCTTGACCTTCAGATATCTGTTGAGGTCGTCCTTGACCTTAGCCGTGGGAAGCATCAGCTTAAGCTTCAGAAGCGTCAGCAGGGAGAAGAGAGTGATCTTCGGCTTTCTGATAAGCGATTTTAAAAGGGAGCCGATAGTCGGTAAGGCCGTTCCGCCCTTCAGCATATTGACCATCTTTGCGACCGAGGCGAAGACGAGCTCGATATCGGGGCCCTTGCCCTCTTCCGATTTGTATTCTCCCTCGCCTACGGTCACGTCGAGATTGTCGAAGATGATGTGGGCTACCACGTCTCCCGCTTCGTCGCGCGCTCTGAACTGCATGACGGCCTTGACGTTTTCCCACTTCGCCTTGAAAGACGGGTCTTCGTTGACGACGATTTTCAAGACCGGAAAGGCGGCTTTAATAAACAGCCTTGCGGTCAATAAATCCTTTTCGGTAGCTTTCATTTTCCGTCCCCCCGGCTATACTTCGTCGTTCCAGTCTTCGTCCGCCTCGAACTCCTTGCCCATTATTTCGCGGATAGATCCGGCTATGCCGTTAGAATCCATTTTGTAGTGGGAATAGAGGTCTTCGGGGTAGCCTACGACCGAGAACTCGTCCTGAAGGCCGAGCTTTGTGAAGGCGCAGCCCTTGCCGGACGAGGCTATGACCGACGCGACCGCGTCGCCGAGCCCGCCGATTACCGAGTGCTCCTCGATCGTCACGATCCTTCTCGTCTCCTTGACGGCGGCGATGATGACGTCCTTGTCTATCGGCTTGATAGTGTGCATATTTATTACGCGAACCGAGAGGCCGTCGACCTTTTTGAGCTCGTCCGCCGCGGTCGCCGCCTGAACGACGCCTATGCCGCAGGTGATGACGGTGACGTCGGTTCCCTCGCGGCAGATCTCGGCCTTGCCTATTTCAAATTTGAAGTCGTTATCCTTGTGATAGGGCGGCTCGAAGCCCCTCCCCACTCTTATGTAAACGGGGCCTTTGATATCGAGGCAAGCCTCGACGGCCTTTCCGGTCTCGTAGCCGTCCGCAGGCACTATGACCGTCATATGGGGGAAGGCCCTCATTATCGCTATGTCCTCGGTGCAGTGGTGCGTCGTGCCCGCCTGACCGAAGGAGATCCCGCCGTGAGTCGCTATTATTTTGACCGGAAGCTTCTGATAACAGATATCGGTCCTGACCTGCTCGGCCGCCCTCAAAGAGGCAAAGACCGCGAACGTCGAGGCGAACGGGATGAGGCCTGCTTTGGCGAGGCCGGCTGACACTCCGAAGAGATCCTGCTCGGCTATGCCGACGTTTATCATCCTCTCGGGAAAGGCCGAGCCGAAAATGCCTATGTTGGTCGATTTTTCGAGGTCGGCCGTCACGCCCACTATCTTGTCGTTGGTTTCGGCGAGCTTTTTCAGAACGCGCCCGTATATTTCTTTCGCCGACATCGTGTTCGCGTCGTAGACGTTCCACGAGGTTCCGGTAGTCGATTTTTCCGCCATTTTTCTGTCCTCCGATCCTTATGAATTCGCGATTTCGCGCTTAGCCTGCTCGGCTTTCGCGCTGTCGAACGCGCCGTAATGGCTTACGACGGTGTCTTCGAGGAAGGATACGCCCTTCCCCTTGATAGTCTTCGCAATTACGACCGCGGGCGTGCCCTTGTGCTCCCACGCCTTTTCGAGCGTGTCGCAGAGGCTCTCCATATCGTTCCCGTTGCACTCGAAGACCGTCCAGCCGAACGCCTTCCATTTGTCCGCGAAGGGTTCGAGGCCCATTACGACCTCGGTTTTGCCGTCGATCATAAAGCCGTTCCTGTCGACTATCGCGAGGAGATTGTCGCACTTATAATGGGAGGCGGCCATCATAGCCTCGTAGTTGCTTCCCTCGTCGCACTCGCCGTCGCCGAGGAGGACGACGGTCTTATAGCTCTTCTTCAAAATCCTCGCGCCGAGAGCAAGGCCTAAGCCTATCGGAAGGCCGTGCCCCAAGGAGCCCGAGGATACGTCGCAGCCCTTAACTTTCAAAGAGTCGGGATGCATTCCGAACGGCGACATAAAGTGGTTGAAATTCTTCAGCCCGTCCTTTGGGAAAAATCCGCGGAGCGAGAGGCAGGGGATATAGCCGAGAGCGCAGTGGCCCTTAGAGAGGATGAAGCGGTCTCTGTCTTCCCAATCCGGCTTTTCGGGATCTATTTTCAGAAAGTGAAAATATAGCGCGGTCAGTATGTCGGCCGAGCTGAGGGAGCCGCCGTAGTGGCCGGAGCCGGCCCAGACGGTCGTATCGATGATGTCCGTCCGGAGCTGACGGGCGGTCGCCTTCAACTCTTCGATGTTTGCTTTGGGCATAAATATCCTCCTTGACATTTATAATAACTAATTATAATGGCAAAGTTTACCATAGTCAATAGCGAATATCAGATAAGACGCATATTGATTTTACGATTGTTTTTTATCCCGAATATAATTGCTTATTCGGCCGGCGATAATATATAATCGGTCTTGTTATATATAATTATCCTCAAGCTGTAACCTATTAAGCGGCAAGCTGAATTATGATTGAAGTAACCAACCTGACTCATTCCTTCGGCGACAAGGCGCTGTTTGAAAGCGCCTCTTTTTCGCTGTACAATAAAGAGCATATAGGGGTGGTCGGGCAAAACGGAGTGGGAAAATCGACGCTCCTCAAAATCCTCGCGGGGGAGATTTTACCGGACAAGGGGGAGATAATAAAGCATCCGAAAGCAAGGATAGGATATTTGGATCAATACGCCGAGGCGGGCGGGGCGCCGACGATAGAGGAATATTTAAAGACGGCGTTCAGAGAGCTTTTCGACGAAGAGGAGAGACTGGAAAGGATAAACGCCGAGCTCCTTGAAAATTCCGGCGATAAATCGCTGATAAATCAATCGGCGGCGATAATGGATAAACTTATCCGCGAGGATTTTTATTCGATATCGGCTAAGATAGGAAAAATAGCGGCCGGGCTCGGAATTCTCGCTATGGGGATGGATACGCCTATCGGGAAACTCTCCGGCGGACAACGTGCAAAAGTGATACTCGCGAAGCTCCTTCTCGAAAAGCCCAACGTCTTGTTGATGGACGAGCCTACAAACTTCCTCGACGTCGCGCATATCGAATGGCTCCAAAAATATCTGAAAGGCTATCCGGGCGCGTTTCTGATAGTCTCCCATAACTTCTCTTTCCTCGACGAGATAGCCGAGGGGATCCTCAGCCTCGAATTCCGGAAAATCGCTAAATTCAGCGGCAACTACTCGGCTTTTGTAAGACAGAGGGACGAGAAGCGCGAGGAGTACGAAAAAAACTACAACGCCCAGCAGAAGGTCATTGAAAAGGCCGAGGACTATATCGCCCGGAACAAGGCGCGCGCCTCGACCGCGAAAATGGCGAAGAGCCGCGAAAAAATGCTCGACAGGATGGAAAAGCTTCCGCCGTCTGATTTATTAAAAGAGCCGGTCTTCAATTTCAAATACGCCCCCGTCAATTCCGACAAAATTCTGGAAGTCGCCGACCTGTCGGTAGGCTATCGTTTCCCGCTCCTTCCCAAATTGAATTTTGAAATTAAAAATAGACAGCGCGTGGCCGTCGCGGGCTTCAACGGGATAGGCAAGACGACGCTGAT
>AGTN01121352.1_pt1 | contig 20160 bp, 15 predicted proteins | sample 314218 | NCBI WGS metagenome assembly AGTN01 (sample SAMN02954264, study PRJNA73603) | bioreactor metagenome | biome: terrestrial; feature: non-aerated bioreactor; material: poplar woody material; isolation source: poplar biomass | place: USA | collected 2006-12 | reverse complement strand
ACCCAGGAACTTGCGTAAATAATAGCTTGTTCGGGAGTACTGACCAGTAGCCGCGGGATTGTGCGGACCTCCCTGATACGTTTTGAGTTGCGTGCCGAGCCAGCTCGCGCCATTGTGCAACACCGTATACCCGAGACGGGGATCCCGATTTTCATAAGGTCTCTGCGGATTATACGGATATTTAGGGCTTTCACCACGCAGGTGTCCGTCTCTCATCAGGAAAGCATTGACCAGGTTTTGTGACGGATTGGTTCGTCCGTTACCGAGTCGGGTGCCGGAGAATCCCAAAGGTCCGTTTGCTGTTTCCACTCCTGTATTGTTACCCGTATTACGGAAGAAAATCAACTCCGGATTATCCCCGCCATACCAACTGGTAAAAATCTTTCGGAAGTCAGCGGCTAATGCAAAGACATTGTTTCCGTTCTCCCCATAAGTATCCATAAAGCTCCTGGCGGCATCGGCAGCAATCTTCCATCGATCGTGATTGTAAGAAGGATATCCTACCAACTCATTACCTTCCTCCAGTGAATTTCCGTTAAACAGAGGACTGGCAGCATAAAGCAACACTCTTACTTTCAACGCCAGTGCAGCTTCACGGGTGGCTACATGCGCAAACTCCTCCGGATTCTCAAGCGGGATAGAACGAAGAGAGTCCTTAATGTCGTCTAACTCAGCTACAATGTAGTCCACACATTCAGAGAAAGTATTCCGTTTCAGTTCCAGATCATCTTCCAGACCAAAGATCTTATCTCCTATTAATGGCACCCCTCCGTACCGTTCCAGCAATTGAAAATAGAAGTAGGCTCTTAAAAAGCGTGCTTCTGCTTTCATGGTAGCATTCAATGGTTGTTTGTTGCCTTTCGCGTCGGTATAAGAGATATTAAAGGGGACCACATCAATATTTTTTATTAAGATGTTTACCTTGCGAATGGTCGCATAATAATCGCTCCATCTCATATCCGATTGAACCCGGTTACTGGCCGTATATCTTCCCAGCAGAAGCCGGTATACATCAGGCTCATTATTGATAGCGATAGAGAGCGCATTATCGGTGGCAGCTTCAAGATAGTCCCCTCCCACACCGTTATGTCTGTTTGGCAACTGTTCATAAATCGTGTTCAGGAATTGTCGTGCCTGTTTGCCTGTTGAATCGGTGGTGGAAAAAACAAACTCTTCCGTGAACCTGTCTACCGGCAGGCTCTCGTAGTTATCTGTACAAGACACCTGAGCAAATAAAGCAATTCCAACCACCCATACTAAATATTTCAATTGTTTCATGTCAATCTTGATTAAAATTTTAAATTAATTCCGGTACTCACACAACGCTGTAAGGGTGCACTGGTGAAACTCACTTCCGGATCCACCCAGTTGATTGCCGATTTTGTAAAAAGATTCTGCCCGTTTACAAACAGTTTCACCCTGGCACCGCCCAGGTATCTCCTGCTGAATGATGGGGGGAGATTATAGGCGAGGTGGATATTTTTAAGACGAAAAAAGTTTCCCGACTTCATCCAGAGTGATGAGTACTGATGGTTATAACCATTCCCCCCGGCAGAGAGCCTGGGTAGGGTGGCTGTTTCGGCATTCTCCGGTGTCCACCGGTTCAGGAGGAGCTCATATGCCTGTCCATAACTTTGTCCTATGGATTGAAATCCTTCCGTTAACGTTCTGTCGCCAAGATAAACCTGTCGGTTATAGGCGCCCTGCCACAGCATCGAGCATTCAATTCCGCGCCATTCAAAGCCCAGTTCGGCTCCAAAATAGCTGAGCGGTTTATCGCCGCCGATGATGGTACGGTCAAACTCATCGATAATGCCGTCGTCGTTCATATCCACATATTTCACGTCACCGGGTTGGATGTTTTCATATCCCTCCATCACGGGATAGCCGTTTTCTAAGTCTTCAGCCGTAAGGAATCCGTCGGCCACCAGACCGAAGAGTGCCCCCACAGGGCGTCCTGTTTCCCGCAGATAATCGTGGGGAACATATTGTTCATCCTTAAAGAGTAACCGGCTCTGCTCGACACTCCAATTGGCGGTCAGAAAGTAATTGAATGAGCCGATATGATCCTCGAACGCCAACGTGAAATCAGTCCCATAGCGACGAACCCTTCCTATATTTTCTACCGGATAGGCGATACCCATCAACTCAATACTTTTACCGCGCGTTTGCAATAAATCATAATAGGTGTCATTATAGTAGTCCGCTGAGAATTGAAAGCGGTTATCAAAGAAGGAAGCATCCAGGCCTATGTTTATTTTATGCGCTTTTTCCCAGGTAATGAACGGATTCGCCAATGCCCCGTACTCCCGGGTGAAATAACCATAACTCATGGAGGTTCCCTGGGGATACGCAGCCGTGGTAATCTGTTCAAACGTTTGTCTCCAGTCGTAATACCCCGCGTTATCCATGCCGTTTCCTGTTTTGCCATATACGGCGCGCAGTTTGAGTTGATTTATATCATTCACCTCCGATAAGAAACTCTCTTTGCTGAGATCCCATCCCAGCCCCAAAGCATGAAAAAGCCCCCAGCGACGTCCTTCAGCATAACGATTATAGTAACTCCCGGTCAATGCCAGCTGCACAAAATATTTTTCTGCAAAATCGTAGGCGACTGTTTTCGTCACGTTTGAGGGGATCTTGGGCAGCTCATTGTTCACCAGCTCATTTCTTGTGTCTCCCAGCACTGTTATCTGAAAAGTGTGTTCGCCAAACCGGCGACCGTAATCCAGGGCCAGCTGGCCATACATATATTGATAGTTGAATTTCGGAGAGAAGGTGTTGCTTTGCGGAGCGGAAGAACCATACATGACATAAGAAGGTTCTGCAGCGCCCTCTTCTGTTCTCATCTGGTACACCGGCGCTCGTTTTGTACGGGTGATGGAAGAGCTGTTTTGTGTGGAGACACTTCCAATTAATCGGGCAGACAATCCTTTCACCACTTTGTCAAAGTCATACTTCAGGTTTATTGTCCCCAGGATATCCCGTGTATTGTCCATAATGTATCCTGAATGAACCGTCTGCGCCATCAGATTATTGTTGAAGGTAAGGTTACCCCCCCAGCTCTCATTTGGGTTTTTGACTGGATAGGCATTGTTTGGGGTGGTATAGATCGCGTTGAGCAAATCGCTGTACCCCGTGCCTGTACCTCCCGGTTGATTGCTCTCCTGTAATCGGGCCAGGGCGGTAATGGACGCAGTGAAGTCGTCCGTAACATTGATATTTACTTTGGAGGAGATCATGTAACGTTCAAACTGAAAGTTGGTATTGTAACTGTTTACCGGATCTGTCTTAAAGAGACCGTTCTCGTTGTGATATCCCAGACTGATATAGTATTGCGCCACCTTCTCTCCTCCCGACACATTCAGATTATACGATTGGGTCGTTGAATGATCCCTGAGCAATTCATCCTGCCAATTGACGTCGGGATGAGTGAACGGACTGCTTTGATCCAGATATTTCGCGTAATCATCATAGCCATAGAAGGTTTCCTTGTTGTCGTTAGACAATGCCTCGTTGAGCATATAGGCATATTGGGATGCCGAGAGGGGTTTGGGTTTTTTAATCACACTCTCTACGCCAAACTGCCCGGTCATGGAGAGATGAAAAGCCCCTCTGGATGGGTTTTTGGTAGTGATGATCAGCGCACCGCGTGAACTGCGCATCCCTAAAAACATGGAGGAGAGGGCATCTTTTTGAATAGAGACAGATTCAATGGCTTCGGGGTCAATCGAGAAGAGATCGCGTTGAATACCGTCCACTACCACCACCGGGGAGTTGCCCCGCGCATTCAGAAAGAACTGAGAGTTATCGCTGTCCATGAGCCGGGTACCGCGGTATTGAGAGACATACAAACCGGCCAGCCGTCCCTGCAAAGCAGGTAGAATGGTGGATGAGAGCGGCTTGGCCAGGTCATCCCTGTAAACCGTTGATGAAGAACCCAGGTACGCACTTTTCTTCTGTATCTCCCCGTAAGGCCCGGTAACAGGTTTATGGTCCTGAATATATTTTCCTTTCAAGTGGATAGAGAGTTCATTCCGGTGTTTTTCTGACTTGTCGAGGGTTATCTCTTTGTAAAGAAAGTCCGGATGCGAGAAGGTAAGTACTTTCCCTTCCGCATGTTCATAGGAGAAGGTACCTTCTACGCTGGTGAGGGATTCTGAAGATTCCCCCTTTACGTTGATCACCACATTGGATACAGGATTGTTCGATTGATCCATAACCTTGCCGGTATATGTTGTCCTCTCGTTATCCTGCGCCATCATTTCCGCCGGTTCCACAACCAACAGGAAGCAGAGGGTAAAAAGCGCAAAGAAAAACCGGTAATATTTTGTCATTGAAATCGTATACATACAAATAAATTTAGTTATTTAACAATACTGCATCATTCGCATAAAAACTCAAAATAGAAGGGCAGCCCCTCTTCCAGATCTTCTTCGCCGAGAAGCGCATCATCCTCCGTCTTGGAAATAACAATGGTCTCGTCCCGGTTTGTAAACCAATAATCTACAGAGACAATCTCCTCGTCTTCAGGGATGCTGAAATAATCTGCAGGCCAGATGGTTAAACTATAAGTATCAGAGAAGGCACTTTCTTTGGTCATACGTGTTTTGTCTGTCTTTTCATTCACGGTGTACCGGTTTCCTGCATTTGTAATAGCCGTCGCCTTAAAGTAGATGTCTCCCCATTTGGACAGAGGGTTATCCAGGTTTACGGCGCCATTGAAACTGAATGTCACAAAATCATCTTGTAAGGCCGCAAGGGGTTGCACCTTGTTATAGTGATCGTTACAATAATCAATCACAAGTCCTTTACCGTCAACCACCTCAAAACATTCGTCACTGAATTTCACCTTTTTATGATCACCGCCATTACTGAATCCGTCATCGGTATGGTTCACAAAAAATCCCAGGCTTGCTTTGAGATTCTGTTCACCCACATTAGTGCGGATATATATCGTGTAATTTGGATTCGCATTATTTACAATATCCCACGAATCGTCGGTCCAGAACACAACCCATTCCATGTCGTCGAGCACATTCGGTCCAACCCCGTACTCCTGTGTCAATGCTTCCACCCAGGTACGTCCACCGCCATTCTTTGGCAGTGAAGTATCGGGAATAACAGACATTGTTTTCTCCTGATCGGGATCCTCTGCCAGGTCGTTTTTGTAGGTTACTTTCGCATTTTGTGCCACCTTCCAGCTCTTAGGTGCCAGAAAGCCTACCACAAACTTCACCCCGTTATGATCTTCGCTGCATTGAATATGTCCCTGCAGGGTAAATGTCGCTATATCTCCAGCCTTAGCCCACGCTACTTCTTTTCCATCATAGATCTGGGTAACGTTGACTGAGTCAAGATAGACACAACCAAACATGATTAAAGCCAACGAAAGAGTAATCGCGTAAATCGCCTTTTTCCTTTTACTCATTTTAATAAATCTTCTCATCAGATATTATCTTTTTATTCGTTATCAGTTCTGTCAAACACATATGTATAAGAATTGCTGAAGCATCCGGGGCTATGTTCAATGGAAAGTGAACGCTTCCCGTTGACAATCATATATTCTATTTCAACGCTAACCTCTTCTGTGTTACCTCCTTCTTCTTCAAATATAAGATGGAAAGGATAGAGCGGATCATCCACGTTCCATTTTCCCGCATTCTTCACAACGAAGGGCAAATAGTTGCCGATCACATACTCTCCATCCTCTTTTAGGTCCAGACTGAATTGGGAGAAATCCATCAACGTGGTGATATCTATCCCGTTCCGGGTTACTTTTCTCAGTTTCCAGACTCCGCTCAAATCCTTCTCTGTTTCTTCGAATAGGTCGGTCTCTGTAGTACTGAATTTGTCACATGTGCTGAGCATGACAGTGGTGAGCAGGACAAAAGCCACTTTTGTTATCTTGTTTTTCATATTATTCTTTTATTCTTCTTTGTTAATCGTAGAAAGGATTCTGTAGCAGATCGGGCGATTTTACCGTTTCCTGATAAGGGATGGGCCAGAAGTACATCCCTCTACGGAATACATGCTTTCTCACTTCAAACTCACGCCAGTTTTTGGCGCCATTCGATTCCCTGGTTATTTCCAGTCCGTGCATCATGGCATTATCTGTTTGTTCGGCAATCATCCAGCGGCGTACGTCGAAGAAACGGAACCCTTCGAAAGCCAGCTCCAGACGGCGCTCCAGTCGAATGGCCTCTCTCATCTCCTCCTTACTCATGTTGGGTTTAAGGCCATACAGTCCATCCTCACCGGCTCCGATACCGGCTCTTTTGCGAATCAGTTTCAATGCGGTATATACCCCTATCTCCTGTTCTCCCAGGTATTCAGAGTAGTCCGGTCCAAAATACTCATTGGCCGCTTCCGCATAGTTGAGCAGGATCTCAGCATATCTTATCAGGGGCCTGTTCTGAGGGGGTTCCAACCAATAATTGGCAGAAGCGTTCCGATGGATCATTTTACGGATATAAAAACCGGTAGGGGTACCGCTGTGCACGGCATCCTGTGTGGCTCCCCGTCCCTGCCGGGTATATACAATATGGTCTGCGTTCCCACTGCTGTAAACCTTGCAACTATCGTAAATTACGGTATTTGCGAAGCGAGGATCCCTGTTTACATTCGGCCGCAACGGATCATACGCATAATCACTCTCTCCAATCGGCTTCCCGTCAATCATGGGAAACGCATCGGCAAGATCTTTATAGATATACCCTGCATCGCCGCCACCACCGCAGGAAGGAGGATCGAGGAACGACATAATGGTGGTTCCGTGCCGGTCTTTTTTCTCAAAGATCAATTCACAATAGGCTCCTCCGTCAAATCGCTGCCCTTCATACTCAGCGATATTGTTGAAGTCAGGCGGGAAGAAGATTGCATAAAAACCAAACCCCGGCTCATATTCGTTACGATCATTCAAATGATAGTCGAACAGACGGAAGTTTCCGCTCATTGTCAACATGCTTCTTGTTGCATCCAGCGCCTCTTTCCATCTGTTTTCCTCGTAGGTTGGATACCCCAGCAGTTCTTTCGTTTCTTCCGTACCAAATCCGCTCCCATTGTAGAGAGGACTGGCTGCATACAACAGCACGCGGGAGATCAGGCTCCGGCAAAAAGCTTCACTGACCCGTCCGTTGTTACGCCCACGTGTCCGGGGTTGCAAGGTGTGGGATTTTAATACCGCGTCGCACTCATTGACAATATATTCCACACATTCGGCAAAGGTGTCGCGGGTCGTTTTCATTTCATCTTCCGCGCCATAGACCTCATCTCCAATGAGAGGAATGCCTCCGTAATGGCGCAACAGGATGAAATAATACCAGGCTCTGAGCGCCCTTGCTTCAGACTTATATTGTTGTTTTGTGGTTTCAACAATAGGCGCCCCATCCACTTTGCTCATAAACAGATTGGCCCGTCTGATGTTACGGTAGCATTTTTCCCACACGTCGGTGGTTACCGTCACCGGATTAATGGTGCCGGTAGCGAACATCATACCTGTAGAGATTGCATTCGACTGAACAAACTCGGCTTCATCGCTTGCAACCTGCAGACCCCCTCCTTTGGTGCCCCAACCATTAAACCGGTTAAGGTCAGTGTCACAGCCCACATCCACATAGATTTGCGTCAGAAAACCGGCTGTGTAGGTACTGTCGGAAAAGACTTTGTTTTCGTCCAGATCGGTGGTTTGCGTCTGGTCCAGAAAGTTCGTGTTACAGGAGACCAGACTCCAGACAAACAAAAGGAATAACGTAAATTTCAAAGAATTCTTCATAGTAAATTATTATTCAATTAAGCACAAAATTATGTTAGAGATTAAATTATCTTTACCCAAGTGATCAGGCAAACAATGATCGCCGGTAGAAAGCCCTTAAGACAGGGTCTCTGTCAGAGTCTGATTAACGCTACTTTCAACGCTACAGGCCTGTTCTCCAGGTATATCCTGTTCGTCAGATCCTGTTGTTCCACTATACTGTTTTCCCGAATACTTTTGTTTTTAAAATAGACCCAATGTTTATGGTTCCAGTCCACAAAGGGATCTGTTTTACGATACTTAAGCAGGGTATCCACTGCAGCATCATTCCCTTTCCACAGCATACCGGTTTTACGCATCAGATGGTATTCCATCCAGTAATACTCGCGCATCTCCCGCTCAATTAACCATCGTTGCTCATTCAGCAGGGCTACATGCTTCGCTTGTTCGTATTGAGGCGTATTGCCGTAAGAAGCCAGATTGATACCTTTCTTTAACTCGAGGGCAGTGAAACGGGCAATATCCTTTCCGCCAATTTTCAACAAATAGGAGCCATCCGACAGGCCTGTCACGGTCAATCCTTCATGGTTCATCTCATCCATGAAGGGGATCACCTTTAGTGCATCGGCCTGGTTATGCAGCTCGTTGTCGTAATAGGATGAATCGATCGGGAAGGGGAGTGAATTTGCCAGATAGGTAAAACTGAGCATTTGCGGGGTTGTTGAGAGATCGGAAACACGGCAGTTCTCGGCACGGACAACTTCATTATTAGAAGCGTCGATATACACATCCGCCACAGGTTTGTTGGCCAGGCCCTGTGCTTTCAGGAAGAGGTATGCCATCACTAAATGTCCGTCAGTAGAGGGATGAATCCGGTCCCTGCCACACAAGGTGAAAGCCGAATCTGTCCGCTGTTCCCTCTTATTGATTTCAACCATCTGGCGGGTGAAGTCAATGAAGTTCCATTTATTGGAAAGGGCTCTCTGTTTCAGAAAATCTGAAATCTCCACAATCAGTTTGTTTTTTCCGGGAAAGGGTACTTTGTTAAATCCGGATGTTTCATCATACGGCGAACTCCCGATGAATATCTTTTTCACCTCCGGATACCTTTTAAGTATCTTTTCCATCAATTGATAATCGTCGAGCGCGTTTTTCACGTTTCTATGTCCCACAGTGTCGTTGCCGGGAAGAGTGAAGTCCATGTATCCTACATCGTTCATTCCAAAGGAGAGGGTGACGACGGAGGGGTTATGTTCAAACACCTTATCCATTCTTTGCGACATCTGTTGCACTAGGTCTCCTCCAATACCTTCATTATAGATATCGATACGCATATCGGGAAAGTGCGTCATGTAATAAAGCCAGATAAACGAATGATAACGTCCTCCGCAGGTGATACTGTTACCCACAAAAGCAACCCGTTCTCCTTCCTTGAAAACAGGAATGTTTTCCGCGCTGAGATTGAAGGATACTGTTACAAGACAAAAGATAAGTACATGTTTCTTCATTGGATTATTAAAATAGAGATTGATAGTTTTTCTACGATTACGGATTCAGGAGAGACAATTCAAATTCAATCTGATAGGTGCCGCTTTGTAAGGAGAGTGCTTCGGTAAAAGCAACCTCATGCTCATTCAACCTACAACGGTTTGTTTTATCAGGGATGGAAACCGTTGCCTCCACGCCCGGGGGCAGTACAAGATGCATGCGCTGCAGCGCATCTTTCACTTCCCAGTGCACCATAATTGTTCCGTAGGGAGACTCTTTGGTCGTATGCGCCCAGGTCACCCCCTCCGGTATCTGAGGTTCAATAAAAACGTGCCGGTAACCTGGGTTCGTTTCATCCGGACGAATACCGCCGACAGCCTGATAGAACCAGCTCCCGATGGCGTTATAGCAGTTATGTACACGACTACGCTCCCCGCTCCAGTATTCCCAGGTGGTGGTTGCGTTATTGTTGAGCATATACAGGTAGCCGGGATAATCTTCCTGTTTTAACATGGAATACATAAAATCTGCCTCCCTGTGTTGAATCGTCCACTCCGTTAAAATGGGGACTCCCACCAACCCGGCCGCAATGTGTCCGTCATGCTGTTCATAGGTACGTGAAATCAGTTTCTCCTTCACAATATCATACAGTTCAGCCGGAACCGCTCCCACCAGCATGGGATAGGAGATGTCGAGCTGTGAACCGGTGGCATAGATATTCCTTTCCGGATCGAAGAAGGTTTGATGGATCAGTTGATTCAATTCATCTCTTCTCCGCCCAAATGCACGGGCTTCTTCCGGTTTTTGCAGCGTAAGGGCGATTTTCTGTAAGGTGCGTAAACATTCACTGATAAAACAGTTGTTCACCAGATCGATAGACGATTGCGCACCGGTATCCACACCGTGGGGTGCAAGCCAGTCTCCCAGATACCAGTCTCTGTAGGGGGTATCCGGCCAGCGTCGTAGAAGACCATCTACCGTGTATTGATCTACATACCCCATCCACTGCTTCATCGTGTCGTAGTAGCGATCCAGTGCACGATGATCGCCGTAGTTGACATAGCTTCTCCAGGGAGCCAGCACAATGAATCCGCACCAGTAGGGGCCGCCGCCTCCGGCACCCGGATTAGGAGCCACATGAGGCAGACTGCCTCCCTCACGCATCACATCTTTCCAGCTCTGCAGCCAGTTCATATAGGTGGGAGACACATCGAACATGGTTTGCAGCGCCTGCGTCGATGAGTTGCCATCTCCGCCATACCCTGTACGTTCCAGATGGGGGCAATCCACCATATAGCCGCTAAAGGTAAGGCATCGCAGCGTATAGTTGACCATATCATGTATGGCATTCAGGTCGTTGTCGGAGCACCTGAAGGTAGCCGCCGGCCGATAATCACCATGGATCAGGTACGATTTAATCTGCTTATGGGTAGGTCTCACCGGCAGATTGGTAATCTTTACGTAACGGAAAGCATGATGGTTGAATTTATTACAGAACCGATCGCCCTCTCTGCCGGAAGCAATATAAATATCGCTCTCCCCCTGCTCCTCTATATGACCCTCTCCGGTCATATAATCGCTGTAGGTAACCGTTATCTCATGACCTTTCTCCAGCTGAGAGAGACGTAATTCAAACCATCCTGTGATTACTTTGCCCATATCCACCAGCCAGGTATCATTACCCAGCGCCTCTATGCTTTTGGGGGTGATCACCTCCTGGATACTGTTGGGTTCGCACATTTGAGGCGAGACCTTGTGAGGGGTGATCCCGATTACCTCCACCTCCACCCATCTCCGTTTATCTAACTCTTTTGCGGTAAGGTTCCCGGGGATCAGGCGTCCATCCATTCTTTCCCCTCCAAATTGGAGCGCCTGCCATGTGCCGGTGTCAGCATATCCGCTTTCGCATCCCCTCCATGAATCATCGGTAGCAAGAATATGTGTCCATTTCCCCTCTTGCATGGTGTTCATTTCGGCCTTTACCACCGGTCCGTCATGTGCTGCACCAAAGGTGGTCTTTTTATACCACCCCTGTCCCAGCCACAGCACTATTTCATTCTCTCCCAGCTGCAGATAAGGGGTCACATCATAGGTAACCACCAGCGATCGTTCATTTAACTGCGATACCGCAGGAGATAAAACATGATCTCCCACCTTCTCTCCGTTGATGTATACTTCATGATACCCCAATGAATTCACATGCAGGAAGGTAGTGCCACAGCCGTTGACGACAAATGATTTTCTTAGCAAGGGTGATCGTACGTCACCGGTAGTCAATCCGATATAATATCCCCGCATTTCATCGTCCTCTAAAATACCCACGGCAAAACGCTGCACATGACTCCAGTCGGAGGCTTTTCCAGCTTCATCCCGCACGCGGACTCTCCAATAGCAGAGTGTTCGTGATTGCAGAGGCGTTCCTTTATAGGGAATCATGACTGAGGCAGATGATTGAATCAGGGTATTCCACAAATCGGCCTCTCCCTTTATTAGCAGCAGTGTGTCAGTGGCGACCTGAATCTCATAGCTCTTCTGCTTGAAGATGGGATCACCCTCTATTTTCCAACTGAAATGGGGAGAGAGATTGTCGATCGCATCCGGATTCGTCAGGTTCTCGCATCGCAGATCGGCAAGTTGAACGGGCCGCAGATCGACCGATGCGATCAGAGCATGAAGATGGATAAAAAGAATGGACAGGAATAGTACACTTTTTTTCATGATGCAGAGTTTAGTATCGTTGTCAATTTTTAACAGGGCGTTGTACGATTATGGAGTGATGAACAATGAGTACTCATTATGATAGTGTCTATATGGCGACTATGCGTATCATGCTTCGTTGAGATTTATCTCATAGATTTACCGAGACCACAAATATAGGGGTGAAAAGTAGCTTTGCAAACTGAAAGTAGAGTGGAAAGTAAATGATTTGCAAAGCAAAGTGAGCGTATATGTTTGTTTTTCTGATGTTTACAATATTTAATGTATTGTGTTTAGGTAGGTCTTTTTGGAGCAGCAAGAGGAGTGTTTTATGAATAAAAAACGAAAATCGTGAATAAAACCTAAAACTAAAATATTGATTTTCTAAAAAAGTGTAGGTATAGTTGTGAAAATATTAGGAAAACTGTTTTTCTAAAACCTGCATTGGATGATCAGTAATAGAACAAATTGTAAAAGTAGTAAAAAAGAGGGAAAGAAAAGTTTATCTTTGTGCTTGTTATTGTCATATATGGCAAGAGAGTAGTGGATTTGCAAAATAACAATATTCTGCGGCTGTTTTTTGAGTTAATTATTATCATCATTTATAAAGACAATTTTATCAAGTTTCACTATTAATTTTTCAATTATGAAGAAGGCTTTAATTCTATTGATGGGGATATGTCTATTCCTTTCCTGTAGTAAAGACACACCGGTTATTGATGAACCTGCACCACCTAAGGAGTACATTGCATCATTGGGATTTTCCGGTGAGATAACACAAATTTCCGAATCACCTTTAAGGTCAACGGAAAGTAATGATTTATACGGCATACAAGTCTATGCTTTGCCTATACAGGGCAGCACTGACTACAAGCCTTATGCATATGGGCTATTTGATAACAAAGCTTCAATGACAATAAAATTATTGGAAGGATACAAATATAAATTCGTATGCTCAATGATAGTAGATGGGAAAAATAGATTGCTTAATCATGCAGGAAATTATTATTTGCCATTTTTTATAAATGACGCAACCCCGCTAAACAATGTATTTACCTATTCTTCCTCTAAGGAAATGACATCATTGTCAGGAGGGGCGACACAATTAACAAATCCCCAATCGATTTTTAGGCGTCCAAATCTTGATAGGTACCATGGGCTCATTGAAGGTTATACTCCATCGGACAATGGTTCCGTATCTATTAACATGAAGCGTATAGTATTTGGTGTAAAAGTGGAAGTAGAAGGGGTTACGGATGGAAAAGTAAAAATAAGTCTATCTGAAGCTCCTGATTTCTATATTGAACATCCTGCGACGGAAATACAACAGATTTTCACTTTTCAAAACACTTATCCTTATCTTAACTGGACAAACGATAATTATTCGGAGACAATCACTCTTTCCGTCAATTGGTTAAAAGCTGATGGAGCCGAAGTCCCTATAGCTACACAAGATATCGCTTTTAAACGAAATATGCTTACAACAGTACGAGTTAAAGTAAATGATGCGCTGGTAGATAACAATTTGACGGTAACAACTGAAAATACAGAAATGGGAGATGGGGGAACTATAAATCTTGAAGGAGATGGGGGAACAGAAACTCCTGTTAACCCTAATCCATAGGAGTAAAAGATTTTGGTATAAATTGGGGTAGCGTTGCTTTTTTGAGCAGCGCCATCTTTTCGTCTGCCGGGTAAATATCACTACTTTGCTTGAATTCTTAATGTTTCAGCTTAAATTATACCCTTTTTGTACAAATATAACCCAGAGGTATATTTTTTGAATTGAGATACTCGAATTGTCGTCCTGAAAATATATACTCATGTTAATCTATCAGTTATAAAATCTGTGAAATAAAACTATCGAAATTGGGAGAGTACGGCTATTGGTGAGGATTCAAACCTTTAAATCTGTAATCTTTGATTTGTGTAAGATATACGGTTTGTCTTTTACTTGTGTATATGTCCACATTAAATTTTTGATCATAATCAATACCGATATCCCACTTTCCATCGCCGTCGCTGTCCCATTCTATAGCCAGATAGTAACGGTCATTACCTTTATGGGTCGTATATTTGATTAGTTTTTGAGCATTGTCAGGCAAATCAATGTTTACTTTACATGGAATTTGCGTACATCTTATTTTTTTCTCTACAATAACTGATGCAGGCACATCAGCAACGAGTTCATCGTATCCGAAAACAGTAATAGTAAATTCCTGGTTTTCAATATTGAATGCTTGTTTGCTTGTTAAGTTTAGATTGAGCGTATTGCTCTCCCACTTGTTACACGAAACGATCAACGTAAAGCCCAAAAAGAGAAAAAATATACTTTGAAAGATTTCATCTTTATCCAGTTTTTGAGGTTTCCATACTATTGACGAAAAACCCTTTCAAAATGTTGCACGAAAAATATTAAAATATTTTCGTTTGATATTATTGCCTATTTAATCCGTGCACTATTTTGTTTATTCCCGAAAATATACGCGATAAAAATGTCTTTCTCTCTTATGCTTCTAATAAACAGTCGCTTGTTTGCTCAGAACCGCTTTTCGTAATCTTTTCTGATATTCGGATTGAGGGAATATGAACGGAAAACGACAAATAAGATTGAGTTGATCACTTAATTTCTGTTTGAAATTGTTGATTTCCTTTTCCGTCCAGTTCTGCTGTAAATAATCGAGAATATTTTCTAAATTACGTATCGATTCCTCTGTCCACTGAAGATTATAAGAATCCATACCGTTTTTTTATCTCATGGTGGGGAACGGTTCGTCCTTCATCTATATCTTGCAATCCTTTCTCAATTCCTGTCTTTTGTTCATCGGTCAAATCGTCCCACCAATCATTGAGCCGACTGTTGCTGTCTTTAACAATTTTCAGATAACGGATTGTTTCTTCATCTTCAAGCCGTGTAAGCCATTCGATGAGTTCTAATTTTATCGCATCGCGTCCCATAATTTCCCTTTTGATAGTTAAACAATCAACCGACCTCGATGGTTCTCTTCTCCTTGTTGCTTTGTAATGCCAATTCGATGATTCTCATTACATTGCGGGCTTCTTCCGGTTTTACGGCTAATCCGGCCTTGCCGAGGATGGCGTCGCGCAGGTTGATAAAGTAATCCCGGTAATCGCCGTGCTCACTTTCTATTTTCCCCTGGATTTTCACCCCTTTGTATTCCGCGTTGATGGTTCCCCATATGCTTTCGGGTTCACGCCCCCAGTTTTTGCCTTCGGGAATGGCACCGCCGTCGAGCGTGGCTTCCTGTACATCAAGTCCGTACTTCGCGAAGGAACCGTTTGTGCCGTGGAGCATATAGGTGGGCCCCGGTATACGGCAGATCATGCCCGATTTCAGTGTGGCGGTGAAGGTGGGGTAGTGAAGGCGCACATCGAAATGGTCATCGGCTTTTGCCCACGGCCGCTGGTGGTTGATCTCCGCCGTTACAGCCGCCGGCATTCCGAAAAACCATAACGCCTGGTCGATAAGGTGAGAACCAAGGTCGTAAAAGATACCCGATCCCGGAAGTGATTGTTCGCGCCATGCTCCGTTGGGACGAGGATCGGTACGGTACCGGTCAAAATGTGTTTCGTAATCTGTTATCTCTCCCAACAAGCCGCTGTCAAGCAACTTTTTTACCGTTTTGGTGTCGCTCGTGAAACGGCGGTTGTGGTACACGGTGAGAATTTTGTTCTTCCTTTCGGCGATCTCGATCAGTTCATCGGCTTCCGCTACATCGATGGTGAACGGTTTTTCCACTACGGCATGTTTACCGGCAAGCAGCGCTTCACGTGCCCAACGAAAATGGTCGGTGTTAGGAGAGGTGACGATGACGAGATCGATCTCCGGGTCGTCGATAATGCTCTTTCCATTTGGAACGACTGCCGTAATGGGATATCGCTCTTCGATAAGCGTTTTGCTTTCGGGATTGGATGTGCTGATCTTCGTGAGTTCATACCCTTCCACCACATCGATAAACGGTGCGTGGAATACGCGGCCGGAGAGTCCGTAGCCGATAATGCCTGTGCGAATGTTGGTTGACATAGATTGTAATTTTAATTGTTCCCAAAGTTAAGGAAATTTTCAATAAAAGGAAAAACCTGTTCTGTCTTTATCCTAAAATCAACTACCAGTTCGGTATATTTTGGCATACATCTGATTGTTAATAGATTGATCAAGTAAACTTCAACTTGTAAGTAGCACGTAGTCAAATGGTTACATTACCTTTTCAGAAGGAAACCGACTAACTTTTGCGTTGCCATCGCGCGATGGCTCATGCTGTTTTTCACTTCATCGCCCAGTTCGGCAAAGGTTTGGTCATAGCCGTCGGGCATAAAAACGGGATCGTACCCGAAACCATGCCTGCCTCGTTTTTCCTCAGTGATTTTTCCTTTAACCACTCCTTCAAAAAGATATTCCTCATCATTAATAAGCAGCGCGATCACGGTGCGGAATCGAGCCGCGCGGTTATCAGTATCCCCTAATACCGCAAGTAGCTTTTTCATGTTCTCTTCGGGATTGCACGTCTCACCCGCATAACGTGACGAGTAAACGCCGGGGGCACCGGCCAACGCCTCTACCTCTAATCCCGTATCGTCAGCAAAACAGTCGTACCCATATTTGTTTTTAATGAATTTCGCTTTGATAAGTGCGTTTTCTTCCAGTGTAATTCCCGTCTCATCAATATCTTCGTGACAGCCAATGTCTGAAAGGCTGAGGATGTGCAGCTTGTCATTCACTATCTCGCGAATTTCATTGAGCTTATGTTTGTTGTTGGTAGCGAAAACGATTTTTTTCATTTGAGTTTTTCTTTACGGATTCGTTCCTGTATGCGTACCCTCTCTTCTCTTTCCTGTTCCCGCTGTTTCAGTTCGGCTTCCCGTTTACGTTGCCTCTCTTTCAGCTCCAGTTCCCGTTGTCTGATCTTTTCCTGTCGCTCCCGCTCGCGCCCTTTCAACACTTCATTCCTGCTTTTGGGCGACGAGGCTTCCTCTCTTTGCTCCATCGCTTCGGCCGCTTTCCGCTCCAGTTCCCGTTTCAGTTCCTCGGGCGTTACTCTCCTGTCCTGGATAGCCGGTTGTAACCCTATTGGTTGCTGCTTTTGCTCCGGCTCGTGGAGTGCCGGCGTTTGCAAAGGTACTATCTTTTCCTTTTCCCGCGAGATAATTTCTTCGAATTCCGTTTTGGCACCAGCCTCTATTTCCCGTAGGATATTTTCTTCGGTTTCCGTTTCCACTCCAATCTTTGTCTCGTGTGAAATACCTTCATCCGTATCCGCGTCGACACCAACCTCTGTTTCCCGAGAGGCATCTTTATCCATATCCACTTCCGCGACAATCTCTGCCGGTAGCGTAATCATCGCTCCATCATCAAAATTGGCGAGAAAGAAGGCAATGTATTCCTCAACCGTTTTTCCGGTTTGCATGATGGATAAATTCTCCCCTGAAATAATTACCGGAGTAACACCCTCCGTGATAACTGCTCCGGACAGGGAGTCCGAGCGTATCATCCGGGCATAGCGCGATGCCTCCCGGAAGGATTGAAAAGTTCCTATTGCAAGCGCCTCCATTTCCCTGAGCGGCATATAAGATAAATCGAATGTCCGAAGCCTGAAATGAGAGAAATTGAAATTCGCGGCCGCGAAAAGGAGCGCGTTTTATCCACGGAATTTCGTGGGAACGAAAAGAGGAAAAAGTGGGGAGTATTCCTGTCGCTACTGAACCTGACGGTGTCATTTGCCCTGTGCCCGCTTCCGATTGTGTTGGCCGAAGCGGCGCTCCATTGTCTGTTCAGGGAGGCGTTTGCAGCCAACGTTCGTCCTTGCGACAGCCCGTCGATGATGTTCTGCGCTAAAGGAGCGGCATCCGACTGTGGATATTTTTGCAGCAACTCGTTGAGGGATCTTTCCGTTTTTTCCGCATCACCCGTTTGAGCATGGGACAAAGCGTACAACAGCAGGAACTGCGGCATCAATCCGGAATCGGGATATTTTTCTCGAAACGCATCAAAAGTCGTTTGAACCGACGTGGCATCTCCCTCCATGTATGTCTGGTAGGCTTGCTGATAGATCGCTTCCTCCGGTTTGGGATAAATATAAATCCTCTTCTCTACATTTGGGTCGGATATCGCTATGGCGTATTCATGATCGGGATATTCCTGCAACAAACGCTGTCGGAAAGATTGCGCTATGGAATCGCTCCCGCTTCGCGTGTAAATCTGATAAAGTTGATAATAAATTTCGGGAGTGTGTGTACTGAGGAGAGCATTTGTTGTGCTCTCCTTTTCCGCCAGGAGATAATGTTGGATGGCCTTTGCCGTGTCGTTACTGTTCAAATACATGTTCCCGAGAGCATAATAAATTTTATCCAGATATTCTTTGTTTTTCTCCTTTTTACTCATTTTCTCCAACTCGTCCATGCTGTTAAGCCTTTGCGTTCCGGTTGTGACGGCCGATTGGGCGATAAAGGCATTCAGAGCAAGTTCATAAGGCGTGCTGAGCCCTTTCACATCTTCAAAAGCGCGGAAGGCTTTTTCGTTATCGCCGAGCGCAGCATAGGTCTGCCCGAGGAGAAACTGAAGGCGTTTTTTTTGGAGGGAATTTTTTTCCCGGTCTATGGTTTTTTGTAAATAGGGGAGCGCTTCGGCATATTCTCTTTTGTGAAGCAGATAAAATGTGTAAGTCTCCGCAAAGAGATCGACCAAATGCGTAGGAAGGGCCCTGGTCTTCAGTATATACATCATATTATCGGCGTCGTACATCCGGTTCATTTCCGTGTAGGCCCGCATCATCCATATTTGCGCTTCGGAAACCACGTCGATATCCTGCTTGTAGATGCGAAGGATTTGTGAGAATACCGATAACGCCTCGTTATAGTCCTGATTTTGCACGTGTCCTTTCCCCATCAGTAGCCAGGCGCTTTTAATAAACGGGTTAAACTCCTCCTGGCGGAGCCATTCCCGGTACTCCTGCGTTTGGCGCTGCGAGGGATCGCGGCGTGGTTTCGCCGAAATGGAATGTTCCCGGATGGCTTTGGTGGTTTTATCGATCACCGCGTCAAACGGCCCGCCGGGCTGTGTTTTCTCCTTGGTGGGCGTAGAAGGATAGAGAGGAAGCAGCTCCGTATAGTCATCGGAAAAACTCTCCATTTGATTTTTCAGGGTTTCGTTGTATGTTTCCTGTGCATTAAAAAAGACATTGTAGCGGGCGGTAAATTCATGGTATGCGCGTGTGGCCTGCGTATTCTTTCCGGTGGAACATCCCAGCAAAAGAACAATACATACAGATCCCCAAAGGACAAATCTTATTTTGTCTTTTAATACCACTTGCGTCCTTATTTTTCGAGTAATTACGTTCCTTTACATAACTCGAAAAGAGGGCTTTTATTGTTTTTTCAGCTTTTTAAGTATGAATTGCCTCGATATTTCCAAATAGATTGCACCGTAGATACTTCTAAAATTACCTTATTCATATAGCAACAATAATCTATTTGAGAAACATGACGCAGGAATAGGGATTTTGTTTCTTACTGAAAATGAGTGTGTTAGGTTATCTGTTAAGGAAACAGTCATATTAAAGGAAACAGCTATATCGGACGAAACAACTATATTAGAGGAGCCAAGCATATCAGCTCTTTGTACTAACCAACCTCTTTACAAGCTTCCCCACAAAGAACATCACAATCAGCACAAAAATAATGAATGCACCCGACGGAACGTTCAGGTAATAGGAGAGAAGCAACCCAATCGTACAGCCCACAAAACTGAAGAGGATGGAAAGTGAAATGATTTTCGAATAATTCACGGTAAACAGGTTGGCCGTCATTTGCGGCACGGTGATAAGCGACATCAGCAGTACAATTCCAACCAGGCGAATGCTTAGCACAATGGTTACGGCAGTGAAAAGCATCATGGTATATTCAATAAACTGCGTGGGGATACGTCTGGTTTGCGCAAATTCGCTGTCGAACGATACGGAAATAATGGCGTGGTAAAACAGGGCAAAGAACAGCAAAAGAATACATGATAAAATAACCAGCGCCATGATATCGGTTCGGGTAATGGTGAGGATATTCCCGAAAAGATATTCCGATAAATTGGGGGCATAACCCGGCGTGAGAAAAGTGAGCATGATGCCTATCGCCATTCCCAGTGACCAGAAGACGGCAATGGCAGAGTCTTCACGTACGCCCTGCTTATGGGAGAGCCACTGGATGCCGAACGC
>AGTN01708244.1_pt1 | contig 20375 bp, 14 predicted proteins | sample 314218 | NCBI WGS metagenome assembly AGTN01 (sample SAMN02954264, study PRJNA73603) | bioreactor metagenome | biome: terrestrial; feature: non-aerated bioreactor; material: poplar woody material; isolation source: poplar biomass | place: USA | collected 2006-12 | reverse complement strand
GATCCGGTATCTTCTCGAATGTACGGGCCGGTGTTCTCCCAGAAAAATGACTCAGCGTTCTCACAAAAGAAGAAGAAAAAAACAACCGTTCCCCTTTTTGAAAGATGCATCGGACTACCGGCGTTTGTTGAAGGATCCCGATGCTTTCGATTTTATCGAGGCAGACAACCGAATTGTTGCGCTCCCCAAGGTGCATTCCAAAACCCTTGTTTTGTTGTATGAGAGGCTGAGAACAGTCTCAATGGGAGTGGAAATCGGAGAGAAGAAGGGAAAAGATTTTATTCCGTCGCACTCGCTGGCAATGAGCAGTGAACTCAACCGCGAAGCATTTATCAACTATGAAGTAACGTATGATGATGCCATCGCCTATTTGCGAAAAGACGTCATCCGACTTTCCGATGTACCTAAAGGATTCGTGTTGCTCAGCTACAGAAACGAACCGATAGGCTTTGTGAAGAATATCGGCAACAGGGCGAATAATTTGTATCCGAACGAATGGCGCATCCGAAGCGGTTATTTACCGGAAAAAGTGCCGGAAATTCTATATCACACATCCTGAATTGCAAATGAATCTCAGACATCAGATATCAGATCATAAGTCATAAAATTCAACTACGAAATTTCAAACTCCAAATTCTAAATCATAAAATTTACACTCCTAAACATCGGACATCAAACTTCAGATTACAAATGCACCTCTTTCAATCACGTCAGCTGCTCGCCTATCTATTCGTTATTTTAGCGATAATAATCGCTTTGGCGTCGCTTCTGTTATCAAACAGGCTGGTGAAGGAATTAGCGGAGGAAGAACGCGGTAAACTGGAGGTGTGGGCTTTGGCAACACAATCGGTCGCCTCGGGCGATGAAAATGTGGATATGTCGCTGGTATTGAAAATTCTGCAAAGCAATACCACTATTCCTGTTATTTTGCATGATGAAGGTACCGGTGAATTGCTGGGGCATAATATTAAACCTTCCAAAAAAGAAGAACACGCTTTTCTTCTTAAGAAAATGGAAGCGTTTGGACGAAAACACCCGCCCATAGAACTGAAAGAGCTTAGTCAGTCCTTGTATTACGACGATTCCAATACGTTGAAACAACTACGCGCCTATCCCTATATACAACTCTTCGTGATGGCTCTCTTTACCGGTCTGGCATTCTTTGCACTAAACCGTTCGCAACGGGCGGAACAAAACAAAGTATGGGTGGGATTGTCGAAAGAGACCGCTCATCAGTTGGGAACGCCTATCTCATCGTTAATGGCATGGACGGAATATTTAAGGCTGAAAGAGACTTCTCCCCAGTTGTTGACCGAGATGGATAAAGATATAGCCCGTTTGCAGATGATTACGGAGCGTTTCTCGAAAATAGGCTCTATCTCCGATCTGAAAACGACGGACTTGCGCGATGTCGTGAGAGGTTCGCTGGCCTATCTGGAGAAACGTGTCTCGAATAAAGTGACCTTTGATTTGGCCTTTCCTGAACGACCGGTGTCTGTCTCTCTGAATGAGCCGCTGTTCGGTTGGGTAATAGAAAACCTTACAAAAAATGCGGTAGATGCCATGAACGGACAGGGAACCGTTACATTCTCTATCGGGGAGAAAGGCAAACAGGTTATCCTCGATATCTCCGATACCGGAAGAGGACTGCCTAAATCGAAATTCAGAAGAGTCTTCTCACCCGGTTATACCACCAAAGAACGGGGGTGGGGACTTGGCCTCTCGCTTGTCAAACGTATCGTGGAGACGTATCACAAAGGAACGATCGTTGTGAAAAAATCGGAAATAGGAAAAGGAACCACGTTCAGGATTGTGCTGAGAACTGCCAAGGAATCAGTGCTGTAATCTTTTCGCATATTGCAAGCAATCCGTTTTATCATCCAATTATACCTCGTATATCTTCCGCATCGGCATACTTCTTTAATAATTCCACCGAATAATTCGCCGCTTCCTGCAATCCCTTTTCGCCCGAGTAGCCGTTAATGATCATTAATAAACGGGATGTGCCGGGAGTAATTTTTGTACGTTCTACATCGCTTGTGGGCGTTCCGATACCGCCCTTTTCATCGCGGTAAACAGGCAATCCTTCAATATTGAGCAACCCTCGCCCGATGGCTTCGAACTCCTCATCGGCTTTACCTACTCCCAAAATCAGGTTACCCTGTATCTTACCGGCATCAAAACCGCCGATGGAATAACCGGTTTTTAACGATACCAGGTTGATTAAATCTACCAACGTATCGATCTGATATAATTCCTGCCTTTTCATTATTCTCCGGCACAATGCTTCGGAGGAGGGACGATAGCGGTTAGGGTCTTTTCCCAGTTTTTTGTAGGCCTGCCGCGTAGCAAGTATGGCAGTACGCTTGTTGATATCCTCCATCTTGTGAGTAGCGGAAAACTCTGCCGAAAAGGCATCCATCTCACGCCAAAGGCAGTGGTTATAAGGGCTGTTTTTTACTTTACACTCTATTGCCGCAAAACGGAACCATGGGCACACGGCTAAAATTTCATCGCTAATCGTTATCTCCGGAAAACTCATACCTTCACTTTTTCAATCTTACCTGTCTGGTTTGATTTCCGTTTCAAAGGTATAAAATCTTAAGCAAATGAGCCCTAAATTGGTATAAAGGAATGAATATTTGAAAAATAAGAGGGATTTAATTTGTGAAAGTCTCTTTCAATTCCTATATTTGCGTGAATTTTTGTTTTCATACGATTATTTTATTTCTTGTTGGTGTATGGAATATTTGCGTTAAGCTAAATGAGCAAAGGACAAGCTTACTTGAACTATGCCATAGTGAGCAAAGGACTAACTTTAGTGAACTCGCAGTAATGATGTTCATCGATGTAATTATTAAAATGCTCGTTTCATATGACTGACGAAAATAATAAGCTGCTTGTCGATTTGGAAGTGCGTATAAAACAGGTGTTGTTTTTATGTGATTCCCTAAAAGGCGAGAATGCACGATTAAAAACAGAGATACAGTCGAAGCAAAAACTGGTAGATGAGACAGTGAAAGAGCTGCGGCAACTGAAAACAAAATACGACGGTTTAAAGACAGCGAGAACCATTACTGCCGCGTCGGTAGACGTGGATATCGCGAAAACCAAACTGTCAAAATTGGTGCGAGAAGTTGATAAATGCATAAATTTATTGAAATAACCTTTGAAAAATTTATGTAATGGGCGACGAAAAATTTTTATTAACATTAGAGATTGCCGGCAGGAAGTATCCATTGAAAATCAAGAGGTCGGAAGAACAGGCTTTCCGTGATGCCGCCAAAAAGATAAATACAAAAATAAACCAATACCGTGTTGCTTACGGGGGAAAAAACTCCGGCATGACAATACAGGATTATATGGCTATGACGGCCATTCAGGCATTGGCAGAGAATTTTTCTCTCGGTGATAAGAATAATACGAAACCCTTTGAAGATAAGATCGATTCGCTGATTAGCGAATTGGACGATTATCTGAAAAAATAGCCCATTCTCTTGATAAACAAGATAATGAGTGGACGCACCTTTTGAACACAGGCACCCCCTGTGTTTGATTGAGTGCGGTTTTTTTATGTGATAAGAAATGAAGTATGCTTAAACGTCCATACACAATAGAGGAGTAATAGTCGTATAAAACAAAGAACAGAACCTCTTTACGGATATTCTTTATGATTCCGGAAAGAGAATATAAATCAATTAATAATAAACAATATGGAAATAGTTATAGGAGTTATCGGATTGGTGATCGGGGCCGTTGTTGCCTGGTTCATGACCGGTAAGATGGCCAATTCCCGCGCTAAGAGCATCCTGAGCGATGCGGAAAAAGATGCCGAGGTAATAAAAAAGAAAAAATTACTGGAAGCGAAAGAGGAGACGCTGGCGATGAAAGCCGAAGCCGAAAAGCAGGCAAACGCCCGCACATCTAAAATTCAGCTTACGGAAACCAGGCTCAGGCAGCGTGAAATGACGCTCAACCAAAAGCAGGAAGAACTGAACAGAAAAACTTCTGAAATCGATGAATCGAGACTTAATGTGGCCAATCAACAGGAATTCCTCGATAAAAAAGGGGCCGAACTGGAACGCCTTCACAGGCAGTCGGTGGAAAAACTGGAGACGATTTCCGGACTTTCCGCAGAAGAAGCGAAGGAGCGTTTGGTGGAGTCGCTGAAAGAGGAAGCCAAGACGGATGCCCAGTCGTACATCAACGACATAATGGAAGAGGCTAAAATGACGGCAAACAAAGAAGCGAAACGCATTGTGGTTCAGTCTATCCAACGTGTGGCGACGGAAACATCCATTGAGAATGCCATTACGGTGTTCCATATCGATTCCGACGAGGTCAAAGGGCGCATCATCGGCCGTGAAGGGCGCAACATTCGCGCGCTGGAAGCAGCTACCGGAGTGGAAATCGTTGTGGACGATACGCCGGAAGCTATTGTATTGTCGGGTTTTGATCCCGTACGTCGTGAGATTGCCCGTTTGTCGCTGCATCAGTTGGTTGCCGACGGCCGCATTCATCCCGCCCGCATTGAAGAGGTGGTATCGAAAGTAAAGAAACAGATTGAAGAAGAAATTATAGAGACCGGCAAACGTACGGTGATCGATTTGGGGATTCATGGGTTGCACCCCGAGTTAATACGCATGGTGGGAAAAATGAAGTACCGCTCGTCATATGGACAAAATCTCCTGCAACACTCACGGGAAACAGCCAATCTTTGTGCCATCATGGCATCGGAGCTTGGGTTGAATCCCAAGAAAGCGAGACGCGCCGGGTTGCTGCACGACATCGGAAAAGTGCCGGATGAGGAACCGGAATTGCCGCACGCAGTGCTTGGAATGAAACTGGCAGAGAAATACAAGGAGAAGCCGGATATTTGCAATGCCATTGGTTCTCACCACGACGAAGTGGAAATGACGACACTGCTGGCGCCTATTGTCCAGGTGTGCGACGCTATTTCAGGGGCCCGCCCCGGAGCACGCCGTGAGATTGTGGAGGCATATATCAAACGGTTGAATGATCTGGAAAATCTGGCGCTTTCCTATCCGGGCGTGGTGAAAACATATGCCATTCAGGCAGGCCGCGAACTACGGGTAATTGTGGGTGCCGATAAGATCGATGATCAGGATACGGAAAAACTGTCGGCCGAGATTGCCCGTAAGATACAAACGGAGATGACTTATCCCGGACAGGTGAAGATCACGGTAATTCGTGAAACGCGTGCCGTAAGCTACGCGAAATAATGCAGGTCATGAGACCATGAATCGTTTCACATAAACGAATCAATCATACATACATAAAGAGGATGAGACCCAATGCGGTTTCATCCTCTTTTTATTTGTAGACCTTATCTCGTCTTAGGACTAGTCACCTGTCAGAACAGATTAAAAGATTCAACTCTCAAAGGCTTACATCCTAATGTATGGGGCAGTTTCTTTTCTGAGTGTATGCTCTGTCTGAAAAGTTGAAATTTACTTCTCTACTTTTCCCCTCTTTCTGGTTTTTTTCACCAACAATTCTTCGTTGCTTCCGATAACTGTTTTCAGTTCCATCTGAAGACGTTTAATCTCCATTTCCTGATTATGGATAGTGGTAAGCAGTGCGTTTAGTTCTTCGTTATCCACCGTATCGGGATACTGGGCTTTCACACGGGCAATGAAATCACTCAACACGTTCATGTAATTATTGAAGGCGTCGTAAGGCGACATGTAGGGGCTGAATTGACTCTGCCCTCCGCCGAAATGCTTGGTGGACATGTAATAGAAATGATCGCTTGTCTGCAGATAGAGCCAGTCTTGTTTCAAACGGCGGTCGGTGCATAAGCGTACACGTTCGCCCATTTCGTATAGCGACTTTAACGCGCTTTTTTGTAGTTTGTTTCCAAGCCATGCACTCACGTCGCGTTCTTCATCGGCCCATGAAATGGTGTTAGGCACACTGATTGCTCCAATCGCTTTTTTTGTGTCTATCGCTTCGCTGGGTGTAGCAAACCCTATGCCTCTTTCAAAAGCAAAGCGCGGCAACGCTTTCATGAATTCAAAAATTCCCGTATGTGATGGTTGCAGATTACCCAGTGTTTCATAGTTCATAAAGAGATTGATCACTTCTTCTTCGGGCGGGGTTGCCGCAATCCAGGAGCTGAATTTCTCTGCCGTGAGCGGATATTCATTCCAACTGTAATTGGAAAAACGATAGGCGATATCGTCGCTGAAACGGCTGTTCTTAAGCAATACCTTCATCTTCGGCTGTGTTGCTGCCTCATACACGTAATTTGGACTTTTCCATCCGAGAATATGCTTGGCGCCTTCGGTAATCATTTTGTCGTACCCCATGTCGTATACCATTTCGGCAATTTCATCAGAATAGATCAGCTCTGTATTGCGAACGACCGTTGGCTTCCGGCCAAACAACATCTCCATTCTCTCGGCATGATGCTTTATCTGATTTCGGAATTCCTCCGGATCGAAGAGACTGGCAAGCGAGTGGGCATACGTTTCGGTAAGGAATTCCACGTTGCCGGTTTTACTGAGTTCACGGAATCCGTCAATAACTTCGGGGGCATATATCTCTAATTGTTCCAGGGCGGTACCCGAAATGGAAAAAGCCGCTTTGAATTTTCCTTTGTTTTGATTCACCAAATCCAACATCATCCGATTAGCCGGTATGTACGAACGGGCGGCTATTTGCTGCAGGATATCTTCGTTGGCGTAATCATCGAAATAATAATGATCGCTGCCGATATTGAAAAAACGGTATCTCTTTAACCGGAACGGCTGATGGATCTGGAAATAAAAGCAAATTGTCTTCATCTTATGTTGTTTGATTGTTTTTTATTTTTCTTAAGTCCGGCATCTAATTACGAACTACCGGTTTTCACACCAGGCTGTTGTAAATTGTGCGGACCTTTCTTCCGGCATCCTCCCATTTAATATTGTCCACTTCCATTTTCCCCTCTATTTTCAAATATTCTGCCATTGCCGGATAGGTGCAGACGGAATATATGGCATCGGCCATCGCCTCAACATCCCAATAATCGGTCTTGATAACGTTATGGAGGATTTCGGAGCACCCCGATTGGTACGAGATAATACTCGGCACATTGCACTGCATAGCCTCGAGAGGAGAGATGCCAAACGGTTCCGATACCGAAGGCATAACATACACATCGCTCGATTTCAGCATTTCATATACCTGTTTCCCGCGAAGAAACCCTGTGAAATGAAATCTATGGGCAATGCCTCTGTCGGCAACCAAACGGATCATCTGGTCCATCATGTCGCCGCTTCCCGCCATCACGAAACGAATATGATCGGTTTTGCGGATTACCTGAGTAGCGGCATCTACGAAGAATTCGGGGCCTTTTTGCATGGTGATCCGACCGAGAAAGGTGACCACTTTTTCAGAAACACCTGAGATTCGCTCAATCGCTTCAATTTCAGGACTGAGGGGTTCTACGGCATTGTGCACGGTAGTTACTTTCCAGTACGGTTGATGGTAATTCTCAATCACTGTTCGACGGGTTAAATCGCTTACGCAAATAATGTGATCGCAATTATCCATACCGTCTTTTTCAATTCCATACACAATAGGATTGGGCTTGCCCCGGCTACGGTCGAATTCCGTAGCGTGTACGTGAATCACCATCGGCTTTCCGGTAACGCTCTTCGCGTGAAGTCCGGCAGGATAGGTGAGCCAGTCGTGCGCATGAATGATGTCGAAATTGTACGTGCGGGCAATTATGCCTGCTACAATGGAGTAATTATTGGTTTCTTCCAGAATATTGTTGGGGTATCTGCCCGAGAATTCAATGCACCCCAAATCGTTGGTATGCATATAGCTGAAATCGGCATAAATGTTATCGCGCATCCAGTAATATTCCCTCGGGTCCATGAATTTTTCCAGTCTTGTTTGGGCAGTCTCCCACGGCACATCGCGCCATACAATGGGCGTATTGTTGGCGCCGATGATCTTCAGAAAACTTTGATCTTCGTCGCCCCAGGGTTTGGGGATCACGAAAATAGTCTCCATGTCGCCTTGTTTAGCCATGCCTTTTGTAAGTCCATAGCTCGCAGTCCCGAGCCCTCCGAGAATATGTGGTGGAAATTCCCAGCCAAACATTAATGCCTTCATGTGTCCAATATTTGATAATTACCGATTCCGGATTTCCGATGTATATTGATTTTTCCTTTTGTTTATTAACCGCTGTGCTCTGAGCAGCTCCCCTACGCTCATGGCAAAAGAGTATCCGCCATGGGCGATAAAAGGCGGGTTTGAATCGTAGAATTCCGATACGGAACCGATGCAATCGTTTTGCATTTCGCCTTCCATTTCCACCATGATGCGGTCTGCCAATGACAATCCACTCATTTGGAATACGTTCAGATACGCTTCAATATAAGGGCCCAATAACCAGGGGAACGCCATTCCGTTGAAATAGGCTACTTTTTTCTCGTTCTCCGAGCCTGTATAATGAGGATGGAATTTATCGCTTTTCGGAGTGAGCGAACGTATACCGCAAGTGGTCAGCAATTCTTTGGTAACATAATCGATAACCGATTTCTTTTGACTTCTTTCAAGGGGGGAGTAAGGAAGTGAAACAGCAAAAATCATATTCGGGCGGACATTCGGATCTTTGTGGTATTCGTCAACATAATCATACAGATAACCGGCATCATTCAGAAACTTCTCCATGAAAGACTTACCTGCCTGTTGGGCCTTGTCTTCCAAAGAAGCTGCCAGCTCATTTTTTTCGGTTTCAAGGGCTATCTCTCCGGCAAATTTCAGGGCGTTGTACCAAAGGGCGTTAAATTCCACGAGGTATCCCGATCGGGGTATGGCAGGACGGCCGTCTATCATCGCATTCATCCAGCTGACGGCTACGTCGCGCCCGTAAGTGGATAGGAGCCCCTCCTCTTCATGGAAAACCAGATTCGGGTGTTTTCCGGCTATGATATAGTCAATGATCTCGAACAGAAAACCGCTGTATTTTTCTATGAACGCCTCTTTCCTTTCGTTCCGGTATTGTTGTAACGACCAAACCACCCAAAGCAACACATCAGGGTCTTCCATCTGTTTGAGAAAACTCTTCGTCGGTTTGTCCGCCATGAAGTCCCTCAAATGTGGAATCGCCGTGTCCATTATTTTTTCGTAATCCTGTGGTTTTTCCACTGAGAGGGTACATCCGGGGAGAGAAATAAACTGGTCTCTCGCCCTCACTTTAAACCACGGATATCCGGACAAAAGATAATGTTCGTTCTTGTTGGGAATATAATAAAACTGGTGACTGGAATTCTTCAGGCAGTTATAAAAGTTGGAACGGCGTGTGCGTGTGTATATTTCAAGATCAAACTCTTTTGCCAGATTGGATGTCTCCACAAGAATATCTCCGGCTGAGAAGATAATCTCCTCGCCTTTTTCAATGGACATCTCGAAATATCCGGGAACGTACAGGTCTTCCATGAACGTATCGCCGCTTTGCAGGTCTTGCAGATATTCAATATCGCGATACCAGTCGGGATGATAAATGAACTCCGGTTTTTTGTTGAACTGCATGAAAAGCTCGGGGTAACCAAAATACATACATGTGCTGATGCCGTTTTCCACTTCGCGGTACGATTTGTCTACCTGATCGTTTTCACGTGTGAGTTGCGATATTTTCCTGAAAGCCAGAAACGGCTTAAAGCGAATAGTCGTGGGAGAGTGGGCATCCAGGAGCGTGTAGCGGATCATCAGTCGGTTCTCTTTCGAGGAGAACATAATCTCTTTCGACAAGATCACGCCGCCGACACGGTAGATGGTTTTGGGCACGCTGTCGCAGTTGAACTCCCGGATATACTTGTGTCCTTTCGGACTGTAATTGTCGCCGGCATACCGGTGTATACCCAGATTAAAGTCGGCGCCGTGCTGAATGACTGTTTCATCGAAAGACGACAGGATAAGATGGTTCTCATCATCCAAATAGGGTACCGGCATCACTAATAGTCCCTGGTACTTGGTTGTGTTACAGCCCGATATCGAAGTGTTTTGATAGGCTCCCCGTCTGTTGGTCCTCAATACGTTTCGGTATAAAGAATACTCCAAGTTGATCATCAGGTCTTTGTCGAATTTCAGATAACTCATTGCAATGTAAAGTTTATGGTAAAGTGCGCGCCGTTAATTCCTGCGAAAGATAACAAAATAGAAATTATTCCGCAAGCAAAAAAGGGATAAATTCATTGTTTCGTGGTTTTTTGACTTAATAAAAGGATTTGTTTGTAAATTTGTGATAAGGGAGTAAAAAATAGGTGCTTCTCTGCGGAAAATGAACTTTTTCGTTAAGCTAAAAGGGCATAGTACCAACTTGTTTGTACTATGCCATAGCGAGTACTTTTTCGATAAAGGATATACATAAAACGAACTTATTCGTATTATGTTATCGCGAGAAAAAGTTTGAAAGAAAAAGTCTAAATTTAATAAATGTGAATAATTTATCGTGGTATGCTTTTGAGAAGAAACGAATGTGGCTGGCATTACTGCCTTCCATTGTGTTCGTGGCTTTGGTTTGGTTGGCTTTCATAGTAAATCTTGCCGACCCGTTCGGATGGGATCTTTCCCGATGGGGAATTTTGCCGAGAGATATCCGCGGATTGAAAGGAATCCTGTTTTCTCCTTTCCTGCATGCGTCGTTTTCTCATTTATGGTCTAACACCATTCCGCTGTTTATCCTTATCTGGTTTCTGTTTTATTTTTACAGCAGGATTGCGTTTGGCACATTTCTCTATCTTTGGGTGTTGAGCGGTTTCATTACATGGATTATTGCCCGCGACTCCTATCATATAGGGGCAAGCGGACTTGTTTTCGCACTCCTGTTTTTCCTTTTTTTCAGTGGGATCTTCAGAAGCTATATTCCTTTAATTGCCGTTTCTCTCGTTGTAGCCTTTATTTACGGAGGCATGATTTGGAGTATTTTCCCCATCACGGAAATGGTGGATGCGACTATTTCCTGGGAAGGACATTTGTCGGGAGCGATAAGCGGATTAATCCTCGCGGTAGTTTTCCGCAGGCAGGGCCCCCAGAAACCCGAAGTGGTATGGGAGGAAAAGGAAGAGGAAGAGGAAGAGGAAGAGGAAGAGAGTTAATTACTTTTTATCTTTTCGTTAACGCGTAATTTTATTAAAGGGTAATCAGACTTGAAGGCATGATACGATGGATATATACTACGTTGTCGTGTACTGTGTAGATAATAGCAACCTTATATGCCTCTTGTGAGTATTCCAATAGGTATATGCTTTCAGCGGATAATTATTTTTGTTCTGTAATGTCCCGACATGCGATTTTCCACCATTTTCCAAATTTTATCATCGGAATAGGTTTTTTCTTCCGGTATCGATGAGTGCCACCGAGTGGGGATAGAGGAATTCTGGTTACTGTCGGCATATTCCGCTTGCGGTTCATTTAACCTGATAGTTTCGATACTTTCTGCTTGAGGATGTTCCAGTGTTACAACTTTTTTCCGTTAATTCTTTAGGAAGAATTACGGATAATCATTTATGATAAATATATTCGTTTCATTGTTGGTATATAATTTTATATCATTAAATTATCGACATCAACTCCCTCCGGAGATGACGATCATGGCCAACCCCGCAATAAACAGGATAAACATGAGCGTCAGTAACAGATTCACCAGTTTCGAAGCACCTTTAAACTCTTTCCATATAAATACGCCCCACAGAGCGGCTATCATAGGCGCACCTTGACCTAATGCGTAAGAGATTGCCGGACCGGCTTTTCCTGCGGCAATATAACTGAGGGCTGTACCTATTCCCCAGATAATTCCTCCAAGTATGCCTACTAAATGGGTTTTAGAATTTCCCTTAAAATATTGGGAGTAAGTTACTGATTCTCCTATAAAAGGCTTTCTCATTGCAAGCGTGTTAAATATGAAATTACTTCCCAATATACCCAATGAAAAAATAAAGAATGCGCCGTAGGGAGTCAGCATCCCCGGCGTTGGGTTCTCCAGGTTATTCAGGTCCATTGCCGAAGCTACAAACCGGTAAAAGAAAGACATTAGTATTCCGGCGCAGACAGCAATGATGATTCCTTTCTTTTTGGTCTTTTTTTCTTCCGATCCCAAACTCATTTTTCCCGAGGCGGCGCCGTTCAGTATTATAGCGACAACAATCAGGGCCACGCCCAGAAATAGAATGGTTGGATCACCTTTCGGCGCACCAAAATAATTGATAAATACTCCTAATACCAGCGCCAACCCCACGCCTATGGGAAAAGCGACGGACATTCCCGCCAGCGAGATGGAAGCCGACAATAATATATTGGAGGCATTGAAAATAATGCCTCCTACAAATGCACTCCAAAAATTCTTTGAACTCATTTGCACGATATCATCGGTAAAACCACGTCCCTGGTCGCCCATGCTTCCTAACGTGAATCCCAGGACTACGGAAAGCAGTAAGATGCCGATGACATAATCCCAATAGAACAATTCGTACCGCCATGTTTTGGCGGCCAATTTTTGTGTATTACCCCATGAACCCCAGCAAAGCATGGTAATAAGGCAAAGGAGAACAGCTAATGAATAAGATGAAACAATATACATAACAATAAATTATTAGTTAAATTTGTGTATCATTAAATTTTCTAAGGTATCGGCAATCTGCCCGTACGGATATTTATGCACTAAAAAATAATGCTCTGCATCCGTATCGGGGTCCCAATAGTTGTATCCATCCGGTTTTACCGTAAACTTGCCGGACCCGCAAACATAAAAATAATTTTCCGGATTCCGTACCGCACAAAGCACAGCCGTTTGATCCCATGACATCCTTTTGGTAACCGGTGTTTTTTCGTAAGTAGCGAGATTATATTTATATGCCCATGAAAGAGGATTCCCGGATGAGGCGGACTGAATCAGTTTATCTCCGGTTAAGATAGACATTCCTATCTCGAACCCACTGAAAAGAATTTGTGTGGGCCAATTATCAAATACATAAGAAGAAGACACCGAGTCGATGAATACATTAAATTCTCGTCCTTCCGGAAAATGACCTGCCATTGCAACCCATTTTTTTACTTTTTGCCGTACCAATTCGACACCCGAAAGAGGTGAATATGTATCTCCTTTTGTTTTAAGCAAATTTGCAAGATTAGTCATAAATCCCACGGTTATAATGGTCACACTTTTGTCTGGTTGCGAAGATAAGACCTTTCTATATATATCACTGGCGTTAGGATAATCGGACTTACCTTTCAAATCAGGAGCAAATTTCACGATTACTGAATCATTCCAATGATTATCGGCTGTAAAATCAATTATTTTGTGGTCGGGTATTCCTACCGGAATGTCCGGTTTTTTATAATAACGATTGAATGTCTCTATAGTAGGGGCTATGCTTGCATGGCTATTACTCGAAACAGTTGCAAGAATTTCACATTCACCCATGTCGGCCAATGCATGCAAAACAGCAATTGCACCCACATCATCGTAATCGGGCCCCATATCAGTATCAAAAATGATCTTTTCTTTCAATACTGCATTATTACTTTCATTACTCGTATTACAAGACAGTAAGCTTACTGACGAAAGAGCTAAAATAATGAAATAGATTTTTTCCATATCGATTAATTAAATGTTGTATCTGTTTTTATTTCTGCTTCTAAAAAGTTCCGAACTTCTTTTTCTGTGGGAATTGAAGGCTGTGCTCCCATGCGGGTGACGCAAATAGCCGAAGCTGCGGAAGCAAATCGTAAGGCGTCAACCCAATTGCTGTCCCGGCTTAATTCAGCGGCTAAGGCGCCGCAAAACGTGTCTCCGGCACCAGTCGTATCCAGTGCTTTGACCAGAAAAGCCGGAAAATGCCGGTATAATTGATCGTTTTTCAATATACACCCTTGTTTGCCTAAAGTTAAAATAACCGTTTTAACTCCCATATCAAACAATTTATTAATAACCGCCTCTTCCCCCATATCTTCTATCTTTTCCCCCGAAATTGTTTCAGCTTCGGTCTCGTTCACAAGCAGAATATCTATCTTTTTAATAATATCCGCATCCAATTTTTTTGCAGGCGCCACGTTTAACAATATCTGTTTATGATTTTCATAAGCAATATTACAAATTGTTTTTACCGTATCATAGGGAATTTCCATTTGCAGTACGATTATATCAACATCAAGGATGGCATCTTTGATTTCATGAATATATTGGGAGGATAACATTTCATTAGCCCCAGGAGTTACTACAATACAATTTTCACCGCTTTCGTTTACCCAAATCATAGCTGTTCCGGAGTCGGCATTATCTGCAATTAAGGAAAAAGATACGTCTAACCCTTCTTTTTTGTAATATTCCAACGTATTCTTTCCGTTTAAATCTGTTCCTAAAGAAGTGATAAATTGTACATCTCCACCTAATCGATGCGCAGCTAAAGCCTGATTTGCACCTTTGCCTCCCATCGCTTGAAAAAAAGACACTGCCTCAACCGTTTCTCCGGCAACAGGAAACTTTTTCACTTTTACAATAAAGTCTGTATTTGAACTTCCGATTACCAATATTTTATTCATACATTTCGTTTTAATAGTTCCGGAATTAAAATTTGAAAAATAATTCGTAGACAATACCGAGTTATTACAGATTTATTTATTAATAACATGTTTGAAATACACCCGCTTCCCCGGATCTTTACCGGAATACACTATAAGGTCCCAGATATTAATATGATATCCATCGGGAATATTCCTTGTTTTTAATGTTACAGCATGTTCCCCTTCGGTAAGATCATAATTCCACGCAACATCATGCTTTCGGATTATAGATGAGGTGGGCATTTTTATCGTTTCGATAAAGTTGTTATCAATATAAAGGTCAGCCTCCAGTACATCATCTGTTTGATTGCCTGACGCAGAAGAGTATCCGGTAAGGACAAACCCTGAACCGGTCATATCAAATGAAACTTCGTCATCCTGTTTCGTTAGTCTGGTGTTTATACTTCTTCTCTCAGTAGGGTATATTCCCTCAAACCCTATTTCTAAGGGTACTGTTTGAGGAACCTGGTATTTAATAATAAATGAATCACCGTTTTCAATACCGCCGTTTCTTTTAATCATTTCGGCAGCATGACGGAATCCTATATCATAAACCTTATTAAGAGACATTTCCGTATATTGAAAGTTCCTATTTTCAACTTTATCAAGACCTTGCATCCAATAATCAGGGATATTACCATAGCCTATCATCGTTCCCAGAATTCCGGCAGCGTTTGCCGGATTACAATCCGAATCGTAGCCACACCTTGTGCTTATATCTATGGTTGCGCCGTAATCACCCTTACCGTAAAGTAGTCCGATTACAATGTATGCAGCGTTTATTTTAGCATCAATATTGAAAGGAACAAAAACGCCGTCAGGACATCCCTTATCGTGTGTCCATTTCTTTTGAGCTTCAAACCATGTCGATTTCCAGTCGTTTGGATTATTTTTATAGCTTTTTATTACGTCTGCAATACATTGATGGAATTCGCTCTCCGCCGGAATAGTTTTCAGAGCCTCTTCCACTATAAATTCAATGTCATCGTAAACAAAAGCCAGTGAATACATTGCGGCAACATAAATTCCGCCATACAGGCCATCTCCGTAATTCATTATATGACCAATCCGATCACAAATCGCTGCCGCAGAATTCACCATTCCGGGCGACATTAATCCGGCAAAGTCGGCTTCAATCTGAAAGTCGATATCATCGGCATGAGGATTGTTTTTCCAATGACCGGACTCTGGAGGCATAATACCGTTAAGTATATTGTAACGTGCAGCCTGATTAGCATGCCATAAGGGATATTGGGCTTTGGCAAATGCCAATGCGTGTAAAGAGTCCGGTGCATCAAGTCCATGTTTTTCGAAGACATCCACAAAAGTCAAATCCATATAAACATCATCATATAAACCCGGAGCATTTTCATAATACCACAACATTCGGGTATCATCCCAAGGGATAGGAACATGATCATCAATCATTGTACCGTTCCATCGAAACTCTGTGGGGCCGCCGTAGGTACACCCAATTACCTGTCCGGCCCAACCGCCTTTGATTTTGTCCAGAAGTTCGGATTTGGTAATGCTGAATTTTTCGGGAACAGCGTTTGTTTTCTTTTGAGAACAAGCAGAAAAAATCAATATTGCTGAGATACAGCCCGACAGAAATAATTTACCTGTTGTATAATATTTTTTATTCATATTCAAAAAAATAATGATTGTTAATTAATATATCCGGTATTTTGTTTAAGATTGGGATTATTTGTCATTGCCCTTGCGGGTATTGGGAACAATTCCGTATGATTATCGGTTTCGGCTGCCTTAAAATCGCGGGCGGCAGTCCATTTCCCGAAACGAATCATATCTTGACGTCGGGAGCCTTCCCAGACAAATTCACGTCCACGCTCGGCGTAAATTTCGTCAAGCGTTAAATCGCCGATTTGATAGGACAGCAAGCCTGCTCTCGCACGAACTTCGTTGAACAGAGGCAGTGCAAGGGTAGCCTGGTTGTTGCGCACCAATGCCTCGCCCTTCATCATCAATATATCGGCATAACGATAAACAACATAATCGTTGCTCATACATTCGCCTTGAAGTCCGTTTTCGTATTCATATTTTGCAAAACGTACGCCTTGATTATGATAAGCTGGATTACTCTCGTCGAAAAGCGAATTTACTTTGGGAGTAAAGTTAACTTGGGTTCCGTACCACAGCAGCGGAGCGCCGGAAGCATCAACTTGCGGTCCATAAAGCCAGGTCTTACTCCTGTAATCGTTGACTAAATCAAAAGTCTCAAAAAAACTTTGCGAAGTGCAAAACCCGTTCCATGTTTCGTCGATAATACCAAATGTCCTTGTACTTTCCCAATGAAGGGTAAGTTGATGGAAACGGAATCTGAGCTCCCAGCCCCAGTCTCCGCCGTTGGCATAAACTTTATCATATACGATCGCAAAGATATTTTCTTTTGAATTTTGATTGTTAACCTTGAAGTTGGTAAAAAAATCAGCTTCCAATTGTAATGTATGCAGATTGATAACCGCATCGCAAGCATCAATGGTTTCCTGCCATTTGGGTGTGCCGAACCATTTTTCCGCATTCAGGTACATTTTCGCCAGAATAGTGTATGCAAACGGTTTTGTTGCCCTGCCATAATTTTCGGAAGGCGAATCGGCGAGCAAATCGGCGTTGTCTTTGATTTCCTTTTCAATAAAAGCAAAAATTTCGACTTTTGTTTTTTGTGTGGGAACACTTACGTCGGTAAAATCAGTTGTAAGCGGCACATTGCCGAACAAATCCATTGCATTAAAATAAAACCAGGCTCGCATCACCTTGATTTCGGCAATCATACTTTCTTTTACGGGAAAATCGAGTTTTGCTTGAGAAAATTCGTACAAAATCTGGTTGCAAAGCGAAATTCCCTGAAACAGGAAATCCCAGGTTTGCCTGATATTGTCATGTGCAGGCGTAAATGTGTGAGCGTGAAGGTCGCGCCAAACGCCGCCATCCACCCATTGGTTGAATTGGCGTAACGGACTTAATGCTTCATCGGTTGAAACGGTAATTGTTCCCCAAATATTGTAGTAATGGGTGTAGCCAAGCAGGTGGCTGTAAACGCGCCCTGCGCTCATAAGAAATTCTTCTTCGGTAGTAAAGAATTTGTCTGACGGAATAGACGAATAGACGGTTTCATCTAAATTAGTACAAGAGCAAATCGACAGTACAAAGACCGATAGTGTAAATAATATCTTCTTCATATTCCTATTTTCTTTATGATTCAACAATTAGAAAGTTAACTTCACACCTACTACAAAAGTTTTGGTGCGCGGGTAAAAATCGTACCAGTCAATACCCGGCTCCAAGCCCGAAAGATTGATTTCGGGGTCGATTCCCTTGTATTTTGTAATAGTAAACAAGTTCTGCCCCGTCAAATATAATCTTATATTTGGCAAATAAGAAGAATTTAACGACAGATTGTAGCCGAGCGTAATATTGTCGAGTTTTAGGTATGAGCCGTCTTCAATAAATCGCGACGAATAATAGGCTCCTCCTGTGTAGTCGCTGTCTAAAGACGATTTCAGAATATTTTTTGTTCCCAAATAGGCAGGTCCTTCATAATAAACTCTGGTTTGATTCAAAACATCATTGCCCACAGAGCCTCGCAACAGAAAACTTAAATCAAGGTTTTTGTACGTGAATGTATTTTGCAACGAAAGAATAAAATCAGGATAAGCGTTACCGATTACTTGATAATCGGCTTCGGAAATTCCGTCCACTCCGTCCAAGTCTTCATAGATTGCACCGCCGTTACCGTCGAATCCTAGGAATTTTGGCCCCCCAGAAATTGCCGAGCGAGCCGCCTTCTTCCAAACGCATTGTATAGATTTTGAGGTCGTCGCCGAAATAGCCCAAATCAAGTGCGTCCATCGCATAAGTGTCGTTGGAAAAACTCACCATTTTGTTTTCGTTATGACTCCCCGTTACTGTAACATTCCATCTGAACGCTCGTGTTTCGTAGGGCGTTCCCGATATTGTCAATTCCAAGCCTTTATTGTCGATAGTGCCTACGTTTGCAAAGGTGCGGTTGTACAAGTTGGGCGGCACAGGTACTGAATAGGTGTAGAGCAAGTCGGTTGTACGCCGGTTGTAGAAATCAAAATTTATGTTCAGCTTACTGTTGAGCAAACTTGCATCAAAACCGACGTCAAATTCCGATTTTTTTTCCCAACGCAAGTCGGGATTCGGATTGCGTCCAGGCTCGTAGATACTTAACCATTTTCCGTCGTAATAAAAGTTTGACGAGCTTTTGCGCAAAATAGCGAGCGATTGATAGTTGCCTATTTCCTGATTTCCCGTAACGCCATAACCTGTACGGAGCTTCAACTCGTTAATCCACTTGACGTCTTTCAAAAATTCTTCGTTGGAAATCCGCCAGCCCAGACTTACACCGGGAAAATATCCCCATTTATGATTGTCCCCGAAACGCGACGAGCCTTCATAACGCAGCGACGCCGTAAGCAAATACTTTTCCAAATAATTATACATTACACGTCCGAAGAAAGAAATCAGCTTGTTCGACGATTTGGAACTCGACATGCTTGCCAGACCATCTTTCAAAGCCGAGCCGGCGCCGATGTTGTAGAACGAAAACATATCTGTATCGAATTTGTAATTCATGTCGCTGTACGATTCGTTCCACTGTTCGATATAGGAATAACCGCCCAAAGCCTGTATTTTATGTCCGCCGAATTGTTTGGAATAATCGAGGTAAGTTTCTATGGATTTTGTATTGCCGTGATTGTTGTAGGTTTCGGCCTGTCCGTTTTTGCCAATGTATGCGGGATGATACTTTCCGTAGTAATGTCCGTAGCGGTCGCTGGATTCGGTTAGCGATACAAGCGCATTGGCTTTTAAGCCGTCGATTATCTGCAACTGTGCATTTATGCTTCCGTTGAAATACTTGCGCAAGCCCGAATCGTCAAACTGTTCGAGCATTGCCACAGGATTGTAATATTCCATAGCGCCTACATAATAATAATTTCCATATTGGGCAGGTGTATTTTCATTGGCATATACAGGCTCCGTAGGATTGTGAAACATGGCTTGACGCAGAATATAAGTGTCGGCATACGAACTTTTATACGACGAGTAGGTTGCGTTGTAGTCCAATTTAAGTTTGTCGTTAATTAGCATTTGCGATGCGGTAATTCTTGCTCTTAAACCTTCCTTGCCGCTCTTTTTTACAAGCCCTTGGTCGCTGTTCCACGCTATTCCCGCACGATAATTCAACGCTCGAGAGCCTCCCGAAGTAGAAAGTTCATAGTTTTGACTCATTGGCGAGCGCGTAATTTCGTTGAACCAGTCGGTTGATGCGCCGTGGTCGGCGCTGTTATCCATACCGTATTTGGTAAGGGCGGCGCGAAATTCGTCGGCAGTAAGCATTTCGGGCTTTTTATCCACAGATTGAAATGCTAAATACGACGAAAATTCAAGTTTGCTTTTGCCTGTTTCGGCTTTTTTGGTTGTTACCAGAATAACTCCATTCGTAGCGCGTGTGCCGTAAATTGCAGCGGCAGAGCCGTCTTTCAGCACGTCAATCGATTGAATTTCGCTTGCGCTGATGCTCGACAAGTCGCCGCCGATAACGCCGTCAATCACAATAAGCGGCGAAGCGCCTCCCGACATGGTAGTAATACCGCGCAGCTGAATTTGCAGCGAGCCGTTAGGATCGCCGCCGTCGGCGCGGATAATGTTCAATCCGGCAATCTGTCCTTGCAGCAACAGCAGAGGGTCGGTAATGTTACCCGACTTGAAATCTGCACTGTTTAATGACGACACCGAACCCGTAATTT
>AGTN01134819.1_pt1 | contig 20514 bp, 16 predicted proteins | sample 314218 | NCBI WGS metagenome assembly AGTN01 (sample SAMN02954264, study PRJNA73603) | bioreactor metagenome | biome: terrestrial; feature: non-aerated bioreactor; material: poplar woody material; isolation source: poplar biomass | place: USA | collected 2006-12 | reverse complement strand
AAATGTACGACGAATTCGGGAACAACGGCTCGTCTTCGATAATGGTCTCGGGCGTGAGCGTGGCCGAGGCGATGAACGCGAAAGAGGAGATGCTTTCGATAGACGGCGTAAAGAGCGTGGTCTGGCTCGACGACCTTCTCGCGGCGTATATAGAAGGGATACCCGAATCGACGGGCCTGACGAGAGCCGAATGTATACAATATATGTTTGAGATCTTCTACGCCCTGCCCGGGAACGCCGCGGAGCTCGATCAGATAGCTCTCTTTTCCGCGCTGTCCGAAAATCTTAATTTAAGCGAGCGCGAAGATTCCGGAAAGGTCCTCGATTTTATGTTCGCGATGGCGCCCGTCCTCGGCTCGCAGGATATCTCTCAGGTCGAGGTCTTCAAGCCTCAGCTCGAAGGGTTTTTCAAGGAGGGGCACGCCCTCTTTCAGGTCTTATTCAACGAGGACGACTATTCTAAAAAGACGGTCAAGGCGATAGGCGAAATATCCGGGCTCGATTACGATATAGCGCTTTACGGCCGCTCGGCGACGACTTATTTCAGCATAAAGACGATAAACGGAGAGACCGGCAAGGCGATGATCTATCTCGTCGTCGTAGTCCTTATCATCCTTTTTGCGACGTCCTCTTCGTTCTGGGAGCCGATACTCTATCTCGCGACTATCGGCGCGGCAGTGCTTATCAATATGGGCACCAACCTGATTTTCGGGCAGATCTCTTATATGACGCAGGGAGTGGGGGCCGTCCTCCAGCTCGCGCTGACTATCGACTATTCGATATTCATAATAAACCGCTTCAAGCGCCAGCTCAAGGAGGGAGAGAGCGTAAAGGAAGCCGCGGCCTCGGCCGTCAGGAAATCCGTAGGGCCGGTCTCGGCGAGCGCGATGACGACGATAGCCGGTTTTGTCGCGCTGATGTTTATGAAATACAGAATGGGGCTCGATATGGGTCTCGTCCTCGCAAAGGGCGTCGTCTGCAGCATGCTGTCGGCGTTCCTGTTTTTGCCGGCGCTTATGGTCTTCAGTCATAAGCTGATAGAAAAATCGGAGCACAAGACCTTCAATCTGACTTTCAAGAAAACGTCGAACTTCCTCGTAAGGACGCGCTATTTCCTGCCTTTCATAATAATGGCGCTCATGCTTCCGACGGCCTATTTCCAGACCAAAAACATCTTCACCTACGGCAGCGAAGCCTCTATGCTTTCTAAGGGCTCGCAGGCGTTCGAGCAGAAAGAGGCGATAGTCAGCGTCTTCGGCCCGCAGAACCAGCTCGTCGTCCTCGTCCCCAAAGATTATCCGGACGAGCTCAAGCTTTCCCACGACCTGCTAAATATCGAGGGCGGCGTGATATCCGTCCAGTCGTATTCGCTGATCGACGAGTCGGGCTTCATAGAAGCCCTTCCCGCCGAATTTCTCGGGCAATTTGTTGGAAAACAGGAATATAACAGGATAATTCTGAACCTTTCCGTGGGCGAGGAGGGCGCCGAGGCCGAAGCGCTCATGGCAAAGATAAAAGGCGTCCTTTCGGACGACCTCGGGGCGTATGAGGGCGGCAAGACATATTATACTGTCGGCTCGATACCGGGGACCGAGGAGATAAAGGGCGTCGTCACCTCGGATTACGACATAATTTCCTATATCGCGCTCGCTTTGGTCGGACTGATACTTATAATCACCTTCAAAGGCGCCGTTCTCCCCGTCCTTCTCCTCTTCGTCATTCAATTTTCGATCTACGTAAATATGACGGTGCCCTATCTGATGAACGATCCTATGGTGTTCATAGGATACCTGATAATCAGCAATATACTGCTCGGAGCGACTATCGACTACGCGATACTAATGTCGAGCCACTATATGGAGAACCGGCGGACTATGGGCAAATTCGACGCGGCGCGGCACGCGATGGCCCAGTCTTCGAGGGCGATACTGACCTCGACGGGTATCCTCGCCGTGGCGGGGCTGGTCCTCGGCTTGATGTCCTCTATGCCGGCGGTCAAAAACTTCGGCATGTCGGCGTTCCGCGGCGGCGTATTGACCTTCGTCTTCGTAATGTTCCTCCTCCCCCAGCTGCTGATGCTCCTCGACAAGGGCATTCGCTACACAACTTGGAAGGGCAAAAAGCTGATGATCGACCCGAAGGAATCCGAGCCGGGGCCGGAGATAACGAAAGAAGAGAACAAACTTTAAGTTTGTTCTCTTCTTTCGTTCACCTGCGCCGCAGGCGCAATATCATTGCGCAGAGTTCAATATCATTAATAGCTTTTTAACGATATTATCAACCACGTTGATAATGACATTCAATTTCCTATGAAAATTGAATTATTTAAACGTTATAACTATATTCCCGCTGCTCGTACGTGCGTCTATATTTTTTTCTGCGCCGGGATTTATATTTCCGCCGGCGACCTGCACGCCGTTATAGGTTATCTTTCCGGCGCTTATCTGAAGGGCGGCGGCGTAGTCGGAAGCGTCGCCTATTAACGAAATATTTATATTGCCGTTACTTGTAGCGGCCTTTATCCGGTCGGTCGTCAGGCCGTCCGCATCGATCGAGCCGTTTTTTGTCGAGAGGTCGGCGTTGCCCTTGAAATTTTTTAGAGTTATCGCGCCGTTTTTTGTTTCGGCTACCAAAGTTTGGCTTTCGGAATCCTTAACTTCGATTTTACCGTTAGAAGTCATTATCTTTATTTCAGCCGCCTTCGCGCCCGTTACCGAGACCTCGCCGTTTGAAGTAGTCAAATCGAGCTTTCCTATTTCTCCGGCGCGGCCGTAGCCGACTTCGCCGTTTGCCGTCTTTATCAGTATGTCGCCGGCGAAGGAATCGGGGACGAGGATCTCTATCTCGCGGTCGTCGTAGCCGAGGATGTAATCGAGGAACTTCCTTTTGTTCTTCAGATACATTCTAAGGCTTATTTCGCCGTTTTCTTCCTTATATTCGCCGACGTAATTTTCCGAAACGTAGTAGCTTATATGGAATTTATCGTCGCCGCTCTTCCTTATGTCGAGCTTGTTGTTTTCGGCGTTTACGGTGATTTTGGAAGCCGCGTCCGCTTCTTTTTCGTTGAGCGTGAAATTCTCCGGGCTCTTCAGCCTGTCGAAATCGAATCCTATCGTCGCCATACCTATCGTGCCGAGCGCGAGGCCGAGGACTATCAGCACAGCTAAAATAATCGCTACTGTTTTCATTTATCGTCTCCTTACGAGTATATTTTTTTGACCATGCGGGACGCGCCTTTCAGCATATATTTGAGTGCGAGCGTCCCGAATTTAGCGAGGAACAGGGCCAGGATACCTGAAATCCCTATTGCGGCGAGGCAAATCCCGCCCGATATAAGCGCGACCGCGGGGCCGTATCCCGCGCCCAGGACTATCGCCGGCACCAAAGCTACGGCGAAGGAAACCGATATCGAGGCGGCGGCTATGACGAGCGAGTAGTTGACCGCCGCGATAGCGACGAAGAGGACGAAGAAGACTATCCCGAGCGGGAAGAGAATCGGCGTTGCGAAGAGCTTGAGGACGAGGCGGAAGCCGCTCCAGACTCCGACTTTCTTTCCGTCCGGCTTTTTGTCTTCAAACATCTCTTGCGTGAAGCCGGCCTTTATTCTCATAGCTATCTTGTCTACGTCTCCGAGCTCGGCGATTATTCGGTATTCGTCCGCGCCGGAGTCGATCTTGTCGTCGATCAGCTCGGTATAGTAGGAGATTACCCTTTCCGTCTCGCCCGAGTCGAAGCCCGACAGCGATTTTCTAAGCCTGTTCAAAAATTCGATCCTGTTCATATCTCTCTCCTCAGGCGATGTTGGACTGCACGAAGTCGTAAGCCTTTCTGAGTTCCAGCCATTCCTCGGCGAAGTTTATAACTTTTTGCCGCCCCGCCGGATTGAGCTTGTAATATTTTCTCAGCCTGCCGCCATATTCAAGGTTGTAGGTCTCCATCAGCCCCTGAACCTCGAGGCGGCGGAGAATGGGATAGAGCGTCGATTCGCTTATGACGAGCACCTCGGAGACGTCCTGAATTATCTTATAGCCGTATGAATCGCCTTTAAACAAGGCGGAAAGGACGATTATGTCGAGAAGGCCCTTTTTTAGCTGCGCGTCCATTCTTATTTACCTCTCTATGCACGATATTATACATAACATAGTATTCATTGTCAATAAAATTATGCACATATTTTTAAAAAAGTTACTTGCTCCGAAAAGCTGTTTACGGATATAAGCTAACTGAGGCTAAAAAAGCGACGTTATTTTATTGCGCATAATTTTATTGACTCCCCGCGCCTTACCTTATATTTTAGGCTAATTTACCAAAGGCCGGAAAGCTTCGTAAGCCGTTTATAAAACGCCTCGGTCGTTTACCGCCTGTAAACTCCGTCGGCGTTTCATAAAAATTAGCTCTAAACTCTAAGGCAAATCGCTGCTCTTCGTTCCGGAACGCTAAAACTAAATTATTAAGGCATAAGGCATAGGGCATAAGGAGATCGGATGATTATTTAAAATTAATCATTTTTTCATTATTTATTTATTCATTAATTTAAATCGGGAGCGTAAGCGACTCCTATCTGGTTCTGCTTTTTATCTGTTACCGCTCCCTAAGCCCTCGCCCCTTTATAGTTTTTCATCATCTGTTCGAGTATCCCCGCCATATCTTTGGGTAAGATATTTTCCACCGCGTCGAACGGCAGGCCGCCGCCCGTCTTATTGTCCTTCTTGTTCAGCATATTGAACAGGTTCATCATATTGTTCATCTCGGGATTTGAATTATTGCCGCCGCCGAGCTTAGAGAAGAGCTCCATCGGATTCATATTTCCTCCGTTCCCGCCGTTCATCGCGGACATTATCAGCGGAAGGAGCGTCATCATACTATTATTGTTGTTATTATCCATAATGAACCTCGCTTATTTTTTTAACTGGATTATCAGTTCCCGCATCCTCTCCGCCTGTTCGGGGGAGAGAAAGGAGCTCGCCCTTTTATAAAAAATCGTCGAGCTTATCGTCGGTCAGTTCTCCGCTCTTTCTGCCCTCGTCTGAAACGCGGAACATCTCGGCCATCAGCTGCTCCTCGTTCATAGAGCCGTACTTGTCTATCGCCTCGTCTACGCTTTTCGGTTTAGCGCTCTTCCTGTTGAGATAGTCGCTAATCTTCATAATCCTATTCTCCTTATGCCCTATACCCTATGCCTTATATTTTATGTAGAACGGGCCCTTATGTTTCCGATATTATGCTTGACTTTGATTCGCTTATGTTTTACAATTATTTTACCGCAGAGGAGACGCTCGATGCGCTTTGATATCAACACCAATACTCTCCTGAACGACATTATGGCCAACAATACGTCGGCCGTGATGCTTTTTGCTCCCGCGGGCACGGGGAAGACCGATTTTTTGACCGAGCTCGCCGGCCGTTACAGGACGGTATACTGGATAAGCGCGACGACGGTAGACATACGGCTCTTCGCATATTATCTCGTCGAAAAGGTTTTGACCGACGACCCATGCCTGAAATTCAAATTGAACCAGCTCTTATTTTCAAAATCGGAATTCAACGGCGACGGCGTCGTGCTGACCGCGGTGCTCGATTATATCGCGAAGATCAAGGGAAACTGCCTGATGGTGTTCGAGAGGATGGAGCGCCTGCCCGAGGATTTCGATCTGAGCCTTATCGAAAGGCTGATCAAGCACTGCCCGCCCAACCTGAAGATAGTTATTTCGAGCGATAAATATATAAATTTCGACTACACGAAGTTCGAGCCGATGTATCCGACGCTGATAGACGAGACTATTCTGCTGCCGCGCGACCCGTCTCCCGACTTTGAAAAATACCTGAGGGACGTCTCCGAGGAGGATAAGGCCTTTCTCGTCTATATAAGCGACCTCGTTTCGGTCGACGTAGACTTCATCAAGGAGCTGCATCCGCGGGGCGCCGACCTCTTATATTATCTCAACAGAAAGGAGAGCTACGTCGCGACGAGAGACGTAAAGACCTTCCGTCCCAACACTCTCCTCAGAAACTATCTTGCCGGCCTGAAGGAAAAATACCGCGAAATAAACTCCGGGCTTGAAAAGATCCCGGCCGTAAAGAGATACGCCGAATTTTTATTGAAGACCGACCGCCTGATGTCCGCGGCCGACTATTTTACGGAGCTTTCCGATTACGCTATGCTCGACGAGTGCGCCCGAAGGGCGATAAACGAGGATCGCTATCTCCTCAGGCTTCCCGATCTCGCGCAGGCCGTCAAAAGAAGAAATTTTGAATACAGGGAGGACAGGTACGATTACAGGTATTTCTACGCCCTGATTCAGGAGGCGCGCGGGGAATATCCTCAAGCGATAGAGAATCTCAAGGGCCTCGCCGGCCATTTTATGAAGCTCGGGCCGGACAGGACGCTCGCGGCCGTCTTGAACCGCCTCGCCCGCCTGACGCAAAAATTTTCGCCGGAGGACGTCTCATACGGCGAGCTGTTCAAAGAGGCGTTCGCTAAATTCGACAAGGGCTCGGCGAATTTTCTGACGGCGCTCTCGATACCTTTCAGGAAGGAAGTGGGCGTCGGCCTTCAGGACGCCGAGGCGTTTCTCGAAAGCCCCGAGGCAAAGGACAGGTATTTCTATATAAAGTCGGTCGAGGAGCTCGGATACGCGTACTTCGAGCTCGGGAATTATAAGCGCGCGCTCGAAGTGATGAGGGGGCTCAAGGCCTATTTCCCGCAGTACGTCATACCGCACAATTTCATAGCTTTCGTCTACTTCGGCGGCGACGTCAAGGAGGCGGAGAGAATGGCGAGGGAAGCGCTCTCCTTCGCGCTCGAAAACGATATTACAAAGGATATCAGCCTCTTATACACTACTCTCGCCATGATAGACGTCTATTATAACCTTGTCGACGAGGCTTTTGAAAAATACGACGCCGCGGTCAGGCTCGATAAATTGAATAACGCCGTCAAATTTTACAATATAGGCCAGAGGTGCATAGCCTACGCCAAATTCAAGAGCCCGGGCTACGCCAAAGAAACGGCCCACATATATCTCAAATACTGCGAGACCTTCGCGCCGAAGTACGAAAATATAATGCAGCTCGCGCTCGCCTATTCGTATCTCAGGATGGGCGAGCAGGAAAAGGCTTACGATCTCGCGACCAAAGCCATACAGAGCGGCAAGCCGCGCACGACGAACTGGCTCCTCGGGATGGCGATAGCGACCGACTATATGCTGAGCAAGGGGGACCTGAAGGACGCCGCGACTCTCGTCAGGAATATACTGAAGACGTCCTACGCCTACGGCCTCGAGATGCTCGTCGTCGACTATTACTACGACGTCTTCATCAATATAATAGCTTACGCGAAGGCCGGCGGGATAGAGACGGAATACATACGGAAAATAGAGGATTCGCTCTCGAAAAAGAGGGAGAGCAAGGTCGCCGCGGGAAACCTGAAGGTAAATATGTTCGGCGCGGTCTCGGCTTACGCCTCGGGCAAGGAGATAAAGTGGAAGACAAAGAAGAGCCGCGACCTCTTCTTCCGGTACCTTCTCGCGAAGGAAGAGGGAGTGGAGAGGGGGGAGATAATAGAATTCCTGTGGAAGGATTACCTCTACGAGTCGGCTATAAACAACCTGAAAACTACTAATAATATTATAAGGAAAACGCTCTCGGCGACCGGCGCAAGCTTCGACCTCGCATACGTAAACTCAAAATACGTCCTCAGAATAAAGAATATCGAGAGCGATTATGAAAATTACCTCGCCCTTCGCGAAAAGCTCGCCCCGGAGGAGGATACGGCGAAAAAAGTCGAGATAATGAACGGCATGCTCAAGCTATACAAGGGCGACCTCGCCTCCGACGTAGAGGGCAAGGAGTTCTCGGACGAGAGAAAGAACGTCAAACAGGAGCTGATCATCAACCTTTTGAAACTGATCCGCGCGCTCGCGAAGCAGGGCGATTTCATAGAGGCAAAGCGCTACCTCTCCTCCCTGATCCTGATCGACCCCGAAAACGACTATAAGCATATGGAAGAGGAGCTCGACTCCCACATCGACATTATCAAATGAAACTTTCTACCGGCTGGAACGATTATAAAGTGATAGCGACCGGCGGCGGCTATAAGCTCGAGGACTTCGGCGGCGTTATACTTCTTCGGCCCGACCCTCAGATAATCTGGCGGCCGCCGTTCGACCTCAGGACATACCCGGGAATAAGCGCGGTCTATGAAAAAAACGGCGCCGCGGGCGAATGGTCGTTTCTCAAAAAGATCCCCGGGGAATTTTTCGTCCACTGGAGGAACCTCTCTTTTTCCCTGAAGCTCGCCGGTTTCAAGCACACGGGCGTCTTTCCCGAGCAGGCGGTAAACTGGAGCCGGATAATCGAGACGATAAAGGGAGCCGGAAGGGAAATATCGGTTTTGAACCTTTTCGCCTATACCGGCGGGGCGACGCTCGCCGCGGCCTCCGCGGGGGCGGGAGTGACGCACGTCGACGCCGCCAAGGCTATGTGCGAGAGGGCGGGGAGGAACGCCGGTCTCTCCGGCCTCTCGGATAGACCGATAAGATACATCGTCGACGACTGCGTAAAGTTCGTCGAGCGCGAGATAAAGAGGGGGGTGCGCTACGACGCCGTCGTTATGGATCCCCCGAGCTACGGCAGGGGCCCGCGGGGGGAGCTCTGGAAACTCGAGGATAAGATATTCGAGCTCGTCGCGCTGACAAAAAAAGTTATATCGGACAGGCCTCTATTTTATCTGATCAACGCCTATACGACCGGCCTTCAGCCGACGGTGATGCAAAACGTGCTCGAAATCGTTTTCAAGGATACTCCTCACGAAGTCGACGCCTACGAGGTAGGCCTTCCGACGGGCGGGCAAAACGTGATTCTCCCCTGCGGCACCAGCGCTTTTCTTACATTTTAGGATTCTATGGAAAAATATAAATACGAAGACATAAACATAGTCTACGAGGACAATCACCTTCTGATAGTCGTCAAGCCCCGGAATTTGGCCGTCTGCGGAGACGAGACTGAGGATCAGAACCTTCTCGATCTGATGAAGGAGTACCTTGTGAAGTCGAAGGAAAAGCCCGGCGAGGCCTTTCTCGGCATCGTTCACAGGCTCGACCGGCCGACGGGCGGGGTAATAGTCTTTGCGAAGACCTCTAAGGCGGCCGCGAGGCTTCAGGAGAGTATGAAATCGGGCGACTTCGAGAAAAAATATTTCGCGGTCGTCGTAGGCGTTCCCAAAGAAAAGCGCGCCGCGCTCAAAAATTACCTTTTGAAAAACGAGGAAAAGAACGAGGTCTACGTCGTGCCTATGGCCACCGAGGGCGCGAAGCCGGCCATACTCGAATACAGAACGGTTCAAGAAATCGGAGGCCTCTCCCTTCTCGAAATAAAGCTTATCACCGGCAGGAGCCACCAGGCGCGGGTACAGCTTGCAAATATAGGCGTCCCGATTTTCGGAGACAAAAAATACGGCGAAAATAAATACCCTTCGGGCTACAATCTCGCGCTCTGGGCCGTCGAGCTCCGCTTCCCGCATCCTACGACGAAAGAGACGATGGTCTTCCGAGTCCAGCCGCCCGCCGACGAAGCGCCGTGGAATAAGTTTAATATACCGAATATTATTTAGCTTTCAGCTTTTATGGCATAGGGCATTAGGATGAAAAAATAAAAGCCTCGGGCGATTTACGTCCGCGGCTTTTATTTGTTAAATTAAGGGTGAAGCTTTTAAATCTACTTCTTCTTGTTGACGGCGTCTTTCAGAGCTTTTCCGGCTTTGAAGGCGGGCGACTTGGAAGCGGCGATGCTTATTTTCGCTCCGGTCTTGGGATTTACGCCCTTTCTGGAAGCGCGGGCGCGAACTTCAAAGGTTCCGAATCCGATAACTTGAACGGCTCCGCCGGAGGCGAGAGTGCTTTCAATTGTTCCGAAGACGGCTTGAACCGCCGCGGCTGCGTCTTTCTTGGTTCCGCCGGTGGCGCCGGCGACCGCTTCGACTAAATCTGACTTGGATACGACTTTTGACATTAGTTGGTTCCTCCGTTAATTAGTATTGCCTCTCCGACGGCGGTTAATCGCTATTTTCAAGGCTTAATTAAAAATTAACACACTTTTCTCTTTTTTTCAATACCCTTTTTTAAAAAAGTCTTGAAAATATTATGTTCGTATCAAAAACAGGCCAAAAAACCTTTAAAGATAAGAAAAAGTAAAACTTAGTGAGGGCAAAATAGGGCGCTTTATCGCTTACAGCTATAATCAAATCATCCGGTTTTCTTATGCCCTATGCCTTACGCCCTTGCCCAAAACTCGCTATTTACAAACTTGCCTTTTTTCAATATAATGGTTGAGTAAATCGCGCTTCGGAGAAAAAATTTTGAGTTTATACGACAACAGGATAATCAACAAGATGCTCGGGAAAGACTCGGAGCACGAAGTTCCCAACCGAGAGCTTTTACGTTACGCCGTAGGGATAGGGGGGCAGAACACCGCCTACGGCATCCTCTCGGGATGGGTAAAATATTTTTTGATGACGGCGATCGGGATAGACCCCATTCTTGTGGGCGTCGTCCTGATGATCCCCAAAATCTGGGACGCGATCAACGATCCGATGGTCGGCGCGATAATCGACAAGCACACGTTTAAAAACGGCGAAAAGCTGCGCCCCTTTCTTCTCGCGATGCCCATCCCGATAGGCATAGTCGGGATCTTTATGTTCGTCGACTTTAAATCCGATTCGCTCACCTTGACGCTGTCGACGATAGCCTTCCTCGTCTTCGAGCTGATGTACTCCTTTCAGGATATCGCCCAGTGGGGGATGACCTCTCTCATCACGACCCGCCCTAAGGAGAGGGACAGAGTGGCTCAGATAGCCCGTATAGGCGCCACGGTAGGCGGCTTGCTCCCGGGCGCCATACCGCTCATTCTCGACGCTACGAACGGAAATCCCGATCCCGCCCATTTGCAGGCTCCTATACTTCAGGAAAAATACACGCTTTTAATTCTCGCGATCTTATTTTCCTTAGGCGGGATGTGCGTCTCTATGCTGACGCACACCGCGAAGGAGCGGGTAAAGACCCGCAAGGTCGAGGGGAGCGCGGCCGCGCCCATAAAACTCCTTCTCAAAAATAAGATCATGATGCTCGTCGTCGCAAGCCAGATAGCCGAATCCCTGACGTTCAACATGGACGCCGCGATTTTCTTCAAATATATGTACTCCTCTTTTGAATTGATTCCCGGCCTCAGGATAGAGGGAATGACTATGTCGATAGTTTTCGGAATCGTCTGCGGCATTCCCACTATGTTCTGTATGTTTTTCGCGACCAGGATCGCGAGGGCGCTCGGCGGCTTCAGAAACGTCATGGTAGTCAAGGCCGTGATGAATCTGTCTATCAGGCTGGGGGCCTATCTCTTCGGCAGGTTCGTAGGCTTTCAGGGCTATAATATCTTCATCCTCGCCGCTATCCTTTCGCTCGCCGGCCTCCCCTCCTCCCTCGGCGGCATCGCCATGACGGCTCTCGGCGGCGACAGCCTCGACTATATCGAATGGAAGACCGGCGAAAGAAACGAGGCGACCGTTTTCGCGATGCAGAATATGACCGCGAAGATAACGGGAGCCATAAGCACGGGGATGAACGGCCTCACTATGGGCCTTCTCGCCTACGACGCCAAGAATTTCGAGGGACGGAACGAGGCCTTGAATTACATACCGACCCTTTCGGCGCCTTTTATCAAATACTCCTTTGAAATCTTCATTCTCGCCCCCGCCTTCGGCTCGCTTCTCTGCCTCGTTCCCCTTATCTTTTTGAAGATAGACAAGAAGGAAAAAGAGCAGATAGCTCACGATCTCGCTATAAGAAGAGGCCTCGCGAAGTCGCCTGAATTTGAAGGGGCGAAGCTTATCGGGGAGCCGGCGATATATTAGCAAAGCCTCGTTCGTAAAAAAATAAATAATCAAAAAAATTTTTAAAAAACCGTTGACAGACGGTTTTTTTGTGCTATAATAATGTTAGCAGTCGGGTAGTGAGAGTGCTGGCACTCGATAAGCGCGATTGCAAAATCTAATAAAAAGGAGAGAATGATTATGAAAGGTTTAATACCGAGAAGAGGACTCGGCCTCGATTTGTTCGACGGCCTCGACAATTTCTTCCGCCCGTGGTTTCCGGAGGAATACGAGATGAAAACCGACGTCAAGGAAGAAGGCGACAAGTACAAGCTCGAGGTGGAGCTCCCGGGCTTCGACAAGAAAGACGTAAGTCTCGTCATCGAGGACGGCTATCTCAAGGTTTCCGCCGCGAGGAACGAGGAGACCGAGAGCGAAGAGAAGGGAAAATACGTCCGCCGCGAGAGGAAGTACGGCTCGGTTTCGAGAAGCTTCTACGTAGGCGATATCAAGGAAGAGGACGTCAAGGCCAATTTCAATAACGGCCTGCTTACGCTCGTCTTCCCCAAAGAGCCGCCCGAGAAGCTCGAAAACAAAAAGCGGATACAGATAGAGTGATCCGATATAATTTAGACCGTTAGTTTTTTCATATACCCTCCCTTATAAAAAGCGCCGCCCGTTTTGGGCGGCACTTTTTTCGTTTTTTCATTTATTCATTTATATATTTATTAATTATTCGCTTATCAACCTGCCGCCCCTGCTTTCCCTTACCTTTTCCAGTTCCTTGTAAACCTCTTTCATTTTTTTGCCGCTCAGCTCGTACCATTTCAGCGGTATCAGGCATACGAGATTCAAGACGGCGGGGATCAGGGTGTACATCAACAAAATTCCTTCCTTCGTATAGTCTGACTGCGGGGCGAAGGTTTCGGCGTCCTTATCCCCCTGAAGCTTGAAAATGACGACTAAGAGCAAAATCATAACCGCGTCCTTGCAGCCGCTCGCCACTTTTCCTCTGAGCGTCATTAACGAAAAGGTCATTCCCTCGTTCCTGATGCCGGTTTTCAATTCCGAATAGTCGACTATGTCGGTGCACATTATCGTCGGCACCGTGTTTAAAAGCCCGACCGGAAGCATAGCGAGCACGGACAGGGCGGCTATCGTATACATTCCCGCGGTCATATCGAAGGACATTACGGCTTTTCCGGCGGCATAGACTATCGCGAGGGCGGCCGAATGGACGACGGTCGCCCAGATATAAATCGTCTTGCCGTCCAATCTCTTGATCAGAGCCGGGGCTATCAGCATTCCCGCGACCGAGGCAAGCGAGCCGGGAATGGAGAACAGGATCTGCTGTTCGGGCGCGGCGAACACTATTGCGACCAGATAGATTATCGAGGCGGAGACGATATTTCTAAAAAAGGATAAAAAATGCGCCGTCAGAAGGGAGATGAGCGGCTTATTCGTCTTCAGATATCTGAGAGAATCCCTTATTTTGGGCGGCTCCATATTTATAGTCAGGCGCTCCCTGGCCCGAAGCGTCCCCAAAATTAGAAGAACGGGCGCAATTGCCGAGACTATCAGAGCCGAGACCGTTATCGACTGGCGCATATACTGCTTGCCGCCGTAGAGCATCAGGACTACCGTATAGACGATAAGCGGCACCTCTCCGCCCGCCGAGCCGAGAAGCCTGGTTATCGTCACCATTCCCGTTCTCTCGGTCTTGTTGGGAGTCATTACTGAGTACATACCGTTCAGGGGCACGTCGACAAGCGTGGAAACGGCGTCCCAGATAAGGTACAAAACAAAGATAAATCCGATTTTGAGGTAAGGGGAAAAGGCAGCCGGAAGGACGTAAAAAGAGGCCGTCAAAAGGCCGAAGGGGATAGAGGCGATAAGGATGTAGGGCCTCATCTTGCCCCATTTCGTAGGTCTCGTCCGGTCTATGACGACTCCCAAAATCGGATCGTTTATCCCGTCCCATACCTTGACTATCAAAAAGAGGGGAGCGAGAAGCCACTTGACGTTATCCGGCAGGATCAAAAGACAGTAAGTCATCAGATAGGTCTGCATAAATCCGGTCAGAACGCCGTTGCCGAACATCGCGCCGCCGAAGCTCAGGTAATCCAAAAACCGAAGGTGCTTTTTGCCGTCCTCGTTTTCCGGTTTATAAGTAAATTTTGAACGTAACCTCGCGAGAAAGCCGGTTTTCAAATCGATCTCCTTTAGGTATGGTATATAAAAATCAAAGCTCCTCCGCCGTCAATCTCAACTTCGGCCTTCTCCGCCGTCAATAGATTGGATATCCCCCGGGAGGAGACCGGTTCGAGGGTGAGATTTTCGAGAGGATAAAAGAGCCTCCGGGAGGAGCGGACGACCGCGGGGCCGCCGAAGGGGATTATCGAAACGGTATCGCCGATTTTTCCCTCGATTTCGGCTCTGCCTTCCGAATAAAAAATGCGGACGCCCGAGCCTTTTATCTCGGCGTCCGTTCCCAGTTTTTTCGCGAGGGCGAGAAGGGCGAAGTTGCCGAGCAAGTGGTCTTCCCTGCCGCCGAGAGCCGAATAAAAAATCGCCTTTTTAAATCCCGACTCGTTAGCGTAGCGCAGCGCGAGCTCGCCGTCGGTCATATTCTTTTCCGGCTCGTGGCGGATAATTTTTATTCCTTCCGGAATTATTTTAAGGGAGTCGAAATCGCCTATCAGAACGTCGGGTATCCTTTTTCCCCGGTTCAGGTATCCGGCGTCGGCGCAGATGATAAAATCCCCGTCTATCGGCAGGGCGTCCTTTTCGCCGTTTAAAATTATCGCGGCGGTCTTATCCGGCTGCATAGATCCTCGAAGCGTAGCTCGCCCACGCTATTTTATAAGCCGAAAGCTTATCGGCGGAGACGAATATCTTATAGGCCGCGGGAAGCGTCGTGAAGGCCGAGCCTGGCGCGTCGGATTCAAACGACGTCGTGGAAATATACGCCGGATAGTGCGCCTCCGTCAGCGTGATCGAAGCGAAGGATGGGATGTTGTTGAACGAGTTTGTCTCGTAGGCCCTGATCGAGGCGGGCAATACGACGTTTACGAGGCCGTTCAGCTTCGTTCCGGAGAAGCAGAGTCGCATAACGCTCTTGTAGATCACGTTACTTCCGAACTCGGCGTATAAGACGGAGTCGGCGTCGAAGGCCGAGGGCACGGCCGAGGGCGCGTATTCCCTTAGCACTACGTTGGCGTTGGAAGTTTGGTTGACGCTCGCCGGATTTATAAAGACCGAGAGGCCGTTCAAATTCTTTTCGTAACAGATAATAGACTTGTACGCCCCGCCGCTGATCGCCTGGTAGTCGGAGAGCTTATTTTCCGGCACGACGACGTAGAGGGGCTTGGAAGTCAGGGGAAAGGCCCCGCTCGTCGGGAAATAGGGCATAGTCTCCTGATTGAAGCGGACGTATCCCGTCACGGACGAGAAGGCCGAGACGGCGACGACTTTAGTATCCGCCCTGACCGAAGCCGAGATGGGCGAGGTTTTGGCTCCTATCAAAATTTTGCCGATATAGTATAAGGAATCGGTGCTCGCCGATCTCGCGGAGACCCAAAGGGGAGTATAGGCGAAGGCTTCGTTTTCCACTCTCGTCAGGCCCTCGGTGCCGACGACGGCGGAGAGCTTTGAATTATAGAAGGCTCGGTAATTGATCGTAGTGATCCCGGTGAAATCGAAAGAATTGACGAACGTGCCCTCGAAGGCCTCGCGGGGAATTACCGTGATTTTGGACGGCAGCTTCTGAACGGAGAATTTGGCCGCGTCCTGGAAACAATAGAGGCCTATCGTTTCCAGATTTGCCGGAAGCGCGAAGGGCGCGAGTTTCTTACAGCCGAGGAAGGCCGAGTCGCCTATCTGGAGAAGGCCGCTCTCGCCGTCGAAAGTCACCTCTTCCAAAAGCTCGTTTTTGGCGAAGGCCTCTTTACCGATGAACTTTACCGAGGCCGGAATTGTGACGCGCTTTATTTTCGCCGGATTATAAACGCCGGCGGAGTTCTTGACGTAGAAGGCGTTCGCGGCTATTCCCTCGACCGCGATCCCGTTGATATCCGCCGAGGGGATCACGGCGTTCTCGTATGTCAGCGTCGGGTATTTGAGGCCGGCGATATAGATTTTTCCTCCGACCGTCGTAAATTTGAATTCGGCGGCGTCGGGCGTCACCCACTTGCCGTATAAGGTGAGATCGGAGACGACCTGAGAGGAAAAATCGTATTCCTCGGTGAATTCGGCGTCCTTGTACCACGCCCCGACGACCATTCCCAAATATTCGGGGGAAGCCGGATATGCGGCGGTGGCGCCGGGAGAGACTTCCTGCGCGGGCACGGACGAATTTCCGCCGGTGTCGAAAATGACCGTATAGGTATCTTTGGCCGGCTTGATCTCGGGTACTTCCTCGTTTTTATAGACTATGACGATCGCTTTCGCCGTATTTTTCCCCGAAACCGCCTCGATCTCCACTACGCACTCGGGCTTCAGAGCCTGCACGCTCCTGCCGTCGTCCAAAATCCTGAGAAGCGCCAAGTTGCCGCTCGTAAGAGTGTAATTCGCGTTTTTCGGCCTGATCTTCACCGTCGGAACGAGAGTGTCGGAGGTTTCCGTGTAAATAACGTATCTGTCCGAGGAAAAGGCTATCGAGGCCGCCTCTTTCGAGCACGACGCGAGAGCCGCCAGGAGCAGGGCGGCCATAAATATTAAAATAAAAGATAGGCGCGCCTTTCGCATAGACGCATTATAACATATAAACGAGGTTGAGAAAATGAAAAATTAAGGAATAAATACCAAAAAGGAAGCGTTTGAAGGATTTTCCCATAGATTTACAGTCGGCTTCAATTTTTATAACTCAATTTGTAAACAGTATTGACAATTTAATCAGGAATGATATAATATTAGTCGGAAATCCGCCCCGGGGCGGATGAAGGAGCTTTTTATGAGCAGCTACGACTTTATGAAGAGGGAGATAGCAAAGATCCCGCTTATCGACACGCACACGCACATCAGGGCGCAATACCCCTCGGCGAGAGGCCTGCACGACATACTTCTGTACCATATGGTCGTTTCCGACCTGTACAGCGCCGGATGCCCGAACGGGGCGAGGCTTTCCGACTACCCCGACGAAAAGGAGATAACGGAGAGGATAGAAGAGGCTATCCCTTATATACCGTACATAAGGAACACGAGCTGTTATTACCTCGTCAGGCTGATCCTCAGAGATCTGTACGACTGGGACGAGGAGATCACGCTCGGCAACTGGAAGACAATTCACGAGAAAATAAAAGATTGCGGCGCGTCCAAACAGAGGGCGCTCGAAGTGATGCAGAAGGCGAACATCCGTTACAGCAACACCGAGTGGGCGCGGCGGGACAAGGGCCAGCTCTCGGATCTGTTCGTCTACAATATGGAGTGGGCCTTCTTCACGAGGGCGCAATGGGGAGTCTACGACACGGCCCTGTTCGAGCTCGAATACGCGTGGAACTGCGAAGCCCCGACCGATCCCCTGCCGGTGACCTGCGACAGGAATAAATATAATTTCAAGAAGAGGATAGCGACGCGCGCCGATTGCGACGAGGCCGTCGGATACTACCTCTCGAAAATCCCCTACGACAAGCTTGCCGTCGTCACGGGGCACCTCTCGACCGACATAACCTACCGCCCCGTCTCCGACGGGGAGATGGACGAGGCTCTCGCGAAGAGGGCGGCGGCCGGAGAGAAGGAGAGGGATATCTACGCGAATTACATCTTCGAGAAATTTTTGATCGGCTCCGAGAAACACTCCGAAATGCCGCTCGGATTTTCCGTCGGCGCGGAGCCCCTTCCCTTCGAGACCGGCTCCAAAATGAGACCGGAGACCGTCTTCGAGCTCGCCTCGGTCTTCGAGAGGCACCCGAAGCTCCGCTTCAATATCTACCTCTCGAATATGGCGGAAAACCAGGCCTTCTGCACGCTCTGCCGCGAGCTTCCCAACGTCTATCTGACCGGATACTGGTGGCACAATTTCTTCCCGTCCTTCATCGAGCGCGTCTTGAAAGAAAGGCTCGACATGGTATCCGTATCGAGAACGATAGGCTTCTTCACCGACGCGTATTGCATGGAATGGTCTTACGCCAAAGCGACGCTCGTCAAGGATATCACGGCCAAAGTGCTCGCGGAAAGGATCGACGAGGACAGGTACGACAGGGAGACGGCCGTCTTCATCGCGAAAGAATTGCTGTACAATACGGCGGCCCGCTTCGGCGGATTTAAAACTATTTAAAAAACGGGAGAAGACGTATGAGGCCGGATATAGCCGATTTGATCTCAAAGATGACGCTCGAAGAAAAGGCGGGCTGCTGTTCCTTTCTAAACGTCAAATACACCCGGCCCGTCGAAAGGCTCGGGATCCCTAAAATAAAAGTGGCCGACGGCCCCGTCGGGTACAGGCTTCAGGAGGGAGACGGCGAGCCGGGGATATACCCGGCGCTTCCTATGGTCTGCTTCCCCGCGCCCTGCCTTCTCGCCTGCTCCTTCGATCCCGGGCTCCTCGAAGAAATGGGAGAGCTGTTCGGCTCGGAGCTTCGCGAAAAGAAGGTCGGGATGATCTACGCTCCCGCCCTCAACATCAAAAGGAATCCCCTCTGCGGCCGCAATTTTGAATATTACTCGGAGGATCCCCACCTCTCCGGAGAGATAGCTTTAGGAATTGTCAAGGGCCTCGAAAAGACCGGCGTATGCGCCATGGTCAAGCACTACGCCCTCAATAACTGCGAAAACTACCGCCTTATCAACGAGTCGGTCGCCGACGAGAGGGCCGTCAGAGAAATATATCTCAGCGGCTTCGAGAAGGTCGTCAAGGACGGCAAGCCGCGCGGCGTCATGGCTTCCTATAATATGTTCGGCGGAAAATTCGTCACCGAGAATAAATGGCTTTTGCAAGACGTTCTGAGGGGCGAGTGGGGCTTCGACGGGATGATCCAGAGCGACTACGGCGCGGTGAGCGACAGAGTGGAGGCCCTTAAAGGCGGCACCGATCTCGAGTGCCCGCCTATGTACGACGAAGAGATAGTGGCCGCCGTCAAGGACGGAAGCCTCGATATAAAGGTGGTCGACGAGGCCGTCAGGCGCAATTTACAGGTGATTTTCGACGAGGCCGAGCTCTTCAAACAAGATTTCGCTTGCGACAGGGACGCTCACCACGAATTCGTAGTGAGGGCGGCGGCCGAGTCGATGGTCCTTTTGAAAAACGAAAATTCGCTTCTCCCTTTCTCGAAAAAAGATAAGATAGCCGTGATCGGCGCTTTCGCGGAAAAGCCCCGGATCGAGGGCGCGGGGAGCTCCTTCGTAAATCCCTATAAGCTCGACAGGCCTCTCGACTCCCTGAAAGAGGAGGGGATAAGCTTCGAGTACGCAAAGGGCTATGAAATGAGCGGAAAAGAGAACGAAGAACTTATCGAAGAGGCCGTCAAAATCGCCGGGCAAGCGGAAAAATGCCTCGTCTTCATCGGCCTTCCCGACAATTACGAGTCCGAGGGCTACGACCGGGACGATATGCTTCTCCCCCAAAACCAGCTCGCGCTGATGGAGAAGCTGACCGCCGCGAATAAAAATATCGCCGCGGTTATGCTCACAGGCTCGCCCGTGGAGATCCCGTTCATAGATAAAATTTCCGCGCTGCTATACGCCTATCTTCCGGGACAGGGGATAGGAAGGTCGGTAAATAAAATAATCTTCGGCGAAATAAGCCCGTCGGGAAAATTAGCCGAGTCTTTGCCGGTAAATACTCCGACGTACCCTCTCTCCATTTCAACGAAGGGAGCCGCGCGACCTACTACGCCGAGAGCCTCTTCGTAGGTTACAGGTACTATCAGGCGGCAAAGGTCAAGCCGCTGTTTCCCTTCGGTTTCGGGCTCTCGTATACAAAATTCGGATACCTGAACGCGCGTTTTTTGAAAAATTTCTCGAAAGCGGACGACGCGCTGATAGAGGTCGAAATAAAAAACGAAGGGCCGGCGGACGGCGCGGAGATCATAGAAGTCTACGTCAAAAACGCGCCCGCCTCGGTCTACCGCCCCGAAAGGGAATTAAGAGCCTTCAAAAAAGTTTTTTTGAAAGCCGGGGAAACTAAGTTGGTCGAGATACCGCTCAAAAACCGCGACCTCGCCTACTGGAGCCCCGAAAAAAAGGATTGGATTTTGGAGAACGGCGGCTATTTCGTAGAGATAGGCGCCTCGTCGGAGGATATAAAATTCGCCCTGCCCGCGCCCGTCGACTTCGGGAAGAAGAAATTGCCCGGGGACGACAAAACGCTCTTCTATCACAATATAACGGGAAACTCCTTTCCGATAGAAGACTTTAAAAAAATCCTCGGACGCGAACTCCCGCCCCTCGAAAGAAGCGCGGAGCATCCGTTCGACTTCAATTCGACGCTTTGGGAACTGAAGCGGACGAGGTTCGGCCGGTTCCTCTTTAAATTGATACTCCTCATCGTCCGCGACAACACCGCCGGCGAGGAGGGGCATATCTACGAACTCGACAAGGCCGTCGGGATGACTCCTTTCAGAAACCTGATGCAGCTCTCGGACGGCGCTTTCACGGCGGAGCTCGGTAAAGCGATAGTCGTCATGCTCAACGGAAAATTCGCAAAAGGGCTTATAATG
>AGTN01583947.1_pt1 | contig 20541 bp, 18 predicted proteins | sample 314218 | NCBI WGS metagenome assembly AGTN01 (sample SAMN02954264, study PRJNA73603) | bioreactor metagenome | biome: terrestrial; feature: non-aerated bioreactor; material: poplar woody material; isolation source: poplar biomass | place: USA | collected 2006-12 | reverse complement strand
TAGTCAAAGAGAAGGGCGCCAAAAAGTCGTTTTTCTTTCAAAACGCCGCCCCTATCGCCCTTATCGCGGCCGTTCTCGCCGTAGGCGGAGTGGTATTCCTGCCGAAGGACGCTCCGGCCAAGCCCTATCCAGCCGACCTTCCCTATCATACGGTTTTATATAAGCAGGGAGACTCGGGCTATAACACCTTCAAAATACCTACCGCGATAGTCGCGCCCAACGGCACGATTTTGGCGTTCGCCGAGGCGAGGACTGAGTCGCAGGAGGACTGGAGCGAAACCCACGTCGTAGTGCGGAAAAGCTATGACAAGGGCTTGAAATGGTCGGAGTTGGAAGTAGTGCTGCAAGACGGAGATTCGGTAATGGGAAACGCCTGCCCCGTCGTCGATAGATCGACGGGCTTCATCTGGCTCGTATTCTGCAAAAACAACGAGAGAGTTTTCAAAACTCACAGCGAGGATAACGGCGAAAGCTGGGCCGAGCCCGAAGAAATAACGGCGTCGGTAAAGCCCGACGGCTGGACGTGGTACGCGACCGGCCCGAGCCACGGGATACAGCTTTCCGACGGGACGCTGATGATACCCGCCGATCACGTCCTGAACAGGAAGATGACGGCTCATGTCATTTTCAGCAGGGATCACGGCCTGACGTGGGAGAGAGGCGGAGATATACCGCGCGGAGAAGAGGCGACGCTCGCCGAGCTCGAAGACGGAAGCCTGTATATTAACGTCCGCTCGGTAAATCCCGGGTACAGGGTGACCGCGAAGAGCTGCGACAAGGGGCTGACCTGGACGCAAGTCAAGCTCGATACAAGCCTTCCCGATCCGGCCTGCGAGGGGAATCTCCTCAAAATAAGCTTGCCGGGCGGAAATTCGGCGTACCTTTTCTCCAACGCCGCCGATAAGCTACATAGAGAAAGGATGACCGTAAGGCTCTCTTACGATTGTAATACGTGGGTAAAATCGAAAATAGTCTACGAGGGCCTCGCTTCCTATTCCGCGCTGACGGAGATATCGCCCGGGCTGATAGGCTGCATATTTGAAAGGGGCGCGAATTATTACGCCGAGGAGATCGTGTTTACGAGGTTCCCCGTCGAGTATATTATAGGGGCCTAATTCTCGTCCGTTATATCGTTCTCGCTCTGCATGGCCTGAGCGTTGATCTGGGCGAGAGGATAGGTGCGGATCTCAAAGGATTCGTCGGGGGCGGTAATTTTAATTTTTACTTCTCTTCTCAAAATATCGTTCGAGAGCACCACGCCCTCTCCGTCCGGAGTCATAGCGGTGGAGTTTATTTTGGGCATCCTTTTGAAGGTCTCCTGATAGTACGGGTATTCGTAGCGGAGGCAGCACATCAGCTTGCCGCAGCAGCCGCTTATTTTATTGGGGCTCAGGGAGAGGCCCTGAAGCTTGGCCATTTTTATGCTGACCTTTTCGTAATCCTGAAGGTGAGTGATGCAGCAGCAGGGCCTTCCGCAGGCGGCCAAAGCGCCGCGCATTTTTATGTCGTCTCTCTCATAGATCTGGCGAAGCTCTATCCTGAGGCGGAAGACGGACGCCAGATCCTTTACGAGCTCGCGAAAGTCTATCCTCGTCTCGGCCGTGAAATAGATGATGATCTTCGTGCGGTCGAAGGTGTACTCGGCGTCGACTATCTTCATCTGAAGACCGTGCGCCTGAACCTTGGCGGCGGCCGTCCGGACGAGGCCGTCTCTGTCCCCGAGGTTTTTTTCGTTCTGCTGGTCGTCCTTCTCGTCGGCCTTGCGGACGACCGATTTCAGGGGCGGAACTATCTCCGAGTCGGGCGCTTCCCTGTTGCCGAATACTATTTTGCCGTATTCTATACCCCGGGCGGTCTCGACTATCGCCGAGTCGCCGACAATAAATTCAATCCCCGCCGGGTCAAAATAGTAAATCTTCTGGCCGGTGCGGAATTTTACTCCTATGACGATCGCCATTTATGTTTTGCCTCCAAAATGTTGAATAGTAAGGTCTCCGCCGCCGAGCGCGAGGAGACGTTGAAAAAGAGATTTTGTTCCGCGAGGGCGACGAAGAGGATAGCCTCGGCCAGCCCCGCGGCGGAGAAGCCCTCGGAAGCCGCCGCTATGTCGCTCTCGTAGCCGAGCGCCTTGAAATTTTTGCCGCCCGAAACGTATTCGAGCATATCCCCGAGGATTATCGCGATAAAAGAGAACGCCCGCCCCGCGCTCTCCTTCTCGAAGAGGGGATCGCCTATATAATTCACCACGTCCGAGGATTTCTTGCATCCGCAAAGCGTCTCGACGGCCCTTGAAAAGTCCTCGGCCGTTCCCTCGGAAAACTCGAAGGCCCTGTCGAACCTCCCGCCCGAAACGGCGGCCGCCTTTTTCGCGAGCTCGTCCGGAACGCCCCTCTCCCTCAGCTCGGAAAAGACCTCGGAGGAAGAAAACCTCGGAAGATAGAGCTTCTTGACGCGCGAGACGATAGTCTTCAGAATCCCCGCCTCGCCGCTCGCGACGAGAAAGAAGACGAGCCCTTTCGGGGGGTCTTCTATTATCTTGAGAAGCTTATTCTGTATTATGGCGGACAATTCGCCGGCTCTTTCGAGAAATATTACTTTTCTCTTCCCTTCGAGCGGCTTTATATAGGCGTCCTCTATCAGCCTTTCCGCGCTGTCCTCTCCCCCGTCCTTCTCCGAAGTCTTCATCTTCCCTTCGATATTATAGTAGAGGACGTCCGGGTGCTCGCGAAGCGCTATCCTCTCCTCTCCGCTCCCGACGACCGCCGCGGCCAACTCGGCTTCGGCGACGTTCAGAAGCGAGGCGTCCTCGGATATCAGGAGATAGGCGTGAGAATACGAGCCGCCGGCGAAGACGCGTTTGAGGTTTTTATATTCGGATTTTAAATTCAGCCTCGACTCGATCATTCTCTCACTTTATAATCCCTCTCCCCTTGAGCGCCCCGACGATTTTCCCGTTGGTCACGTTTTTATCTTTGTCGGGCGCTATCGAAATTATGCGCGGATAAATTCGCGCGATCTCCTTGTAGCCCAAATAGACCTTGTGGTGGAAGGCGGCGTCCTCCATTTCCATCCTGTCGCCCTCGATTATTTTTCCCTTTTGCTTTCTCCACGATACCGCGGGGTCCATATCGAGGAAGACCGTGCAATCGGGCTGGCGGCCGAAGAGCGCGCGGGAGTTTATTTCGAGCACCGTTTCGTAGCCGAGGCCCCGCGCCGCCCCCTGATAGGCGAGAGAGGAATCTATGAACCGGTCGCAGATCACGATCGAGCCCTTTTCGAGCTCGGGAAGGATCAGGTTTTCCATATGGTCGGCCCGGGCCGCCGCGAACAGGTAGGCCTCGACCGGCGCGGGGAGCTTATAGTCGGTGGATAAAAGAAGCTCCCTTATCTTTTCCGCAACGGGCGTGCCGCCGGGCTCCCTCGTGAAGACCGCGTGCTGCCCGCTCTTATCCAAATATTCTTTTAATAGGCGGAGCTGCGTCGATTTCCCGACGCCCTCGCAGCCTTCAAAAGTTATAAACGTACCTTTCATTTATCCCTTAGCTTTCAGCTTCCGGCTTTCAGCTTATTTCTTATATATCATTTTAACACGTATATCAAGCCGTTATCAAGGCCGAACAGTTTCCCCTTGTTTTTTTCGATAAAAAGGGCGGCCTCGCCTGAAATTTCTTGTCCCTCGAAGACTACCGGAACGCCCGGAGGATAGAAGCCTACGTCGGAAGCGGAAATTCTTCCCGAGGATTCAAGCGGGGAGATTGTGATAATTTCTCCTTCGGCGGAAATTATTTTTTGCAAACCGCTATCGGAGGGAAAGGAGGCCGGTACGCGAAGCTCGAAGGCGGGGGCGATTTTGAGAAGAGAGGAGAGAAGTTTCAAATTTTTATAGTTATAGGGAGTGACGATGAAGACGAGTTTTTCAAAAAGCGCCGCCTCGGGGAAGAGGCCGTTTTTTTCAAGATATCCCGAGACCTCGGGCGCGCGGTAAGGCGAGCTTATTACGAGGCGGGTCTTGTCGCCGTTTTCCAAAGCGGCGTAGGGCGCGGGAAGCTTTTCCCTGAATTTTTTTATTTCCGATAAAACCTTACCGTAGAGCGCCTCTCCCTCCCCGGAGAATTTTTTGACGGCCCTCTCGACCGAGAGCATAACCGGGTAGGAAGGGCTGGTCGAATGTATTTTTTTAAAGGAACGGAAGACGCGCTCTTCCTCCTCCCCGCGGCAGAGTATCAGCGCGGCTCCGGTCAGCGCGGGCATAGTTTTATGAAGAGAATGGGTAACTATATCGCCGTATTTGGTAGCCGGAACCGGCATTTTCGAGGAAAATTTGAAGTGCGAGCCGTGAGCCGAGTCTACGATAAGCTTTGCTCCGGAATTTTTTATTTTTTCGGAAACCGCTTTAATATCGAAGCAATTTCCGAAGTAATCCGGATAGGTGAGAAGCACGGCCCCGGGCTCTATTTTTTCGAGAGCTTCTTCGATTGACGAGTTTCCGCCGTAATAACCTTCCGCGCCGAAGAGCCTTATCGCCTCGAAGACCGAGCGGTGCGCCCCGGGAAGGACGAGAATTTTTTTATCCTTGTAGGTCTCTACCGCTATTTGGACGGCGACCGTGGCGCCCGAGGTGACGTAAAAAGCTTTCTCCGCGCCGTAAGCCTTCGCTATCTCCTCTTCGCTGAATTTAATTGCGCCCGAGGGGGACAAAAGGTTGTCGCTATACGAGAGCTCGGTGATATCCTCCTCATTAAGACTCCCGCCGTGGGCGGGAGTGTGGAAGGATATGTGCCCCTTGCGCCCAGATACGGCGCCCGAAAGGTACGCCTTCATTTTAAAGGCTTCATCGTAGGGAAGAGGAGGACGTCCCTGATAGAATAGCTGTCCGTAAATAACATGACCATCCTGTCTATCCCTATCCCGAGCCCTCCGGTAGGCGGAAGGCCGTATTCGAGCGCGGTCACGTAGTCCTCGTCCGGCATCTGGGCCTCCTCGTCGCCCTGAGCGCGTTTTTTGGCCTGAGCCTCGAAACGGGCGCGCTGGTCTATCGGGTCGTTCAGTTCGCTGAAGGCGTTGCCCATCTCGCGCGAGGTGATGAAAAACTCGAACCTTTCGGTCAGGCGCGGGTCGGATTTTTTCCGCTTTGCAAGAGGGCTCACTTCCACCGGATAGTCGCAGACGAAGATAGGGTCTACGAGCTTTTCCTCGACTATCCTGTCGAAGATCCCGTACATAGCGTTTCCCCAGCTTGCGTTTTTATCGAGCTCCGCTCCGAGTTCTCTCGCCTTCGATATTATTTCCGGCAAGCCGTCGGAGTAAAAGTCGAGGCCGGTATGCTCCTTGACGAGCTCGGCCATAGTCGCCCTGCGCCACTTGAGCCCCAAATTTATCTTCACGCCCTGATAGGTTATCTCGGTAGTGCCGAGAGCCTTTATAGCCGAATATTTGTAGAGCTCCTCGGTTATGTCCATCATATCGTTGTAGTCGGCGTAGGCCTGATAGAGCTCCATTGTGGTGAATTCGGGGTTATGCTTAACGTCCATCCCCTCGTTCCTGAAGAGGCGGCCGAGCTCGTAGACCTTCAAAAATCCGCCGACTATCAGTCTTTTAAGGTACAATTCGGGCGCGATTCTCAAATATAGATCTACGTCGAGAGTATTGTGATGAGTTATAAACGGCCGGGCGTTGGCGCCGCCGGGCACGGGGCTCAGTATCGGCGTCTCGACCTCTATGAAGCCCTTGTCGTTCAGAAATTCGCGGATAGACTCTATTATCTTCGAGCGTTTTTTGAAGACCTCTCTCACCTCGGGATTGACGATGAGGTCGACGTATCTCTGGCGGTAGCGGGCGTCGACGTCCTTCAAACCGTGGTATTTTTCGGGAAGGGGAAGGAGCGACTTTGAAAGTAGAATGTATTCGGCGACGCTCACGGTAATCTCTCCCTTGTGCGTCATAAACACCGTGCCGGCGACGCCTATCAAGTCGCCTATGTCGAGCTTCCTGTACTCCTCGTAGCGCTCCGGGCCCAGTATGTCTATCTTGAAATATAATTGAATCTCCGCCGTACCGTCGTCGATATGCGAAAACGAGGCCTTGCCCATTATCCTCTTCGACATAATCCGGCCGGCCAGCCTGACTGACTTTCCTTCAAAATTTTGAAACGAGGAGAGGATGATTTTCGCCTCGGCGTCTCTGTCGAAGCGCACCTCGAAATAGGGGTCCTTCCCCTCTTTCCTCAGATTTTCCAGCTTTTCACGCCGTATCTCTATCAGTTCGCTTGCAGTTTGTTCAGCGGCTAAAATTTCTTCCGCCATAATTCCTCTCTTACTTCGCGCTTCGGTACCGTATATATAACCTTACTTCGAGACGCTCAGTATCTTCAGGTTTATCGTGTGCCCGCCGGGGAGCGCGGCGCGGACGACGTCGCCCTTCTTCTTGTTGATTATCGCCTTGCCGATCGGGCTCTGGTCGCTTATTTTATTTTCCGAGCTGTTCGCTTCTATACTCGAAACTATCTGATAGGTCTGCTCCTCGTCGAAGTTCATATCGTAAACGGTCACCTTATTGCCTATCTGGACCGTCTTTGTGCCGAGGAGGGAGAGATCGATCGGATAAGATTTGGTCAGCGTCTCGGTCAGCGTCGCTATCTCTATTTCGAGTTTTTCCTGCGCGTCCTTCGCGGCGCTGTATTCCGCGTTCTCCGAAAGGTCGCCGAATTCCTTTGCAAATTTTATCGCCTCGGATATCTCGGTGCGGCGCACGGTCTCGAGATATTTGAGACGGACGGTCAGTTCGTCGAATTTTGCTTGTGTGAGCGGTATGGTCTTATCCATATGATTCCTCCGCGGTTTCTATTAGTTAGAAATTATAGTATATATATGTTGAAGTGTCAATGAATATTTTTAGGGGTTGGTAAGGGACCAGGGAACAGGGAGCAGATATGGATTTTATATTATAATTAATCCTTACTTTTCCTTTTTCCTTTTCATTTTTTATTTAAAATCATCCTTTCTGTTCCCTGTTCCCTGCTGCCTGCTCCCTGAAAACATCAAGCCGTCGAGTTTTTTTACCGCGAACAACAGGGGAATTCCTATCGCTACGCAGGCGGCCGACTGGGATGCGACTATCAGGCCGAAATTCAAAAAGTACGCGGCGTCCGAGCCCGAGAGGAGCCAGACGAGGGGGAGGATCAGCGCGTTGACGAAGACCGGCGGGACGGCCCCGGCGAGGCCCCTCGACATAAGGCTCTTTTCCTTCATCGCGCGGCCGACGAGATAGGTCAGCGCCGCCGCTATCAAGGTCGCAAACGTCCCGAAAACTATGTCGTACCACGCGTAGGGCGAGAAGAAGTTGGCTGCGAGACAGCCTATCGTCAGCCCTATCGCGGTCTCGGGGAAGAGGAGCGGAAGGAGCGTCATTCCCTCGCCCACCCTCAGCTGGAGAGGGCCGTAGGACAGGAGCGGGAAAAAGAGCGTCAGCACCGCGTAGAGGGCGGCCACTATCGCGGCGCGCGCGGCGGAGAGTGCGGTAAACTTCTTCACGCGGCGTCTCTCCTCTTGAAGACCAACATGGACGCGACTATTAAACCGGCGATATATACGGCGTATACGGGAAGGCTGATAAAGAAGTCGGAGCCGCCGTAGGAAGGGGCGAGAAGGGAGAAGAATTTATCGAAATTCATAGCGTCGGATATAAAGAACCTGCCGAGGCCGGCCATCCCCAAAAGCTCTCCCGCCACTCCTATCGCGAGCGGGAGCACTATGCCGAGGACGCGGTTTTTGGTCAGCGTCCCTATCGCGAAGGCGAGAACGGCGTATGTCAGCACCGTGACGAGCGAATTGAGGACGTTGAGAAACGGGGAGAGCCACGCCTCCGCGAGGAAGGGATACCTCGAATTGAAGACGAATAAGGTCAAGCTTCCCGAGGACGGGTAGGCGAGATAGCCGTAGAGCGCGGCAAGGCCTAAAAATACGAGAGTATAGGCTGAGACTATCGTCAGCGTCGCGAGAAGCTTTGCGCCGGCGAGCTTGTTCCTCGAAACCGGCCTTAAAAGCACGAGCTTTAGAGTGCCGTTTTTCATCTCGGCCGCGAGAGCGCCCGAGCCGAGAATTACGGCGTATATCATCACGACGCTCGATAAAATCTGAGATATTAAGGAGAAAAATCCCTCGGCGCTTTTCTTCGACAGTAAACCGCTCAGCGCGGAGCCGCCGAAGAACGGGATCTCTTGATCGAAAATTTTGTTCGCGCGGAAAAATCTTACCGCGGCGAGAAAGGCCCTCGCCGAGTAAACGCTGTCCGAGCCGCTGTAATATTTAAACCCGATCGCGTCCTTGTAGGCGAGAGCGTCCGCGAGCGCGTCTCTTGCCGCGTCCTCCGTCGCCGACGCGTCGTTTTCGGGCACCTCGAGGCTAAGATTGAAGTTCTCGCCGCCCGTTCCGGTTATCTCGACGGCCGAACTCAGATCCTGCGAGTACGCCGTCGCCATTATAAAAAAGAAGACCAGTAGAATTCCCGCGAAGATTAGCATCGTCTTAAGGCGAAGCTGTTTTTTGAGCTCGGTAAAGAAAAGTATTTTAAACATCGCTTATTTCCCCTTTGTCGCGCTGAGATAGACGTCCTCGAGGCTCGCCCCTTCCGCCTGCACGCCGAAGATGCTTATGCCGCCGAAGACCAGCTCTTTGGTAAGAACGGCGACGTCGGCGGTCTTGACTCTGACCGCGCCGGGCAGGACTTCGCACTCGACCGAAAATTTTCTTATTATGGCCGCCGCGTCCTCCGGCCTGTCCGTCCTGATGATATGCGAAGGGCCGCCGTAGAGCTCGTGGATGCTCTTCTCGGCTATTATCTTGCCCCTCGCGATGATTATGACGCGGTCGCAGAGCGCCTGCATTTCGGAAAGGAGATGGCTCGAAATGATGATCCCCATCCCGAAGTCGCGGGAGAGCTTTTTGAAGAGGTCCCTGATATTCTTCATCCCCTCGGGATCCAGGCCGTTGGCCGGCTCGTCGAGGACTAAAAGCTTCGGCTTGCCGAGCAGGGCCTGCGCTACGCCGAGGCGCTGCTTCATCCCGAGAGAATATTTCCTCACCTGATCGTCCTTCCTCTCCGCGAGGCCGACCATTTCGAGAAGGTCGATAACGCGCTTTTTATTCGACTCCCTCTTTTTTTTGGCTTCGCCCCTCCCCTTTGCGCAAGGTTCGAGGGACGCGAGGTATTCGAGATTTTTATAACCGGAGAGTTCGAGATAGAAGTCGGGCGACTCTATTATACCGCCGACGTATCGAAGCGCCTTCTCCCTTTCCGCGGCCATTGAGTAGCCCATTATTTTCACTTCCCCCGAGGAGGGGGCGGCGAGGCCGGTCACCATCTTGATCACGGTCGTCTTCCCGGCTCCGTTGGGGCCGAGGAAGCCGACTATTTCGCCCTCCGCCACCTTGAAGGAGACGTCGTCCGCGGCCCTGATTATCCCGCCGGGCACTTTTGCGCGGTATTCCTTTGTTAAGTTGGAAGCGTTCAGAATGTCCAAATTTATTACCTCTTATTAATAGGGTATAGGGTACAAGGTATAGGGGACAGGGGAGGAAAGGATGATAATTAAATAATAAAATTAAGGAGCTGACACTCCTTAATCCGATTATCTTTATTTATAATTTTATATTAGGAGCGAACGCTCCTCCTTCCCTGTACCCTATCCCCTGCTAAATCGCCAGCTTGCTTAACGCTTTAAAGAACAATCCCTCGTCCTCGGGGCAGACGAGAAGGTCGCTGTCCTTTCCGGCCTCGGCTATTACGGACAGGCTTCCCCTCTCGCACTCCTCGGCGGAGACGGGCAGGCACTGCTCGAAGTCGGCGCCGTAGAGCTTTCTGATCAGGTCGGAGAAGGCCGCCGCGAGGCCGATATTTTTTAGGGCCTTTTCCTCGCCCGTATATTTGTCGGCCTTTACCGCCTTTCCCTTTTTCTCGTTGACCAGATCGACCGATTCGGCGAGGACTAAGGAATACCTGTCTTTCGACCAGTTCTTGACCTTGCTCGAGGCCCTCTCGACCGCCGTTTTTACGAACTCTTCAAAGTTGAAGCCGCCGCCGGGGCAGAAGGACTGATAGGCTTCCTCCATCTCCTTTATCCTCGACTGGAGAAAGGAGAGCTCGCGGTTGAGGGCGTTGATTTTGTCCTGCCGCGCTATCTTTTCGTTTAAATCGGCGTTCGCGAGGCTCAAAGCCAACAAGGTCTTCTCTTCTTTGTCCTTCAGCTCGGCGAGTTTTTTGATATTGTTTTCCTTCTCCTCGTAGAAGGGCCTGTTGAGGTTTATTTCCGCGGTCAGGCGGGAGACCGTATCCCTGTTTATGACGGCCTCCTCGTCGTACTCTACCAGCTTCTTCTGATATTCGGCGGCCTTCGGCTCGTCGAGAATGAGGGCGATAAAGTCGTCCTCTTTGGTTATCCCGAGAGCCGAGAAGCGGTCGTCGTAGGACGCGAAGACGTCTCTTATGAAAGAATCGGCCGACTCTGTCTTAGCCTTGAGAGCGGCGATCTCCTTTGAAAGCGTCTCCGCCTCGGACTTCGATTTGGAAATTATCTTCAAGAGCGCGGCGAGCCTTGTCTTCGCCACTTCCTTGTCCTCTTCGAGGACGTCTATCATGCGGATGATCGCCGAGAGGTCGCTCATCACGCCCTTTATCACAATGTTCTTGTAGTCGGTCTTTACGCCGTCCTCGTCTATGTCGAAGGCTCTCGAATAGGCCGACATCAGCGCTTTCGTCAGCTCGTCGGACGCCGCCGTAAGCTCCGCGAGCTTATCTTCTTTTTCCTCGAGCTCGCGGACGGTCGTCTCGTACTCCTTCTCGGCGACCTGCACCTTGAGAAGGAGCTCGCCCGCGGCCGAACCGTTCAGTTTCGGCTGTAACTCGGTCAGGCGCGCGGCTATCCCCTTCGATTCCTCGGTGAGAGCTTTGAGCCGGGCCTTCTCCGCCGGGATCTCCTCTTCGGAGACCTTTTTGAGGCTCTTAGCGACGACCTCGTCGGCCTCGCTCGCTCCCGAAAGCTCGATCCCCTGCTCGGAGTATTTGTCTATCGAAAGAGTGAGCGCTCGCGATCTTTCCGCCGCGGCGCCGACCATATCGAAGAGCGACTTTATATCCTTTGCGCCGTAATCGGCCAGAATTTCGTCTATTATAGCCTGTTTTATGTCGCGCGTCTTTTTGAGAGCCGCGAGATATTCCTTCCCCACTCTCTCCGCGGCCTCGTACTGCCCTATCGCAGAGGTCGCCTCGAAGAGAGCGGCCTCGCTCTTTTTGAGCTCTTCCTCTATCAGGTCGATCTGCTTCAAAAGAGGCTTTATATCCTTCTGGGGCATATCCTTCTTTATCGTGACGACGGAGTCGCAGACGGGGCAGCGGTCGCCGTAGTCGAGGCGGTCGGAGATCTCCTTCATCTTGTTGAAGGACTCGAAGTCGTTTTTCTTGTCTTCGAGGAGTGCGAGCTTCTCGGTAAGCTTATTGACGTGGGACTCCACTTCCCTCTTGCGGGCGGCGGCGTCGGTATATTTCTTCAGGTATTGCTCCGCGGCGTCCGCCACGGCGGCTATCTTCTTGTCTACCGCGTCGAGCTCGACCTCGGCCGCGCCGACGGTAAGGTGCTTCGCATAGATCGTCTGCTTATAGATCACGTCGGCGTTGACGGCCTCTCTTATTCCCGGGTATCCCGCCGCTATCTTCTTGTAGAGGGCCTCGCGGGCGTCCCTCAGAAGAAAAACTTTGGAGGAGAGAAAATCGTGCTTTCCGGATAGCTCCTCTCTCTCTTTCTCGAGCGCTTCCAGTTTTACGTCGGAATATTTATACTCGTCTTCCAGCCTTTTTAAACTCTCCTCGAGGAGGGCGGCCTCGGCGACGTCCTTTCTGTAAGAGGCCGTGGTAAAGAGGCTCTTCTTTTTCTCCTCGAGCTCCTTTACCGATTCCCTGAGGGCCTCTATCTCCGAGTCGAGTTCGTCCTTCCTTATCCTGATCGCCGAGGCGGCCTCGTCGTGGGCCTTGTAGACCTTTTCAAGGTATTGATTTATTTTGAATTTATCCGGAGAGGCCGAGCTCTCTTTTATCAGGGAGCGAACCTGCTTGTCGAGCTCGTCTCTCTTTTCCGAGGCGGCCGTAAAGTCCTTTTCGAGGCTCTTGCGGCTCTCCTCGCTTTCGGAAAGCTTTTTCGAGACTTCCTCGTATTCCTTTTCCTTGGCGGCCAGAGTCTCCTTATTTTTTTGAAGCTCGGCCTTCGCGTCCTCGTAGTCGAAGAAAATCTTTTTGAGCTCGGTAGCCTCGCGGCTCTTTCTCAGCGCGTCCGCGAGCGCGGAAACGGCTTCCTTCTCGCCTTCCAGTTTTTTGCCCTGCTCGGCGGCGTCCATCAATTTCTCGCTGCTCTCCTCGCAGGCCCTTGCCTTCTGAACGGCCGAGAGAACGCCGTCCTCTTCTTTTCTGACGCCGGCGAGTTCCTCTTTGAGGGAGTCGGAGGCCTGTTTACTTTCGCGTATCGACTTTTTGGTGACCGCGGGGATATCCTCTATCTCTTTGAGAAAGCTCTTTTCTTTTTCCTTGAAGGCGTTTATCCCGAAGCCGACCTCGGCCGGGGAGGGGAGCCCCTCGAAGCACTTTCCGGCGAAAGCCTCCCTCTCCGCCTTAGCGGCCGACAGGGAAGCGGCGGCGCTTTTATCTATGACGAACGTTCTGTCGAAGATGTTTTTGGGAATTGAGAGGTCGGCTTCGATAAATTTCCTGACGTTTTCCGGCGTCTCGGCAAAGAGCGAGGACTCGGATACGTCGGTCAGGACGGCGAGCTCGGATATAATATCCTCGGCCTTGTCGTAGAGCCTTTTCAGGCTGTATTCCTTGTCCTCGTGGGAAAACCTGATTTCCAGCCTGGCCGGAAATTCGTAATTATCGTATCCCTCGGCCCCGTAGAACGCCGCGGCGACGAGCTTTTTGAAAAAATCCCCGTCCCCGTCGGCGACGGCCGTCAACCCGTTGATTTTATTGTCAAAAGAGAGAACGCCCTTTTTTCCCCCGACGCCTTCGTAAGCTAAGTTCAAAAGCTTCATTATGTTCCTCCGTGCCGCCTCTCCGCCGGCCGATAAATATATTGCCGCAACGTTCCCTTTGTGCTATACTAAAGAAACCGCGAATTGCCGAAGAAAGCCCTTCGCTTTTTAGCGGGAGAGCATTCTTGATTTATTATACAACCGCCGTTATATTTTTGCAATAGATATATTTATTATTTGACAATAGCGCCGGTATATGAGGGAAAGAGCATAAATGCCGTTTTCCGAGCTCGGAAAAGATTATCTGGGAGAGGGATTCACACCGGTGGACAACCTCTTTTTGGGAGCGTATCTCCCTAAGGCGGACGCCTCGTTCGTCAAGGTCTACCTGTACGGCCTGTACCTGACGAGGGACGGGGAGAACACGCTCGAAAAACTGGCCTTCAACCTCAAAATGAGCGCCGAAAAGGTGCTCGCCGCGTATAAATATTGGGAGAACGAAGGGCTGGTCACGCTCTCGAAAACCGAGCCCCCGGCGGTAACTTACAGGTCGGTCAGGGCCCCCCTGACTCCGGCGGTCAAGCTGAACGCGCGCGAGTACTCGGTCTTCGTCGAGGAGCTCCAGCGGCTCTTTCCCGAGAAGGTCCTGACGGAAAACGAGATACTCGCCTTCATAGAAATTCTGAGAAAATACGGGATGGAAATCAACGCGATGCTGATGATAATCAAGTATTGCACTTATTCCCGAAGTGTGAAATATATACCGTACATTTTGGAAGCCGCCGAGGACTGGGGCGGGCAGGGAATAACGACCGAGGAAGGAGTCAACGCGAGGATAACCGAGCTCGAAAACAACTCCGAGGATATGAGGAAGATCTTCGCCGCCTTAGGGCTGAAATCGAAGGCCGGGATCGAGGAAAGGCAGCTCTATCTCAAATGGGTAAAGAGCTACGGCTTCAATTTGGACGCCATCCTTACCGCCGCGAGGTCAATGAAGCGACGGGGCGGGATGGAGAGGCTTTCGGCGGCGATAGAGGAACTCAACAACACCGGGGCGAAGACGGCCGCCGAGGTCAATTCTTATCTAAAGGAAAAAGAGGACGACTTAGCTCTATCGAAAGAAGTGGCGCGCTCGATAGGCGCATATTACTCCTCCTTCGATATGGTCGTCGAGACCTATATTTTACCGTGGAAGGCAAAGGGCTTCGAGAGGGGAGCCATTTTAAAGACGGCTAAATATTGCTTTTTGAAGAATATAAGGACGCTCGAGGGGATGAGCGGGATAATCGACGGTTTCTATAAGTCGGGCTTACTTTCGGAGAGCGCCGTAGACGATTTCGCGGCGCGTCAGGCTTCGGCCGACAAGCTCTTAAAAGAGACGCTTGAAGCCGCGGGGCGCCCGCCGGTGATCACCGAGAGGGATCGGGAATATTACAGGAATTTCGTAGAAAACTGGGGATTTTCACACGAGGTCATACTGGAAGTCGCCTCGTCCGCGAAGGATAAGCCCTTCCCGACCGCCTACATCAACCGCATCCTCTCCGATATGAAAGAGAAGGGAGTGAAGACCAAAGAACAAGCTCTTTCTTATATCTCGGGAATAAACGCCGATTCGGAAAAAAGAAGGCGGTCGACGAGACAACCCTCGAAAAACAGGCGTTTTCCATAATCAGAGAGAGAAAAATCAAGGCCGAGGAGAGGGCGGATAAGATTTTGAACGCGCTCAGAGAGGACGAAGCTTTCTCGGCCTTGGAAAACGAGAGAGACTCGCTGCGATTTGAAATCGCCCGTTTGGGCTCCCGAAAAGAAGATACCGGTAACCTGAAAGTTAGTCTTAAGAAATTAACCGAGGACATCGCCGCCCGCGCCAAAAGCCTCGGCTACGACATAAAGGATTCCGTCCCCGACTATACCTGTAAAATCTGCTCGGACGAGGGGATGAAAAAAGGCGGAAACTGCATCTGCGTCGCGGAGCTCGTCAAGAAATTGAAAGCCGAAGGCTGACACCCTATTCCTTATGCCCTATGCCTTAAAAATAACACTTGATTTTATCGTAAATTTAAGTTATATTTATAATGCAATATAAAAAATAAAAACTTTATTTTATATTGTAATTAATTTTTGGAGGAGAACGTATGCCGGAACTTAAGTATGAAATCGTTGAGAACTGCGGAGTGCTCAGCGAGTCGAACAGAGGCTGGACTAAGGAACTCAACGTAGTCAGCTGGAACGACAGAGAGGCCCGCCTCGACCTTCGCGAATGGTCGCCATCCCACGACAGAATGGGAAAGGGCGTCACTCTCACGAAAGAGGAAGCCAAAAAGCTCAAAGAGATCCTCAATGCGAGAGACTTCTAATATTTTCCCCCCGTCTTCGGGGGGAAAATATTAATTAAAACATATGAGTATTAAAAGATACGGAAATGAATGCGGAAAATTCAATCTTGCCGCCTTTAAAAGAGCGTTCGGGACGAACGCCCTCGGGAATAAGGATTGGGAGGATCTCTTCTTAAAATTTCAAAACTTGCCGGAGGAGAATAAAAAATCCGCCGGCGAGGCGCTATCCGCGATATATTTACTCTCAAGGCCCTCTGGAACGTCCGAGGGCGACCCGTCGTTTTTCAATACCGAGGACGATTTTTACCGGAAAGCCATAAAATTCGCCCGCGAAAATGATATAATAAAATACGGAGCCTACAAAGAAAACTACGAGGGCTCGAAAGATATCTGGTGCTACGAGCGCTGGTGGAGGGGCGACAGGATATTCGTCGTCGCGAGCTTCAGGGACTGGAACGTTAAATTCCGCCTCCCGGGGGACGCCGTCTACGCTTCGTCCGAGCTCGTCCTTCACAACTACGGCTGCGACCGCCCGAAGCTTACCGGTTGCGTCCTCCGGCCGTTCGAGTGCCTCGTATATTTCTTAAAATAAGGAGAGAAAGAAAATGAAATACAATTATAATAGGGACTCTTCGAGGCGCGCGCCCTATTACCCCTATTCCCCGGGCTCGTCTCTCCCGAAGAGGGGCGCTCCCGCGCCCTCGGTCGGAAAGTGGATAGGCGTGATGCTTTTGACGGCTATCCCCGTCGTCGATATTATCGCCGCGTTCGCGTGGGCCTTCGGCCCGACCGTAAGCAAGAGCCTGAAAAACTACGGCCGCGCTTTTCTCATTCTGCTCCTTGCCGTAATAATATTGGCCGCGGCCGGCGTCCTCATAGCGATCTACGTATTCGATTACGACTTTCTTGCGCTGATAAGACAATATTTTCAGGCGTAAAAATTCTAAAACAGCCCTTCTATCTTCCCTTCCCCGTCTATTTTCATATTTACCGCCGCGGGAACGAGGGGGAGGCCGGGCATCAGCATAATGTTTCCGGCGACGGCGACGATAAATCCGGCGCCGGCCCTGAGAAGGACGTCTCTGACCGTAAAGGAATAGTTTTCCGGCTTCCCGAGAAGCGCGGGATCGGAGGAGAAAGAATATTGAGTTTTGGCGACGCAGACCGGCAAATTTTTATATACGGAATTATCGAGCCGCCCGAGTTTTTCTTTAGCTAAACCGGAATAAACAACGTCCTTCGCGCCGTAGATCCTCGTCGCGAGCAAATCGATCTTTTCCTCTGCCGACGCTTCGAGGGGATATGCGAAGTTTATTTTGGGCTCCCCCTCGGAAAGCCCGACGACTTCTTCGGCAAGCCCGATCGCCCCCTCGCCTCCCTTCGCCCAGCATTCGGCGGCGTAAGCTTTTACGCCGAGAGAGGCGGCCGCGCCTTTGATTTCGTTCAATTCGGCTTCGGTATCGGCGATATATTTATTTATAGCTACGGCAAGCTTTACGCCGAAGACCTCTTTCAAATTTCTTATGTGCCCGATCAAATTCGGAAGGCCCTTTTTCAAATCTCCGCCGCCGTTATGCTTGAGCGCCCTGACCGTCGTCACTATCACCACGGCGGAAGGAATCAGCCCCGAAAGGCGGCATTTTATATCGAGAAATTTTTCCGCGCCCAGATCGGCGCCGAAGCCGGCCTCGGTCACCGTGTAATCGGAAAGAGAGGCCGAAAGGCGGGTCGCCCTTATACTGTTGCAGCCGTGGGCTATGTTCGCGAAGGGCCCGCCGTGGATTATCGCCGGAGTTCCCCCGAGCGTCTGGACGAGGTTCGGAAAAATCGCGTCCTTCAGAAGTATCGCCATCGAGTCGGCGGCTTGCAGATCGGCGGCGGCGATATCCTTTCCGGACAGATCCTGCCCTATTACGATATTTCCGAGTCTTCTTTTGAGGTCGGAGAGGTCTTTCGAAAGGCAGAGTATCGCCATTATCTCGGATGCGGCGGTAATGGAAAATCCGTCCTTCCTCGGAGCGCCGTTGACTTCCCCGCCCTCGCCGACCGTTATCTCTCGCAAAGCTCGGTCGTTCAGGTCGAGGCACCTTCTCCACTCGATTTTATTTATATCGATCTTGAGGGCGTTCCCCTGCTTGATATGGTTATCGACGAGAGCCGACAAAAGGTTGTTCGCCGAGGTGATCGCGTGAAAATCGCCGGTGAAGTGTAAATTTATGTCCTCCATCGGCGCGACCTGCGAATATCCGCCGCCGGTCGCCCCGCCCTTGACTCCGAAGACCGGCCCGAGAGAGGGCTCCCTGAGGGCTACGGACACTTTTTTCCCGAGCCTCGCTATCGCGTCGGCAAGCCCTATCGAGACAGTCGTCTTCCCTTCCCCGTAAGGCGTCGGGTTGGTCGCGGTGACGAGGATTATCTTCCCCCTCGGATCTTCCGGCGGCTCCGACGTTATCTTCGCCTTGTATTTTCCGTAGGGCTCGATAAATTCTTCCTTGACGCCGAGCTTTTTCGCTATTTCGGAAACGGGACGGAGCGAAAAAGAATGTGAAATTTCAATGTCTTTCATATACTATATTCTATCTTCTCTGTAACTATTTGTAAACTCTTTCTCGCCCGCGGCGAGGCCGCTTGTCACAAAACCCGCGATATGTTATAATTCAAAACATAAATGTATAAGAGGTAAACAATGGACAACAACGAAAACTCCGTCAAACAATTTTCGACGGACAGCGAATTCACTTTCAAAAGGCTCTTTGCCCTGATTAAAAAATCGGGGTTTCGGATCCTTATTTTCGTCGCGGCGACGGTATTTATTACCGGCGTCGTCGGAGGCAGTGTCTATCTCGGCACCAAAGACTTAGGGACATACTCCGCGCTGGTCGATTTCAATTATCCCGGCATAGAGGAAGGCAAGGATCCCTTCGGCAGAAATTTGGACGTCACCAAAATCAAGTCGCCGGAGGTCGTCTCGTCGGCTATCGCGGCGCTGAAGGCCAAGGGGATAAACATCAGCACTGAAAAGCAGGACGACATAATAAACAATATCAATATCGAGGGCGTAGTGCCCGAGGATATCCTCCAAAAAATTCTCGTCATTCAGGAGATAGCGACCAAATCCCCGACCGTTCTCCAAGAGCTGACCGATCTGAAATATTTTTCCTCACGATACAAAATATCGATAGGGAAGCTCGACAAGATAGGGCTCAAAAAGACGGACGCCGGATATCTCGTCAATCAGATAATCGAGGAATATATCTCCTATTTTAAAAAGACCTATTCTTCCAAGACGATACTCGCGGGGAACGTCGTCAAAATCGTTTCCGAAAACGGCTCTACCGCCGGAACGGAGTATACTTACGACTTTATCGAGCTCTACGACATCTATTATGCCCAGATAGTGAGCGCGCTCTCCTACCTGAACGCGATAAATCTGGAAGCCCCTTCCTTCCGCTCTAACGAGACCTTGAAGACCTTCTCCGACCTCATTTACGATTTCACTATTATTAGAGACACCGACCTCGTCAAATACGAGACCTTCGTCGTCCAAAACGGCATATCGAACGATATACCCTTCGTTCTCTCGTATTTGAACCGCCAGCTCGAAACTCTCAATACTCAAAAAAACCGCGCCGCGTCGGACGCCGAAGCGCTCCAGCAGGTCATAACCAGCTACGACAACGGGGATATAATCTACATTGCGAACGGCGATTCCCTGCAGGCAAAGGGCGGCCCTACCGCGCAATACGACAGGCTGTTCGCCGACCTCTCCAAATTCCGCCAGGAGGAAAACAGGATCGAAGCCGAGATCACAAATCTTCAGCAGAGAATAAGTAAATACGAGGCCGCCATAGCGAGCGGCCCCTCTTCCGAGGAACTGCAGGCCAATATGGAGATCGCGACCGCAAGATCGCAAATAATCGCGAACCGCCTGCTCGCGGCGATAAATACGGCCAACAGATCGATAGCCGAATATTACGACACCGAATATTTCGACAACGCCGTCTCGATAGCGGTTCCCGCCGCCTTCGAGCAAAATCAGTCCGATTTTCTGATGTGGTTTGCCCTCGCCCTCGTCTCCTTCGCCGTCATAGCGGCGGTCGCGGCGGTAACGGTGACATATTACAGATTAAAGAAGAAGAATATAGCGGTATAGGCATAGCAGAAGCGGAAATCATCCTTAACTCTCCTCTCTGTATCCTGTACCCTAAAATTCCGACCTCTAATAAAGGCTTCTATGGAGACGTATAAAACCGATATCAAAGGCTATCCCGTCGAGCTTCCGATTTTGCCGATCGGGAACGGGATAAAGATCTGCTTTTTCAACCTTCACGGCGCGCAAAAGCTGACCGAGCACTGCGCCGTCGAGATCGCGAAGCTCGTCCGGGGCGCCGAGGTCGTTATGACCGCCGAAAGCAAGGGCCTTCAGCTCGCCCACTGCGTAGCCCGCATACTCGGGCACGAATACTACGCCGTCGCGAGAAAATCGCAAAAATTATATATGCAGGACGGAATATCGGTCACCGTCAAATCGATAACTACCGCCGCCTGCCAGACTCTCTACCTCTCGAGGCACGATACGGAGCTTATAAAAGGCAAAAAGACGGCGATAATCGACGACGTGATCTCGACGGGCGGAAGCCTTCAGGGGCTGGAAGCCCTCACGACCGAGGCCGGCGGAATCATTTTTGAAAAAGCTTTCGTTCTCGCCGAAGGCGCGGCCAAAGACAGGAAAGACGTAAAATTTCTTCAGACTATACCCGTCCTTTCGGAAAAATAATGATCAAGGTTTGCCCGCTCGCGAGCGGAAGTAAGGGAAATTCAATTTTTATCGAGGCCCGGGGCGGCTCTTATCTCATTGACTGCGGAATTTTCGTCTCCGAGCTTATCAAGCGCCTCGCCGATATCGGGAAAGATCTTTCCGATATCAAGGGCGTTCTCGTCACGCATTCCCACATAGACCACGCGAAATCGGTGGGGGCCCTCTCCGCCCTCGGCGTCCCCCTCTATATGCACGAGGAGACCTACCGCGAAATTCTTCCGCTCTCGGAGCTCGGGCTGCCGTCCGCCGAGGTATACCCGGGATTAAAGCCCTTTAAAATCGGGCCGGACGAGATCTTTCCTTTCCGAAATTCGCACGACGTGTTCACCGTAGGCTATATGATCAAATCCGGCCGCTCGCGCTTCGCCTATTCGAC